>OGXT01000742.1_pt1 | contig 37400 bp, 62 predicted proteins | sample 1576361 | NCBI WGS metagenome assembly OGXT01 (sample SAMEA3541514, study PRJEB24748) | human gut metagenome | biome: human gut; feature: human-associated habitat; material: faeces | place: China | collected 2012 | reverse complement strand
CCGGGTCGCACAGCCGATCACCGCTGTCAAGGAATCGGCTTCGCCTCGCTGCGAATCCTTGGTGCAATTGGAATGTATGTTATGCCGGAGTTTCCGGCAAGTGACATTATGACAGCAATTGCAGTTGGTATTGTGAGCGGTCTGGCCAGCACCGGAGTAAATCAGGTCTACAAACAGGTAAAGAAAGATGCTTGACATCAATAAGCAGTTGATGAAGTATTCACAGCACGGTCAAAAAGTCACCATCTATGAAAAAGATGATGATGGAAACATCAAATACTACGTGGATGGTGACGGTAACAAAATTCCTTTGATTGCAGATGAGAAAGTTGGTTTTTCAGAACCAAAAGAGTTCTATGCCAATATCAGCAATAAGTTGAGCGAGGTTCTGGTAAAAGAGTTTGGAGTTGACGACAGTAGCACTTATGTCCAGATCGTTACCGATAAAGGATACCTTCCTTTGAAAGCCGGTGATGTGGTCTGGAAGAAGTCAGAAATTGTTTACGACGAAGATGGACTCGTGGACAGCACAACAGCTGATTATGAGGTTAAGGGAGTTGCTGACGAGGGTATGACCGTTGATCTGTTTTTGCTCCAGAAAGTTGTGAAGTGATATGTCAAAAACCATTTCAGTATCATTGTCAGAGAAATCATTCAGGGATGCATCAAAAGAGATTTTGAAGTACAAAAAAGAAATCATTGCGAAGTGCCGGACGTTTGCGGAGCGTCTGGCAGAACGTGGGGTAGAAATTGCTCAAATGAAAATCCAAAGCCACAATGCTATTTATACCGGCGAACTGTGGGCGAGCATACAGAAGACTCCCGGAATGGTTTTGAAGTATGGTAGTACCTACATCGTCTACACGGATTGTCCGTGGGCGAAATATGTTGAGTTTGGTACTGGTATTACCGGTTTGCATAATCCTCACCCGAATGCATCTGTATCAGGTTGGAAATATGATGTTAATGAGCATGGGGAATCCGGCTGGTTTTACTACAGAGACGGAGAGTGGCACTGGACAAAAGGAATGCCGTCCAGACCGTTCATGTACGAGACCGATCTGGAACTGATACTGGAAATTTCAAAGATTGCAAAGGAGGTGTTCGGCAATGGCTAGTGGTAATCAATGGGCATTTGATATTGAAACCAATGTGTTTTCAAAAATCTATGCTCAACTTCATGAGAAGTATCCAAAAGCACTTATCACTCGTGATGAGCAGTCGAGCACCACACCTACATTCCCAACGATTCTTATACAGGCATTAGAGCCGGTAGAACGGAATCCAGATCTGGAAACACAGATCAATAGTGTGTTGTTCAGCACACAGATCAAAGTAACTACAAACAAAGACAGAAGTACAGCCATGAGCATAGCAAGCGAAGTGGCAAAGCGTTATAAGGATTTATCGTTTCAGTTAATCGGAATGCCTTATTGCCGGAAAGAAGATAAACTGTGGGCAGCTACATTCCGTGCAAGACGAACATTAGATTGGAACGACAGATTATAAAGAGCAGCAATGCTCTTATTTTTTTACTTATTTTTAGGAGGTAAGAATTATGGCAACAGGCTTAAAAAGTAGAATTGCTTATAAGGAGCCGAGTTCCAGTGCAGTAGCAGGTGCTTACTGGGCAGGAACTTACAAACTGCTTATCAGAGCAAAATCAATTCCTTCCCCGTTCGGCTCCCAGAACATGGTTGACACTTCCACTCTGGAAGACCTTGTTGAGACTCAGGAAATGGGAAGACGTTCTGCTGGTTCCATGGAAGTTGAAGGTGCTTTTGAGAAGAAGTACAAAGATGAGATGGTGCAGAACGAGGGCAAGAAGCTCGATTTCATCATTCTGTACGGTACGGACGGAAAAGGTTCTGAAGGTATTTGCGGATTCATTGGGCAGGAGGCTTTTGCTCCCGGTGAGGCATCTGATGATCATCTGACTGGTACCGCTACGGTTTCCGTACAGACCGTTCCGAAATGGATTGAAGATGACTATGATGTTGCGGTAACTGAGGATGAGAACGGTTATCCGACTGCGATCACCCTGACAAAAAAAGGGTGAGCCAGTCCTTAAAATCAAGAAAAGCCGTTATGACTGGCTACAATGACGAAGCGGCTGAGTCAGAAGTTGATATGTGGTAAAAGTGAAATGTGGGGCGGTCTACGGACTGCCCCCTTTCCTATAACAGATTCATGGAAAGGGAAAAGAAATGAAAGAAATTACAGTTAATGGAAATGACTACAAATTAGAGTTTAGCTTTGAAGCGGCAGAAAGAAAAGACTTTGTGTCTATGATGTTCCGTATTGTCTCCGGTGCAGCACTTCTGGAAGATGCGGCTGACATGGATAATCCGACACCTAAAGACATGATTAACGGAACAATCAACATGGTATCTGATATTCCGCACATCTGCCGTACCGGATTTTTTGTCGGTCTGATGGAGAATAATCCGGTATCAGAGACAGAAGCAAAAGCGCTGATGAAATCATATATGAAAGAGAATAAAATCGGTTATGTAGACCTGTATGAAGACCTGCGCAAATGCATGGAGGAGGACGGTTTTTTCGAGCTGTCCGGAATCACCAAAATGCTGAATCAGATGGCAGAGAATCAGAAGCCGAGAAAAGTGCCGCAGGATCACAAGCAGAAATCAACTGGCACAAAATAATCTGGGAAGAATACTTCCCGGTGGCTTTTTCCATCGGAATTTCAATAGAGGAGTTCAAGCACCTTAATCCCACGAAACTTGGATATTGTCTGAAAGGCTATGCAATCCAGGAACGTAGAAAGGATGCACAGATGTGGGCATGGTTAGGAAATTACGGCTTGTCTGCCGTGGCTACAGCCATTGAACATAATTTTGCAAAACATCCGAAGTCCAAATACATTGAAAAACCGATGCTTCAAGACGAAAAAGAAAATACTTTTGGTAACACCGAGTCGAGAGAGGAATGTGCTGTGTATGAAATGAAGCAGAGAATCAATCTTCTCAGGCAGCAAGGTTTACCAGAAAGTCCTGATTAGGAGGAAATATTATTATGAGAATTAACGTACATGCCGGACATAACCCGGCAGGAAAGGTAGCTTGCGGAGCAGTAGGACTTATCAATGAGTCAACCGAGGCAAGAAGAGTAAAGGATGAGGTAATCAGTCAGTTCCGGCAGCTGGGACATACGGTCTATGACTGTACCGTGGATAATGGCACGGGACAGAAAGATGTATTACGGAAAATCGTGCAGAAATGCAGACTGCATGAAGTCGATCTTGATGTATCCATCCACTTCAATTCCGGTGCGAATGATAAATCTGGCAATGGTAAGACAACCGGAGTCGAGGTACTGGTCTACTCTGCGTCCAGCAAAGCAAAAGTCTATGCTGAGAAAGTCTGTGCTGCTATTGCAAGATTAGGCTTCCGGAATCGTGGTGTAAAGGTAAATTCCAGTCTTTATGTGCTGAAAAATACCAAGGCTCCTGCAATGCTGGTTGAGTGCTGTTTCGTGGACGATAAGGACGATGTGAAACTTTATAATTACTATGAGATGGCATCAGCTATCGTTTACGGAATCACCGGCGAGAAGGTCTCTGCGATATCTGAAACCGAAAAGGCAGATGCAGGTGAGGAAACTACCACTGGCAATCCAAAAGCTCTTTATCGGGTGCAGGTGGGCGCATACGGGGTAAAGGGAAATGCGCAGGCAATGGCAGGTAAACTGAAAAATGCCGGTTTTGATGCGGCAATCGTGCAGGCATAATTTTAGTCTGATTTTATGGGGCAGTAGGTGTCAAAGCTTACTGCCCTTTTTTGCTTATAACGAGCAACCTGACACCGTTTTAGGTGTTCGCTAACCATTTAAAAACTAATGGTGGAGGTGAAATAAATGGCAGCAACCACGATTGATGATCTTCAGATCAAGATTGAAGCGGATGCGAAAACTGCTTCTGATAAGCTGGATGCACTTGCTCAAAGCATGGTGAAACTGGCATCAAGCCTAAGCATCAACGTTGGCAAGATGTCTGGTGTTGCTATTGGACTTAATAGCATTACCAGAGCTTCACAGAATCTCAATTCCAGAAATATAACAACACTGGCAACTGCTATGGGGAAAGTAGCAGGTGTGGATTCTGCTCAAATTTCCAGAGTAGCTGGTTCTATGACGCAGCTAAAAAACAGCGTTTCTGGCGGTTTTAACACCGATATGACCGGAATAGTGAATGTAGCTAATTCACTGTCAAAACTGGGCGGTACAAAGGCTACACAAGGTGCGCAGAACCTTGTTCTCATAAAAGATCAGCTTGCTCAATTTGTGCAAGGCATGAACAGCGTAGGAACATTTACGTTTGACCCTACTGGGCTGACCAACACAATTAAAGCTATTGCGAAGCTGGGCGGAAAGACAGCAACGCAGGCAATGGCAAATCTTCCGAGCATTTCTGCTCAGTTACAGAATTTTGTCCGGCAAATGAACCAGATCGGCTCTATGTCGTTTGACAACAAGAATTTAACCGACCTTGTAACGTCCATAGGCAGGCTAGGAAGTGTTGCAAGTGGGCGAGCGGTAAATAATATACCTTTGCTTGCAAACAACCTTAAATACCTGTTTGAGACGCTCTCAAAAGCACCATACATCAGTCAGAACATTATCCAGATGACCACGGCACTGGCTAATCTGGCACGTACAGGAGCATCTAGTGGTACTGCGGCAAGATCACTTGGGACAAGTCTTTTCTCATTCTCGAAATCTGCCGGTAACGCAAGAAAGAGTGCATTTTCTTTGGCAGGTGCAATCGGTAAGTTTTACGCAACTTACTGGATGGTCATTAGAGGACTTGGACTTTTTCGTGATGCTATTGACATCTCATCCGATTTAACAGAGGTTGAGAACGTTGTCCGTACCACGTTCGGAAATATGGAGTACAAGGTTAATGACTTTGTGCAGAACTCCATTCAGCAGTTCGGTATGTCTGAGCTTTCCGTTAAGCAGTATGCCAGTACGTTCCAGGCTATGGGAACTGCTATGGATGTCGGCGGCAAACAGATCGAGAAAGCAAACAGCTTTTTAAGTGGTGCTACGGATGGATATGTCGGATTGTCAGATTCTATGTCCGATGTGTCTTTGAATCTTACTAAACTGACGGCGGATATGGCATCTTTCTACGACAAAGATCAGGCAGATGTTGCCAAAGACCTGCAATCTGTATTCACCGGAATGGTAGTTCCGCTACGTAAATATGGACTTGATCTGACGCAGGCTACTCTGAAAGAGTGGGCAATGAAGAACGGTATGGATGCTGATATTAAGTCCATGACGCAGGCAGAAAAGGCAATGCTGCGGTATCAGTACGTATTAGCAAATACCACGGCAGCACAAGGGGACTTCGCCAGAACAGCCGATAGCTGGGCCAATCAGGTACGAATTTTGAAACAGAACTTCCAGCAGTTAGGCGGCATTATTGGTGGTGCGCTGATTAACGCATTCAAACCGTTTTTACGGACTCTGAATTTTGTTATGCAGAAGGTAATCAGCTTTGCCACAACCGTAACAAATGCCCTTGGTGCAATCTTCGGTTGGAAATTTGAAGTGTCCGGCGGTGGTGTGGTTGACGACTGGTCAGATGCGGCAAGTTCAGCTGATGATCTGGCAGACAGTACCGGTAAAGCAGCTGACAATACAAAGAAGATGAAGAACAATCTTCATGCACTGGATGAGTTGAATATTAACAATGGTTATGATAACGGAACAGGTTCCGGCGGTTCTGGTTCCGGTGCAGGTGGCGCAGGTGGCGGTGCTGGCTCTGGTGGTCTGGTTAAGACAGACACTATCTGGAAAGATTTTGAAAGTAATATCAAAGACCTGTATCAGTTGGGCGAGTATATCCGTGATGCACTTATCGGTGCAATGGAAAGTATTGACTGGGATAGTGTATATGAGAAAGCAAGAAACTTTGGTACTGGTCTGGCAGAGTTTCTTAATGGACTTTTTGCTGGATCTAACGGAATTACTCTGTTTGGAGAAGTTGGAAAAACTATTGCGAGCGCATTAAATACGGTAGTTTATGCGGCGCTGTCATTTGGCAAAGAATTTAATTTTGAACAGTTTGGATACAACATAGCTGATGGAATCAATAACTTTTTTGCTACTTTTGACTTTGCAGCATTGGCAGAAACCTTGAATACTTGGGCAAATGGAATACTAAAAGTTGCAAGCGAATCTATTACAAATATAGATTGGAAAAAAGTATTTGAAGGTGTTGGAAACGTAGTTTTTAATCTGGATGCATCTGCTATTGTTGAAGTTGCTTTACTCTCATTGACTTGGAAAAACAAAACGCAAATTCTTAAAACCGCAGGCACGACTTTGCTAAATATTTTTACTGGAGGTATTACACTTACAAAGGTATTAGTCAGCCTTAAAAAAATAAGTTTTGCTCTTCCTGGGACACCTGCATTTGATGTTGTCGCTACTAGCATATTAGATACTATTGGAGAATGCATCAAAAACTTAATTCCAGATTGGGCAAACAGAGCTTTAAGCAGAATTGGAGCTGGCTTGGTTGCTGGAGCTGTTGGTGGATCATGGTTTCCTGGAGTAGGCACAATTGCAGGAGCAATTATTGGAGCAATTACTGGTGCGATATCTGCAATAGAAATTGACGGGCAAGGTATCCTCAAAATTATTTTTGACAAAATTTTTAATTTTGATTTGACATCTTCGATGTTCGATTCTGCAAGAGAAAATTTTGCAAAAGGTGGTATAAATATTGTTCTTGGTATCATTGACGGAATAGCAGGAGTGCTTGATTTTGTTGTTGAGCCTATAGCAGATTTATTCACATGCGTATGGGATGCTTTATGTAATGTATTTGGCATTCATAGCCCAGCAGAGACAATGAAGCCAATAGGAAGATATATTGTTCTCGGAATAATTGAAGGCTTAAGCAATACAATAGATGAATTTATTGGAACATTGGAAAATTTTGCAAGCAGATCAATAGCTTATCTGAACGAAAAAGTTCCAGAAATTATAAGCAGCATATCAATTTTTTTCAGAGAAGATTTGCCCCAAAATATTAAAGAAGCATTTGATAATGTTATGAAAAAATTTTCTGAATGGAAGAACAATGCTGTTCTATTTGTAACTGAAAAAGTTCCAGAAATAGCAAACGGAATTATAGATGCATTCAAAAATCTTAAAGATAATTTGTTTGACATTGGGAAAAATGCTATAAATGGTCTTTGGGATGGCATGAAAAATACCTGGGATACAGTCAAAACAGGAATTTCGGATTTTGTTTCTGGAATAACAACCGTCTTTACGGATGGTCTTGATATCCATAGCCCAAGCCGCGTCATGGCTGAAATAGGCGGATATACGATAGCTGGATTTAACAACGGAATTATCGAAAATATCCAGACAACAATGAACTCTATCCATGAGTGGATATCTAACATTGAAGCAGTATTAGCTCCTGAGGTATGGGCAAATATTTTTAATAATATAATCCGTGGTTTCCAATATAAATGGTTGGAGTTCCGAACATTTTGGAATAGCAGCTTGAACGCATGGTGGAATGCAAATGTTACTCCGTGGTTTGCAGTCGCAAAATGGACTGCACTTGGAAATAACATGAAGAACGGATTGTATTATGGATTTAAGGGAATTGTGCAGATGATAGGATCTGTTATGAATGGTATGATAGATGTATTTAATGCCGGTCTTTCTCGAATCAAGAATGCAATGAACAGTCTTATAAGCGATTATAATTCTGTTGCTGGTGAGCTTGGTGTTTCAAAACTTTCTCATGTGAATGTTGCTACAATCTCAAAAATCAACATTCCAAAATATGAAGTTGGTGGATTCCCTGAGGACGGTCTGTTTTTTGCGAACCATAATGAAATGGTTGGTCAGTTTTCTAACGGAAAAACAGCGGTTGCAAACAATGAGCAGATTGTTGCAGGAATCCGCGAAGGAGTAAAAGCAGCAGTTTCAGAGATCCTTGCTCCGTATCTGTCAGATATTGCGGACAGTAATAGAGAGATTGCTGAAAAAGATGCATCTTTCACGGTGGACGGTAGAGAGCTTGTAAAAGCAATCAACGAAAGAGAATCAAGGAATGGCTTCAGTTTCACGTAAAACTAAGGCGGTGGGGGTAAAACCTGCCGCCTCTTTTATTTTGTCATTTTTCGTGGTATAATCTGGATATATTTTTATTGGAGGAAAAGTTAATGAAAGAAAACAACGAAACCAAAGTATGTAAGTATTGCCAGACAGAAATCTCCAAAAAAGCAAAGGTGTGCCCTAATTGCAAGCGCAAGCAGGGAGGTATAGGATGTTTAGGAGTAATTTTAATAGTTGCATTTGCACTTATTTTTATTGATACATTTGCTTCTTCAATGAGTAAAGACAAAAATCCTGAAAAAGTTGGAGAAGTGGGATCTGAATTATCAGAAATTGGTACGCAATCAATTGACAATACTTTTAATGTTGGCGATGTAGTTGAAACAGATAATTTTAGAATTACTTATGAGTCCGCAGGGGAGTATACAAACGGAAATGAATTTTTGCAGCCAAAAGATGGATATGTATACTTTCAGTTTACATTTAAGTTTGAAAATATTTCGGATACAGACCAAGCAATTTCAACTATGATTGATTGGGAATGTTATGCAGACAATTCAAAAGTAGATCAAACATGGATTGTTGATGATAATGGACTTGATGGAAAACTGTCCTCTGGGAGAGAATCAGAAGGATCTGTATATTTTGAAGTTCCAGAAGATGCCGAGAGCGTTGAGCTTGAATACGATATTAACTTTTGGCAGAGCGATAAAATTATATTTGTTGGAAAGTGACAATTTAAGGGGCAGATTTCTCTGCCCTTTATTTTTTTACTTGTTTCGTTGCTCAATATAGTTCCATAGGGCGGTTTGCGCCGCCCTAGTTGGTGAACTAACTGAGAAGATGGAGTCTGTTAAAAAGATATATCAAGGCTCAAAAGCTTGGAACCTTGGTAGTAATCCAATGAGCGATATTGGGCTGTATACAACAGGCGAGATTAAAAAACTTATGAATATTTCTGAATTTGATGAATCAAAATTCTGTTGTTTGGTGACTAATGGAAATTATGGAGCAAATCCTTTTATTGTTACTGGCACATATATTAAAGATGGTATATTACAAGTAAAATCTGATCCAGCCGTAAAAGAATCAGTTCGTTTTAACTATGTGTTTTCCTATGGTGTATAGACAGTATAACGTTTATCTTCCATAGATACGAAGCAGGTTTGTTGTTCTTCCCGAATTTTTAATAAACATGGCTTCCTCAGAATTTTGAAGACTCGCGTAAATCTCTACTCCATCAGAATCTCCAAATACGATCCTGTTTCCTTCGCCATTATGTGTTTCAAATAAGAATACTGGTTCAATTATTGTTTCCAATACATTGGCATAGAATCCATATGCAAAAAGGAGTTCTTTATATTCACGCCATTGAACCTTATATTGAGTAAACGATGATGGAATATTTTCAGCAAGTAAAAGTTGTTTCCAATTTGAATTCTCAGTTAGTTCACGAGCTTCTGAAAGAATTTTAGTTGCCTTTACGTGGCTTTCATCCCATGCACCGGCTGGGTGGGCAGTGGTGAATTTCCATACTTTGTTATTGCGAATAGTATAATCGCCAACAGCATAATCAACTTCTGGATTAAATTCATCCCCCATGTCATCGTATGCCTGATTAACAGCAGCATTGGTTTCATTCATGTCCTTTGCAGAGAAAGTGCTTCCAAAAGATTGATAATCAGTAGCATCTTCCAGAGATTTTGTTCCGTTGCTGTTTTCGGTAACATTATACTGCCGTTTTCCGTTCATAGATTCTGATAAAATATCATCTGTAAAATTTGTTTTTAATGCCATTATACTTGCACTCCTTTCATATTTCCAAATCTAAAAGCCAATCTTATAAGTCCGGCTTTTTGCCTGTCTAATAAATTGTACATGTTTAGTATTGCTGACTCGATTCTGTTCAGCTCATCATATTTAATAAATACACCATTTGGTACAAATGTCTGTCTGTCGCCAAAATCTTGAGTAAAAATATTTTGATTTATTTTCTCAAGATTTTCTTCAAATTTGTTTATTTCGCTTGCGTAGATATAATCTACATAGGTTTTTTCTTGGCCCATGTCTCGTGTGTCAAAAGACATATAAAGAGTTTCCGCTTTATCTTTCAGAAAATCCAGGTTTCCTTTTATGCGGTTGTAATCAGATATATTAAATCTGTCACTGACCGTCCAGTTCGTTTTTGGTTGGATCCACGCCATATCACAGCACCGCCTTTCTTGCTTTCAATGATCCTCTCCATGTACCAGTAAACTTTAATTCGTTCTGATAAGCACGCACCATTGTATTTTCTCTGTTTTTTAGCTCTAAAAAGAAAAGATCGTTTGCATCAGTCCTCGGATCTCCGTTCCATGATATTTCATATTCCACATCACCTAAATAGTATGTAGACAACCATTTTTCAATGTCCACAGCCATTTCCAATGAGCTTACCAGAGGATTTTTCCATGTTTTTTCGGTTCCTGTCTGATTGTGAATTTTTGAATAGGTTTGCGTATCTTGCAAATATTCCTGTCCGCTTACAGAAATCCTCACTTTTTCTCCTACGTTTCCGACAATATTTACTTTTACAAAATAGCTGCTGCTATCAATGATTGACACTGTTGTATTAGCAGATTCCGTGGATACTGAGAATCCGTAAGAAGCTTTTGCAAGATATACTGTATACTCCTGTGTTGCTGATTCTAAAAGCACCTCTTCCGATGTAAGCTCTTTTATGGCTTCTGGATTTTCTTTGTAAAGCGTTCTTTCTACGGATATAGATTTTATTCTTTCTTGCCGTGTTTCTCTTGGAGAAGTAGAAAGATTAAAGTCTCTGGATAAAACGTAATCCGTTGAATCTCCAAATATAATATTGTCTATCGTTACTCTGGCATTTGGATGCCCTTTCGTAAACTCAATTTCTACTTTGTCGAATCGGTCTAATTGCCCAAGATATCCTTGCTGTAATTCTGGATTTGACACGGTGTATTCTAATACAGTTGTTCCCAAGTAAGAAGTTTTTACTGAGTATTCTGCCGGAGCAACATTCCTAAAATAAATCATCATTCCGTAGCAGATATATCCTGATTCTAATGTGATTGTTATTTTCGGATTATTTTGGAAATCTCCGTTCTCATTAGCCAATTCGCTGCTTACATATCCTATATTTTCGATGTATTCGCCATTTACTGGTAGAAATTTTAAAGTCCCGTTCACAGAAGAAAAATCGTTACTTCCCATTGCATATGCTTCTTTTTGACTGTAACTAAGTATGTTTTGAGACCTGCTAAACTCGGTTTCTCCGTTCGTTTCTGCTGTCATATCAGGGACAAAAGATGATTTGATGTTAATTCGCCCTTTCCGATCCACGATTAAAACACAACGTCCGGCATTAGATATAATCTGTAATGCTTCAGAATGCTTTACTGCCGGAACAGGATTGCATACGATTACGCTTTTCAAATATTCGTCTATATAGTATTCCTCATCCTTCATTCCGGCATCTGTGAAAACATCGACAGCCAAGTCATATAAAGATATTCCGCTGTTCCGATATAAACCATTGTAATACATGGTATTTAACTTCCAGTAAAACACATCAACCATGGTAAATTCTGCTTGTACATCGTTTGCGCTCCATGACTTAAGGTATGTAGTAATTTCTGGAACCCATTCAATATCACCTTTTCCAGTTACATCGTATCCAAACGTGACTTTCATTTCCTGCCCTTGTTCGAGATATGCAATAGCTGATTCAGAATTTTCAGGACTGTAATATAGGTTCTGGTTATCCACAACAATGGTCATGTCTTGGCTTGGTACAGATTCACAAATAGGAGATACAAAATCTTTATAAGAAAAAGATTTGACCTCGTTATTTGAGAAAGTATTGGAAATTCCGCAGGTAAACTGTAAAATCCGCATTCGTCCCTGCCCATTAACCATGGCCAGCGGTGTTATCCGCAGGAACGTCACCGCATCGAATGTGTCCTCAGTAACAAATACGTTTCCTGAGTTTTCATAGGTCTTCGTTCCATTATCTGACTTGATTGTAAAAGATGTTGGGTAATATTCTCCAAAGTTAATAGTGAGTCCTTTAATATCAGCAAAGTTTCCAACAAAAGAGATATATATTGATTCCAAAAGTCCAGAAGTTACCATTCCGTTGTTATAAAAATCATAATCAGAATATTCTTCCGGCAAAAAATACATTGTTCCATCAACTTTTGAAAAATCTTGCTCCATAGTTGCATATATTTTCTTTGCGGTATTGTCCTTGAAAGGAGCGGTATTGTTTGCAAAATAAGCAAAATCATTATTGCTATCATCCGCAAGTACATTTTCTGTAGCAATTGAACTGACAATTCCAATTCTGGCAGATATATACCCTCGGTTCCTGAATGGCTTCTTCATTGCGTCTTTGTATTCTTTACTTACATTTTGCATGTTAATCACTCCAGGCCTGCATCAATAAGATTAAATTTACAATTCTCGTACTTTGTAACAATGTGAGAATCTTTGTCTGCAAATAATGGAACACCGGTCTTGTCTCCAGGATACATTGTAACGGTGATCGGCTTTCCTGTCCGGTAGTCCTCAAAAGTTACCGGCACATAAAATGGTTCTACTGCCCTTAACATTCTTTGCCATGTTTCTGCATCCAGCATTGCCCATTCCAGATTGTTCAGTTTAAAAATGTCTCTTCCTACTCGCTGCCCAATAACTGCGTTATTTGCGTTTCGTCCGGCATTTACCGTCGTGCTGATGATATACGAAAATCCAACCCTTGGACACGGAAAATCTACTCCATTTACATTCAAAAACGATGACATTCCTCCGCCTGATCGCATAGTTCTTATTGCCATGTAGGCACCTCCGTTCTTGGCAGAGGTGCCCTCAGGCAATCTGCCAGTATCTTTTTCTGGTTAGCGGATACCTCTTGAGGTATCCGGCTTATATCCTTACTGTATTTCACATTTAAGCGGCAAATATGATACGAATCTGCTATTCATCCACGGTTTTTCCGGTGTTCCAAATTCTTCACTGTCTTCTGATGTCCAGATAAAATTACCAACAACATACACGGCTTCACCTTCAGCCGGCCTGTTCTTCGCAAACCCACTTTTCCTTTCCAATTCATATTTTCCTATGCAGATTAAATTTCTCTTAGCCAATTCAAGATAATGTGAGAATGTCCCATCGCAAATACACCTGTCTCCACACCATCCGTCAAAATCTGTTTCCGGATCATACTTTATCTTCACTTCAAACTTTTCTCTTGTATCTGGTCGAGTAAATTCAAGACTCCATAAATTTTCACCGCATTTTTCCTTGTAAAATAAATAGTCAAGCACCTTGTCTGTGCCAAACTCAAAGCAGTTTTTCTTCAAGTCCACTTCTTTCTTCACAAAATCCAATGATTTCCCCATAACCAATCATACCTCACTATTCTATCAATTTCGCTTTTAAATTCCGGCGGATATAGCCGGACATAAAGTGGGACAGGCTCTTTTCTATGCCATCCCGGTAGTTCGTTTGCATGTACATATCAATTAACGGTATATACTGGTCTAGCGTCCACACATCATCCATGATTCCGTATTCGTCCTCATCCTGATGCAGGTAGTTGTATACGATATTGCTAATAGCCGGTCTTGTGAGTGGCTTATGCGGCTTTCCTTGCGTTCTGGCATATTCGTTTAAAAAGTATTTGGCTATGTCTTTCAGTTCTTCTCTAAAGCTGCTAACAGGTGTTTCTCCTTCTTCCGTCATTGCCTCGTCAATGGCTTTTATGATTGTAGGAGACAACTTACCGCTTTCAGATGTGGGAGAAACCTTTTTTTCTTCTGAAAAAAAAGCATACTCCATACTATCGTAATCATTATTATTGTAATCATTGTTAGTAATACATGTTATAGGAATGCCTGTTTGTGCAACTCCCGAATTACACTTTGTGTTATTCCCTTGGGAATTACATTTTGTGTCATTCCCGTTTTCCTGTTTTGGTAATTCCTGATTGTTTTCTCCGGTAATTTCTTTTCTTAAATTCTCTTTCCAGATTGCAACTGCTTCATTGATTTTTTTCCATTCAGGTCTAATATGGACAGTAGGCATAGAATTAAATTTATACTTCGCCAAAGTAATAAATCCTTTTTCAGCGAGTCTTTTAATTGCTTTATCATACTGTCTCTCACTGATTCTGATTTCTTCCCACCAGTCTTTTCTCTGCTTTGCAATCCAATATTCCCCATCTTTAAATATGCGAACTTTTGTATTATTCTTTTTGTCTGGTGTGAACCAGTAAAGGATTCTGGAAAGAAGTGTTCCCTCTATCAAATCCCCTGTAATATCAATGTATTTGTGATATGTATGATTGCACTTTGCACTTGACAAAAATTCAATCTGTGTATTTATTTCATCTTCAGTTAATTTTTTCTGCTGTTCATTCATTCTTATACCTCCGACATCAGATATGTGTGCTCCTGCATGCACTTGCGACAATAATAGTTGAATCAGTGGGAAAGCGACTGTCGTCTCGCCTTTCGGTAGCTACCCTATCCCACTGAAAAAGCAGCCGGAGGAATCGAACCTCCATAAACCACTGACTGCTTGCATGTGCCTTATACGGCCTGTAACAAGGCATTGTTTTCATTCAAGAATTTCTTAATTTGGTCATATCCCCAACCACACCCGATGAGTCCGCTGACAAGCATTTCTTTTGACTGAACTATTCTTAAATCCTCTTCGCTGAAAAAGTCTCTCAAATTTGCTTTATCGTCTACTCCATACTCTTCCCGGAGCTGTTTTGCATTTTTACCAAATACGGCTTTGTAGATTACATTTGTATATGTGGAGTAGGCATGACCATGCATCCGATCATTTTCTTCTGATTGTTTCAAAGTATTGGTAAGAGCCTGACGGACTGCAATGCCTTTTTCTCTTTCTCGGATTTTTCCGATAAGAGCTTTTTCCATTGCGTTAAACTGGCGAATATATGCTTCTTTGAACTGCATAGCCTTTTCACCGGTATACCCCATTGCCAATAACGTAAAGCCGTCTCTGGTCATAATAAACATTGATTGATTATGCCCTTGTTCATTCGCATATTTCGACTGCACGAAATTGTGCAATCGAAAATCCTCACTGCATTTCAGCTCACGTATGTCCTGCAAAACCCTACGGTGTTCCTTTCCGAACGTTTCTGCCACATCAAGACTCGTTACTGTCGCGACTTCTTCTTTCTGGATTTTTGAGATCTCAACTAACATATACCATCCTCCTGTGATATTTATTGTTCGTTTTCAGACAAACAAAAAACGCCCACCAGACACAGTATCTCTACCATGTCCAGTGAGCGTGATTCTCAAAATGTTTGCCGTCCTTGCTCGGTTCGTCCTATCCTTTGCGCCCCGTTCTCCCCTCAACGGCAAGCCGGGCGGAGCTGGCGGATTCGGTTAAATTTTCTTATATTATAACATTTTTTCTTCTTTATATCAAGAAGTTATTGGTCGATTACTAATGCAACATAACCGATTACATTATCAATGTCAGATTCGGAGCACCTGAATCTGCTATCCCGGATGCTCAGATATTCGTAGTGACCGTTGCCACATGAATGCCGTCTGACAATGAAAACGTTATCACCATAAATGATAACACTGTCTTCGGATGGTTTTGGATACCGGTCGTTTGCGATCAGAAGAATGTCATATGGAGTGTAGTGAGGCATATAGTGATCCACGGAGGTTTTTATACCCATAAAAATTTGCGGTTTGATATTTTGCGGAATATCGGTGATATCAATGGATTCAAAATCACTGGAAATATGTAGCGTGCCGTCCGGGTGCTCTTCCAGATTCATGACAGGGACAGTCTTGCGTCCTTGCCTGAAACCGCCATTGGAAAGCTCATATTGACGATGGATAAACCAACGGATAAAATACTGGTAGTGCTCAGGCATTTCACGGAACATGGATATGCAATCCATATTTTCTTCTGAAAAAGTATCCAGACCGATCAGCTCATCGAGAGTTACACCGATAGCTTTTGCTAAGAGGGCAGCAGTGGATAGCTTGCAATCTTTTGAGTTCTGGTACAACAGATTTTTAAGCGTGTCAAATGAAATACCAGCGGATTCAGCCAGCTCATGAATGGTAATGTCTGAATACTTTAAGCAAACATCCAAATTGTGACGTAAATTTGCTGTTAAGACGGCATTATCTCTGGTAAAATATTCTGATAATTCATACAAGTTTTCTTTTTTCATGACCTTTTACTCTCCTTATTTGAATGATAAAATGGCAATGTCTTCAAAAGAAGACATCAACTTCTGGCTGGGGGAGCACTAATCCGCATGGTGTTCCCTCATACGAATAGCTTACTTTCCGACAGAGGAAGTGTCAATATTTTCGTTTTTACAAAATCCTACATAATTCGACAAAATCCGATATATTGGCAAAACAAAACATATGTTCTACAGTTTGGGCATTGATACATGGTTGCGGATTTTTTCGATTGGAGGGGTATTTGTGAATGAAAAAGAAGTCTACAGGGAACGGATTATTGAGATGGTGAAAAAAACGGAAAATAACGACATGCTACGATTCGTGTATATCGTGGTTTCTGAATTGAAAGGAATAGTAGAAGATGAACAAAATAAGAATTGAATCTAAGACAAGTGAGAGCGGATATACATCCACTAGAGTGTACTTTGACGATCATGAGATTACTGGAATCGTTAAAATGAAACTGGAACAGGATATTACTATGCATGTTCCTGTACTATCACTTGATATCAAGGCAACCGATCTCACTCTTGACGACCAAATGGTTAGAGTAAATCTTGATGGACTTGGAGAAATAGAAAAGATTATTTTCAAAGATGATAACTGGTGTAGGGAGTTCCCGTAATAGGAACTCATTACCTTTTTATTTCGTTTTGCACCAGTATGGAACATTCTTTTCCACGACAAGTGCCGTTTTCCATGGAATATTCGCACCGCACCCTACCGATGCCTGCTTTTCCGGTTGACAAATCTTTAAGTGTGCAGCTACCGTATGTTTCTAATTCAACAGAATAATTTTTCTTTTGCACATCGCAAAAACCATTTAATATCATTATTTTTATACCTCACTAAGCATGTTTATTGTTTCAATAACATGCTTTTTCTTTTCGTCTGAAAGTTCAAAATATTTTCTCAATGCCTTTGCCATTTCTGGGTCTTGAACCAATTTACTTACTAACTTTGCGGTTCCTACTGACAGGTCTACCTTTGGTTCTTTCCCGGTCAGAAGATAATCTGTGCTCACATTGAGAAAAGCTGCTATTTCTTTAATTCTACTACTTGGAATATCTTTTGCTTTTGCTAGAGAACCATTACTGTATTTTAATGTTTGTTCAAGTGTAGTGATGCTGATGCCCTTCTTTTCTCTGCATAGTGTTTTTATGCGTTCCAGTACTGTCATATAATCACCTCTTAAAACTAGAAGAAAATCTACAAAAATGCTTGACAAACTAGAACATAATCTATATACTATCCTTATCAACTAGAAAATGTTCTATAAAAGAAATAGTAAATAGAAGATGTTCTTGTTATGTGTGGTAGCTTAATTTTAGAATATATTCTAATAAATGTCAATAGAACATTATCTAAATAAAGAAAAGAAAGGAGGATGTTTGATGATTTACAGAAAGATTATTAAATACTGCGAAGAGAACAATATCTCGATTGCTGCGCTTGAGAAAAAGTGCAATATCGGTAACGGAACTATTGGAAAGTGGGAAAAAGGCGGAAAACCTTCACTTGACACTCTGGAAAAAATCTCAAAGGTAACGGGAATCACGGTATCAGAGCTTGTAAGCAATTGAAAGGAGAAAAATGAAAGAATCATATGGATATGAAGTTGATGGAAATAGCATGACTTTGTCCGACAGTGTAGAGTGCATAGCACTTATGATTGCAGAAGAGTGCTATAGCGGTGAGAAGAGAATCGAAGAAATTCAGCAAAGATGCAAAATCCTTGATTCTCTTTCAACGGCACTACTGGCAGTTAAAAAATAGTATTTTTACTGCGCATTGGGTTGGTAGCTGCTTCGCATCTTGCTGGTTTTGGTTTTTCTTCCGGTAAAGACTTGATGATTTCGGAATAGTATTGGTCGTACAGGCTCTTGAAATCATCGAATGTTCCGGCATATCCGCAGATTTTAGCAATGGCATAAGCAGATACGTAATCTTTGGCATCCATGAATTTTACCTCCTTAATTGTTTTAAGGAGATTATATCACAGGAAGGAAGTGAATTGAATGAGTGAAAGAGAAAAACAGGTAGTTGAGAAACTGAAAGATGCAATTCCGAAGATGTCAGATTTTGACAAGGGTTATATTCTTGGGAAAGTTGAGAGCATGGCAGAACAGAAGGAGAAAGATAAGCTCGACAAGAAAGAGTAGGTGGTCAGATGAGTAATGCACCATGTCTGAACTGCGATCGGAGAGGATGCGGAAGCTACCATGATGAGTGTGAGAAGTACAAGGCATTTGTTGAAGAACAGAATATTTTGAAAAACAAAAGGTTGGAAGCAAACACTAAAGTAGTTCCACCGAGACCGTATCGCAGCCATAAGGCAACACCGATTAAGTGCCATAAGAGATGAAGAAAGGAGAAGTAATGGCAAATCATATGGAAGAAATCCAGAAGAGCTATTTTGAAAATCTTTCAAAAGATTTATGCAGTACCTGTGAAGGGTCACAGTTCATGGCAAAATACATGACTTCGAGAAGTGCTATCTCTGATTTGGAGAAAAAGGTACTGGAAGTAATCAAAGATAGCGACATCTCAACAGCAGAAGCCATCGGCTTCATGGAGTACATGAAACATGTAATTACCAAATGTTCATGTCCTCGAAACAAATAAAAATTTCGTCCCCGTTGTTGTCTTTTTCAGAATCAGGTATTTGAGAAGCGGTTTTCATCAAATCAACAACCTTGTCAGAGAAAGACGGGATTTTCACACAGTTAGGACACGAAATCTTATCCAAGGACAGTGTGTTGCTAATTGTGTAGGAACAGTAGCAGGAACATTTGATTTTTAGACCTAAAGTCATATGATGTGACCTCCTTATAAAAGATAAGGAAATTATACCACGGAAGAAGGTGAATGGAAATGAATGAGTTATTGAACGTAAATTTTGATACGCAAACCGTATCGGCGAGAGAACTGCATGAGCAGTTACATATCGGGACAAAGTTTACAACATGGTTTGAACGTATGAAGGAATACGGTTTTACAGAAGGAAATGAGTTTTTCCCAAAAATGGGAGAAACCTCTGAAAGCGGAGGAAGACCTTCAGTTGATTATGATATTTCCGTAGATATGGCAAAACAGATTTGCATGATTCAGAGAACACCGGAAGGTAAACAGTGTAGACAGTATTTGCTTGATCTGGAAAAAGCCTGGAACACACCGGAGCAGGTGATGGCAAGGGCATTGAAGATCGCGAACCGAACTATTGATAGTCTGAAGGAGCATAACACAAAACTGATCGAGGACTGTGAGCGGATGAAACCGAAAGAGATATTTGCTGATGCGGTGTCTGCCAGTAAGACCTCCATACTGATTGGAGACCTTGCAAAACTGATCTGTCAGAATGGTTGCCAGATCGGGCAGAAGAGGTTATTCGAGTGGATGAGAGCTAACGGGTATCTGATCCTGAGAAAAGGGTCTGATTACAATATGCCGACCCAGAGGAGCATGGAGATGGGACTTTTCGAGATTAAGGAAAGCACACATCTCAATGGAGATGGACTGAACGTGATAAGCAAAACTCCAAAAGTTACAGGAAAAGGTCAGCAGTATTTTATCAACAAATTTATGAAACAGGCGGAGGCGGTATGAAAAGGATGATAACGGCGGTAATAATCGTAATATTGTTGTTTGCCGGTTTTGCCTTAATTGCGAATGCCGGGAGCGATCATCAGGGAGACTGGCAAGAGTATATCGAAAGACTCTGCGAAGACAAAGATATTTTGCCTGAGCTGGTGGAGGCAATGATTGAAAAGGAATCCAGCTGGGATCCGGAGGCGGTAAACGGTAACTGTGTAGGACTCATGCAGGTGAATAAAGAGATCCACAAAGAGTTGATAGGCGACCGTGATATGACAGATCCATACGACAACATTTATGTGGGAGTAACTATTCTGGAAGAACTGCTTCACAAATATGGTGAAGCGGCACCGGCATTGATGTTCTATAACGCAGGATATTCCGATAATTACGGAATCGGAGCGTATGAGGATGAAAAGCTTAGCAACTATGCTGATGAGATTTTGAAACGTGCAGCGGAACTGGAAAGACTGCACGGGAAATAGGAGGAATAGACCATGACAATTTATATTCCAGAATTTTGGGTAGGATTTATGGCCTGCATTATTGCGGAAGTTACAGCAATCGTGGCATATACCTGGTATGTTTCATGGAGAAAGAAAAGATGAAGCAGCCGAAACGCCTCACAAGAGAGCAAAAAGAAGCTGTGGCAGCGTCCAGGTTGAATCCAAATAATTGGATGCTAGCAGGAGAAACAGAATTTTACTTAAAAGTGATCCATAAAGAGAGCGGAATCATTCGATCCGTGGATAAATTCAGAAGATTAAGGAGAATAAGATGAAAAAGGAAATGACAGTGCAGGAATGCGTAGAAAGATTTGAAAAGAGTGGAAAAACCGTTGAAATCAATGACGGGAAGGTTGAGTATGCGGAGGACGAAAAATGAAGGAAGTCGAGCTTAGAGAAGACGAATATGTCTGCATCAGAAAAGACACATACGACAGACTTCTTGACATCGAAACAAGAGTTGATGTTCTTGTTGATTTACTGGCAGCAGATAAGCATGTCGATGTAGAACTGGAATTGAGGATTCTTGGAACGGAATTAGCAATCACAACAGCAAATGAGATAAAAGCTGAAAAGGAGAGGGAATATGAAGCTTATAAAAATGGTTCTTCGCAACTTCATGGCGTATCCGGAAGCTGAAATTGATTTTTCAGATATTACTAAAATTTCCGGAAAAAATGGTGCTGGAAAGTCGAGTATTGCAACAGCATACACATGGGTGCTTTTTGACTGCGACTATAATCTGAAAAGCAGTCCGACAGTTCGCAGGGAAGTTACAGGATCTCCGGTAATGGATTCTGATGTAGAAGTAACACTGATATTCGATCTGGATGGAAAAGAAATTTCCATGCGAAAGGTACAGCACCGGACGATCAGCAAGGACGGAGCATCTTACAAAGATGATAATAAATATTTTATCAATGATGTTCCAAAGAAAAAAGCTGAATTTGAATCATATCTTGGAATTGATATGGGACTTTTGAAAAGCTGCTCGAATCCGGAAGCTTTTTTAGTAAAAAAATCAGATGAAATGAGAGCATATTTGTTTTCGCTTTCAGAATCTTTTTCAGATATGTATGTTTGCATGGAGAACGAAAGCCTTCATGGACTGGCAGAAAAGCTGAAAGATTATTCAGTTGAGGAGTTATCTGCCATGAATAAGAAAAAGAAATCGGATATTGAGAAAGAGCTTCCGGTTCTGGACGGACAGATTAAGGAGAAAGAACGAGACATCAAGTTAAAATCCGACATGGATGTATCTGATCTGGAATTGCAGAGAAATACACTGAAAGAACAGATTGCAGAGAATCTGAAAAAACAGGCTGATAGTCAGAACATTTTGAAAGATTATGAAGCTGCGACTGACGGAATTATGGAGCTGAAATTCAAACTGTCAGATATGCAGAATCAGGCGAATAATGCTCTTTCTGAAAAAGTCAGGGAAATCAGGAGCGAGATTGCAGAAAAAACAGCCGAAAAGCGGAGATTAGAAATTGAGTCTGACAATTACAGCCGGAAAGTAGAAATATTGACAGATTCAATTAAGAGATTGACCGAAGATAAGCAGAAAATGGCTGAACTTTGGAAGCAGGAGAAAGCAAGAGTATTTGACGAAAACAGTACCGTGTGCGTCTACTGCGGGCAGGAATATCCAGATGACAAGAAAGAACAGCTCCGGTCAGAGTTTGCTGTCAGAAAAGAAGCTGAGTTAAAACGGATTACCGATAAAGGAATGTCGCTGAAAAAGACGATTGAAGAAGATGAACAAGAAGTCGAGAAACTGAATGATTCTTTGAAAGAGACAACTGAAGATATCAGAAATATCGAAGAAGAGATTCGACTTCTCAAAGAAAAAGAAGCAAAAATTCCGGTTGCTGCGGATATTTCCGGTAATGAAGAATATAAGAAAATTCAGGACCAGATTGCTGAAAAGGAAAAGTACCTGGAACAGTTTGGAAACGCTTCTGATCTGAAAGGACAGCTTAAACAGGAAGAATCGGAGCTAAACGAACAGCTGAGAGCCTGCGAACAGAAAATTGCACAGTCGGATACTTCCGCAGAAGAAGAACGACTGGAAGAACTGAAAGCAAGAAAGCTTGACCTGGGGCAGAAAAAGACGGATGCAGAGCATATACTTGACCTTCTGGCAGAACTGGAAAAGAAGAAAAACGAGCTGATTTCTGATGAAGTCAACAGCCATTTTGGACTGGTTAAATGGAAGTTGTTCGAGAATGCAAAGAACGGCAATTATAAATCTGTATGTATTCCACAGATTGATGGAAAGTCAATTCTGACCACCATCAGCAATAAGGGAAACCGGATTCTCGGGAAACTGGATATTTGCCGGAGTATCCAGAAAATCGAGGGCATTTCAGTTCCTATTTGGTTGGACGATTGCGAGTCGTTAGACTCTGAAAATCAGAAGAAGGTTATTGATATGGTGGACGGACAGCTGATTATGCTGATCGTAAATGATGGAAAAGAATTAAAAGTGGAGTGAGAAAGAATGACGCTATATTTTTATGAATTGGACAGGACGTATGCATTTCTGAACGGAACTGGGATAAAAATTCGGAAATGCGAAGCAAAAGAAAGACCAAAAACATACGTACCGTTGAATGAGAAGTTTTTTCCGAATTATGTATACTCTGTAAGAAAAGAAGAGATAGGGGAAGTACTGAATGGAAGTACGGTTATTTTGGAAAAGCCGGATTTTGAACTTGCAAAAATAATTTTTATGAAAAGGTTGAAACTTGAGATTCAAAAAAAGGAAAAAGAATTAGAACGCCTGGAAAAAATTTATGATGCAGTTTTGGAAAGCGAGGAAAAATAAAATGGCAAAATTTAAAGTCAGACAGGACGCAAATTATGCAGTAGGGCATTTGCGCTACGGTCACAGAGAGGGAACCATTGAAGCTGATTCGAAAGAAGATGCTTTAAACAAGCTGAAAAATGATGGATATACAGACTATCTTGATTTTGTTTTAGATGATTATGAGCTTGAGGACGTTGATTACAGTGGCAATGATTTTGAAATCGAAGAAAGTGAGGAGTAAAAATGAGTAAAGCATTGGATATGGCAAGATAACTGGTTAAGAAGCTGGAAGAAGAGGAAAAACAGTCGAAAGTGCAGCTTTCAACTTTGAATCCGGGAGATGTATTCAAAATTGGAGAGCATGATTTTATTGTACTGACGCAGTACAGAGAGGAAACGGCAGTAATTTCCAAAGGATTCATGGCTGAAAATGTGAAATTTGATGATGATTCGAGAAACTATAAAGAGTCAAATCTGAAAAAGGTTATCGAAAATCTGATCCAGCCGGTTATTGAGAAGGAAGTCGGATCAAAAAACCTTATTGAGCATGAGGTTGATCTGACAAGTGTAGATATGCAGGATGAGTTCGGAGGATTCAAGTGCAAAGTCAGGCCAATCACATTCGACGAAGCCAGACTGTACAACAATTTACTGGTTAATAAAAACCTTAATGATTGGTGGTGGACATGCATACCTTGGAGCACAGAAGACAGAGGATGGAAATATTCAATTACCGTTGTTGCTCCGGCCGGCTATTTCTACCGCAGCAGTTGCGACCGCAGCCACGGTGTTCGCCCATTCTGTATCTTTTCTTCTGCAATCTTTGAATCAGAGGAAAAATAAATGCCAGAAACAGAACTGAAAGTAATTCTGAAAGCAAAAGATCTGGCAGAGCATACTTTGCAGGAGGTGATTAGGTACGGGAAATAGATTTAATAAAAAACACGGGTTTTCTGACTCAAGGTTATATCGTATATACAACAATATTAAAAGTAGATGTTATAAAACGTATGCGAAAGAATATGAAAATTATGGTGGAAGAGGAATTGGAATGTGCGATCAATGGCTAGGAGAAAATGGATTTGTAAATTTTTTAGATTGGGCATTGAAAAACGGATATTCGGAAGAATTAACTATTGACAGAATTGATAATAATGGAAACTATTGTCCAGAAAATTGTAGATGGGTAACTAGTTTGGTTCAAAACAATAATAGCAGACATGCGAAATTTATTGAGTATAACGGAAAGAAAAAAAGCATATCTGAATGGGCTAGAATTATAGGGATTTCCAGAGATTCGTTAGCAAAGAGATTACATATGGGATGGAGCATTGATAAGGCATTGAGTACGCCTATTGATAAAAGATATTCAAGAAAATGCTAATGTTATATTCGATGGATTTATATGTAAAAGAATTATTGGAGGAGTAAGTAATTATGGCAGATACACAGGTAACAGTAACAGAGGAAAAGAGAGAAGTATCAAGAAATAAAGTAACGGATTACAGCCTTGGAATTTTTGGAACGTCAGATAACTTCATTATGGCTATGCAGATGGCAAAAGCATTGTCAAGCTCCACAATCGTTCCTCAGACGTTCCAGAGAAATGAAGCAAATTGTCTGATTGCTATTGAGCAGGCACAGAGATTACACGTAAGTCCTTTGATGGTAATGCAGAATCTCAATGTGATTCAGGGAAGACCGTCATGGAGTTCCAAGTTTTTGATTGCTGCGATCAATAACAGCGGAAAATTTGATACGGAATTACAGTTTGAGGAGAAAAAGGACAAGGATGGAAAGCCATTTTCTTGCACAGCATGGGTAATGAAGAATGGTAGAAAAGTTGAAGGAATGACGATTGACATGGACATGGCGAGAGCAGAGGGATGGCTTGGAAAAAACGGAAGTAAATGGAAAACCATGCCACAGCTGATGCTCCGTTACAGAGCGGCATCTTTCTTTTCTAGCCTTAATTGCCCAGAGCTGACTATGGGTCTGTACACAAAAGAAGAGATTATTGACGGTGATTTCAAAGAGTACAAGATCGAAGATGTACAGGAGCAGGCTCATGAAGAGATCGTTCAGAATGCAAATTCTATGGATTTTGAACCGGAAGAAACTGCTGGAACAGTGACCGAACCGGACGGGCAGCAGGCAATGCCGGAGTTCATGAAGGAGGGATAAAATGAGAGTAATTTCACAGGATGGAACGATTGATGTTCCGTATGAAAATTTTGTATTTGGAATAACTTTAGATAATTATATATCGGCGGTTATGGATACAGCAGTAAGACCAACTGGAGTTGTGAATGGAATTATGGCTAAATATTCATCCAGAGAAAAAGCACTGAAAGTAATGGAATTGTTGAGAGAAGCGTATATCAGTATGCCTATCGTAATGCAGAATGTTGATGTTTCAGGAGATGTGGCAAAGGAATTTGAAAGATTAGGGAAATGTGGTTTGATGGTACGAGCAGGAGGAGAGCCACCAAAAATAGAGTACATTAACAATGCTGTTTTCCAGTTTCCGGCAGACGATGAGGTGAAAGTATGACTCTTAAAGAACGGGTGATTGTAGAAGCCTACACAGGTTATTGTATGACAACCGGAGAGGAAAGAGAAGAACTCTATAAATACATAGCGAATGCTATGGGAAGACCGATTTTTTCTCATGAACTTGCAGATGAAGAAATTCTAAGCGAATTGCACGATAAAGTTAAAACGGATTTTATCAGGCTTTGCAGAGGAGAGGATGTAGAAGCATGATTTTAAAAACCGTAGAGAGTGGAAGCTCTGGCAATTGCTATTTGCTCATTGCAAACAGCGGAGAAAAACTAATTTTGGATTGTGGAGCACTAGCAAAGGAAATTAAGAAAGGGCTGAACTGGGAAATCAGAAATGTTTCCGGGTGCGTTGTAACACATCAGCATGGGGATCATGCGTGCTCAGCCAAGTATCTTTCTAATATTGGAATACAAGTATTTGCTCCTTGCTTAGGAAATGCTTCTGCAAACTTCAAGGGAGAATGGATTATCAGAGCTTTTGAATTGACAACGGTGGATGGCAAATGGACTCATACAAACGGTGATGGCTCTGAATGCCCGTGTTACGGTTTTTGGATTCATCACCCAGAGATGGGGACAATGATTTATGCAACTGATACAGAACTGATTAAGTGGCGGTTCAAAAATGTAAATCACATTTTACTTGGTGTTAATTATGACCCGGAATTATTATCCGGTGACGATGCAAAGAAAAACCATGTTGTCCGGGGACACATGAGCATTGACACGGCTTGCGACTTTGTGAAAGCCAATGCATCAGATCAGTTGCAGAACGTTATTATGTGCCATTTATCAAAAGAAAATGCAGATGCCGGTAAATTCATTGAAAAGATGAAAAAAGCCGTTCCAAACGTCAATGTGTGCGTTGCGGAGCCGGGAATGGAATTAGTGTTAAGAAATCCGGGCGAATGCCCGTTTTGAGGTGAAAAATGAAATTTTTTAAAACAGTTGATGAAAAATTGAATGATATTGGATTCGTTAAAATCGAAGAGGATAAGTATGGTGTAAGGTACGAGAGGTAAAATAGCAAATATAATTTTACTCAATCTGTAGATATTCTGCATAAAGCTTCTGGTAGACACATTTTACAGTCTTATGATAGTGAGTTAATAGATCAGAAAAAGATTGGAAATACATGCGTTGGGCTTACCGGATATGAAATGAAACTTTTTTTGAAAAAAATGAAAAAAATAGGTCTTAATACAGGCAGAAAAGAGGTTTCATATTATGAATAAGGTAATTTTAACAGGTAGATTCGTCAAAGACCCTGACGTAAGATACTCAAACGGAGAGAAAACAACTGCGGTTGCGAAATTTACTCTGGCAGTAGACAGGAGATTCAAAGGTGATGGAAATCCGACGGCTGATTTTATCAATTGTGTAGCGTTTGGGAAATCCGGGGAGTTTATCGAAAAATATTTCCGTAAAGGTATGAAAGCTAATATTTGCGGACGGATTCAGACCGGCTCTTATACGAACAAGGACGGAAACAAGGTCTACACTACAGATGTTCTGGTGGAAGAGATTGAGTTTGGTGAAAGCAAGAACAGCAATCAGCAGAGCGAAGCTCCGGCTAATCCAAGTAATGCAGTTAATCCAATGACTGATGAAAACGGTTTCATGAACATCCCAGATGGAATTGACGAAGAGTTACCGTTTGCTTGATAGAGAGGGTGAGAAAATGAAAAAATTTGAACTTACAGCAGAATATGTGACCAATATTTTTGGAAAGAAATTATTTAGAATCAAGGCTCTTGTGGAATTTGGAAATGTGAAAGAAGGAGACCTCGGAGGATTTGTAGAGAAAGAAAGTAACATTGATGATGACGGCAATGCATGGGTCGCCGGCAATGCACAAGTTTTCGGCAATGCAAAGATCTCCGGCAATGCACAAGTCTATGGAAATGCAAAGGTTTTCGGGAATGCATGGGTCTTCGGGAATGCATGGATCTCTGGAAATGCACAGGTCTATGGAAATGCATGTGTCGCCGAAAATCTGGATTATGCAATAGTCGGAGGGTTTGGCAGCGAGCAGCAGACAATTACATTCTTCCGCCAGAAAGACGGATCTGTTGGAGCCAAATGCGGATTCTTTTGCAGAACACTGGAAGAATTTCGAGAAAAGGTACTGGAAACTCATGGGGAAAGCAAATACGCGCGGGAATACCTGATGATTGCTGATCTGATAGAATTACATTTTGCAGGAGGCTGTGATGGCAATGATAAAGACAACCATTCATGTCTGTAAAAAGTGCAGATTCAGTGGATGGGGTAACAATGCAAATGTAACATGTGGTTACTACACAACAACTGGTAGCCACAGAAATTGTGAAATTGGCTGGTGCGACAAGTACCAACCGAGGAAAAGGAAGAAGAAATGAAAGTAGTAGACAGATTGACCGAATACGTTGATGATCGGCATTTCCGAGTTGTCGGCTCTAAGGTCATTAGATGCCGAAAACCTCGGATCACGCAGGTTATTGATACGGCTCTGGCAAAGCTATTTGAGCTGGAAGAAGTTGGAGCGGACTATAAATTTACATATACCATTTGCGGTGTGTGTGACATGGAATACCGGGATCCAGTGAATGCGCCGTTTACGTATTGCCCGTATTGCGGTAGCAAGCGGGTCAAGAGGACTTGATATGAGAGTTGCATTGATAGATGTTGATGGACATAATTTCCCGAGCCTGCCGCTTATGAAGCTGTCCGCATGGCACAAACAGGACGATGATACAGTGGAATGGTACGATCCGTTAACTGCTTGGAAGGACCAGCCGGATCTTGTGTATATGAGCAAGGTATTTACATTTACACCAGATTATCCGCATCCGGTATCTGGCAGAACAATAGTCAAAGGCGGAACGGGTTATCATTACCCGGACGGGGGCTTACCGTTACCGCTGGGTGTAGAGCATATATATCCAGATTATAGTCTGTATCCAGATCTGTGCAGAGATACAGCATATGGATTCTTAACCAGAGGATGCCCGCGAGGGTGTGACTTCTGCATCGTCGAGAAGAAAGAAGGAAAATGCTCTACAAAAGTAGCTGATCTATCGGAATTCTGGAACGGTCAGAAAAATATTGTGCTGCTTGATCCGAATATGTTTGCCTGCCGGGATTGGAAAGAATTAAGCCAACAGCTCATTGATAGCGGCGCATGGGTGGACTTTTCGCAGGGATGTGATATTCGGCTTATGACGGAAGAAAAGGCAGAATATATCAAACGGATCAAGGTTAAGAATATACACTTTGCATGGGACAGATATGAGGATAAAGACCTGATTATTCCAAAATTCCAGATGTTCAAGGAAATTACAGGCTGGAACTATCGAAAAATGACAGTGTATGTGCTGTGCGGATACAATACGACATTGGAGCAGGATCTGGAACGCATCTACACCTTGCGAGACCTTGGATACAGTCCATACGTCATGATTTATGACAAGTATAAGTTGAAGCGCGGGGATGATTTGAAACGGCTGCAAAGATGGGTCAATTCAAGATTCGCGTTTGCCGCAGTAAAGCGGTTTGAAGATTACAAATAACAGAAAGGAGCCGAACCAGCGCGCATAAATGGTACCAGGTTCCTACGAAAATGTTTATCAAAGAAGACGATTTGAAACTGAACGATTGGCAGTTCAGCCAGCGGAAGTACCTTCCGTGGGAAGCGAAACTGAAATTGACGGAGACCAGAATCAAGGAGTGGTATGAAAACTGGAACAGTGACGTGTATGTATCGTATTCCGGCGGGCTTGACAGCACTGTATTGCTGGATCTGGTGAGAAAATGCGTCGGCGAGGATGTACCGGCTGTGTTTTCCAATACCGGCTTGGAATTTCCGGAAATTGTAAGGTTTGCAAGACAGGCCAAGGGAGAGTATGCAGAGATTCATCCGGTTGATAAAACCGGGAAAAGAATAATTTTCCGTCAGGTGGTTGATATGTACGGTTTTCCATTAGTGTCCAAGGAAACAGCATTGAAGATACAAAAATTACGGCACGGAAACTTGTCTGATCGGTATCGAAACTACCTGCTAAATGGAGACGAGCGAGGAAAGTTTGGAGTATTGGCTGATAAATGGAAATTTTTGCTGTCGGAACCATTTGATACATCTGAAAAATGCTGCCACATCATGAAGAAAAATCCATTTAAGAAATATGCAAAGAAGACAGGAAGAAAACCGTACATAGGCGTGACGCAGGACGAAGGTTTTATGAGAGCGCATCAGTATGCGCACACCGGATGCAACGTATACGACGGAAATACCATTAAAAGCCAACCTTTAGGATTCTGGACACGACAGGATGTATTACGGTATGTAGTGGAAAATGATCTTTCAATCTGCTCTGTATACGGGGACATCAAACAGACTCCATGCGGGGAGTATTACACGACTGGTGAGCAACGAACCGGTTGCATGTTTTGCGGATTCGGAGCTCATTTGGAAAGTAGTCCCAATAGATTCCAGAGAATGTCTGAGACCCATCCCAAGCACTACGAGATATGCATGAATCTCAAAAACAATGGTGTGAGCTACAAAGATGCACTGTTGGAGTGCGGAGTCGAAGTTGAAACATGGAGACGAGCAGGCCAGATGGAGATCACAGACTTCCCTGAGGTGATGCCATGATTCAGATTTTAGAATTATTCGGTGGTATTGGATCGCCGAGGTGCGCGTTGCGTAACCTCGGGATACCGGTAAAAGCCATTGATTATGTGGAAATAGACGAAAAAGCAGTCAGAAGCTATAACGCAATGTTCGCCAGTGATTTGACATATAAGACGCAAAGTGTAGTCGGCTGGAATTTGAAGCCGGATATCCTGATACATGGCAGTCCGTGCCAAGATTTCAGCATTGCCGGCAAACAGAAGGGCGCAGACGAAGGATCAGAAACACGATCAAGCCTTATGTGGGAGACGATACACATTATTCAGCAAATGGGTGCATGGAAACCAAGGTATGTGATCTTGGAGAACGTGAAGAATGTGCGGAGCAAGTACATGGTACACAATCACAACAGATATATGTCTGAAATGGCAAAAATGGGATACACCAGCAGTTATGAGCTTCTGGATGCAAGAAACTTCGGACTGCCGCAGGCACGGGAAAGAGTTTTCACAGTATCGGTGATGAATGGTGAAAAGTTCGACTTTTCGGATCTAATCAGAACGCCAATGAAAGATATATCAGAATTTCTTCTGGACAACAACGAAGTGCCACAAGTGTACGACGTGACGCAACCGAGTGTATACAGCGTGATTGGAGGAAAAGGCATAAGAAGAGCAACAGTAATAAAAGATTTTGCATACACAATCACGACAAGACAGGACAGAACACCAGCACAGGTGATTGACTGCGGAAATGGGCGTTATAGATATTTGACTGAACGGGAGTGCTGGCGCCTACAAGGATATACAGACAAAGACTACGAAAGGGCAAAAGAAGTCCAAAAGCGTTCTGGAAGATACAGAATGGCGTTATACAAGCAAGCAGGAAACAGCATCCCTGTCCCGATCTTTGAAAGCCTGTTTCGCAAGATAATTCTCGGAGAAACAGAGAAAATTGAAGATCAGACCGGACAGCTCCGGTTTGCGTAACTCAACTTAACTCGAGTTAACTCAATTAACGAGTTAAATTAACTCAACGGATGAATTGGAGGATGGAAGATGAATTACGAATTAGAGATCTATAAACTTATCATGATCCCAGACGAAGATGATCCTGATATCTCATATGTTGATGAATTTGGATGGATTAGTAATACAGAATTTTGTGTCTGGATCAACATTATATGGCTTGCAAATTTCATGGAAAGAATCCGAGAAATATTTGGGACAGATGTATTTGACGAGGGTGGGATAGACGCAAAAGTTGGATGCGACTATGTTTTATTTAATTTGGAAGATATAACCAGCATGTATGACGTAAATCTGGAAGAAGTATTTCCGAAAAGCAAATATAAACATTGATGAGGATTGATGCGTTATAGCCTGGATGCCACTGCCGGAGCCGTGGAAAGGAGAATGAGTATGAATAAAGTGGTTGAGTTTATCCCAGAAGATGATCTCTGCCAGTTTTGCCGGAAACGGAAAGCAACGTTGCTGTGTGATATGCCGCACAGCACCATTGTTACACATGCAAGAGGGAGCGGATTTGAAAGTCGTATTATTACTTGTGACAGAAGAATATGTACTGAATGTGCAACACGGGTGAATGGTTTTGATTTTTGCCCAGAATGTATAAAGAAAATAAAAACAGCACAGAAGGGAGTAAAAGCTGATGGAGAAACTTAAACCGTGTTGTTTATGCGGAAAAACACCAGGAATCGAACATTGGTAAAGTGGAGGAATGATGTATATGGTAAAGTGTAACAATCCTGATTGTCCTGTGCCGGTAGTGTCTTATCCGGCAGGACATAACCTGAGTGAGGTAATTTCCGAATGGAACAGGAGGCAGTGATGAGCGGTAAATATGTAAGAGTAGATGATGTGATGGAACTCATAAATACTTCTAATCGTGGATCCTGTGATTACTTTATCGTAGATCAGATTGAAGAATTATGCAGATCAGAAAAAATATACGATCTGGACAAGGTTGTGGGAGAGCTGGACAAGCTGGCAGATAAAGCAAATGACAAAATTCTGGAAGCTGGTGAACTACAGCTATACTACGATGGGTATGAGGATGCCTTGCGAACGGCGGTTGAAGTTGTGAAAGAAGGTGGAGTAGATGCATGATGATATCAGAATTGGAGATAAGGTTGTATGCAGCACAGGCGTTGAGGGAGTGGTCGTAAAGCAGTATTATCCAACGGCATGTGCACAGCAGACAATGATAGCAACATACGACGGTAGACGGTACCATGCACCGACAAGCATGTTCAGAAAGGTGGCGGTGTAGATGGCAATTAAACCTATTTTATTCAATACCGAGATGGTGAGAGCAATTCTGGACGGGCGGAAGGCATGCACTAGGAGGTTGCAAAGAAAACAAATCGAAGAAAAGTATCTCGAATATGAGGAATGGGTTTGTGCCGTAGCTCCGCCCGGAAGCACTTGGCTGAGTGAAAAAGAATTTTACGAGGAATATCCGCCGTATCAGCTTGGAGATATCCTCTATGTTAGAGAAACATGGTGCGGACTTCCGGTCAATGAAGCAGGTCATTTTCGGGGACATCCCATCTATTATTACAGGGCAGATGGAGATCTGCGACCTGAAGGTTGGAGAGGCGCTTGGCACCCATCCATCCACATGCCGAAAGAAGCGGCGAGAATCTGGCTGAAGGTTACGGATGTGAGAGTGGAGCGGTTGCAGGATATCACTGCTGATGACATCCGCAGTGAGGGACTTTCTTCTATTGCAGTTCATGTTGGAGATATGGAGATTGCATTGAAAGAATGGAAAAAACTTTGGAACAGCACCATCAAGAAATCTGATCTTGACCGTTACGGCTGTGATGCGAATCCGTGGGTCTGGGTGATCGAATTTGAGCGGTGTGAGAAACCGCAGGAGGTGTAAAAAGTGAAATACACGATTGATAGAAGAGAAAGAACAACCGATTGTGTTTTATTTTGAAAAAATGGAGGAAAATTATGAGTTTTAAGGAATTTGTTAGATGGTGCAATGAAAGAACGTGTGATGGATGCTGGGGAATGAGTGAAGCTATCACTTGCATTGGAATTATGCATGAGGTTAAAGAAAAACCTTTTTGGAAAAGAGAAAAATATTGGAAAGAGGAATTTGAAGGCTATGTATTGAACCAGATCGTTAATCCGATAGAGAAAATGCTGGCAGAAATGGAGGAAAGCAATGATTGAAAAAGATATAAGCCAGTATTTATCACTGGAGCAACGAGCAAGAAATTTATTTGGTGAAAATTATGATCTGGAGAACTGTGTTGAAGAGCTGAGGCAGTACCGAGATACCACGTTATCACCGGAACAAGTGAGAACACTTCAAACCCGTTTTGTAGATGTATCCCTTCGGTTGGGCGAATATATGGCAATCGGCACACCGGAAGAATGCCGGGCGGCTATGGAGAAGCAAAAAAGGAAGCTTGTGAAAAATCCATATGGAACAAGCTACATATGGAAAGCTGGATATTGTCCTGTATGTGGTTGTGGAGTTACAGCAAGATGGAATTATTGTCAGTGCTGTGGGCAAAAGCTAAGCTGGGAGGATGCATGATGTCACGAAATAAAGAAGAACGAGCAAGAATGGAGGGCATGGCGCAGGCTCTACGAATTGCCAAATCAAAAGGTGTTGAAGGACTTGAGGAAGAATTGCGAATGCGGAATATTGTTGATCTTCCGTGCGCCGTCAGTAAGTCTGCTATGAATGAATGCATTATGCGGATAAAGAACAACACAGTTGATACAGTCACTATTTTGTCGGCATATATTCTTCATGAAAAATTTGGTTTTGGGAGAACAAGATTAGATAGATTTATCCATGAATTTAATTTCCAGGCAGAATGTATGATGGATGATTATTTCACATGGGACGACCAGATCGAAGTTCTCCGTCAGGAATGCGGACTTAACCTTGAAATCAGGAAGAATGATAAGGATGTGAGAATTTGACAAAGGATTTTAGAAAAGTGTTTGCAATGAAAGCAGAGCGCGAAAAAAGAATTAAGAAAATTTGTCCCGATATCCCTAATGCCAGTGGAATATATGTATTTTACAGGATTGATGAAGCTGGAATCAGGAGAGCTTATTGCGGACAGGCAGTAAATCTGCTGGAAAGATGCGCGTCACATTTAGGAGAGTATGACCATATAGCATTAAGCCTTAAAAAACACGGATTTTACAGTAATGAAAATCCATACGGCTGGAAACTGGATTACAGGACATATCCTAAGTCAGAATTGGATGATAAGGAAGTTGAAACTATTAAATCGTTTGCGGATAAAGGTTTTCAAATGTATAACGTCACAGCGGGCAGCCAAGGAAAAGGGAAACAGGTAACAGGGCAGTACAAGCAGCCTAAGACGTACTCGCAGGGCATACAACAGGGCAGAAAGAATATGGCTAGGGAATTATCGTCTATAGCAGAAAAACACCTTAAAATCGAGCTGAGAGCGGATAAGGCTAACAACAAGGTGTCGCAGAAGCAGTATGAGAAGTTTAAGGAATTGCTGAAGGAGGGAAAAGGTGAAACCAATTCTTGATGTATGTTGTGGAAGCAAGATGTTTTACTTTGATAAAAACAATCCCAATGTAGTTTTTATGGATTGCAGAGAGTTAGAGGATACCCTTTGTGATGGACGCAAGCTAGAAATAAAGCCGGACATTATAGGGGATTTCCGCAATATTCCCTTCCCGGACAACACATTTCATTTAGTTGTATTTGATCCACCCCATTTAATTAAGGTTGGTGATAATTCGTGGTTGGCCAAGAAATACGGAAAACTAACAGACACTTGGTCAAGTGATATTAAGAGAGGCTTTAGCGAGTGCATGAGGGTACTTAAACCTTGCGGAACGCTTGTCTTCAAATGGAATGAACAGCAGATAAAGTTATCAGAGATATTAAAAAGTATAGATTACAAGCCTATATTCGGAAACAAAAGAGCTGATACGCACTGGCTTGTGTTTATGAAAGTGGGTGAGGGCAATGAATGACTATTACACAAATTACACCTGCTCAAGCGGACACTGTCCTCTAATTGTCGAAGAAGAAAAATACGGAGTAAGAACTTCAACTTGTGAAGATTATTGCGGAAGTGGTTTTGGCGGTTGCAATAATTGTTACTTTGAAAACAGCGAACTTTGTGAGGAATGTGTGCATAAGGCTAATAATTCAAATGCAGAGATTAAGGAATTGTTGAAAGAAGGGAATACAGAGTGATAACCGAACGAGATGAATGCTGTGGTTGTGCAACGGAATCATATCCTTGCCTTGGAGATAGTTGTCCTAGAAGACATACGGAAGTGCTGATCTGCGACGAGTGTGGGGATGAAGTAGAAAAATTATACAAAGTGGACGGAATGCAGTTATGTGGCAGATGTGCGCTTGTGGAACTGGAGGTTGTTGAATTATGAAGGTTACAGAAAGAGAAGCTATTGAATATCTGAATGGCAGGTATCTTATGGTTGGCTCACCTGCAAATCCGTCAAAAGAAGTATGTGAAAAACATAATGCAGTGTTAGAGCTGGCGATTAAAGCATTGAAGGAGCAGGAAAAACTGAAAAGAAAATATGTGACAAGAGAGCAGATAAATGAAATTGTTGCCTATATGAATGATGTGTGCGGAACATCATATAGACCAAACAACAAAGTAACCGAAAAACATATAAATGCCAGATTCGGAGAAAAGTATACCGTTGAGGATTTTAAAAAGGTTATCGACAAGAAAGCTGCGGAGTGGCTGGGGACTGATATGGAGAAGTTCTTGCGGCCTGAAACATTGTTTTGCAGCAAGTTCGAAGGATACTTAAACCAGATCAACACAGCGAAGCGCAAGAAAAGTCTTGCAGATGAATGGGGAAACAGTTAATGACGAGAGAAGAGACGCAGAAATTGCTTGCAATGGTTCAGGCTACATATCCGAATTATAACCCAATAGATAAGACAGCCTCCGTTAATGTATGGTTTGCTGTTCTGGTAGATTGCGATTGGAAGTTGGTTCAGACCGCATTTGTCGCATATGTTAGGGAGAATACAAGCGGTTTTGCTCCAGCTCCCGGTCAAATTATCGAAAAAATTCAATTGCTCACTAAACCGGAAGATTTGAATGAAATGGAAGCATGGTCGTTGGTGAGTAAGGCTATCAGAAGGAGTGCTTATAATAGTCGGGAAGAGTATGAGAAGCTGCCAGAATCTGTGCAGAAAGCCGTAGGATCCTCAAATCAATTGTACGCATGGGCAATGGACACAGAATACAATGAAAGTGTAGTGAGTAGCCATTTTGTCAGATGCTATCGAACAATTATTGAACGGGAAAATACGGTTGCGAAGATGCCGGAGAATATCAGAAAACTTATAGGACAGGTAAACCAGAAATTAGATGGAATAGAAAGCAATGCATATAGCATAGAAGAAAAATAAATGTTGGAAGGAGTGAAGAGGTTTGTCCGGACAATAAAGCTGGCTTTACTCCGAGATAAAATGAAAAGCCAAAAGGAACGAAGTGCGGAACTATATAAAAGCAGAAAAGAAAGCGGTCTGTGTCCTAGATGCGGGAAACCGCTAGATAGAAATGGACATTATTGTTCTGAGTGTTTGGAAAAAGAAAGAGAATATCGCAGTGAAACAAAAAAATTTTGTAAGGAAAACGGAATTTGTCCGGTCTGCCATAAAGAAAAGTTGTATGGAGACGAGAAACAATGCATATTATGCAGAGAGTATCACTGGGAGTATGGCATAAAGAATCCACCAACCGATCAGCAGAAAGAAAAGTACAGAAACCGTTTTCGTGAGACACAAAAAAAAATATATGCAGAAAGAGTATCGAAGGGTATATGCACCAGATGCGGAAAACTAAAAGTAGTTCCAGGAAGAAAAAAGTGTGGAATCTGCCTTGAA
>OGXT01000709.1_pt1 | contig 38546 bp, 44 predicted proteins | sample 1576361 | NCBI WGS metagenome assembly OGXT01 (sample SAMEA3541514, study PRJEB24748) | human gut metagenome | biome: human gut; feature: human-associated habitat; material: faeces | place: China | collected 2012 | reverse complement strand
GTATCTGCCATTGACGATTCTATTTTGCAGATGGCAGGCGGAGCAGGCAGCACGTTGGGAACAGGCGGAATGGCAACCAAGCTGAACGCTGCCCAGATTGCGACAGAAAACGGCATTGATATGGTGATTATGAACGGAAAAAATCCAGACTTGCTCTATGATTTATTCGATAACGAACAGGTGGGAACGCTGTTCCTTGCCAAAAATGGAAAGGGTGTAACTGCATGAACTACGCACAGACATTGGGAGAACGGGCAAAGGTTGCTGCTCCGGCAATTGCAAACGCCAGCCCGAAGCTGAAGAATGAGTCATTGGCAGCGATTGCTGCGGCATTGCTGCAACAGCGCCGGCATTATGCTGCACCCGGAGATGCATCTGGACCGGGTGCGCCCCGGCATTATTTTGTACGGTTTGGCGCCGGATCCGTCCTGGATGCAGTCGCTGTGGGATCTGCAACCGGCGATGGAGCTGAAAACCGTGGTGTCGATGGTGAAAACCATTCCTGCCGGCACACCGGTCAGCTATGGCCGCACCTTTACCACCGACCGCCCCACCACCGTGGCGACGGTGCCGATCGGATACGCTGACGGCTATCCCCGTTCCATGTCCGGTCGCGCGCGGATGCTGGTGAACGGTCACTATGCGCCGGTAATCGGGCGGGTGTGCATGGACCAATGCATGCTGGATGTGACCGGTATCCCCGGGGTGGAGGCAGGCACGATCGCGACCGTGTTCGGCAAGGACGGCGATCTCACCCTGCCGGTGGAGGAAATCGCCGCGCTGGGCTCCACCATTTCGTATGAAATCGTCTGTCTGATCGGCAAACGGGTGCCGCGCGTGTATCTCCAACATGGCGAGATCGTGGGCTATTTCAACTATATCGCGGAATAATGCGGGAACATAAAAAGAGGCAGAGCAATCGCTCTGCCTCTTTTCTTATACGGTAGAATAACCTTGTTCACAGCGTCGCGAGGCGGCGGGTGACGAATTGCAAAATGGTCAGTGCGTCCGCTGCCGTAACGGCGCTATCGTTATCCACATCGGCAGCCAGCCACGGCACACCCTCCAGCGACAGCGTTTGCGCCGCCGCTTGCAGCGTCATCAACGCATCCACCACCGTAACCGCGTCATCGCCGTTCACATCCCCGCGAACAACCGCGTCGGCAGCCACCACCGTAACGGTGCAGGTCACCAGCTTGGTAGGATCCGCATGGGACACCGCTTTGATCACTGCCGTGCCCGGAGCCACCGCGGTTACCATGCCGTCCGCCCGCACGGTAGCGACATTCTCGTCCGACGAGGACCACTGAATCAACCGATCCCCCATCTCGGCATCTTTGGGCTTCGCCTGCAGCTTGCCGGTTTTGCCGGCGCGCAGCGTCATGGCGGTGGCGGAAATATCAACATCACTGGATTCGTCCGACAAACTATCCTCGTTGGTCGTCGCAAACACGGTGCGATAGCTGTATTCTGCCGGCTTTCCGTTTTGGATCAGCCCTTTGACCGTCACCTGCACGACATCCCCCACCGAATGGGTGATGGAGCCATCATAAAAACTGATGAGCGATGAATTCACGATCCGGTAATCGTTCGACGAGGTGCTTTCCACCCAAGTGGTGTCGGTATTCAAATTGGTGATCTCCACGGTGGTACCCTCGGTCACCGCGTAGTTGCCGTAAAAGTGAATGGTCCAGCGGTAGCTGTCGTGCACCGCATTGGTCAGCATAATGCCTTTGGACGGCCAGCAAACCACATCCGTATCCGAAGCGGCATAGCCGGAAAATTCGTGCACGCCCTGTCCATTACAAGAGCCAAAACCCACTTGAGCCCAGCCCGGGTCCAGCAAATTGTACCGATGACCGCAGGCAATCGTGTCACCATACGCCTCTTGCAGTGCATTGTTGACGCTGCCGATGACAAAATCACCGCCCAACATGCCATTATAGTACAAATTCTCCCCCGCCGCCGGTTTGCAAAGGTTATAGAATTCATCATCCACGCCCGCCGGCTGGCTGGGATTGTGGGGATTGGAATTGGTAATGTGGTTTGCCGCCATATAGGCGGTGAGAACCGCCTTGTGCTGTGCTCTGTCCGACAAGGTGTCGGACAAGGTCAGCTCGCGGAGTCCCGCCCCCGCGCGAATCGCGTTCAAATAGCCCAGCGTGCCTTTCAGCACGCCCTCTCTCATTTTGCCGGCTTGCAGCGGCAGGCTCTTGTACTGATAGTCCGTTTCAAAATAGCCGTCGGCGGCCGCCTCGTTAAAATCCGCCACCGACTGCTTATAGAGGGCACGGGCGCGCTTGAGTAGCGTCTTTTCCTCGTCGGTCAGCTCCACTTTGCGGCTCGGGTTCAGGATCGCCGGGTTCACAAAGGCAGTGGATTTGAAGCAGTCGCCGCTCGGCTTAATGGTCACATCCAGACAGGCATAGGTGTTGTCGGCGGGCGGCGTATAGTTGCGGGCGGTGCCTACAAACAGCATCGGATTCGGCATATACGCATAGTTGCACATCCGCACCATGCCGCTGTCGATAAAATACACATACGCGCTTTTGCCGGTGGCATCGGCCCAGTCGTTCAGATTGCTATCGGTGCTTTTGAGCTGTTCGTTGGTATAGAACAACTTCTCATCAAACTCAAAATCAAAGCTGTTCTTGCCGAACACGGTGCCCGCGGCGTTGTACATCATGGCGGAATGCTTTTGCAGCCCGATCAGATAGAGCTGCGGATCGCTTTGCCATGTTTGCAGATACGCGCGAAAATCCGCCGCGGCGGTATAGTAGCATCCCGCCCAGATCACATCATCGTAATCCGAGGCATAACACCCCTGTTTGTAGTTGACGGTGCCGCTGTCGGTATCATGATAGCTGCGGCGATTGGGCGCGGTGTAGCCGGGGGTGATGGTCGCATAGCTGGCGATCTGACCCGCTGCATCGGTTTCAATATACAAATAATAATCGTAGCTGCTGCCGCTTTTTTCATAATAGGTAGCGACCGTGCCGCCGAACGCCGAGGGCGTTTGCAGCTTCGGCGCACCAAACACGGCGGCAATATCCGCCAGCGTCATATTTCCGGTCAGCGTTTTGCCGCCGAGAGTGAGCAGCACATCGTCCTCCGCCGACACGACCGGCACGCTGAACAAGCACCATATTGCCGCCAGCAGCACGCAGAGCGCTTTTTTCATGGTGGTTTTCATAGCATCGTTTTCTCCTTTGGGTAAAGATTCGCGCCCTTATTTTACAGCGGTGCACATTCCTTGTCAATGCGTTTTCGTCGAGGGATCCTACGCATACCAGCGGCGGACGCGTGGCTTCTTTGATCGTTAAATTATCTACGATATTTGGCGGCGGGCGCAAGCCTTCTCCTTGAGGAGAAGGTGCTGAGCGAAGCGAAGCGGATGAGGTGTCAGAAACCTATAAGTCTTTAACAACATAAGGGGTGCGCATATTTTCATTATTGCGCGAAACCAGTAGTGCACTATATTCAACCATTTCCACCTCATCCGTCACAACCTTGCGGTTGTGCCACCTTTTTCTCCCGAAGACGGGCCCCTTTTGTCGGCGCTGCCGACATTTCCCCCGCGCGCGGGGGAATTACCTCAAGGGGAAGGCTTGAGAAGTTTCTACGGGTGTTCAGGCAAGGGGAAGGATGGCGCACGGCGGGGAAAATACATTGTTTCGAGGGGGAGAGCCTCGGAGATGGCAAGATGAAATATTGGGAAATAAAAACGCCCTATCCTGTGTAAACAGAATAGGGCTTATTGCTTTGGTATTGGTCAATTGTTTGGCATAAAAACGGGGGGAGTGATAATAGGGGGTTGACCGCCGGACGAAGTGATAGCAGCGATGATATGTGAGGCGCGGCTCATGATATTGCTTAAATATGCATTTTCATGTTCGGTAAATTCCTTTGACCAATCGATTGTCAACGCGGAAGGGTCGACATCCTCTTTGAAAGGAATACTTAGTGTGTATTTGACAGAAACGGTATACAGAGCAGCCGGAATGAACGACACGGTACGGGTGACTATTATATGCAGTGTGCCATCCACAATATCAGACGATAGATCGTCCGAAATATTCAATTCCAGTTCTGTACCGCCTTCCGGTTTCACCAGATCATAGTGAACATTATATAACGCGAATTGATACTCGTCTTTCAAATAATCAAGAAACATAGATCATTCTCCTTTGGGGTAAAATGTTCCAATTGCTGGATTGTGTGTTTGCCGAATTGTATACGGTACAGGGGTGGCTGCACGCGTTGGCAGAGGCGGTCGAAACAGCTTTCCATATTTTGTCGAGTGTGGATTTGGAAAAATTGTTTAGGTATTCATCAATGGCGAAGGCGACCGTTTTGTTGAGTGTCATGCCCGTTCGCAAAGTGTTCATGACCAGTTGCTTGTGCAACATGGGGCTGATGCGCACATTAAAATTGCCGCTATATGCTTTATTTGGCTCTTGGTCTAATTCTTGGCACATCTGCAAATAGTCGTCTACTGCCGCTTGAAATTCTTTTTCAATGTCCTTGGCGGATTCGCTTTCAAAGGTAACCAGATCGTTGATCCCTTCGATTTTTCCATGGAGAACCATATCCTCGGCGCTGTATTCGATTACGGTAGAATATCCCTTGTACTCTAGCAGATTTTCTCTCATATTGCTCCCACCATTTCCAGATTGTTTTTAAGGTCGCGGACACTATACAGTTTCATTTCGTTGCCGGGATGCGGTTTATGAAGATCTATTTTGTGGGTACCTTTGATGAATATTACACGCGAACCAGAGGTTTTCCCTTTATTATATTCTTCATATCCCAATTGTTGCAGCAAGCTTTTGGCTTCTGTATAAGTATAGTCCCTTGGTAAAGACTTTAACCGCTCAATTGCCTTTTCCAGTTGTTTACCCAATCCAGCACCACCTTTGCAACTACTGCTTAGTTGCAAATATATTGTACACAAACGGATACACATTGTCAAGAAAAGTTCTCGAAAAAATTGCCGCCATTACCTTGAAATACAAGCGATGGAGAGGGATTGACAGTGGTGAGAGGGCGTTGGAGGAGTGTATACACAGCGGCACCAAAAGGAATTGACAGGACGGGTGGAGATTTCTGCCCGTCTTTTGTTATGGTGGGGATAGACAAACAAAGAGGAGGAGCAGACCATGGCGATAAAATTGACCGATATAGAAAAACAGCTGAACGGGTTGAAAGCACCGAACAGCTACCAGACGGATAAAACGCTGCAAAACCAGATTGCGGCGGCGGAAAACAACGTGTTGAACCGCAAGGAGTTTTCCTACGACTTTAACACCGACCCGTTTTACCAGAATTACAAAGACCAGTATGTGCGCGGGGGCAAGATGGCGATGCTGGACACGCAGGCGGGCGCGGCGGCGCTGTCCGGCGGGTACGGCAACTCGTACGCCGCGACGGCGGGAAACCAGGCGTACCAGCAATATTTGTCACAGCTCAACAATATGATACCGGAGCTTTACGACGCGGCATATAATCGCTATCAAAACGATTTGGCGCAAAAGCGCGCCGACCTCAGCATGCTGACCGACAAAGAAAACCGGAATTACAGCCGGTACCGCGACACGGTGGGGGATTACAACACCAACCGCGACTATTACACCGGGTTGTATACCAACACGCGCGACTACGAATGGAACGACGCCAAAGACAAGCGCGACTACGCCTATCAGGTGGCACAGAAAAAGATTGCCAACCAGTTGCAGCGGGATCAGCTTAACGAAACCATTCGTGCCAACAAGGCCAGCGAAAAAATCAACAGAGCCAAAGCCTATTCGTCTTCGTCGTCTTCTTCATCCAAGAAGACCAGTATTCCGACCTACATTACCAGAGATATGAACGAGTATTTAAGCGACGACAGCGCGTCGCTCACGGATATTAAAAAATATTTAAGCACCCAATACGACGCGGGGGCGATCACGGAGAATCAGATGGTACAGCTGTACGCACGCGCCACTTCCAAAAAAGGCAGCACCGACAGCGAGGACGATGACGGACCGTTGACATGGAAGCAGGTGGTGCAGGAAACGGGGAACACCTCGATTCGCACCAGAAGTGAATTTTCGCGTGGAAACAACAGCGATTTGAAAAAATACGGCACATACGACCAGTATTTGCAGGCGATGCGGAAGAAATACAAGAAATAAGAAATGAGCAGCCGAGGAGGGTTGGCAATATGAACGGATATGATATTTTGGACGCTTACGACAAAAAGCGCCGCCAGAGCAGAGAAACCAGCCAGACCGAAAACGAGCAAACGGCCACACGCGGAGAAGAGCTGCTGAACGAATATGACAGACAGCTCCGGAAGCAGGCGGCTGCCCGCACATCGGGCAAAATGCAAACCTATTTGAAGCAGTGGTACAACGACAGCAAGGGAGTATCCGGTGCTTACAGCGACTGGCAAAAAAATGGCGGTGCCGGGCAATCGGATAAGGATACCGACAGCGCGTATACCACGGCGGCAGATAGACAGGAGGATTTGCTTACCCAGGCGGATTGGTTAAAGACCCGATTAAAACGGGATGCCGATGTGTACGGTCAGGACGAGGTGGACAAGATCATCCAGGGAATCGACGGAATATTGGCGCAGAACACGGCGGCGCTGGATGCCTTTCGGGATAATAAGCAGAACGCCAGTGCTTATCGCGAGACAAAAGAATCGGCAAAGACGCAAGGGCTGGAGGTTGCCGATCCATACACCTTTTATTGGAACAAGAAAAACGGGAATAAGGCGATGGAGCAATGGGACAGCTATGCCGACTATTTGGGAGCGGTTCAGGAGAATACTTTCCAAAAAGGGGCATATTCTCTTGCCAAAAGCAAAACGCAGGAACAGCTGGAGAATGCGCTTTCCCAGGCGGAGGATACTTTTCGGGAGAATGTCCGACAAGAGGGGAAGCTGATGCAGGATATTGCGGCAATCAAAGCCGACCCGTATGCGGACAAGTCGAAGGTTTCCACGCTGGAAAAACAGCTGGAACAGGTGAAAAGTGCAATTGAACAAGCGCGCAGCGACAAAAAGACGATCAGCCAAAGCATGGAATATCGCAAGTCAATCGATATAGACAACACCCGGACGAAGAGCGCCACACAAGCGATTGAAAAGGCGTTTGCCCCCGTGACAAACGAGGATGTGGACGCGGCAAAGGCAGCGTTGGAGGATGCGAAAAAACGCGCCGCCTCCCGCAACGCACAGGAGAGCATACAGGCGCAGAAAGAGATTCCCACACTGCAGGAGGAATACAGCCGCTTATATAACGCTTACGAGGATTACAAGGCCGAGGGGGACAGCGAAAGGCAGAAGATGCTGGCGCTTTCGGACGAGGACAAGGTGGCGTATGCCTATTCCAAAGACAGCCCGATGTTTCAGGCGGATATGGATTATTTGGGGCGTTCCGGCTGGGGCGCCGGCAAACAGGTCGGGTATTTGGTGCAAAAGGGATACAGCTGGCAGGATATTGAAACCATGGCGCAGCAGATGAGCGCCCAAAGCGGCGACCGGTACCAAAACAAGAACGAGCTGCTCGCTTATGTGAACCAGACAAACGCATCGGATGCCAAGGCGGAGATGATGCAGGAGCTATATGGCGACAGCTTTTTGGCCAAAGCGGCGGGAACGGTAGCCTCTGTGCCGCTGAATTTGGTGGGCGGTGTGGTCGCATTCGGAGAGGATACCGCCAGCCAATTGCTGGGAGACGGATTGGACACCGGGCGTTCGGTGGGACACTTTTTGCTGGATGTGGGAGACACGGCAAGGGGCGGTGTTTCCGCCGGTATTGACAACAATTTTGGCCGGTTTATCTATGATTCCATGATGAGTACGGTGGATTCGGCGGCGGCGATCAGTGTGGGAGCCGCGACCGGTATGCCGGATTTGACGTTGGCGATTATGGGCAGCGGGTCGGCGGCGCGCGCCATACAGGAAGGAAAAGACCGCGGGCTTTCGGACGAGGCGGCGTATACCACCGGATTGCTGGCGGGTATGGCCGAGGTGGCTTTTGAAAAAATCAGTCTGGAAAATTTGTCCGAGGTTAAGAAGCTTCTGGATTCGCCCGCCTCAACCGTGGAGGCGAAGATCAAGAAGGCGTTGACGCAGATGGGGGTAGAGGGTAGCGAAGAGGTTTTTACCGACCTTGCCAACGCCATTTCCGACCAGATCGTGAACGGGAATCAGTCGGCGCTGATGCAAAGCATTGACGACAGTATGGCACAGGGGATGACCGAATCCGAAGCAATCGGGCAAGCGATGAAGGACTTTGCGGCGCAGATTGGCACATCGTTTTTAGGCGGTGCTTTTTCCGGCGGCGTTTTTTCGGCGGGGGCAAATGTCATCAGCCGGGTGCAGCGGCGTGGAGTGACCAAAGCACAAGGCGCTATCTTAAATTACAGCGGAATGGCTCCGGCGGCGGCGCAGTTTACGCTGGAATATGTTCCGGAGAATAGCCGCGCTTACGAACAGGCGCAAAAGATTTTGGAGAAAGCCAACAACGGCGGCACGCTGTTAGCGCGCGAAACGGGCACGATGTTCCGCAGCGGTGTGGAAGCCTATGCCAAACAGACCGGCAGCGAGCTTTCGGGGGCGTTGACCCAAAGCGGGTTGCGCCAGACCGATGCCAAGGCGATCGCCGACCGGTTGATGAATGGCGAGGAGTTGTCTATTTCCCAGGCAGACAGAGTACGCCGCAGGGATGGTGCGCGGGCGGCTGTGGAGCAGGTGATGGGGATTGAAATCGACCGGAACGCAGACGCGGCGGACGTGGCCACGGCGCTGCAGCAAGCGGCGGATACGGCGTTTTCGATGGATAATCTTATCGGCAGATACTACGACGGAGCACAGTTGGGCGCAGACGCGGCAAATGGCGACGTTTCCACAGCGGCAGGGGAAGAGATAGTCCCCTCCTTTGACGCGGCGCAGACGGGCGCACAGAGCAAAACGGACGGCTTTCGGCTGTCGGACGGGCACGAGGCAACCATTTGGTCGACGGGAGAGCCGGTCACGGTGACCGGTATTGCCGAAATGACAGATGGGGGCATGGTGATGGCGCTGTCGGACGGCACGACCATGCCGCTTGCCGATTTGGAGATTGCCGACACGGGGCTTTCGGCGATGTTGTCGGCGGCACAGGCGTATACCAAGACAACGAAACAGGCGCGGGCGTTTGTGTCGGGATATAACGGCACGATACCGGTGGAGCAATATCAAACCGGATTTGAATATGCACGTTCCCGCGCGGCGACCGGAGTGGGCGCTGCACAGGTGGCACAGGAGCTTGGCGTTCGCGCACAACAGATGGGCACCCGCGCGGTGCAGAATGCGGTTGCGGTTGGCGCAAACGAAAAAAGCGCCGCCGAAAAGGGAGACGCAACTATCCAAAATAGCAGCACCCGTAACACCACCATGGAAAAAGACAAGGCATGGCTGCGGGAAGAAACGGAACGAGTAACCAGCGGGCAGACGGCACAGGAAATTCAGCAGGAGAAAGAGAAGACGAGCGGTTCCGCTTTGCAGGAAGATGTTAAGGCCGCCAAAAAGGTAGCGGCGAAGACACCGGAAAAGACCAGTGCGCGGCACCAGTATGTGCCGGTGGATGCCGACACGCGGCAGCAGCTGCAGGAGGCAGGCGTAAACGGGCGCGCCATCAACAAGATAGACAAGCTGGCAAAGGCGCTGAACCGGCAGGTGATCTTGTATTACGAAGAGGGAACGACGGTCAACGGATACGAAAAGGACGGCGTTTTGTACATCAATATGGCGCGCAAGGCCAGCCGGTATTATACGGTGCTGGGGCACGAGATGACCCACAGCTTGGAGCGTTCAAAGCTGTACGGGTCCTTGCAGAGCTATCTGCTTGGCAGCGAGCTGTTGAAGGATTGGTTGAAGAAAAACGGCTTTGCCGATTTGGAAGAGGCGGTGCAGGATCGGATCGCGTTGTACAAAGAAAACGGTCAGACGCTGAGCGAGACCGGAGCAAAACGGGATATTGTTGCGGATTTGTGCGGGGAATATCTGATACAGGGTCGATATGACAACGCGATGAAGCTGCGGGTATACAGCAGCCGGCTGTTCACGGCGGTGCGCAACTTTGTGGAGAGCGTGTTTAACAAGCTGGCGAATCGGTTTGGGCACGGAGACGCCATGACCAAGCAGCTGCGCACGACACGGGATTTGTATCGCCGGGTGATGCTTGACGCGGAAAAGGCGGAGAAGCAGGGGGACGGCCAGAACCATTCTATCGACACCAGATTTTATGCACAACTGGATAATTGGGATGGGAAAAATACCAATATTGTTTTTACTGTTGGCAACACATCGAAAGCTCTGCAATCGGTAGGAATAAAGAACCAGGAGATACGGATGCGTTCCGGTATGATGCTGCAAAAGATGAGCAAGCATCCCGAAATGACGCTGGATGTTTTTCGTCAGATTCCTGCGATGTTGGAACATCCGGTGATCGTGCAGTTTTCGGATGCGATTGACCAGAAAACCGGCAAGCCGAAGTATGATAGCCGGATCACGGTGCTGGGAGAGCTGTATGCCGAGATGGATGTGGACGGCAAGACAGAAAGTCATCCGGTGCTGGTGTCGCTGGAATTGCTGCCGACCAACCAGAAAGGGACAACCATTTTGGACTTTTCGGTGGTGACCAGTGCGTATGCCAAGCAGGCATTGCAGAAATACATCAACGATAACAGTATTTTATACATTGAGCCAAACAAAAAAAGAACCGATGGCTGGCTCTCCCTGAATAGGCTCCAATTGCCGTTGGGGGAGAACCAGTACGGTTCTATAAGAAGAATAGCATATGACGGCCAAAAAGTCAAGGTGGAAAATTCCACCAAAAAAACAGCGATGCAGATCGCCATGGAAAAGGCCGGTGCTATCGATTCTTACGGTACTATTATATCCGAAGAGGACGAGAATCGTGCGCAGGAAAAGCATTCCTTTTCGCGGGAGCAGACACAGGCAGAGCTGACGCAGCAGTATCAGACCAAAGTGGATCAGATCCTCAATATGCAGGACACCACACCGAGCAGTGTCATCATCGGCTACACGCCGGAACTGTATCAGCAGCTCGGTATGCCCTCTCTGCCCTTCGTCATCGGCAGCGGCCACGTGTATTCCACCGCCAAGACCGAGTCCGAGGCCAAACAGGACGGCAACTTCCACAAGGGCACCCACTATCACGGATTGGGCGATGCCGCTGTAAAGAACATCTACAGCGCACTGCAAGACCCGGTGATGATTCTCGCCTCAAAGGACGTGAAGAAAACCGCCAGCCCGATGCGCAGCACCCACAGTGTGGTGGCCATCGTCGACGTGGGGCAGGCCGGGAAATCCCTGCTGCTGCCCATCGAGATCACCGCCGAGCGCACAGTCAACGGCGAACGCATGGACGTGAACGTGCTGTCCAGTGCTTACCAAAGAAACGTTTCGGAGCTGGTGCGGGAGGCTATCGCCCTCGAAAACAGCGGCGATGTCGGCATCTATTATGCAAAAAAAGAAGCCACCACCTTGATAGGCGCTGGGGTGCAATTCCCCATACGGCTTCAAGAAATGATAGCTTCTAATGCTATTATACGCAGCTTTGACCAAAAAGTCAACAGGAAAATTTCGGATGTCACACAATCTTTACAGTTCAAGCGCTGGTTCGGGGATTGGCAGAACCATCCGGAGAGAGCCAGCAAGGTTGTGGACGCGGACGGAAAGCCGCTGGTCATGTATCATGGGACGAAAGCGGAGAACGGTGATTTTACTGTGTTCGACTATAGCAAGGCGGTGAAAAAAGGAGGGCACGGGCTGAAAGCCTTAGGCAAGGGCAATTATTTCACGAGCAAACCGCTCGACGGCAGCGAAAGGTTCGGAAGCCGCGTCATCAAAGCCTATCTCAGCATCAAAAAACCGTTTGTTTACGATGCATCCAACGGAGATGCGGTATCTCTCGCGGAGCAGGTGGCTAAAAAGACGGGAGCCGACACCAAAGGGCTGAGCTACGAAGCGCTCCAACACAAAATGCGCGAGCTTGGCTATGACGGAGTTATTGAGTACAAGCGGGACGGTTCTCTTGGAATCGCCGTTACCTTCGACAGCACCCAAATCAAATCCGCCACCGACAACATCGGCACCTTCGACGGGAGCAACGCGGATATTCGGTATTCTCTTTCTGCGCGGGAGCAGATGGATGCGATGGTGGAGGAATACGGAGCGATACCGAAAGGCGAACATCCGAAAGCGGAGGTGCAGGTGCCGCAACAGACATCGGAAAACCGGAAGGTGCGGCGGTTTGTGCGGACGGTGCTGGAAAGCGGACATTTGAACGCCGAAATGGTGGAGGATGTGAACAAAGCAATTGTCAAAGAGGCGCTGTCGTATGTACCGACGACCAACGAGCAAGTGGTGCAGCGCGCCAAGGACAAGCTGAGCGCTTACGGCACCGAACGCGCGATGGGTTCTTTTTTGAGCGATATGGAAAACAAAGCGCCCACGGAGGACAGCTTTGCTTTGGGCGAGGTGCTGCTGTACACGGCTGCCAAGCACGAGGATGCCAAAACGGTGATGGAGCTGGTGGCGACACTGGCGGAGGCGGGAACGCGCACCGGTCGGGCGCTGCAGTCTATGCGGATGCTGAAAAAGATGCCGGGGCTTGGTCAGCTGCTATATGTGCAGCGGGTGGTTGATCGCTTAAATCAGGATATTGAGGTAAAGAACAGAGGGGTATCCGAGGAAAAGCGGGTGACGCCGATTGAAATCGACGAGAATTTGGCCACCGATCTGGCCGAAGCCAAGACGACGGAGGAATCGGAGCATATCGCGGATATGCTGCTTTGGGATATAGCGGAGCAGACCAAGAAAGCCACATGGGTGGACAAATGGAACGAATGGCGGTATATGGCGATGCTGGCCAACCCGCGCACCCATATACGCAACTTCATTGGTAACGCTCTGTTTTTGCCGGCGGTGCGGCTTAAAGACGCGATAGCGATTCCGTTGGAACGGGTATTGGTACAGCGATACGGCGGGCAGATGTCCAAGGCGTACCGGATTGACGAGGCTTACAAGGAGTATGCAAGAAGGAATTTTGACGACCCGGAAACGCAAAAGCTGCTGAGAGGCGGCGGCAAATACAACCCGGAGAATGTGATACAAGCGCGCCGGCAGGTGTTCAACACGGGGGCGTTGGAAACGCTGCGGCGAAAAAACAGCGATTGGCTCGAACGGGAAGACACGCTCTTTTTGAAACGCCATTATATCCACGCGATGGCCGGGTATTTACAAGCCAACGGAATCGATATCGATGCGTTGGCGCAGGATAGGAGCCAGATGACGGCGCAGCAACGGCGAACGATCGCGGCGGCAGAGGAGTATGCGGCGCAGGAGGCCAGAAAAGCGACATATCGGGACGCTTCGGAAATTGCCAACTGGATCTATGATCTGTCGAAAAAAAATACATTTGCCAAGATCATGGTGGAGGGTGTGATCCCCTTTAAGAAAACGCCCATCAACATATTGAAACGCGGGGTGGAGTACAGCCCGGCGGGGCTGTTGTATTCGCTGGCAACGGGATTCAAAAAGGTGCGCTCCGGTCAGATCACGGCGGCAGCCTTTGTGGATGGGATTGCTTCCGGACTTAGCGGAACGATTGTGATGGCGTTAGGTATGCTTCTGCAGTCGATGGGTGTGTTGAGAGGCGGATGGGGCGACGACGAGAAAGAAAACGCTTTTGAGGCATTGCAGGGTGTGCAGCCGTATGCCTTGGAGCTGGGTGGCGTCTCGTATACCATTGACTGGGCGGCACCGATGACGATGCCGCTGTTTATGGGAGCCGAGCTCATGAAGGTGTTGAACGGTGAATATGAAAATGCCACGGTAGGAGATGTGACACAAGTGTTTTTCGGCGTCGCCGAACCGATGTTTGATATGTCGATGCTGGACGGGCTGAACAATATGCTGGAGCATATCAGCCACGCCGAGGGCGGAAACAAATTGACCGCTATAGCGGAAGAAGCGACTACCAGTTATTTTTCGCAGGCGGTGCCGACCATCTTCGGGCAAATCGCCAGAACGGTGGATGATACACGGAGGACGACATATGTTGACAAAAATTCTCCGCTTAACAAAAACACGCAATACTTTTTGCAGAAAATTCGCAACAAGATACCGGTCGTATCGTTGTTTTCGGAGCCGTATGTGGACGAATGGGGACGCGAGGAAGTGGAGGGCAATGTGCTTGTGCGGGCGTTCCAAAACTTTATCAGCCCCAGTTATATTTCCAAGCTGGAGAGCGACGATGCGGTGACACAGGAGCTGCAGCGGCTGTATGATGCCACCGGCGAAAGCAAGGTGTTTCCGAAAAAGATGGACAAATACATCAAGATCGACGGAGAACGAGTGGATTTGTCGGCAGAGGAATACACCGCGCTTTCCAAGAAATGCGGGTCGGCGGCCTACCAGATGTTAAGCAGTATTATAGGGTCGGCGGAGTACGCGCAGATGTCCGACGAGGACAAGCTCGCGGTGATACAGGATGTGTATTCGCTGGCGGGTGCGGTTGCCAAAGAGGCAGTATCGGAATACCAGGCGAGCGGATGGACAGGGTCGGCCATCGACATGAACCAAGAGACAGGGGTGGCGATGGAGGACTATGTGATAAGACGAGGGACGCAGCGCGCCGGGAAAGAGCAGGACGACGAACAGGAGAGCAGCAGCACCAGCCGTTTCCGCAAAAGCGATATGTGGATGGCGCTGGAGGGCGACGATGCAGACAGTGTGGCGGTGATTGTGGACAGCTTTGTGCAGGATGCGGCTGACAGCAAGGAGAAAAAGAAGATAATCAGCAGCATTAAAAGCAGCTTGACGGCGCATTACAAGCCGCTGTATCAGCAGGCCTATCTGGACGGTGACCAGGCACGCATGCAGGAGATCAAGCTGCTGCTGGATAAAGCGGTTTTGCGCAAATACGGTATCCGGTACAGCTTTAAGGACCATTACCAAAAATGGCAGCAGGAGGCGAAAGAAAAATAATGCACAGGGCGGGTGGAGAAATCCACCCGCTTTTTGCTATGCTGAAGAAAAAGGAGGGGATGACATGGCGGAAGCTGAACGGCTGCCGATGGCGGCGGTGCAGAATATTTTGCTGGATGTTGCCAAGGACGAAGAGCAGGTGCGGGTGAGTATAAGGCGGGGCGACGCGAACCGGTGGGTTTGGCGGTTTTGTCTGCTGGACGACGGGGTGCCGCTGGATCTGGCAGGGGTGGATGTGGCGTGTATCAGCATCCAAAAGCCGGACGGGACGCATATCTGGAACCCGTGCGTGATCAACGGCGATGTGATCGAATACACCGTCACCAGCGAGACGGTGAGTGTGGACGGGCAGCTGCACGGGCAGGTGGAGCTGTATGCCGGGGAGATGGATGCGCAGGGCAATCTGGTGCCGGAGACGCTGAAAACCACGGCGTTCCGGGTGGTGGTGCTGGAAAATGTGTTTGGCGAGGATACGATCTCATCAAGCAACGAATACGATATGCTGACGCAGGCGGTCGCCGGTGTGGCGGCGCTGCAAAAGAAGTTCCCGGTGAAAACGGCGGATGTGGCGGACGGCGCGGTGACAGAGGCGAAGATTGCGGATGGAGCTGTGAGCGATGGTAAGATTGCGCAGGGGCTGCGCACCGGCATACTGCACACGATGTATGTGCATCGGCTGGGGAACGGCGCGGTGCTGTATTACAACTACACCGGTAACGACATGGACGACGTGTATGTGATGGCCAGACCCTTCGGCGGGGCAGCGCTGCAAACGACCGGATTGGATATGGACGCGGACGCGGTGATGCAAAACTATGCCAACGACAGCGAGGCGTTTGGCGTGGTGGATGCCTGCGGGCAGACGCTGCGGTACAAAGACCTGCCGTTTTTCGGTGATGGTCAGTCGCGCGTTATTCTGAAGCTGGAAAGAGCCAACAGCCGGATGGTGGCTGTGGATGTTGAGCGGGGGTACACTATCCCCGACGGCGCGGTGACAACCAATAAGATTGGTGCGGGAGCAGTCACAGAGGGCAAGATTGCCGATGGCGCGGTCACAACGAATAAGCTGGGATATGAAGCGGTGACCAGCGGCAAGATCAATGGAGATGCGGTGGGTACCCATCATATGCAGGACGGGGCAGTTACGCCGAAAAAAACGAGCTTTGTGTCATCAGCGACTACCGGCAAGGCTGAACAAATCGTCAGCACAACTAATGACAATGGTGACAAGGTATGGACGCTGACAGATTCGTCTCGACAATATTATTGCTTTGACAGCGCGTGGGATGGCGGTGTGACTTGCAAGATTATGGACTACCACGATGCTACTGAGCCGAGTGCCGATGCCGGTACGGTAACTTATAACGGGCGTACATACAGGGTGCTAACTATTACGGGCACAGCACCAAGCATTACGATGGATATGTCATCTAGTGGATATGTGCAGGAGTTTTCGGTTATCTATTTTAGCGGGCTGACTATCCCCGATTTGATTTTGGATGAGGACAACCTTGCCGATAACTCCGTAACCATGCCGAAGTTGAGCGCGGATGTACGCGAGGCGCTGCAATCGGAGCCGGACCTGAGCAATTATTACACCAAGTCAGACACCGATGCCGCTATCCGTGACGCTATGTATACCGTGGTGGACGCGACAGCCAACAGCGACGGCACCTACAGTGCCAACGGTATCAAGTTATCCGTCTCCGGCGACCACGCGGTGGTTGGTGATGGCAGCGGTGACACAGCCAACGCGCTATGGATAACGCAAGAGCTGATTATCCCCGCGTATATCCGCATCCCAAGCGGCGAGGTGTACGCGGTGACGGAAATTGGCGCAAGCTCGTTGACTTGCAATGCACTGACGATGTCGTTTGAGTACAAAGAGGCGCGTGTGTATATCCCGCGCACGGTCAAAACATACGGTGCCAACTGCTTTGACCAATACTACGGCGACGCATCCGGTCATCTGCACATCGTCACAGACAGCCCGGTGCCGACCAGTGTATACGCCGCAGCGACAACCACGGTGTACAAGCTGTACGACCCGCTGGGCGTGGTTGACCTGGCAAGCAAGGCATCGGTCAAGGCGGTGGCTGACCAGATCGGCGACATCGACACGGCGCTGGACAGCATCATTGCGGTGCAAAATAGCCTGATCGGGGGTACGACGGCATGAGCATAGCGGACAAACTGGCGACGATCGCCGCTAATGAGCAGCGGGTGTACGACGCCGGCAAAGCGGCGCAGGAAAAGGCGTTTTGGGACACATATCAAAGCAACGGCAGCCGCATCGGCTACCAAAGTGCTTTTGCCGGATATGGATGGACAAGCGCCACTTTTAAGCCGCGGCACAACATGGCGCCAAAGGATGCCTATATGATGTTTCGTGAATCACGTATATCTGGCGATTTGGTCAGTATTTTGCAGGGCTTGGGCGTGACACTGGATTTTAGCAATACGACCAATATGCCGTATCTGTTCCAAAATTCCATGTTTACGCGGATTGGGGTTGTGGACGCGAGCAAAGCGGCACATTTGACGGGCGTTTTCCTCAACATGCACAATCTGGTGACGATCGACAAGCTGATTGTGTCGGACACGGGGTCGGTGGCGTTTTCGGACACTTTTGGGACTTGCGAAAAGCTGCAAAACATAACCGTCGAGGGTGTGATCGGGCAAAATGTCAACCTGTCGTTGTGTCCGTTGCTGACACACGACAGCATCATCAACATCATCAGCTGTCTGCAAGACCTGACCGGCACAGGCAATACGCGGACGCTGACGCTGGGGGCGACCAATCTGGCAAAATTAACCGACGCGGAAAAAGCGGTGGCAACGGAAAAGGGGTGGACACTGGCATGATCGTATCAACGGTACAATTGCGCAAGCTGGTCGCCGACGATGGCATGACGCTGACCGACGGCGACAGCTATGGCAAGACCATCTATCTGGGGGTCAACGACAGCCCGGAAAACTGGCACGAGATCACTGACGCGGAGGCAGACGCTGCACAGGCGGCCGCCGAGGAAGCGGGAGGTGATGGGAATGGTTGAGGCGTTGGTTGCGGCAGCGGGGTCAATCTTGGTCGGTATACTGTCACTAGTCGGGGTGATCATCACCAACAGCCGCAGCAACAGCAAAATGCAGTCGGATATGCGCACGGCACAGGCGGTGACGGATGAACAAATCAAGGAGCTGACCCGCGAGGTGCGGATGCATAACGACTTTGCGCGGCGAATTCCAACGCTGGAGGAAAAAATCTCGGTCGCCAATCACCGGATCGCGGATCTGGAAGAATATCACAAACATTAAAAAGGGGGACTATGTTATGAAAACCAAGATCATCAAATGGGCAAAGGCTGCGGGCGTGCGCGCCATCAAGACGGTGGCGCAGACCGCCGTTGCCACCATCGGCACGGCTGCTGTGCTGGGCGATGTCAACTGGGTCGCGGTTGGCTCGGCGGCAGTGCTGGCCGGTGCGCTGTCGCTGCTGACCAGCGTGGCAGGACTGCCCGAACTGACGGACACGGACAAAGGAATGGAGGAATAAGACATGAAAAAGGTATATATCGGTGTTGGACACGGTGGCAAAGACCCCGGCTGCACGGGCAACGGCTACAAGGAAAAGGATCTGAACTTGGCGATTGCCAAGGCTGTGATGGCGACCCTGACGCGCCACGGTGTGGATGTCAAGATCAGCCGCACCAAAGACCAGGACAAGGAACTGGTTGATCGCATCGCGGAATGCAATGCCTACAAGCCCGATCTGGCGCTGGATATCCACAACAATGCCGGTGGCGGCGACGGCGCGGAGGTGTACTACTATCACGGCGGCGGTACCAGCAAAACGCTGGCGACCAATGTGCTGACGGAAATCACCAGAATCGGGCAGAACAGCCGCGGCATCAAAACCAAAATGGGCAGCGGCGGTCAGGATTACTTCGGCTTTATCCGCGAAATCAGCGCGCCGTCGATCATCGTCGAGTGCGCGTTTGTGGACAACAAGACGGATGTGCAGATCGTGGCGACCGCCGCCAAACAAGCTACGATGGGCGACGCGATCGCCAAGGGCATCCTGAAAACGCTGGGCATTGCCTACAAGGCCGCGACTGCGGCACCGGCGGCGAAGGTGTTGGACAAGACCGGCGCGAAGTACGGCGACAATTCCGTTGGTGTGCTGGCGATCAAGGAAATGCTGCTGCTGGCGAAGAAAAAAGGTATCCACCCCAAGGGAATGTACGAAGATACCGGCTTCGGCGGCGGCACCAAAGCGGCGGTCAACTATCTGCTGAAAGCGTGGGGGTACGCCGAAAACGGTATTGCCGGTGTGAACTTTGTCAAGCGCTTGGCGGCGGAAATCAACAAAAAGGCGTAAAACATAAGATGCCGTCTTGCGAAACCGCGCGAAAACATAAGACGGTGTTATGATACCGCCGCAAAACTAAAGGGGTAGGCTGCTGCAATGGCGGTCTACCCCTTGTTTTTATTTGCGGGTTTGTGATGTAACAAACCGGGGGCGCGAGCGGTGTAACATATTTTTATGTTACATTTTGGGCGTAACACTGTAACAAAAATGTTACAGCAGATGTTACACCAGAAACCCCAGTGGTATCAACGGTTTCGTGGTAATTGTAACAATGTAACATTTTTTCCTAATATGGTTATAGCATATAGGCGTTATAGCGTGTTTTGCGCCATAGCGCCTATATGCACGGGAATTATAGGAAATAGGTTCCAAAACGTTACATTCGTACTTCGGGGGTTATTTTTTTTGTCCACTCAAAAGTTCAAATATTTAGTCAAAAGCTATTGACAAGTTCAAATAATTAAACTATAATAGCAGCTGTAGACCAAACATTTGAACGAAGCGCAGGAGGAGAAAAATATGAAAATCACCAATACCGATTTTAACATGAAGGTCAACGAATCCAGCAGTTACATTGTCTACATCACAAAAAGCAAGGATGTCTACAGCAGCATCTATCAGATGGAGATGAGAAAGCGTGAGCTGCTTCACGATCAGCTCGGTTGGTACTACAGCGTGATCGGCCGTGCTCCGGTTCAGCAGGATTGCAGAGTGCCTGATTTCTTCCACGGCGACAATTTCTTGATGGTGTGCGTAGAACACAACAATGGTGATTGGAACAAGCAGTCTACCTACAAGCTGTATATCGCAGAGTGACGGGGCAAAGACCCCGGTAATGCGGCAGGCCAGTCACAAGCCCGGTCACGCTATAGGAGGACTGAACAATGAGAGACACAATCAAAGCCAAAGACGGATACCACGTCGTGAAGGTCAGAAACATCGTTACCGGAGAAGAGGGCTACCGCATCGACGACGGGTGCAACCCCATCTTTGTGGCGCAGAAGCGCAGCTACGAGGACTACAAGGACGAAGAACGCCAGAACGAAATGTTCAGACGCTGCGAAGTCTTCACCACAGTCAAAGGAAACCAATTCATCTACTGGCGCGACGAGGAAATCGACGCGGACTACATCACAAAGGTTCCGAAGGAGGCGAACAAATGATATACACGCTCGAAAAACGCCACGAATTCGAGGCAGGGCAAATGTTCACGCATTACGAAGTGCGTAGTTATACGCACATAACTCCAATAGGAATCTACGCCGGAGGGAAAACGCTGAAACAAGGAACCCTCTCTCAATGTGAAAGGTACTGCAGGTCAAAAGGAATACAGCCGGAACGCAGATAAAGCCGAAACGCCCGCGAGGGCGTCCACCGGAACTGCCCAACCGGTGCTGATGATGGCAGGGCAAGCAAAATAGAAAGGATGTGAGCGAATGAACAAGGCAAGTGTGAAGCCGGTCATCGATTTGAACCTTAACCCAGTTGTTGGAGGCGTGACACGCATAGGGTGTAAGACCTATATCGCCGCGGCACGCAAGAAAGCAAAACTAAAAAAGGCATACCCGGAATCCGATTATATCGTCGGCAGAGATGGAACTGGATATTTCATCATGAGAACTAGATGAGAGAAGGAGGCACCAAAATGAAAAAGAGTGTAGTTGAAGCCCGGCAACAGGCAGAAGAAAACCCGTCGTATTTTATGTGCGGCCGAGAAAGCCTCCCTCGACTAATCGAGGAGGCAAAACGAGAAGCCGACAAGATGCTTGCTGAATTTTCGGCGTTTTTTGACACTGGCGGAAAACTCGGCATCGAAATAGCACCCGTAGATCACGGCGGGATCACATACAGCGTTGCTGCGACGCTAACGTGGGGCAAAGAACCAATGCAAAAGCAAGACGATCCGTGCGATCTGCTGTTTTTGCAACTGAATAACTTGATGCTCCACCGGATGATACAGCTCGGAATACCAAGTGGAGGCGGTTCCGATGGCTAAAACTGAAATGACGCGAACCATCGAGCAGGCAATCAATGAGACAGAAGAAAAGAAAATCATTTCCGCACTGAAAAATCATCTTGAAGTAGAAGCTTGCGAGGACTGTAAATCGTTTGGCCTTTGTGACGAGTTTGTGCCAACGAAGAAAGTTCTTGATCTTATCAATAATCAGAAGACGGAGATTAACAGATTACAGGACGAGTTGGAATTATATAAGAAAGCCAATCTGTTAATCGCTCGGCAACGAGATGATCGTGACAAAGAAATTGAGAGATTAACAGAATTGGCCGATGAAAACTTTGAACAATGGAATATGCTTGCCGAAAAGACAAAACAGCACTACGAGGAATTGTATCAGGAAGCTAAAGAAGCGGTTAAGCACGAAGCATACCGGGAATTCGCAAACAAGGCAGTAGATAGACTTACTGCTAATTATTCGTCTGAATATACTCATTGGATTGACGATACAATCGATCAAGTGCTAGGAGAACTGGGAGGTGAGAGAGAGAATGACTTATGAAGAAGCTATCGAAATATTACAAGAAGAAAGAGACTATGCACAGTTTCCAAAGTATGTAAGAGAGGCTGTTGAAATTGCTACTTCTGCAATCAAGAAACGAATTCCGGTTAAACCAGAGAATGACAAAGAATATACTTTTGGTACGATATGTCCTACTTGTAGACAATATCTTTGTAACTATCAGTTCATAAACAACCAACTTTTTTGTAAGTGGTGCGGTCAAGCACTAGACTGGAGTGATTTAGAATGATTTGGGATAAAGATATATCTTTTGAAGGGTACAGTAAAAAGAAGAACGACTGGTACAACGAACCTGAGCACTTCCTTGGAGACACACCAATTGATGCTCAATATGCTCTTGATCTGATATTCAAAACTCTGGTCGATGACAAAAGAGATTATCCGTATCTTACTACATTGCCTGAAACCACGGAACAAACCAATTCCATCATGCTCGATTTAATACTCGAGAAATATAGCAGAAAATATCGTAGATTTTTGAGAAAGAAGGAGAACAAACGATGATTATTTGTGCAGCTGCCGTAACTTTGGGGACTTTGTTGCTCTATCATGGTTATCAAACAGACCCTTCATCATCAATGTGCACGTTAGGGGTCATACTTCTTGCGGTGGGTCAATCTGCGGGCTGTATTATTGAATCTGAGCAACGCGATAAGAATAAAAAGCTTAGAAAAGCTCTTGTCAAGAAACAGGAGGTTCTTATTGTGTCATAACATAAAAACCTCTTGACTTATGTATCCACATATGTTAACATAGCCGTGGACGCAGGAAAGGAGGGAACGCAGTGTCTCCAAGAACAGGCAGACCCACCGATGATCCGAAAAGCCTAAGCACAAGAATTCGATTGTCAGACGGTGATATAAAGATGCTTGACTACTGTGCAACGGCAACGGGGCTCACTAAATCGGAAATAATCCGGCGAGGGATTAAAGAGGTCTACGACAAACTAAAGAAATAAGGATTCCGGCGACCCACCAAAGTCACACCAGAATCCTTATCCACCAGAGGTTTCCCACTGATAAATTTATTCTATCATGCGGAAATCCTCTTGTCAAGAAACAGGAGGTAAACGAAAAATGACAGTTTCAGAAGTTGTAAAGGTGCTCAAAGACATAAAAAGCATCAGCTTGTCGTGGAACGGCACGCTGCACGAGTTGGATATGGGCGACCCCATTATGCTGGATGCGTTCGGCGATAACCTCGTTGCCGGTATCTATTCCGTTGATGAGGGGATTGTTGAGCTCGACCTTGCTGTTCGACCAATGAAGAAGGGTGAGGCACTATGAACGATATCCAAATTTTCAGCAGCCCGGACTTCGGCGAGATTCGCACCACCACCATAGATAACCAGCCGTGGTTTGTTGGAAAAGATGTTGCTTCGGCTTTGGGATATGCAAATCCGCAGAAGGCATGTAGGGGGCATATAGACGAAGAAGATAAAGGGGTGTCCGTTTTAGACACCCCCGGAGGAAAGCAGTCGCTTACCATCATCAACGAATCCGGGCTCTATTCTCTGATCTTATCGTCAAAGCTCTCGTCTGCAAAGAAGTTTAAGCGCTGGGTCACAGCCGAGGTGCTGCCGGCCATACGCAAAACCGGCAGCTATTGCATCGTGTCTGCACAGGGAAATGTGGAGCAGCGCGTGCTGACGGTGGACGACTATTTGAGGGCCGCCTCTATTGTCGCCACCTGCAAGAGTGACCGTATGCCTTATGTCCTTAGCTTCTTAGAGCGTGGTGGCTTTGAAACGCCTCGCATATCCGAAACAATTTGCTCTTCCGTTTCCAGAGAATCCTCCATGCAGGCCGTTAGGCTCATGCTGCAAGCAAAGGAGGAGTACGGGCTGAGTAATGCGCAGGTAGGGCGCATCGTCGGACTTGACCGTATGCAGGTCAGCCGGTATGTGAATGGCAGCTGTATCCCAACGCCAAATAGGGCGGCGTTTATTGTAGACAGGCTTACCGATGCGCTGTCGCAGATGGAGGACAGACAAGAGTAGAAGAACATAAAGAAAACTGCCGCAGAGGATTTTACCTCTGCGACAGTTTTACTGTCAGGCAGAACACGTTGGAAAACCAAAATAGTTCGTACCTGTGTGTTTTGGTGGAGACGGAGGGATTCGAACCATCCGGAAATGGCTCTAAATCAAGGGGTACAGCCGTCATTACTGACTTTTCACTGATTATTACCCCACGCGTTGGTTGAGCGTATTCAAAACCGACTGCTTGCGGCTTTTGCTGATATGGGTATAGATGTCGCGGGTGGTGGATATGTTCGCGTGACCGAGCAGCTCTTGCGCGTCCTTGTCGCTGATACCTGCCTCGTACAGGATGGTGGCGTAGGCGTGGCGGAGCTGGTGGGGGGTGATGGACAAACCGGTTGCTTTGCAATAAGCGTTCCACCGGTGCCGGCAATAGGTGTCGGACATCAGACCGCCATCGGCACCGGGGAAAAGCAGGTCGGATTTTTTGCCGGTCGGCAGCGCATCTGCCAGCACATCAAGCAGCACGATCTGACGAGTGCCGGCTTCCGTTTTGGGCGCTTTGATTTTGGGCTTGTTGCTGTCGTGGTAGACCGATTTGGTGATGGAGATGGTTTTATTACGGCGGTCGATGTCACCATAGGTCAAGGCAAGCGCTTCGCCGCGTCGGCAGCCGGTATACAGGAGGAAAAACGCAAACAAGCCAAAGGGTTTGTCCAGGCTATGCTTTACGATGTCAATTTCTTCCTCGGTGGGGGCTTCGCGGCGGTCTTTGCGCAGTCCCTTTGGCACTTTGACGGCGGCGCATGGGTTATAGTCAATATCCCCATCCAGCACCGCTCTGTCCATTATAAGGTTTGTAACCAGCAGCTGGGTGGTGACGGTCTTGCGCGCCATGCCGGTTTTGGCGAACGCATCCAAAAAGGCGCTGATGTTGCGCGGGGTGATGTCTTTTACCAGCTTATCGCCAAAGCGCTCCACGATGCGCTGCAGCGCCGGTTTATACCCCTTTTGCGTGTTATATGCCAGCGTCGGCAAATGCTCTTCTGCCCATTCGTCGGCGACTTCCTCGAAGCGGCGACCGCGGGTGGCATCTTCCTTATACTCACGGATTTTTTGCAGGATTTCGCGCTCGCTGTGGCCGTAAAACACGTGGCGCTTGCCGTTGATCGTGACCTGTTTTTGGCGCAATCCGTCTGATCGTTTCTTTGCCATATCGTGCATCCTCCCTGATTTTGGGCATGACAATGCCCGGGCTTGATTTTTTGCCCGGGGGATGATACAATATGGCTTGGTGGTTTTTGCCATACTGTTTGCACCCTCGGGCGCTTACAGTGACCGTCTTATCCTGTTGGCGCAGGGTAGGGCGGTTTTTTTTATTTACTTTAATGCGGGGCTGTTTATACCGTCTATGTGCTCGTACAAATCATCGGGGATGTGATTCCCCATTGGATCTAGTATAAAGTCCACCCCTTCTCTACGAGCTTGTTTTGCCGCTGGGACAAAATCTCCATCTCCTGCAACCAAAACAATTTGATTGACTTGCCTCTTAAAGGCCATGGAAGAAATATCTACGGCGATCCGAACATCGACACCTTTTTGAACAAAGTTGATTTTAAAATCGCTTTCGGTAAGCTGCTCGATAGTTTTTGTTCCGTTTAACAGCTGTTTTGTTGATTCTGGTTTTAAATTATAGCCGGTTCCGTTGTTACTCAAACGCCCCATTCGTAATGCGAACTTTCGCCGGTGCTTTAGCTCGTCCAGGAACTCATTCATCCATCGGCCATTTTCACTTTCGCCCAAGTTAATGCTTTTCTTTAAAAGCGGGTGGTAAATGTTTTTTCCGTTATCAATGGGAGGACAATCGTAATAAAAAATTCTGTATAAATAACGGTTTTCATGCCGGTGATGCAGATGGTCTAAACAAAACCGTTCCAATTCGTCTGCGCGTTCTTTAGGAGATTTATATCCAGCTATGTTTTTGGCGCGGCTTCTGTAAAAACCGCCGTCTATTAGGATTGCAGTGTTAACATCAAATCGTTTGCTTTCTAGCCGCCGAAAGCCTTGGTATTCGTCATTCATGCTTTATATCCTCCGTAAAACTTTTTATAAAATAAAATACCCATAGCTTCGTTACTCCCCGTATGGTGGGGGAACTACTTGCTATGGGTAAATTAAACATATCATGTAACCAGCAAATGGCTGATCACATCTATAGTATATCCCCGAAGTAGCAAGTTGTCAATAATTTTAAGCACAAAAAACTTGGCAATTTTTGGGTTATATCTCGAAAATTCAAAATCACGCCTGAATTTCCCGCACCAGCATTTTGGGGATGCCGATGACGCGGCATTGCTCCAAATCGGCGCCGGTGACGGTCTTTGGTGGGTAGTTTGGATTGATCGGCACCATGCGCAGCCAATCCTCGCCGGAGGCGTATTCGATTTTCTTCACGGTGGCGTTGTCTCCGTTATATAGCAGCACACCGACCTGCCCGCTGCGCTCCAAGGTGTCGGCTTTGAGTACCAGCACCTTATCACCCTCTATGTACATAGGATACATACTATCCCCATGGACATTCAGCACGAAGTAATCCGACTGAGGACGGCCGTGGAGATAGGCGGCGGGAATCTGGACAGTGTCGCCGCTCCAATCCTCTATGGCGATCTGGTCGTAACCGGCGGCGACATCGCCGATCACCGGGAAGGTAACCACATCATCGGTGACGGTCGGAGCGGGGAAAGGGGTGGTGGTAGGAGATTCTTCCCAACCCATGATCCATGCAGCCGATACATTGGTGGCGGTTGCAATTTTTTCGACAGCTGACAACGGAATACGATTTGTTTTTCCTGTAAGATAACGCTGCAAAGTAGAATGTGATACACCTGTCCTCTTTTCTAACTCCATATAGGACAAACCAGCGTTCTCTACGGCTTGTTTCATTCTTCTTACTTCTTCTAACATTTTTATCACCACCAAGGTCATAATAGCATAGACATCCCAAAATTGCAATACAAAAATCAAAAAAATAAAAAAATCGTCTCAAAATGGGTTGACACGGAAATAAACGCGTGCTATAATCAAATCATCCCAAATTGAGATGGAGGTGAGCGAATGGTTGATTCTCGTAAGTTGAAAGCAGCAATGGTCGAAGTGGGTGAAACCCAACGCACTCTTGCCAAGAAAATGGCGTGGTCTAAAAACACTGTGTGCGCTAAAATCAATAACAAGAGTGCCATTACGGTGGATGAAGCCAAGCGGATGTGTTTGATTCTTGGTATTATTGATCCCATCAAGCGGGAAGAAATTTTTTTTGCTTGAACTATCTCAAAATGAGACGAGCCAGCGTAAACAAAGCCCTCTTCGCTATGAAGAGGGCAGGGGAGGAGGTGTCATTGTTCGGGACCGTTTTTGCCGGTGTTCCAAGACATGATCAAGGAAATGACGGTACTATGGTAAAGGTAGGCTATGACTTCGGATATAGATCGTCTCCATGAGACACCCAACATTTTGGACAAGGACGGCGGTCGCCCAAACCAAGAGTTGAATTACAGATGTGGGTTGACTTCTTTATGGATGGGCAGTGAGGCGTAGAGTGGTAACAGTCGCCGTAGGCGGAAAAGTATATTTTGCCAACTGGATATCTGTCCTGATGTTGATCGGCATAAAAGGATTCTGGAGGATCTTTCATCATGCAGGTAGCGGTTTTCCCTCCTCGTATATGGCGCTTTAAAAGCCGACAATAGACGGGGTGGCGATGAGGAAATCCATACGGATATCGACCATCCCACAAGGTCTCGTTTTTGCTATGTGGGCAGGTCACGCATTTGATTTTAGGGCGACCGTAGTTTGGACTTTTGCGTGATTGCAAATAATCACGGATAGGTAATACTACGAGCTCCAGTAAAAACGGGACAAGCCATACGGCGTTTATAACAACGCAAAGAAAGATTTGCCATGCTTCCATAGAATCACATCCTAACCAAATGTAGGGCATTACAACTATACCAAATTTGAGGAATGAAGTCAAACAAAACAAGGACGAGCCAGCGTAAACAGAAAAAAAGGGGGGGGAGGGGACGAGCCAGCGTAAACAAAGCCCTCTTCGCTATGAAGAGGGCAGGGGAGGAGGTGAGAAAAGATGAATTTACACGAGCTGAACGAATCGCTGAAATTGTTTTTGGCGGACACCCGCGCCGCGCGGGTGCGCTTGAGCGAGAAAGAGAAGGCGACCCGCAAAGTGGCGGATTACGCATACAAGCTGCAGCGGGCGGTGGACAAGCTGGAGCAGCTGGAACAGGAGGAAGAGCATGGATAGAGATGTATACACTGAGACGCTGGCGCGGCTACGCGAGCTGTTTCCGGGGCGGGACACGATCACGCTGAACGCGTGTGCCAAGTATCTGCATATGGACGCGCGCACGCTGAAAGCAGACAAGCGGTTTCCGCTGCGACAGATCGACAAGTCATATATTGTGCCGTTGATCGCGCTGGCGAAATATCTGGCGTGACGGCGGACGAAGGAGGTGGAAACACATGAAACAGAACATACAGGACGGTGTCGCGATGGCGATGGTGATGGCGGGAGTGCTGCTGGTGATGGCGGTCGAGGGCGGCACCAAAGCGGGCGGCGCGATGATGTGGGGATTGCTGTTGCTGGGGCTGATACTGATTACGCTGCCGGTCGCGACGGCGTGGCTGGTAGGACGCGCGGAGGACGAGCTTGTGGACGAGGACGAGGACAACAGCGACAGCGACAGTGTGGGCAGCGAGGAGGATGCGGCGTGACATTAACACCGGAAGAACTGGAAGCAATCCGGCTGGCGGATGAAGAGATAGAGCGCGAGTGGGTCGAAGAAGCGACGGAGCGGCAGATTAATGCAGAAATCGATAAATGGGTCGATGAGATGGCTGTGATGGATTTGCTGGACAAAAAAGGCAGACAACAGCGTGCCTACCAGCGGGAGTACTACGAAGCCCACAAGGACGAGATCGCAGCCTACAATCGGGAGTACTACAAGGCGAACAAGGACAAGATCGCTGCCTATATGCGCGAATACATGCGAGAGTACCGGATTGGGAAGCGCCGCCGAAAGGGACTACAGGAGGCGGTCTAATATGCAGGCAATAAAAAAGCCCGGGCGGCTGGCACCGACCCGGACAGATGAAAAAATAACCCACCCACAGTATAACACAGAAAGGAAGAAAAAGCAAATGGTAAAAATCAACACGCTGCAAATCGAAAATGTCAAACGAATCAAAGCGGTCGAATTGGAACCGCGGGAGAACGGGCTAACCATCATCGGAGGTAAGAACAACCAAGGCAAAACATCGGTGCTGGATAGCATCGCATGGGCGCTCGGAGGTGACCGGTACAAGCCCTCCAACGCCACGCGAGACGGGTCTGTTATCCCGCCGCATATCAAGCTGACGCTGTCCAACGGGCTGGTAGTGGAGCGCAAGGGCGCTAACAGCAGCCTTGTGGTAACTGACCCGGATGGTAAGCGGAGCGGACAGCAGCTGCTGAATGAGTTTGTATCACAGTTTGCGATTGATCTCCCGCGTTTTATGGAGGCAAGCGACAAGGAAAAAGCCAACACGCTGCTGCGCATTATCGGCGTAGGAGATCAGCTTACGGCGCTGGAACATACCGAAAGCGATCTGTATAACCAGCGACTGATGATCGGTCGCATCGCCGACCAAAAGGCGAAATATGCCCGGGAAATGGTGTCGTATGACAATGTGCCGACCGAGCTGGTATCGCCGTCGGCGCTGATTAAACGCCAGCAGGAGATTTTGGCAACCAATGGCGAGAACCAGCGCAAGCGGGAGCGAGCGGGGCAATTGCTCGCCGAGAAGCAGAAGCTGCGCGCCAAGCTGGACGAGTTACAGGAAAAATACGAGGCGGTATGCCGTGATTGCGAGATTGCGCAATCGTCTGCGCAGGATCTGCAGGACGAAAGCACCGCCGAGCTGGAAGCCAGCATTGCCGGTGTTGAAGAGATCAATCGCAAGGTACGCGCCAATCTGGATAAGGACCGAGCGGAGGACGATGCCAAGCAGTATCGCGAGCAATACGAAACGCTGACTGCCCAGATCGAGAGCACCCGCCGCGAAAAGATGGATCTGCTGGACGGTGCCAAAATGCCGTTGGCGGGACTGTCGGTCGACAATGGTAAGCTGCTGTACAACGGCTTTGCCTGGGACGGCATGAGCGGGTCGGATCAGCTTAAAGTGTCCACCGCCATTGTGCGCAGTCTGAACCCGCACTGCGGCTTTGTGCTGCTGGACAAGCTGGAACAGATGGATGTGGACACACTGCGCGAATTTGGCGAATGGCTGGTGGCTGAGAACCTGCAAGCGATTGCTACACGCGTCAGCACCGGCGGCGAGTGCAGTATCATCATCGAGGACGGATATGCCGCCGAAACCAACGACAACAAATCGGAGGTGCCGCAAAAGCAATGGAAAGAAGGTGCATTTTAATGGCTGCTAAAACAACCAAAAACAAAACAGCAAACGCGCCCCAGAACGATTGTATCATCAAATGCAACCACCTGAATCTGGCGGCGGGATATACCCGGGTAAAGATCACGCCCAGCGTCTATTCCAATGTTATCATGATCGCCGGTATGACCGGCAGAACCTTGCAGGATGTTGTCAACGAGCTGCTGACATACGCCATTGGCTATGTCAAGATCGAGCAGGCTGACGGTGTGATCCGCGATTTTAATGTGGGAGGTAAAGAAGTATGAATATAACATCCGGAGTGATCGCGTCCGCACAAAAAGTGGTGGTGTACGGCCCCGAGGGTATCGGGAAAAGCACCTTTGCGTCGCAGTTCCCGCGGCCGCTGTTTATCGATACCGAAGGGAGCACCAAAAAGCTGAATGTGCAGCGCTTTGACAAGCCGTCCAGCTGGACTATGTTGATGGAACAGGTGCGGTATGTGGTCGACAACCCGACGGTATGCGGTACGCTGGTGATCGATACCATCGACTGGGCGGAGCAGTTGTGCATCGCGCACATTTGCAACAAAGCCGGTAAAAAGGGCATTGAGGATTTCGGCTACGGCAACGGCTATGTATACGAAAAAGAAGAATTCGGGCGGCTGCTGAACACGCTGGATGAGGTGATCGCCGTCGGTGTGAATGTGGTGCTTACTGCGCACGCTATGATGCGCAAGTTTGAGCAGCCGGACGAGATGGGCGCTTATGATCGCTGGGAACTCAAACTGGGCAAGAAAACATCATCGCAGATCGCGCCGCTGGTGAAAGAATGGGCGGATATGGTACTGTTTGCCAATTACAAGACATTCGCCGTGGCGGTGGATGACAAAGGCAAAAAGTACAAGGCGCAGGGCGGCGCGCGGATCATGCACACGACCCACCATCCGTGTTGGGACGCCAAAAACCGCGACGGCTTGGCGGAAGAGCTGCCGTTTGAGTATGACCAGATCTCTCATGTTATCACGCACGGACAAGCAAGCGCTCCCGCCGCTGCTCCGTCTCCCGCTCCGGCACCTACGCCAGCACCGGCGGAGGTCATCGAGGAGATCATCGACACCGATGGCAATTATGTCGGGGAGGCAGCACCGGAAACGCCGGCTGTGAACAGCGCGCTGCCGCAGGCATTGACCGATCTGATGCAGGCTTATGGCGTGACCGAGCAGGAGATCCAGACGGTGGTGGCGGCAAAAGGGTATTTCCCGGCGGATACGCCGATCGAGAAATACGGCGCGGAGTTCATCAACGGTGTGTTGGTAGGCGCATGGCAGCAGGTGTTCGCCATGATCAAAGAGGAACGCGAAGTACCGTTCCAATAAAAGCAGAAAGGAAGAAAACACTATGGAAAACAATCTGAACCGGGAATTCGACTGGAACGACGAGATCGAGAACGAATCCGAATACACGCTTCTGCCGGAGGGCGACTATGACTTTACGGTGGTGTCGTTCGAGCGGGGGCGTCATGCCGGCAGCACGAACCTGCCGCCGTGTAATAAGGCGATCCTGACAATTCGCGTGGAATCGCCGCAGGGCAAAACCACCCTCAAGCACAATCTGTTCCTGCACACCAAGACCGAGGGGCTTTTGAGCGAATTCTTCATCGCTATCGGGCAGAAGAAGCACGGCGAAAAGCTGCGCATGAACTGGAACGCCGTCACGGGTGCTCGTGGGCGCTGCAAGGTGTATGTGGACAAATGGACAGGCAACGACGGCACCGAGCACGAAAGCAACAAAATCAAGCGCTTTTTGGAACCGGCAAAGGCGACCGGTACGCCTGCTGCACCGACGCAAAGAGCGTTCACACCGGGTAGCTTCTGATGGAGCTGCGACCGTATCAGCAGGAGGCAAAGCAAGCCGTTTTCCACGAGTGGGATACCGGAAACCGGAAAACGCTGCTTGTTTTGCCCACCGGCTGCGGCAAAACGGTTGTGTTTGCCAAAATCACCGAGGAATGCGTGCGCAGCGGCGAACGCGTCCTTATCCTTGCGCATCGCGGCGAATTGCTGGAACAGGCTGCCGACAAGATCGGCAAGGCCACCGGCTTGAAATGCGCCGTTGAAAAGGCGGAGAACAGCTGCATTGGCAGCTGGTACCGCGTGGTGGTGGGTAGTGTGCAATCGCTGATGCGCGAAAAACGCATCGGGCAATTTGCAAACGATTATTTTGACACCATCATTGTGGATGAAGCCCACCACTGTATCTCCGACGGGTATCAACGTGTGCTGCAGCACTTTGACCAAGCCAAGGTGCTGGGCGTTACCGCGACACCGGATCGGGGCGATATGAAGAACCTGGGCAGCTTCTTTGACAGCCTGGCATACGAATACACGCTGCCGCAAGCCATCAAAGAAAAATACCTGTCCCCGATAAAGGCGCTGACCATTCCGCTGACGCTGGATATGTCCGGTGTATCGGTACAGGCAGGGGATTTTCGCGCTGCCGATATTGATACGGCGTTGGATCCGTACCTGTATCAGATTGCCGACGAGATGGCAGCGCATTGCGCCAACCGCAAAACGGTGGTATTCCTGCCGCTGATCAAGACCAGCCAGAAGTTTCGTGACATCTTAAACAGCAAGGGCTTTCACGCGGCGGAGGTCAACGGCAACAGCGATGATCGCGCCGCGATCCTGTCAGATTTCGATGCCGGTCGATACAATGTGCTGTGCAACTCGATGCTGCTGACCGAGGGGTGGGATTGTCCATCCGTCAACTGCATTGTTGTGCTGCGCCCCACCAAGGTACGCAGCCTGTATTGCCAGATGGTAGGACGCGGCACCCGCCTTTGTGATGGCAAGGATGATCTGCTACTGTTGGATTTTCTCTGGCACACCGAACGACACGAGCTGTGTCATCCGGCGCATCTGATTTGCCAGAGTGACGATGTCGCGCAGCAAATGACCCACAATATGCAGGATGCCGCTTGCCCTGTTGACATTGAAGCGGCAGAGCAGAAAGCGGCGGAGGATGTGGTGGCGCAGCGCGAAGAAGCACTTGCCAAGCAGCTGGAAGAAATGAAACACCGCAAAAGAAAACTGGTGGATCCGGTACAGTTCGAGATGTCGATACAGGCGGCGGATTTGTCCGAATATACACCGTCGTTTGGGTGGGAGATGTCACCGCCCAGCGACAAGCAGGTAAAAGCGCTTGAAAAGATGGGCATTTTCCCGGACGAGATCGACAACGCCGGAAAAGCAGCACTGTTGTTGAACAGGTTGGATGCGCGGCGGGCAGCGGGACTATCTACGCCAAAGCAGATCCGCTACCTGGAAGCGCACCATTTCCAGCATGTGGGTACATGGTCGTTTGAAGATGCGCGGAACCTTATCGCCCGCATATCAGCCAACGGCTGGCGTGTCCCGCACAGTATCGACCCCTCAACCTATACTCCCGAGGTGAACCATGGAACAGAAACTGGATTTAATTGGACTGCTTGAATACATAGATCCCGGTACACTGGATTATCAGGACTGGGTCAATGTGGGCATGGCGCTCAAGCAGGAAGGATATACAGCCGTTGACTGGGACGCGTGGAGCAAGCGCGACAGCCGGCGGTATCATCCCGGTGAATGTGAAAAGAAATGGAACTCTTTTACCGGCGCAGCTGCACCGGTAACCGGCGGCACGATCGTGCAGATGGCCAAGGATAACGGATGGGCACCGGAACGCCCCAGCCACGAGCTGGGGTGGGACGATGAGATTGGCAGCAGGGATGACCTTGTCATTGTCAACCACAACTGGTTGGAGGGCAAGGATGTGGTCATCCCTGCCCACTGGGACCCGGTGAAGCAGCTGGTCACCTATCTGGAAACGCTGTTCGAGGCATCCGAAAATGTCGGCTATGTGACCGAATGCTACGAAAAAGAGGATAACGGCAAGGTGCGGTATCTCCCCACCAAAGGGTGCTGCGACAGAACCTCCGGCGAGCTTGTAGAGGCGTTGCAGCAATGCGAGGGAGATATTGGCCGTGTGCTGGGTGACAGCAAACCGGAAGCCGGCGCGTGGATCCGTTTTAACCCGCTGGATGGGAAAGGCGTAAAGAACGAGAATGTGACGGAGTACCGATACGCTTTGGTGGAATCGGATACCACCGACATTGACCGGCAAAACGCTATCTTGCGCGAGCTGGAATTGCCGATCGCCTGTCTGGTATACAGCGGCGGTAAAAGTCTGCACGCCATCGTGCGCATTGACGCCCCGAATTTCGATGAATACCGCAAGCGGGTAGACTATCTGTACGAGGTGTGCAAAAAGAATGGCTTGGATATCGACCGGCAAAACCGCAACCCATCCCGCTTGTCTCGTATGCCGGGCATTATGCGCGGCAAAGAAAAGCAATATCTGCTGGATACCAACATCGGCAAAAGCTCGTGGGTGGAATGGAAAGAGTGGATCGAGAGCGTCAACGACAATCTGCCGGATCCGGAATGCATCGCCAACTTGTGGGATGATTTACCGGAGTTGGCACCGTCGCTTATCAGCGGTGTGCTGCGTCAGGGGCACAAAATGCTGCTGGCTGGTCCATCCAAAGCGGGTAAATCCTATGCACTAATTGAGCTGTGCTGCGCGATCGCCGAGGGGAGGCAATGGCTGGGCTTTGACTGCGCCCAGGGCAAGGTGATGTATGTCAATCTGGAGCTGGACCGTGCCAGCTGTCTGCATCGCTTTAAGGATGTCTATACCGCGCTGAAATGGCCGGCTGACAATCTTGGCAATATCGTGATCTGGAACCTGCGTGGTAAGTCACAGCCGATGGACAAGCTGGCGCCAAAACTGATCCGCCGCGCGGAAAAGGAAAACTATATTGCCATCATCATCGATCCCATCTACAAAATCATCACCGGTGACGAGAACAGCGCCGAGCAAATGTCGCTGTTTTGTAACCAGTTTGACCGGGTGTGTACCGAGCTGGGGTGTGCCGTGATCTATTGCCATCACCACAGCAAAGGTGCACAGGGGGATAAGCGGTCAATGGATCGTGCATCCGGCTCCGGCGTGTTTGCCCGTGACCCGGACGCCATGATCGACCTGATCGAGCTGGAACCGACGGAAGAGCTGTTGAAGCACGAAGAGGACCAGGCAACTTGCGCCGTCTGCGAAACTTGGCTGCAGCGCTTCGGTGTGGACATTGAAGCGGATCTGTCGCTGGACGATCGCTGCAGCGCGTCCGTTATGACAGACATCGCCAGAGCACGGCTGCAACCGGCATCGTATAAGCTGATGATGCGCGATGTGGACGCTGCCAAAAAGACAGTGCGATCGCACACAGCGTGGCGCGTGGAGGGTACGCTGCGCGAGTTCCCGCGATTTGACCCGATCAACATGTGGTTTAACTATCCCATACACAGCATCGACACCAGCGGCGCGTTGCATGATCTGGAATCAGCCGGTGCGGTCGCGTGGAACAGAACCTGGAAGAACAATTTTTCCAAGAAAAAGACCACCAAAGACCGCAAAGACGATCGCGACAAATCCATCGAAACGGCGTTCGAGGCGTGCAAAATCGATGGCAAGGTGACGGTCGCAGCGCTGGCGGAATATACCGGCAAATCCGAAAAAACGATGCGCAGACAGTTAAAAGAGCATGGTGGATTTTGGGTCGATGGCGGCGAAGTAGGTGAAAAGTAGAGAGGGACAAAGTCGGTCTTTTGTCCCTGTCCGTCAGAGGGTCAAACTCGGTCTTTTACCGAGAATGTCCCTCATAGGGACAAAGTCGGTAAAAGACCGACTTTGTCCGTCGGGACAGACACTCTATTATTATAAACAATACATTTTTGGGCGGGGCATAGGGAGCCCGCCAAAAAGTATTTTGAATAATTGACGCGCGTGAAAGGGGGATGACGAATATGCCGAAACGATGTAAAAGCCGACAAGATGTGATCGAGGCTGCCAAGACGATGCCGCCGCTATATCACAAACTGCCGAACCAGACTTTTGATTTTAGGCAAGCCCGAACGCTATGGTGGTTGGTAAAGCAAACAGCCGTGCTGAAATACGTGTGGGAAATCGTGAAGCAATCCGGGGCGGTAACATACGATGCACGCACCGGAAAATGGCAGGGGATAGATTTTGAAACGGAAGAGGTGGGAAACGATGAAGAATAGCTTTTTCATGCCGATGATACCGCCCACCAAAACGCATCAGGAAAAGAAGGTGGCGGTGGTTAAAGGCAAGCCGGTTTTTTACGAACCGCAGGAGCTGAAAACCGTCCGGAATAAACTGATGGCGCATTTGTCCGGGCACATACCGCCGCGAAAGATCAACACAGCCGTGCGACTGGTGGTCAAGTGGCTGTTCCCGGTAACCGGTAACCATACGGACGGCGAATACAAAACGACAAAGCCGGACACAGACAATCTGCAAAAGATGCTGAAAGACTGCATGACCGATTGCGGCTTTTGGCGAGATGACGCGCTGGTGGTCAGCGAAGTCGTTGAAAAGTTTTACGCTGACCAGCCGGGAATATGGATATACATCGAGGAACTGGACCATGACGGACGATGAGCGGCAGCGGCTGCTGATGGCCAAGCGTGCGGTGCAGGTGGGGCTGATTGTCTGGTACAACGATGCGCCATACATACCGGTGGAGCTGACCACCCGCTACCAAGGCGGCGCATGGGTGTACGGGGTGACGATGGTGGATGCACACCAGCCACGCAGTGTACTGCACGCCGGGATAGACAAGATAGACTTTGGACACGACAACAAAAAGGAGGCAGAATAAGATAATGGACGCTGAAAATATACTGTTGCAGGTGATCGCCGAGTATGGCGCGGACGCACAAACCGACATGATGATCGAAGAGATGTCGGAACTGACAAAGGCGCTGCTGAAGCATCGGCGATATCCGGGCGACGAGAGCACGGTCGACAATATCCGCGAGGAGATGGCGGATGTGCAGATCATGCTGGATCAGATGCGGATCATCTACGGCGATGACAGCCAGTACCGCGAGCAAAAGCTGCATCGGCTGGCACAGCGGCTGGGGATTGCGGGGGCGGAAACATGAAAAATGCATTTGCGGGCAAGCTGGAACGGGTCAAGCAGCAGTCGTATGCCGACGGGGTATGGGACGGGATGCAGATGGGGCTGGATTTATGCGCCATCGCGCTGAACCACCGGTACCAGTTTGGCGTGATCCGGCTGCGGAGGCTGGAAGACGAAGTGCAGAATCTGATCAACGAGATTATCGACACCCGCGACCCGGACGTGACCAAGGCGCATATACGCACGGCGCTCCGGCAAATATGGGGCGACAGGATCGAGAAGGAGAGGAGCGGGGCTAATGGACGATGAAAAGACATGCCCGCGCGAACACTGTGCGTGGGCAAACAGCATCTACCAAAAGTGTACATGGCCGGGCAAAGCTTGCCCGTATCAGTCGGCACGTGATCGGGCACAGAAAACGATGGATGACCGCACACGGTATCAGCTGATGGTGCGCCAGGCAAAACGCCAAGCGGGGCAAAACCAACCCCGCGCCAGACACAAAGGCGTATACCCGGCACAGGACAAGTGGACGGCACACATACATGCCGGCGGTAAGTCGTGGTATCTGGGTACATATCCAACGGAGGCCGAGGCGATCGCAGCGCGAGAGCTTGCACAGACGCACAGGGGCGATGGAGACTTTTTGCTTTGGCTGGAACGCTGGCACGATCAGGCGGTAAAAAGGAGGGGAAGCTAATGCCCAAACGGCGGGACATAAAACTGGACGAATACAACATCGGGCGATATGAATACAGAGAACTGCACAACTTTTGTATGCAGTACGACCGGAAGAAAAAGCAGCTGTTGTCGCTGCGGTGCCCGTGCGGTGGCGAGGCAACACGGCAGGCACCGGAGGCGGATGGTCACAGCGCGGTGATTGCGCAGCAGCTGGCGCAGGATATCGATGCCATCAACCAATGCGCGGTGGAAGCCGGAGGCGACGAATACAACTATCTGCTGATGGCGGTGACCAGCGAGGGGGTGCCGTGGTTCCGGCTGCGCACGATGGGGATGCGCATGGGCGAGCACACCTTTTACAAATGCAAACGCAAGTTCTACTTTTTGTTGGCACGGCGCAAAAATATGTTGTAATTTTTTTGGCGGGTGCCG
>OGXT01000700.1_pt1 | contig 38686 bp, 37 predicted proteins | sample 1576361 | NCBI WGS metagenome assembly OGXT01 (sample SAMEA3541514, study PRJEB24748) | human gut metagenome | biome: human gut; feature: human-associated habitat; material: faeces | place: China | collected 2012 | reverse complement strand
AGAACGATGATGCGAACCGTGCGCTGATGGGATCAAACATGCAGCGTCAGGCAGTTCCGCTTATGCTTACCGAATCAGCCGTTGTAGGTACCGGTATGGAAGCAAAGGCAGCTGTTGACTCAGGTGTATGTATCGTTGCAAAGAGAGATGGTGTAGTTGAATATTCCACAAGTAAGGAAATCTGTATTAAGGCAGATGAAGATGGAACAAAGGATATCTACCACGTTATCAAGTTCGCACGAAGCAATCAGGGTAACTGTATGAACCAGAGACCTATCGTATTCAAGGGCGAGCATGTTAAGGCCGGAGAGGTTATCGCAGACGGACCGTCTACTTCAGGTGGAGAGATCGCACTTGGAAAGAACCCTCTGATCGGTTTCATGACCTGGGAAGGTTACAACTACGAGGATGCTGTTCTTTTAAGTGAAAGACTTGTAAAAGATGATGTATATACATCTATTCATATTGAGGAGTACGAATGCGAAGCAAGAGATACCAAGCTCGGACCGGAAGAGATCACAAGAGATCTTGCGGGATTGTCCAATGATGCATTAAAGGATCTGGATGAGAATGGTATTATCCGTATCGGTGCTGAGGTTCGTGCCGGAGATATCCTTGTCGGTAAGGTTACTCCTAAGGGAGAGACAGAGCTGACAGCAGAGGAAAGACTCCTTCGTGCCATCTTTGGTGAGAAGGCAAGAGAAGTAAGAGATACTTCCCTTAAGGTTCCTCATGGAGCATTTGGTGTCATCATGGATACCAAGATCTTCACAAGAGAAAATGGTGATGAACTTTCACCGGGTGTTAATAAATCAGTCAGAGTATACATTGCTCAGAAGAGAAAGATCCAGGTAGGAGATAAGATGGCCGGTCGTCATGGTAACAAGGGTGTAATTTCCCGTGTACTTCCGGTAGAAGATATGCCATTCCTTCCAAATGGTCGTCCGCTCGATATCGTGTTGAACCCACTGGGCGTTCCTTCACGTATGAATATCGGACAGGTTCTTGAAATCCATCTTGGTCTTGCTTCACAGGTTCTCGGATTCAAGGTTTCAACTCCTGTGTTTGATGGTGCAGACGAGTTTGATATCATGGATACTCTTGAGATGGCGAATGATTATGCAAATACCGAGTGGGAAGATTTCTATGAGAAATATAAAGACTCTGTTTCGGAAGAAGTAATGAATTACCTCTATGAGAACAGAGACCACAGAGAAGAATGGAAGGGCGTTCCGATCGACAGAACCGGTAAGGTACAGCTTCGTGACGGTAGAACCGGTGAAGAATTTGACAGCCCTGTAACAATCGGTTACATGCATTATCTTAAGCTCCACCATCTGGTTGATGATAAGATCCATGCACGTTCAACCGGTCCGTACTCATTAGTTACACAGCAGCCTCTGGGTGGTAAAGCTCAGTTCGGTGGACAGCGTTTCGGTGAGATGGAAGTTTGGGCACTGGAAGCATACGGTGCATCATATACATTACAGGAAATCCTGACTGTTAAGTCGGATGATGTAATCGGACGTGTTAAGACGTATGAAGCGATCATTAAGGGTGAGAATATTCCTACACCTGGTATCCCTGAATCATTCAAGGTACTGCTGAAGGAATTCCAGTCACTTGGTCTCGATGTCAGAGTTGTAAAAGACGATATGACAGAGGTTGATCTCGGTGAGACGATCGAAGCGTATGACGAGAATGTTAAGAGCATGATCGATGATGATAAACGGGAAGCTGATGGACGTGAATTTGAAGAAGCGGGCTTCAGCGGAACAGATGAAAATGATGAGCTGACATCATTATCAGACGGAGAATATCTGGATGATTACAATGACGACTATGATGGCAACTCGGATGATGAATTTTAGAAAGGAGATTTTGTAAGATGCCAGAATTTAACATGGAAACTCCAGAACAGGAACAGGCTTTAAGCTTTGACGCAATTAGAATCGGACTTGCATCTCCTGAAAAAATCAGAGAATGGTCACATGGTGAGGTTAAGAAACCTGAGACTATCAACTACAGAACATTAAAACCGGAAAAAGACGGTTTGTTCTGCGAGAGAATATTTGGACCTAGCAAGGACTGGGAATGTCATTGCGGTAAATATAAGAAGATCAGATATAAAGGTATTATCTGTGATCGATGCGGTGTAGAGGTTACAAAGGCCAGCGTTCGTAGAGAGCGTATGGGTCATATCGAGCTTGCAGCACCGGTATCCCATATCTGGTATTTCAAAGGTATTCCTAGCCGTATGGGACTGATCCTTGATATTTCTCCAAGAGTACTTGAAAAGGTATTATACTTTGCATCTTATATCGTTCTTGATCCAAAGGACACACCGCTTACTTATAAGCAAGTTCTGACAGAGCAGGAATACAGAAAGGCTGAAGAGGACTTCGGATACGGCTCCTTCCGTGCAGGAATGGGTGCTGAGTCCATTCAGGAGCTCTTAAGAGCAATCGATCTGGATAAAGAAAGCGAAGAATTAAAGGCTGAGCTTAAGAATTCAAGCGGACAGAAGAGAGCCAGAATCATCAAGAGACTGGAAGTTGTTGAAGCATTCCGTAATTCTGAGAATAAGCCGGAGTGGATGATCATGGATGTTATTCCGGTTATCCCACCGGATATCAGACCTATGGTTCAGTTGGATGGCGGCAGATTTGCTACATCTGACCTGAATGACTTATATAGAAGAATTATCAACAGAAATAACCGCTTAAGAAGACTTCTTGATCTGAACGCTCCTGACATCATTGTCAGAAACGAGAAGAGAATGCTTCAGGAAGCTGTTGATGCGTTAATTGATAATGGTAGAAGAGGCCGTCCTGTAACAGGTCCGGGTAACAGAGCATTAAAGTCTCTGTCCGATATGTTAAAGGGTAAGCAGGGACGTTTCCGTCAGAACCTTCTTGGTAAGCGTGTTGACTATTCAGGACGTTCCGTTATCGTAGTAGGACCGGAACTTAAGATCTATCAGTGTGGTCTTCCAAAGGAAATGGCTATCGAATTATTCAAGCCATTTGTTATGAAAGAACTGACAGCCAGCGGCAGAGCGAATAACATTAAAGCTGCTAAGAAGATGGTAGAAAAGCTTGAGCCGGAAGTTTGGGATGTACTTGAGGATGTAATCAAAGAGCATCCGGTTATGTTAAACCGTGCTCCTACACTTCACAGACTGGGTATCCAGGCATTTGAGCCTATCCTTGTAGAAGGTAAGGCAATCAAGCTTCATCCACTGGTATGTACAGCGTTCAACGCCGATTTCGATGGTGACCAGATGGCTGTTCACCTTCCACTTACAGTTGAGGCACAGGCAGAATGTAGATTCCTGCTCCTGTCCCCGAATAACCTTCTGAAGCCTTCAGATGGTGCTCCGGTTGCCGTTCCTTCACAGGATATGGTCCTTGGTATCTACTATCTGACAATGGAGAAGGATGGCGATATCGGAGAAGGCAAGTTCTTCAAGTCAAAGAACGAAGCACTGCTTGCATATGAGAATAAGGAGATCACTCTCCATTCTAAGATAAAAGTAAGAAGAACTGTTACAACAGAAGACGGAACAGAGGTTACAGGTATCATCGATACTACACTCGGTCGTTTGCTGTTCAACGAGATCATTCCTCAGGATCTTGGATATGTTGATAGAACAAATCCTGATAATATCCTGAAACTTGAGATTGATTTCCATGTTGGTAAGAAACAGTTAAAGCCGATCCTTGACAAATGTATCAATACACATGGCGCAACCAAGACTGCTGAAGTTTTGGATGACGTAAAGGCAATCGGTTACAAGTATTCAACCAGAGGTGCTATTTCAGTATCTATTTCAGATATGAAGGTGCCAGACGAGAAGAAGCAGATCCTTGCAGATGCTCAGACTCAGGTTGACAAGATCACAAAGATGTTCAGACGTGGTCTTATGACAGAGGAGGAGAGATACCTCGCTGTTGTTAAGGTTTGGGAAGAAGCCGATAAGGTTCTGACAAAAGCCCTTCTGGACGGACTTGATAAATATAACAACATCTTCATGATGGCAGATTCCGGTGCCCGTGGATCTAACCAGCAGATCAAACAGCTGGCTGGTATGCGTGGTCTGATGGCAGATACAACCGGTCGTACGATCGAACTTCCGATCAAGTCAAACTTCCGTGAAGGTCTTGACGTTCTGGAGTATTTCATTTCAGCGCATGGTGCTCGTAAGGGTCTGTCCGATACAGCACTTCGTACAGCCGATTCAGGATATCTGACCAGACGTCTGGTTGACGTATCACAGGATCTGATCATTCGCGAGACAGATTGTTGTGCAGGAAAAGCAATTCCTGGTATGGAAGTAGAAGCATTCATGGAAGGTAAAGAAGTAATCGAATCCTTCCAGGAGAGAATTACAGGTCGTTACCTTGCAGAATCTGTATACGATAAAGATGGTAACCTTTTAGTTAAGGCAAACCACATGGTATCACCAAAGAGAGCTGCTCTGATCGTAAATCAGGGTGTAGATTCAAACGGTGTTCCGTTCCTTGATCCGGATACAGGTGTTACAAGACAGGATGCAAAGCTTAAGATCAGAACGATCCTGACATGTAAGTCACACCTTGGTGTATGTGCAAAATGTTACGGTGCCAACATGGCAACCGGACAGCCGGTACAGGTTGGTGAAGCTGCCGGAATCATCGCAGCTCAGTCAATCGGTGAGCCTGGTACACAGCTTACTATGAGAACGTTCCATACTGGTGGTGTTGCCGGTGATGATATTACACAGGGTCTTCCTAGAGTAGAAGAGTTGTTCGAAGCAAGAAAGCCAAAGGGACTTGCGATCATCGCAGAGTTTGGCGGTAAGGTTCAGCTTCGTGATAATAAGAAGAAGAGAGAAGTTGTTATCACAAATGACGAGACAGGCGAATCAAAGGCATACTTAATTCCTTATGGTTCCCGTATCAAGGTTCTGGACGATCAGGTTCTGGAAGCCGGTGATGAATTAACAGAAGGTTCTGTTAATCCACATGATATCTTAAAGATCAAAGGTATCCGTGCAGTTCAGGATTACATGCTTCGTGAAGTACAGCGAGTATACAGACTTCAGGGTGTTGATATCAATGATAAGCATATCGAGATCATTGTTCGTCAGATGTTAAAGAAGATCAGGATCGAGGATAACGGAGATTCATCCTACCTTCCGGGAACACTGGTTGACGTTCTTGATTTTGAAGATACAAATGAGCAGCTCATCGCAGAAGGCAAACAGCCGGCAGAAGGCTCACAGGTAATGCTTGGTATTACAAAGGCATCACTTGCTACAGATTCCTTCATGTCAGCAGCATCCTTCCAGGAGACAACAAAGGTTCTTACAGATGCAGCTATTAAGAGTAAGGTAGATCCACTTAATGGTCTGAAAGAGAACGTTATTATCGGTAAGCTGATTCCGGCAGGTACAGGTATGAAGCGTTATCGTTCTGTGAAGCTTGATACAGAGATGGATGAGATCAATTTCTTTGATGATGATGACGAGATTGACTTCGGAGATGATCTGGAAAGCACAGAGTTAGAAGATGCAGTTGATACCGATGCAGATGCAGAGGATGAGGCAGAAGAAAATGCTTCAGACTTGGAATCTGTAGAGGCAGAGACATCTGATAACGAATAAATAAATTTGAAAAGTGCTTGACACGAATAATTTCAATATATATAATGGTAAGGCATGCGTGAGAACGTATGCCTTATATTATTTTTTATTTTGAAAGTAGGAGGTGAAAACATGCCAACATTTAACCAGTTAGTTAGAAAGGGAAGACAGACAGTAGAGAAGAAGTCAACTGCACCAGCTCTTCAGAGAAGTTTCAACTCATTAAAGAAGAAGCCAACTGAGACAAGCTCTCCACAGAAGAGAGGAGTTTGTACAGCAGTTAAGACAGCTACTCCTAAGAAGCCTAACTCAGCTCTGAGAAAGATCGCCAGAGTTCGTTTATCAAACGGTATCGAAGTTACAAGTTATATTCCAGGTGAAGGTCACAACCTTCAGGAGCATAGCGTAGTTCTTATCCGTGGTGGTAGAGTAAAGGACTTACCTGGTACAAGATACCATATCATCAGAGGTACTCTTGATACAGCAGGTGTTGCAAAGAGACGTCAGGCTCGTTCTAAGTACGGTGCTAAGCGTCCAAAAGATGCTAAGAAGTAATTAAAACCGTATTATTGGAAACATTCCAAAAAAATGTGCTGGTTAGGCCATGTTTTTGCTATGAGATAAGGTGTTGATGCATAAAATGCAGAAAACATCAGATAGATAGAAGAGATGGAAGTAACAGCACGAACACATTTTATAATGTGAGTACCGAAGAATTAATAAATATTAAGGAGGGAAGAACCGTGCCACGTAAAGGACATATCGCAAAGAGAGACGTATTAGCGGATCCAATTTACAATAACAAGGTGGTTACCAAGCTTATCAACAACGTAATGTTAGATGGTAAGAAGGGTGTTGCTCAGAAGATTGTATACGGTGCATTCGACCGTATCGCAACTGAAACTGGTAAGGACGCTATCGAGGTATTTGAAGAGGCTATGAACAACATCATGCCATTACTCGAGGTTAAGGCAAGACGTATCGGTGGTGCAACATATCAGGTACCTATCGATGTAAGACCAGATAGAAGACAGGCTCTTGGACTTCGTTGGTTAACAACATTTTCACGTGCCAGAAGTGAAAAGACCATGGAAGAAAGACTTGCAAGAGAGATCATGGATGCAGCTAATAACACAGGTGCATCTGTAAAGAGAAAAGAAGATATGCACAAGATGGCAGAAGCAAACAAGGCATTTGCTCACTACAGATTCTAATCTGTGCCGTCTACAGAATAATAAAAGGAGGACAATCCGTTGGCTGGAAGAGAATATCCATTGGACAGAACAAGAAACATTGGTATTATGGCTCATATCGATGCTGGTAAGACAACTCTTACAGAGAGAATCTTATACTATACCGGTGTTAACTATAAAATCGGTGATACTCATGATGGTACAGCTACTATGGACTGGATGGAGCAGGAGCAGGAAAGAGGTATTACAATCACTTCCGCTGCTACAACCTGTCACTGGACATTAGAGGATCATCACAAACCAAAGGCTGGTGCTTTAGAGCACAGAATCAACATCATTGATACTCCAGGTCACGTAGACTTTACTGTAGAAGTAGAGCGTTCACTTCGTGTACTTGATGGCGCCGTTGGTGTATTCGATGCAAAGGCTGGTGTAGAGCCTCAGTCAGAAAACGTATGGCGTCAGGCTGACACATACAACGTTCCACGTATGGCATTCATCAACAAGATGGATAAAATGGGTGCTGACTTTTTCTACTCAGTTCAGACAATTATTGATCGTCTGGGCAAGAATGCAATTCCAGTTCAGATTCCTATCGGTAAAGAATCCGATTTCATCGGTCTGATCGACTTATTTGAGATGGATGCATACTATTATAAAGATGATAAGGGTGAAGACATCGAGATCACAACAATCCCTGATGACTTAAAAGAGCTTGCTGACAAATGGCATGAGAACCTTGTAGAGAAGATCTGCGAGTTAGATGATGACTTAATGATGATGTACCTTGAGGGTGAAGAACCTTCAATCGACGAAATGAAGAAAGTTCTTCGTAGAGCAACTATTGCTTGTGAAGCAGTTCCGGTATTCCTTGGTTCCGCATACAAGAATAAGGGTGTTCAGAAGATGCTTGATGGTGTTATTGAATATATGCCAGCTCCTACAGATATCCCTGATATCACAGGTGTAGATCCTGAAGGAAATGATGTAGTTCGTCATTCATCAGATGAAGAACCATTTGCTGCATTGGCATTCAAGATCATGACAGACCCATTCGTTGGTAAGTTAGCATTCTTCAGAGTATATTCAGGTACATTGAACTCAGGTTCATATGTATTAAATGCAACAAAAGACAAGAAAGAGCGTGTAGGACGTATCGTACAGATGCATGCAAATGCTCGTAAGGAAATTGATAAGGTTTACGCTGGTGATATCGCAGCTGCTGTTGGTTTCAAAGTAACAACAACTGGTGATACAATCTGTGATGAGCAGCATCCGGTTATCCTTGAGTCAATGGAATTCCCAGAGCCAGTTATCGAGCTTGCTATCGAGCCTAAGACAAAGAATGATCAGGGTAAGATGGGCGAGGCTCTTGCAAAGCTTGCTGAAGAAGATCCTACATTCAGAGCACATACAGATAAAGAAACAGGACAGACAATCATCGCCGGTATGGGTGAGCTTCACCTTGAGGTTATTGTTGACCGTCTGCTTCGTGAGTTCAAGGTTGAGGCTAACGTAGGTGCACCTCAGGTTGCTTACAAAGAGACATTTACCAAGGCTGTTGACGTTGATAGCAAATATGCTAAGCAGTCAGGTGGTCGTGGTCAGTATGGTCACTGTAAAGTTAAGTTCGAGCCAATGGATCCAAACGGCGAAGAGACATTCAAGTTCGAATCCACAGTTGTTGGTGGTGCTATTCCTAAGGAATATATCCCAGCAGTCGGTGAAGGTATCGAAGAAGCTGCTAAGGCTGGTATTCTTGGTGGATACCCAGTACTTGGTGTTCATGCAAATGTATACGATGGTTCATACCATGAAGTCGATTCATCAGAAATGGCATTCCACATCGCTGGTTCTATGGCTTTCAAGGATGCTATGGCTAAGGCAAACCCAGTTCTTCTGGAGCCTATCATGAAGGTTGAAGTTACAATGCCTGAGGAATACTTAGGTGATGTAATCGGAAGCTTAAATGCTAAGAGAGGTCAGATCGAAGGTATGGATGATATCGGCGGTGGTAAGATCGTCAGAGCATTCGTTCCACTTGCAGAGATGTTCGGTTACTCAACAGAGCTTCGTTCATCTACACAGGGACGTGGTAACTACTCAATGTTCTTTGAGAGATACGCTCAGTGTCCAAAGAGTGTTCAGGAGAAGGTTATTGCAGAAAAGTCAAAATAATAGTTTGACAACTCAGAAGGGCATTTTGCCGTGCCTTTCGACTTAAAAGAGTAAAATAAATCATATCAGCAGGTAAAAAGGTTGAAAATCCTTGTGCCTGCTGGTATAAAGAGATAAAAAAAGGTTGAAAATCTTTTATATATTCTATATAATGAGTTTTAGCCAAGCATAGCCCTTAGGGGTACGAAATTTAAGGAGGATATTAAAAAATGGCAAAGGAAAAGTTTAATAGAAGTAAGCCACATTGTAACATTGGTACAATCGGTCACGTTGACCATGGTAAAACAACATTAACAGCAGCTATCACAAAAGTTCTTTCAGAGAGAGTAGCTGGTAACGCAGCTGTTGATTTCGCTAACATTGATAAGGCTCCAGAAGAGAGAGAAAGAGGTATCACTATCTCTACAGCTCACGTTGAGTACGAGACAGAGAAGAGACATTATGCTCACGTTGACTGTCCAGGACATGCTGACTACGTTAAGAACATGATCACTGGTGCAGCTCAGATGGATGGTGCTATCCTTGTTGTTGCTGCTACTGATGGTGTTATGGCTCAGACAAAGGAGCACATCTTACTTTCACGTCAGGTTGGTGTACCTTACATCGTTGTATTCTTAAATAAGTGCGATATGGTTGATGATGACGAGCTTATCGAACTTGTAGAGATGGAAGTTACAGAACAGCTTGAAGAGTACGGATTCAATGATTGTCCAATCGTTAAGGGTTCAGCTCTTAAGGCTCTTGAAGATCCAATGGGACCTTGGGGAGATAAGATCATGGAACTTATGGATACAATAGATTCATACATTCCAGATCCTCAGAGAGATACAGATAAGCCATTCATCATGCCTGTAGAGGACGTATTCACAATCACAGGTCGTGGTACAGTTGCTACCGGTAGAGTAGAAGCTGGTGTTATCCACTTAAATGATGAAGTTGAAATCGTTGGTATTAAGCCAGAAATCCAGAAGACAACTGTAACAGGTATCGAGATGTTCAGAAAGCTCCTTGATGAAGGACAGGCTGGTGATAACATCGGTGCTCTTCTTCGTGGTATCAAGAGAGAAGATATCGTAAGAGGTCAGGTTCTTTGTAAGCCAGGTTCAATCACATGTCATACAAAGTTCACAGCTCAGGTTTACGTTCTTACTAAGGACGAGGGTGGTCGTCATACACCATTCTTCAACAACTACCGTCCACAGTTCTACTTCAGAACAACTGACGTAACAGGTGTTTGTAACCTTCCAGCAGGTACAGAGATGTGCATGCCTGGTGATAACGTAGAAATGACAATCGAACTGATTCACCCAATCGCTATGAGCCAGGGTCTTACTTTCGCTATTCGTGAGGGTGGACGTACAGTAGGTTCAGGAAGAGTTGCTTCTATCATCGAGTAATCTACGCGTAAGTAACGAGAAGATTAGATAAATAAAAAATATCCGGAGAGTGTTTACACTCTTCCGGGTATTTTTTTGTTTATCGATTAGCAGCAATATTGACAATGAAATTACCGGTATGTTACTTTGTAGTTGTAAACAATTGGGTGGCTTATAAGCCCTGTGTAGCAGAAAAGGAGATATCAATGAAGAAAATCTTGATTACCGGTGGAACCACATTTGTCAGTAAGTATGCAGCAAAGTATTTTGTAGAGCATGGATATGAGGTCTATGTAGTGAACCGTAATTCAAAACCGCAGGTTAAGGGCGTGACGCTGATTGAAAGTGACAGGCATAATTTAGGGGATAAGCTGAAGAATCTGCATTTTGATGTTGTTGCCGACATAACCGCTTATGATGCACAAGACATAATTGATTTACATAATTCGCTGGACTCTTTTGATCAATATATAATGATTAGTTCCAGTGCGGTATATCCGGAGTATGGTGTACAGCCATTTCCTGAGGATTCTGAAAGAGCAGTAAATAAATTCTGGGGAAAATATGGAACAGATAAGATCAAAGCAGAAAATGCACTGTTGGAGAGAGTCCCGGATGCTTATATTTTAAGACCGCCATATTTATATGGTTCTATGGACAACGTCTATCGGGAGGCGTTTGTATTTGACTGTGCAATGGCAGACAGAAAATTTTATTTGCCGGAAGCCGGTGAGATGAAATTACAGTTTTTCCATGTGGAAGATTTGTGTAGGCTGATGGAAGTAATAATTACAAAGTGCCCAACGGATCATATTTTGAATGTCGGAAATGAAAAGTCAATATCGATAAGAGACTGGGTTATCAAATGTTATGCTTGCTTTGATAAAGTGCCGGAATTCGTATCTGTACCGGAAACAGTAGAGCAGAGAAATTATTTCAGCTTTTATAATTATGAATACTGTCTTGATGTGACCCGGCAGAAGAAGATATATCCGGAGACGATGTCAATGGATGCCGGGTTACAGGAGGCTGCAAATTGGTATATAGAGCATGAAGGTGAGGTAAACAAGAAGCCATATTGGGAGTATATTGATACCAATTTGGTATAAAGGTAATTGACATAAAAAGATGACAAGCGTGTGTATCAGGAAGGAAATTACGATGAAAATAATAGAAGTAACGGATCTGAACCGTCCGGAATTGGCGGTTTATGCGGAGCTTTCGGAACGGCAGCTTGCAACAATTTATGAACCGGAGGAAGGATTGTTTATTACCGAGAGTCCGAAGGTGATCGAGCGGGCATTAGATGGTGGATATGAACCGGTGTCTTTTCTGGCAGAAAAGGGACAGCTTGCAGAGGCTGAGGAGATTCTGGATCGGATGGAGGATGTCCCAATCTATGTTGCACCGGATGAGATATTGACGAAGCTTACCGGTTACCATCTGACAAGGGGGCTCTGGTGCACGATGCGCCGCAGGACATTGCCAACGATAGAGGAGGTATGTCAGGGAGCGAAGCGGATCGCTATTTTGGAAGAAGTGGTCAATCCGACAAATGTGGGGGCATTGTTCCGCTGTGCCGCAGCACTTGGTATGGATGCAGTGATATTGACCGGTGGCTGCAGTGATCCTCTTTACAGACGTGCAAGTCGTGTGAGTATGGGAACAGTATTCCAGATTCCGTGGACAATGTTGTCAAAGAAGGATGGTGTCTGGCCGGAGCAGGCAATGAAGACATTGAAAGAAATGGGCTTTAGGACGGCGGCAATGGCACTTCGAGAAGATAGTGTAGGAATTGATGATCCGCAGTTAAATAGTGAGGAAAAGCTGGCAATTGTGCTCGGTACAGAGGGCGATGGGCTGGCCGGAGATACGATAGCTGACTGCGATTATACGGTTATGATTCCGATGGCACATGGTGTAGATTCACTTAACGTAGCGGCGGCAGGAGCGGTAGCTTTCTGGCAGCTGGGACATCAGCGGCAGGAGTAGTATCCGTTTGTAAAGATTGTGCGTCGACGACAGGAAAGGGTGGTCTTCTGGCAGTTGAGATACCGCTGACAGGAATAAATAGTATTCATCTGGAAAGTTATAGCATCAGTCGCAGAAAGGAGCAGCCCGCAAGAAAACATGCTGGGAATATATTGATGCCGATTTGGTAAAATAATAAATTGACAAATAATAAGATGGCAGTATAATGGTTGGTAGCACTGAATTGGTGCTACCAATTTCTTTTGTATGAAAAAGTATAGTTCAAACGAAAAAGGATAAAAAATGTAGAGAGGATATTTGAATGAAGTATATTAGACAGTTTTTAATCATTCTTGCAATTTCATTTATCGGGGAACTGCTCAAATATGTATTACCTTTGCCGATTCCTGCCAGTATTTATGGAATGGCGATTTTATTTGTATGCCTGATGACTGGATGGATCAAGTTAGAAGCAGTGAAAGAGACAGGGAAATTTTTAATTGAGATCATGCCATTGATGTTCATTCCTGCCGGTGTTGGTCTGATGGTTAGCTGGGGAACGCTGAAGCCGGTGCTGATTCCGGTATGTGTGATCACGGTCGTTACGATCATTACGGTTATGGCGATGACAGGCAGACTGTCACAGTGGATCATCAGAAAGGATAGGAAGAAAGAGGAACAAGAGGATGCATGATTTTTTTGAAAACTCCCTGTTTGCAGGAGTTACACTTAGCCTGATCTCATATTTGATCGGGTCAATATTAAAGAAGAAATTCAAACTGGGAATATTTAATCCGTTGCTGATCTCGATTGTAGTTACCATTCTGGTACTGGTTGTGAGCAAGGTAGATTATGATACTTATAATGAAGGCGCCCAATATTTAAGCTGGCTGTTGACCCCTGCAACTGTATGCCTGGCGATCCCACTCTATGAACAGTGGGAACTGCTGAAGCATAACTGTAAGGCGGTTATGGCAGGTCTTGTTGCCGGTGTGGTGACAAGTCTTTGTACGGTGTTTGTATTGTCAAAGATCATGGGACTTACACATGAGGAGTATGTAACGATGCTTCCGAAGTCTATCACGACTGCGATCGGTATGGGTGTTTCAGAAGAACTGGGTGGATATGTAACGATTACGGTTGCGGTTATTATCGTAACGGGTGTTCTTGGAAATATATTTGGTGAATTAGTGTGCAAGATTTTTCGAATCACCGAACCGATATCAAAGGGCTTGGCATTTGGATCTGCATCTCATGCGATCGGAACGGCAAAGGCGATCGAGATCGGTGAAGTGGAAGGTGCAATGAGCAGTCTGGCGATTGCGGTTTCCGGTATTCTTACGGTTGTGCTTTCGTCGTTATTTGCGCATTTTATGTAAATATATATGCTGCTTATAAAATGCAAGGATTTATTTCGAATTTACAGATCGGATATAGAAATAATGAAGTTAGTTGATAATCTCATAGGCGGGTATCCGCTGGTAGCAGATATCAAAATATAGAAATAACGAAATTTATTGATAGTCAGGGAGACGAGTATGGAAAAACAACATGTTACATCAGAATATGAAAAAGCAATTCAATATATTTACAGCCTGATGCAGGACGGAACCTTGCAGAACGGAAGCAAGCTTCCAACCGAACGTACGATAGCGGAGACGTTAGGAATCGGAAGAAATTCGACTAGGGAGGCACTCAGTATCCTGCATGGCATGGGAATGATCGAACGCGTACAGGGATCAGGAAATTATATATCAAAAAATGCCGGAGAGTCGATCCGTCGGATGCTTATGATGATGCTGGCACTTGGCAGTATCACGAAATCCGAGGTCTGTGAGTTCCGTTGTACAATGGAAAAGTCTGTATGCAGTATGCTGATCGAGAAAGGAATACCATTTGAGTGTCAGGTGCTTCTGGAGGATAATCTGGCAAGGATGGAGCAGGCGGATGGTTCCGAACTGGTTAGCGTGGATAAGGAATTTCATGAATTACTGATCCGGGCAACAGAGAATGAACTATTTTCGATGATCATGGAGGCGGTTATGATCGTTTATCGGGAATGGATCGATCTGGTGCTGCGCCGTGTGAATACAAAAGAAAAGGCAAACTTGCTTAATTATCACAAGCAGATCTATAATAGTGTATTGGAACGTGATGAAGCAGCCATGAAAGCGGCGGTAGACGGGCATTATCATCTGATCAGCCAGATGCTTGCATTGTAGGTGAGTAGAGGTAATATATAAGAAGGAGGTAAGAGAGTATGATCGTAACACTTGGAAGACAATGTGGATGTGACGGAGATGAAGTTGGGAAAAAATTATCGGAGCTGTTAGGGATTCCCTTTTATACGAAGCCAGAGCTGATCGCGCTTGCAAAAGAAAAGAAAATTTATGAAAAGTATCCAATGTATTTTGGTGAGCAGCCGGTAAATGCGATGATCAGTTCGGTTGCGGATGATTTCTGTCCGAAGAATCAGTATGATACACCGAAACGGGCATTGTCAGCAATGTTTGGCGGACAGAGTTTTATTATTATAGGACGTGCTTCGAATTATGCCTACCGGGATGATAAGGATGCTGTCCGGGTGTTTCTGTGCGGAGATAAGAAGCAGCGGGCGTATCATATCGCAGGAAAGCATAAGATCTCGGAGCGAAAGGCTATAGCGCTTGTTGAAAAGACAGATGAGAAACGGCGTGGTTATCACAGATATTATACCGGAGAAGAATGGGGCTATGCAGAGAATTATGATCTGTGTATAGACGCGGTACGACTGGGTGTTGATAAGACGGCGGAATTGATCGCAGACTATGTAAAGCATGTCGGAGGAAGATAAATGACAACGAGAGAAGAAGCGCTGGCATATGGACTGTCTTTTCCTGATACATATCAGCAGGCACCATTTCATGATCCGAACTGGCAACTGGTGCGTGTGAAAGGAAGCAAGAAGGCATTCCTGTGGACATATGAGAGAGACGGATATATTAATCTGAATGTAAAGGTCGATCCGGAATGGCGGGATTTCTGGCGGAGCGCATTTGACGCGGTGATACCGGGCTGGCATCAGAATAAGGAGCACTGGAATACGATCATTCTGGATGGAAGTATTCCGGATCAGGATGTGAAACGGATGATCGCAGAGAGTTATGATCTGGTGACAACCAGTCCATCAAAGAGAATCTATGAGGCGGTGAAAAAGATTCCTGCCGGAAAGGTTGCAACCTATGGTCAGATCGCGGAGCTTGCCGGGGATAAGAAGATGGCGCGTGCAGTGGGAAACGCGCTTCATAAGAATCCGGATCCGGAGCACATTCCCTGCTTTCGTGTGGTAAATGCAAAGGGTGAATTATCCGGAGCATTTGCATTTGGCGGAAAGAATGTACAGGCAGATCGATTGACGGCAGATGGAGTTACAGTTGTCGATGGACGGGTGGATATGGAGAGATTTGGAATAAAGATCTTAGATGGAGAAATCATATAAAGTGAAAAATGATTTATATGCAGGAAATGACCGTTCAAATACAAAGGTTATTTGAAACAGAAAACAAGTCATTTTTGCAAGACTACTGTACAGGCAAGGGGGAGGCAGTATATAATATATCCGTAATTCCAACATGGGGATTTAAATGAGGTTTGGGATACATATATAACCAGAGACTTGTCGGGGGCGATAGTCTCTGGTTTTTTTGTTTGGGATGCATATTTTACGGAGTGGAAGTTAATTATTTTGTAATTCCGTTTGAATGTGTAAGATTTGTAGGCAATTCTTTATTTGAAAGGAAATAAAAATGTCAGAATATCAGTATGTAGAGCATGAATTTGCTCCGGTATATAATGAAGAATCACAGGTGCTGGTTCTTGGCAGTCTGCCATCGGTGAAATCCAGAGAGCAGGGCTTCTACTACGGACATCCGAGAAACCGTTTTTGGAAGGTTGTGGCAGCTGTACTTGGTGTACCGGAACCCTTGACGATAGAAGAGAAAAAACGGATGCTGCTTGCCGGTCATGTGGCGGTCTATGATGTGATCCGGGCTTGTGAGATCATCGGTTCCAGTGACAGCAGTATCCGAAATGTTGTTCCTGCAGATATTAAAAGCATTGTAGCACATACACCGATCCGGGCAGTTTTTACAAATGGTAAGACTGCCGGCAGATTATACAAAAAATATCAGGCAGAACATATCGCTCTTCCAATGATCGAACTGCCATCGACAAGCCCGGCAAATGCAGCGTTTTCGCTGGAACGACTGGAAGAAATATGGAAATTGGAGATTGGTAAATATTTGTAAAAGTATTTTACAATAGTGACGTTGACATATAAAAAGAACAGTATTTTACATTAATTATACACAACTTTACAGATTCATCAGATGATTTTACCTGTGTATGATAGCGGGCGTTTTTTCTAATTGATAAACTTATATTATAAAAAGTAATGATGAACGAAAGAGAGAAAGAAAATGAATGAAAATGTGATCGAACAGCCGGTTGCAGCTATGTATATGGTATCCAAAGAATTGAATCGTCTGGCAGGTTTTACGACAGAAATGTTGTTTGGTCTTAAATCAACAATTATGAGTAATCGATCCGAAGAAAGTCAACAGAAGTTTACAGAGAAGCTTCAATATGAAACAGTTCCTTCTGCAGGGCTTTTCTCACATCCTGAATTATGTAGATTGTTTTTTCTCATGCCATTAGTTTATTTTTAATTTTACAAAATTCTGGTGGGTGTGGTATAGTAAGGATAACTTTTTTTCTGATGAACAATAGACGTGGAGGTTACAAGGAAATGTCTCAGATAACGAAACGTGCGTTGGAAGCATCACTGAAGAAGCTTCTTACAAAGAAACCGCTTGATAAGATAACGATAACGGATATCACGGAAGACTGCGGCATCAACCGAATGACATTTTACTATCATTTTAAAGATATCTATGATCTGGTAGAGTGGGTGTGTGTGGAGGATGCAACGAGGATACTGGGTGAGAATAAAACCTATGATACCTGGCAGGAAGGCTTCCTTCGTATCTTTGAAGCGGTGAGCGAGAATAAGACATTTATGATGAATGCATATCATTCGATCAGCAGAGATCAGGTAGAAAAATATCTGTACAGTCTGACGTATGATCTGATGATCAAGGTCATCGAAGATAAGGCGAAGAATATGCAGGTGCGGGATGAAGATAAGAAGTTCATTGCTGATTTTTACAAATGCTCCTTTGTCGGTGTGTTGCTTGAATGGATTGAGAATGGCATGAAGCAGGATCCACATGTGGTCGTGGATAAGATGGGACTGGTGATGCATGATAATATTACCAGAGCACTGGAAGCATTTCGGACGGATGTCTTTCACAAAAAAACAGAGAGCTGACAGATACATTGAAAAAACAATGTGTCTTATTTTTCAGACCGGTTATCCCATCAAAACAGGGGAAATGATAAAATTTTAGACAGAACAAGTACCGTGAATATATTTTTATCACGGTACTTTTTTTGTTTATTGAGGGCAAAAACGGGGAATCTTATAATAAAGACAGTTTTTGAGATAACCGGTCTGTTTGCAGGCAGGCTGTATAGATTGGAGGTAATTCGTATGTATTACGCAAGTGGAAATTATGAAGCATTTGCCAGACCAAAGAAGCCGGCGGGTGTGGATCAGAAATCGGCATATATTATAGGTTCGGGACTTGGTGCATTGGCGGCAGCCTGTTTTCTGGTAAGAGATGGACAGATGAAAGGCTCGCATGTGCACATTCTGGAGAAAGACCCGATTCCGGGCGGTGCATGTGATGGTTATCAGTACAGCGATATCGGCTATGTTATGCGTGGCGGACGTGAGATGGATAACCATTTTGAGTGTATGTGGGATCTGTTCCGTTCGATTCCGTCCATCGAGACAGAGGGTGTCAGTGTACTGGATGAGTATTACTGGCTGAATAAGGCAGATCCAAACTATTCTTTGTGTCGGGCAACTGAGAATCGGGGGCAGGATGCACATACCGATAAGAAGTTCGGATTGTCCGATAAGGGTGCAATGGAGATCATGAAGCTGTTCTTTACCCCGGATGAAGAATTATATAATAAACGGATCGATGAGTATTTTGATGAAGAAGTGCTTAATTCTAATTTCTGGATGTACTGGCGGACGATGTTTGCATTTGAGAACTGGCATTCTGCACTTGAGATGAAGCTCTATATTAAGCGTTTTATCCATCATGTTGGAGGACTGCCGGATTTTACGGCACTTCGTTTTACCAAATATAACCAGTATGAGTCCATGATTCTTCCGATGGTAAAATATCTGGAATCATTCGGTGTGGTGTTCCATTATAATACCAAGGTTATAAATGTGGAATTCGAGATCGAAGCAGGAAGAAAGCTGGCAAAGAAGATTGATATTATCCGTGACGGTGAAGCAGATGCGATCGATCTGACCGAGAATGATCTGGTATTTATCACAAATGGCGGCTGTGTGGAGAATTCTTCATACGGAAGTCAGAACAAACCGGCTGAATTCAAGACCGAGATCCGTGAGGGTGGCGGATGGGATATGTGGAGGAAGATCGCTGCACAGGATCCATCCTTCGGACATCCGGACAAATTCTGCTATGATCCGGAACAGTCGAACTGGATGAGTGCAACGGTAACGACACTAGATGAAAAGATCCTTCCATATATTAAGAAAATCTGCAAGAGAGATCCACTCTCCGGCAAGGTAGTTACAGGTGGTATCGTGACTGCGAGAGATTCCGAATGGCTGCTTTCATGGACGATCAATCGTCAGCCGCAGTTCCGTAATCAGCCAAAGGGACAGGTGCTTGTATGGGTATATGGATTATTTTCGGATAAACCGGGTGATTATGTAAAGAAGACCATGCGGGAATGCACCGGTAAGGAGATCTGCGAAGAGTGGCTCTACCATATCGGAGTACCAGAGGAAAAAATACCGGAGCTTGCTGAGCACAGCGCAAACACAGTGCCGGTTATGATGCCGTATATTACAGCATTTTTCATGCCGCGTGAGAAAGGTGACCGCCCGGATGTTGTACCGGAGGGAGCAGTAAATTTTGCATTCCTCGGACAGTTTGCAGAGACAGCAAGAGATACGATATTTACGACCGAGTATTCGATCCGTACCGGTATGGAGGCAGTATATACCCTGTTGAATATCGACCGTGGTGTGCCGGAGGTCTGGGGCAGTGTCTATGATGTACGGGATCTGTTAAATGCGACCGTAGCAATACGCGATGGCAGAAAGATCACGGATATGAAGCTTGGACTGAAAGAGAAGATCGCAATGAAGGAGCTTTTAAAGGCGGTAGAAGGAACCGATGTCGAGAAACTTCTCCGGGAACATGGAGCGATATAGAGAAAAATAGAATAATAAATATAACAAATGCTCTGGCAGAGGTGTGGTTTGCCAGAGCATTTTTGGGATTGTACGATAATGTACAAGCGGAAGGACTGCCACATGGCAGATTCCTGTGTTTTGGTTGTGTTTAGAGATGTGTATTATTTATTAAACAAGTGCTTCACCAAGTGCGGTACAATCAGCAAGACCTGCTTCATCCGGTGTTTCATGGCAGATCAGTGGAGCTGCTGCAAATACAGCACCGTCAGCCTGACACTGAGCTTCCCATGTATCCATCCATTCGCCGCTTCCCCAGCCATATGAACCGAAGATGGCGATCTTCTTACCGTTTAATGCCGGTTCACATTCAGCGAACATTGGCTCAAATTCGCTTTCTTCTAAGACTTCGGCACCCATAGCAGGGCATCCGAATGCAATCGCATCGTAGTTATCTACCATATCTACAGTGAATTCTGCGGATGTTAAAAGATCACATTCTGCTCCTTTTGCCTTTGCACCTTCTGCAACAGCCTGTGCCATTAATGCTGTGTTACCTGTGCCACTCCAATATACAACTGCAACCTTACTCATAGTAGGTTCCTCCTTATAATCATGTATTTTATATTTAGAGATCTCCGTATGGAAATGCCTGCGGGAATCTCCTATATTCATTTTTGTTATGTGAACGTCGTTTGCATAAATACTTATTTTGTTATGCGGATGCAATTTTCTAAATACTTATGCGGCAACCGTCAACTGCCAGATCGTTCGTCCCTGATGCCAGAGATTTGCATAGATCTCACGGCATTTTTTAAACTTGGCAAATGTTTTCTGGGCCTCACCCAGATCTCCGTATACCTTCCAGTCGCCCATGCCTTTGCAGTTACTTCCGTGGTTTTTGATAAATCCGAGAACATCATTTAACGGATAACCAAGGAAGACACCGATCTCATGCGGAAATTCTTCCGAACCATGAAGACGACTACGAAGCTGTTCAAGCATTTGATCGATTGTTCCTGCCTGATATCCTGTGCTTACAAGAAAAGAGATGATCTCCGGTCTTGATAATTCACGAACCATAGCATCCGGTCTGTAGACATAGATCAGAGCAGTTTCGGCATCTTCTCGCAGGATCGTGATCCGGATCCCTTTTTTCTGAAATTGTGCATCCCAGACAGCCACACTTTCGTATAATTCTTCTCCGGAAGAAAAACGATAAAGGAACAGGCTGGCAGGTTTTAAGGACGCCAATGTAGGCGAACAATGTGTGATCAAATATTCTTCAAACATAATCTGAAACTCCTGTAACATTAAATTATCAAATGCGACAGTATTAGTATGTGTCGTTTCAGAACCGTTCATACAGCGGTTAGGCACATCTAACTTATGGCTGCATTATACGGTGTGTTTTTGTAAAAATCAAGCGAAAAATGTGATAGAAATTCTCAATAAATTCGACCATTTTTTGTTGACGGAAAAGGCTTCTGCATGGTATTTTTATAAAAAGTTAGTATGAACTAACTAAAAATCTTGTGAATAAATCGTGTGACTCCATTCTGTATGCATCCCTGACTGCTGAAAACAGGGTATGCACCCGGATGCAATGACGGATCCGGGACAGAAGCTGTCACCAGAAAGAAGGATCAAAGCATGATGAATTATTTAGAAATCGAAAAAGTAATTGGACGAGAGATTATTGACTCAAGAGGAAATCCTACAGTAGAAGCAGAAGTTATTCTTGCAGATGGTACTGTTGGACGCGGAGCAGCTCCAAGTGGTGCATCAACAGGTGAGTTTGAAGCATTAGAGCTTCGTGATGGCGATAAGGATCGTTTTGGCGGTAAGGGCGTTCAGAAAGCTGTTGAAAATATCAACACAAAAATTAATGACGTATTAGTTGGAATGGATGCATCTGATACATATGCTGTAGATCAGGCAATGATCAAGGCAGACGGAACAAAGGACAAGTCAAATCTGGGTGCAAATGCAATCCTTGCTGTATCAATCGCAGCAGCAAGAGCAGCAGCTATTTCACTGGATGTACCTTTATATCGTTTCTTAGGCGGTGTAAGCGGAAACAGACTTCCGGTTCCTATGATGAACATTATCAATGGCGGATGTCATGCATTATCATCCGGTCTGGATGTTCAGGAGTTCATGATCATGCCGGTTGGTGCTCCTTCATTCAAAGAGTGTCTCAGATGGTGTGCAGAGGTATTCCATGCACTTCAGGCTATCTTAAAGGAAAGAGGACTTGCTACATCAGTTGGTGACGAAGGTGGATTTGCACCTGCACTTGCATCTGATGAAGAAGCAATCGAGACAATTCTCGAGGCAGTAAAGAAAGCCGGATATGAACCGGGTAAGGACTTCAAGATTGCTATGGATGCAGCTTCATCCGAGTGGAAGACAGGCAAGGTTGGCGAGTACAAGCTGCCAAAGGCCGGTACAGTATATACATCAGAAGAGCTGATCGCTCACTGGAAGAGACTGGTTGAGAAGTACCCGATCATCTCCATCGAAGATGGTCTGGATGAAGAAGACTGGGAAGGCTGGAAGAAGCTTACAGCAGAACTTGGCGACAAAGTACAGTTAGTTGGTGACGACCTTTTCGTTACAAATACAGAGAGACTTGCAAAGGGTATCGAGCTTGGCTGTGGTAACAGTATCCTGATCAAATTAAACCAGATCGGTTCTGTATCAGAGACATTGGAAGCGATCAAGATGGCTCACAAGGCCGGATACACAGCTATCTCATCTCACAGATCAGGCGAGACAGCAGATACAACGATCGCAGATCTTGCAGTTGCTTTAAATACCTGCCAGATCAAGACCGGTGCACCATCCAGATCTGAGCGTGTAGCTAAGTACAACCAGCTCTTAAGAATCGAAGAAGAGCTTGGTGCTTCAGCCGTATATCCGGGTATGAAAGCCTTCAATGTAAAATAATTATTGTCATATATTTTCCTCAAAAAAAATATGAATAAATAGTATGGGAGACGTAAGTTTTGCGTCTCCTATATTTTTTATCGCACTTTGCGGAGAAGTAGTTAATTGCTTCGCGATTCCGCGCAGGTGCGAAAGAGTCACTTGTGACTCTTTATTAGGCGAAATGTTGAAAATAGCAGATAAATTCCGGTAAAAATAAATCTCGATTTAGAAGAAAAAAGGAATTAGCGTATAGCGTGTTTGCTGTTTGAATGGTATAATTTTTATCAGTGTAAAAACATATATTACCGAGAATTTACAGACTGGAATAGTGGAAGAAAACTGCCGGTTGGAAAGGCTGTATTATAGATGAAAAAAATTGAATTTTTACTGTTCTTCGGGGCACTTTTTGGTACATTGCTTACCGGCTGCTCATCTGAGAAGGAGTCAGCAGGAGCTATGAACAATGGAACGACAGAAGCGGCGCATGTCACGGAAGATGTGACCACAGAAGAACAGGAAGTAACGACAGAGAAGACGGAATTTGGAAAACAGAGATTAGAAGCAGTACCGGACAGACCTGCTTCCGATAAAACACAGACCGAGACTGTATCTGAAGAAGAATCAGATGAGGCAGAGCTGGATGGAGAAGGAGAAACTTCGGTATCAAAGAAAAGTGATGACTGGAAGACTGCATATGTTGATTATCTGGAACATGTGTCAGATACAGAGGGACAGCAGGGGTATACGCTGATTTACCTGGACAATGATGATATACCGGAGCTGGTAGAAGTAGGAAAGTCGGAGGCATCCGGTGTCCGTATTGTAAACTATTCAAATGGCTCCGTTCATGTAAACGGATTGAACCGTTTGTACTTTACTTACATAGAAGGAAAGAATCTCCTTTGTAATTCGGATGGGCTGATGGATTCCTATTATGACTATATTTACAGTATTGTTGATGGAGAGTTGACCTTGGTTGCACAGGGGCATTATGGAGCGAAAGATGGAACCGGGCTGAGATTTGATAAGAATGGGATGCCGATTTACACATATGACTGGAACGGAGAAGATGTCAGCGAAGATGAGTATAATGCTGACTTTGCACAAGTCTATGACAGTTCGGCAGCAACAGAAGGCTATGATACGGATAAGCTGGAGTCGATCAAAGAGGTTATAGATGATATAGAGACAAAGTAAGATAAATGGGGAGAATAAGATGAATAATATACGAGTGCTTTTTATCGTAGCGGCACTTCCGGCATTATTGTTGCTTGGATTTATATATTACAGGGATCGCAAAGAGAAACCGCCGGTTAAGTTGATGATTCTGCTTTTGGCGACCGGTGCAGCAACTACTGTTCCGGCAGCTATCGTAGAGTTTATAGGTCAGGCATTTGTCATGGGTGATTCAGATGATTTGGGACTTCGCCTGCTTATTTTCTGTTTCTTTGTTATAGCTATAGCCGAGGAATTAGGTAAATATCTGGTTACGATATGTATCACATGGAAAAGTAAGGAGATGCAGCATAGCTATGATGGCGTGATTTATGCCGTATGCTCTTCATTGGGATTTGCAATTCTGGAAAATGTGTTATATGTATATCAGGGTGGACTACTGACCGGAATTATGAGGGCGTTTACAGCGATTCCCCTTCATTGTACGGTCGGTGTTGTGATGGGAGCATTATATGCAAAGGCGAGAGAAGAAGCATATGCCGGTGACAGAGGCGGAATGATCGGTTACATGGCATGGGCGTATCTTGTGCCGGTATGTATTCATGGGGCATATGATTACGCGATCATGGCGGCTTCTTATGGTTTAATTGCAGAAGGATGGATTTATGTCATTCTGATAGGGGCATATATTATATCTGTTGTGTTGATTCTGGTATGTTCCAATCATGATCACAGAATTGACGGCAGACCTGAGACAGCTGATTATGGATTCTATCGAACCGAATACCGCAGGCCAGGCAGAAGCTATTATTATCAGACTCAACAGGCAAATCCGATGGGCTATCCGCAGAATCAGGGTTATCCGGGAAATACCGCATACCCGCAGAATCAGGGTTATACCGGAAATAATGCATATGTGTCGAATCAGTATTATACGGGTAATACAGTGAACCCAAAGAATACCGGATATATCGGAAACACATCATATCCGCAAAATGCCGGAGTAAATCCATATCGTAGATCAGACACAGCAGCAGATCAGACACCAAATTCAACAACACCATACAGTGTGAATTCATATAATGGACAGATGTATTCATCATATAATGAACAGGAAGATAACTATAATATGAGATAGACCGAATATGCCGAACGTTTTAACGGAAATCGCATAAGCTATAATGAGCACAAAAATTATTTGCTCGTAAGAAACTAAATCGCTTGCTTATCAGGGGGTGAAAGCATGAGATTTCACAATATACCCATTCGCGATATCATGCAGGAGGCAGTTCGTTATGGCGGGGGGGTCGTGGATGTTCGAACAGAAGAAGAATTCCTGAGAGGGCATATACCGATGGCTGTTAATGTGCCATTATCCGAGATTCAGTGTGGCAATTATAATCTTCCAAAACATAAAGTATTACTCACATATTGTCAGTACGGAGGCAGTAGCGCACTGGCGGCAAGAATACTGACACAGGCAGGTTACAGAGTGATCAATACAGTTGGTGGAATTGTACAGTATAAGGGTGCATTGACCAAAAACCGCTGACAGAGGTGAGGCAAACCATTATGGCAAACAGGAAAACGTGGTTTGAATATGAGAATAACAGAATAAATAGATCCCGGACATGACGGAGTATATTAAGAAAAGTACATGTCCGGGATTTTTTATTTAATTTACTTGTGGTGGCAGGGGGAAGTATGTATAATATGGTCAGGGAAATTTGGTGGATAGCATAAGATATCCCTGGGTATTTATTTCAGAAAAGAAAGGATATAGGGTAAATGAGAAAAAAATTTTTAGCAACAATCGTTGCGGTAGGGCTTGTCGCAGTAGCAGCATTTGCAGGGGCAAATGGGCTGACAGAGACACAGGCGGCATGTGAACATTCACAGGTGAAGGATGGAGCCTGTGTGGATTGTAATGATCCGGTAGAATGCATTGAGGTAGAGGATGCAAGCGGAACAGCAAAGGGAACCTATTCTAAACTGGAAGATGCAGCGGCGGCTGCCAGAAACGGTGATATACTGAAGCTTCTATATAATTGTGAGAGTACATCAGCATATATTGATGCGGGAAATAAGAATCTTACGATTGATCTGAATAAAAAGAAATTAAAGGCTGTTCATTTCGAGATTATGGGTTCTCTTGTGATAGAAAATGGAGAATATAGTGGCTATATCAAGAATGCAGCGACAGGGAATGAACATACATTAACATTTGAAAATGTGAGAGCAGATCTTACGCAGCTTGGATGGTATGCAAAGGGTGGCCTTAAACTGGTAAACAGTAATATAGAACAGCAACATGATGGTGCAACATTTACAGAATGGTGGCTTGAAAAGCTGCAGATGGATCAGACATCTGTTTATAAGATTACAAATTCGCCAAGCGGACTAAGCAATTATGGGTTGCTTTCATTAGATGAAGCTGTGGGCGGTATTGAGGAATTTCTTCCGGCCGGATACACATTGGATGGACAGCCGAATTCCTATAATACGATATTAGATGAAACAGGCACAAAGGCGAGAAGTGTAGAGCTTCGTTACCGCAGACTGACAGATGCGAAAGTATCCGTATCCATCGATCCGATTTCGTATGTATATGATGGAACAGCAAAGGAACCAACAGTGACTGTGACATATGACGGCAAGAAGCTGATAGCAGGAACGGATTATACCTGTATATTTTCAGATAATATCAATGTCGGAACAGCAAGTGTTAAGATAACAGCAAAGAGCAAGACCTATCACGGAGAGATCGTAAAGAATTATACGATCGAGAAAGCACCACAGGCAGCACCGACAGGGCTGACAGCAGTTAATGAAAGTGCAACAGGAAAGAAAGACGGATCTGTTGCGAATGCCGCAGCGACAATGGAATATTCTACAGACCAGACTACATGGACGGCTGTAACAGGAACAGTTGTAAATGGTCTTGCAGCAGGCGATTATTTTGTAAGATATAAAGAGTCCGCAAACTATTATGCATCACCGTCCGCAAAGGTAACAGTCGGTCTGGCAGCTTCTAATACAACAGAAGCATCTACAACAGAGAGTGCTACAACAGAGAGTGCTACTACAGAAAGTGTTACAACGGAGAATACTACAACAGAAACAGCTTCCAGTGAAGATACCACGACAGAAGATGCGACGGATGAGGAAGAAACGGAAGATGTGGATACCGAGGATGAGACAACAGAGGTTCTTCGGGAGGATGAGACAGAAGCAACCGGTGATAAAGGCAAAAATGATCAGAAGAAAACCGGTGTAAAAACCGGTGATGCATTTGCAATGAAGGCGGCAGTTGCAGGTATGCTCATTTCGCTTGGAATGGCATGCGTGGTTATTATAAGAAAGCGCAGAAAATAAGAAAGAAAATTAACAGACAGAAAATAATAGTGCTGGATTTGGACAGAAATGTCTGAATCTGGCACTTGTGATTGAAAGGAAGCATATGAGCAGAATCGAATTGATCGCTCCATGTCATTTTGGATTGGAGTCAGTATTGAAAAAAGAAATCCTGGATCTTGGATATGAGATCGTTCAGGTAGAAGACGGAAGAATAACATTTGCAGGAGAAGAAGATGCGGTTGCAAGAGCAAATATGTTTATTCGTACAGCTGAACGTATCATGATCAAGTGCGGAAGCTTTAAGGCTGTAACATTTGATGAATTATTTGAAGGAACCAAGAGTATTCCATGGGAGCGGTATCTGACTCGTGATGCAAAATTCTGGGTATCCAAGGCTACATCAAATAAGAGCGCACTGTTCAGCCCATCTGATATCCAGTCCATCGTGAAGAAAGCTATGGTAGAACGTTTGAAACAGACCTACCATGTATCATGGTTCACGGAAGATGGAGCAGAATATCCGGTTCGTGTATTTATATTTAAGGATATTGTTACGATAGGACTTGATACATCAGGAATATCCCTTCATAAGCGTGGCTATAGGAAACTGGTTGGCAAAGCACCGATATCGGAAACTCTGGCGTCGGCACTGATCATGCTTACACCATGGAATAAGGATCGTGTACTGGTTGACCCATTCTGTGGAAGCGGAACATTTCCGATCGAGGCAGCTATGATCGGAGCAAGGATTGCACCGGGAATTGACAGAGACTTTCTGGCTTCTGAGTGGGCGAAGGTCGGCGACAAGAAGATGTGGTACAATGCAATCGATGAAGCAAATGATATGATCGACCATGATGTGAAGATGAATATTCAGGGATATGATCTGGATAATGAGATGGTGAAGTGTGCGATGGAGAATGCCAGAGCAGCAGGAGTGGATGAACATATCCATTTTCAGCAGAGAGATGTAAAGGATCTCAGGCATCCGAAAAAATATGGATTTATCATCACGAATCCGCCATATGGCGAGCGCCTCGAGGATCGGGAGGACCTTCCTGAATTATATAAGACGATCGGGGAAAGCTTCAGACGACTGGATGACTGGTCGATGTTCCTGATCACGTCATACAGTGAGGCGGAGAAATATATAGGAAGAAAGGCGGATAAGAATCGTAAGATCTACAATGGTATGATCAAATCATATTTCTATCAGTTCATGGGACCGAAGCCGCCAAAGAGAAAGTGAGACAGAGTTGAAAAAGTATTTGATCGTGGCAGCGGTTGTTATTCTGGGGGTATTTCTGTATCTGGGTTTTCTGAGACATCCGGATGTAAGCATTGAGAAGACGGAAGAAGCGGGTGCTGCCGCAGAAACTATGTTGAAAGAGATTGTGACGAATGCAAATGGAAAGGGCATTATATTATATATAAATGACAGCAGGATCACAGAAGCGGAGTATCAGCCGTATTTCAGTGACCATTTGCAGCTGATGCTCCCTATCGCGACATTTACCGATAAACTGGATTGCCATGTGAATGCATATGAAAATGGGACGATCACATTTTCCAAAGGAGACAGTCTGGTAAAGGTCTATGGTGATTCGGATGTGGTAAATATCAATGGAAATGCAATACAGGCAATCGACAAGCCAGAGAAAAAGGATGATATCATCTATGTGCCGGTGAATGAGATCTGCGAGGCATTAAACTACAGTTGTAATATCAATCTGGAGACAAATGCCGTGGTGTTAAAAAAGATTGCCGAGGAAGAAAAGCTTCCGGCAGCATATGATATGAGAGAACATGATCGTGTTTCTCCTGTCAGAGATCAGGGTATCTATGGAACTTGCTGGGCATTTGCATCACTTGCAGCACTGGAAAGTACGATCCGTCCGGCTGAAAATCTGGTGTTTTCTGTTGATCATATGGCAATGAATAACAGCTTTAATGTCAGCCCATTTGACGGTGGCGAATATTATATGAGTATAGCCTATCTTGCGGCATGGCAGGGACCGGTGCTTGAGGAAGACGATCCGTATGGTGATAACCAGACGGTAAATGGATTGTCGGCGGTAAAGCATCTGGAAGAAGCCATCATCCTGAAGGACAAGAATTACGAGGCGATCAAATCATCCGTATACAAATATGGCGGTGTGGAAACGGTTATTTACTGTGATATGAAGAATGCAACGAGTAGTTCTTATTACTATAACAGAAACCGCAGTTCCTATTATTATGATGGAGATCAGACGCCGAATCATGACGTGGTGATCGTTGGCTGGGATGACAACTATCCGAAGGAATATTTTAATACAGAACCGGCGGGAGACGGCGCATTTATCTGCAAGAATAGCTGGGGGCAGGATTTTGGTGACGAGGGATTCTTTTATATCTCTTATTATGATACCAATATCGGTATGAACAGCGTAGTATATACGAAGCTTGGAAATAGTGACAACTACGACAAGATCTATCAGTCAGATCTGATGGGCGAGGTCGGAACGATGGGATTTGACGACAGGCCGGAGGCCTATTTTGCAAATGTCTATACGGCTGGAAAGAACGAGACATTAAAGGCAGTTTCTTTTTATGCGACAGGCCCGAAAACGACATATGATGTGTATGTTGTGACGGATTTTACCGATGTATCCGACTTGCAGCAGCGGACAAAGGTGGCATCCGGTGAAATGCAGTACGAGGGTTATTATACGATCAATCTAAATGAGGCAGTACCGCTTCCGGATGATCGGAAATTTGCGGTGGTTGTGCATGTGAACACACAGGATTCCACGATGCCAATCGCAATCGAATATAATAATGATGAGAAAACGGCGAACTTCGATATCACGGATGGCGAGGGCTATATCAGCCTGTATGGCACGAAGTGGTCGAGTGCGGAGCAGGAGAATGACTGTAATGTCTGTTTGAAAGCCTTCACGGATGTGGGGGATTAAGGAAGTGCTGCCATATCGGGCGTGGCATGGCAAATGATACTGTTATGCAGCAAGCCTGTCCACGCTGTGTAACTTCGAACTAACCTCGGTCAAACCTCGCTAAGGTCTCAGTTACTCATGTCGGTCCTTAGTGAGCGGCTATATGCAGCGAACTTAGTACCGCTACATGAGGATAGAGCGAAAGCGTCTTGCGGAATAATATGTATCTTTGCCATGCCACACTCGATATGGCAGGTGGAGTACAGAAAGAAAAGGAGAAGACAAGATGAAGAAATTGATTTTTGCTACGGGTAATGAGAATAAGATGAAAGAGATCCGCATGATCCTTGCGGATTGTGGATATGAGATCCTGTCGATGAAGGAAGCCGGAATTCAGGCTGACATCGTAGAAGATGGAAAAACATTTGAAGAAAATGCCATCATCAAGGCAGAGGCGATCCGTAAGATGACAAATTGTCTGGTGCTTGCGGACGATTCCGGTCTGGAGGTAGACTATCTTGATAAAGCACCTGGAATCTACTCTGCAAGATTTATGGGGGAAGACACCTCATACCGGATCAAGAATAAAGCGATCATTGACAAGCTTGCCGGTGTTCCGGATGAGAAGCGTACTGCAAGATTCGTATGTGCGATCGCGGCTGCATTCCCGGATGGAAAGACCATTACCAGACGTGGCACGATCGAAGGAATCATTGGATATGAAGAACGCGGCGAGAATGGATTTGGATATGATCCTATCTTCTTCCTGCCGGAGTATGGTAAGTCCACAGCAGAGCTGTCACCGGAAGAAAAGAACACGATCAGCCACAGAGGAAACGCACTTCGTTTGATAAAGGAAGTTATAAATGAGAATACTGATAATTAGTGATACACATGGAAGAACCAATACGATCCGGGATGTCTTAGATACGGTGGGCGACATTGATATGTTTATCCATTTGGGGGATGTCTGCGGAGATGAAGAATATATTTATGACAACGTAACCTGCCCGATCCATATGGTTGCCGGGAATAACGACTGGACTTCTGATCTTCCGATGCAGGAGGAATTCATGATCGGTCGGTATAAAGTGTTCATTACACATGGACACAGATACAATGTACATTACGGAACAGACTACTTACAGGAGCTGGTCAAATATGATGGTTACGATATTGTGATGTATGGACACACACATGTCCAGAATCTGGAACGATATGGCGGTGCTTATATCGTAAATCCGGGCAGTCTGGCATATCCGCGTGATGGCATGAATGGCAAATACATGCTGCTGGAATTTGACCAGCATGGAACACCATTTTTTGCGGAAAATGAACTGAAACCGAAACGCCGGACTCGCAGCATATTTGAAGATATGTGGGGCGACCGGGAGGAGTAGAGATTATTAGAGACAAGAAAGAGGTCGGCTGTGAAGAAACGAGAGATTATAGAAGGTGTTATAAAAGACTATGATTTCCCAAATAAGGGAAGCTTTGAACTGGATGGCAAAAAAGTGATCGTGAAGGGAGCACTGCCCGGACAAAAGGTGTCCTGCATGGTATCCAAGGTGCGGAAGGATAAGGCAGAGGCACGTCTGTTAGATGTGCTGGAACGCTCCGAGATCGAAGATGCAGTACCACCATGTCCACAGTTTGGCATTTGCGGCGGCTGTGCATACCAGACCATGAGCTATGAGCATCAGTTGGAGTTAAAGGCAGGACAGGTGAAGAAGCTGTTAGACGGCGTGATCGATTCAGAGACACATCCATATGACTGGGAGGGCATCATCGGCTCGCCAGTTACAACTGCATACCGGAATAAGATGGAGTATTCATTTGGCGACGAATATAAGGATGGTCCGCTGGTACTAGGACTTCATAAGAAGAACAGCATGTACGACATCGTTCCTGTCTGCAACTGCGTGATCGTAAGCGAAGATTATAACAGGATCGTTTCTTATACGATGGAATTTGCAAGGGAGCATGGACTGTCCTACCATAAGAAAATGCAGCATGTAGGACTGCTTCGTCATCTGGTGCTTCGCCAGTCCAAGACAAATGGCGGACTTCTGGTAAATCTTGTAACCAGCACGGACGGATTAGAGAATCTGGATCTGAATGCATATGTAGATGGGCTTCTGGCACTTCCGCTTGACGGAACGATCATTGGTATTCTCCATACGGCAAATGATTCTCTGGCGGATGCTGTTGTGCCGGAGAAGGTAACGCTGTTATACGGAAGAGATTATATCGAGGAAGAGGTGCTGGGGCTGCATTTCCAGATCTCACCATTCTCATTTTTCCAGACAAATACAAAGAGCGCGGAACGACTGTACAGCAAAGCCCGTGAATATGCCGGAGATACCAAGGACAAGCTGATCTTCGACTTATACAGCGGAACCGGAACGATCGCCCAGATGTTATCACCGGTTGCCTCCAAGGTTATCGGCGTAGAGATCGTGGAAGAAGCAGTCGAAGCTGCAAGAGAAAATGCAAAGAGCAACGGACTTGATAACTGCGAATTCATCGCAGGCGATGTCTTAAAGGTCATCGACACCATCGAGGAAAAACCGGATCTCATCATCCTCGATCCACCGAGAGATGGCATCAATCCAAAGGCGCTCCTTAAGATCATCAACTACGGTGTGGATGAGATCGTCTATATCAGCTGCAAGCCAACCTCCCTCGCAAGAGATCTTGTGACCCTGCAGGAGCATGGATATTATGTGAAAAAGGCATGTGTAGTGGATCAGTTTGTGAATACCGGGCATGTGGAGACGGTCTGCTTGCTGTCGAAGAAACCTTGAGTTTATGCGGGTTAGCGGGCTTTTTTGAAGATTATGCACCTGTGTTTTTAGCAGGAAAAAATGTATATAGAATTTAGTAATTGCAGAGGGGTGCAAAAATTTGTTGAGACCGAAGTTGTGCGCCGGAATAGTATCGGTAGAGATTTGGTGTCCGCGAATATTTGCACCCCTTTATGTTAATTGGATGAAATTTATGACCATATATAAAAAAGAGACTTTTTGGGACACATTGTGTTTTACAATATGATAAAGCACTGATAGAGGAGAAGATATGAAAGATAAAAACATTTTTTATATTAAGAGCATTGTGGATAAAGAAATAACAGATGCAACTAAACGAGTGAATACACAAAAAATAGTTAATACAACAAAAGAAGAAATAAAGAAACTTACAAATGAAGACTTTATTGAGGTTCTTATTGGCTGTTTTATTCCGGATACATATCGAGATCAGGGTAAAAAAGAAAAATTATATACGAAGCTCTCAGAGCTTCTTGTAGGAGAATGGTGGCGTAGAATGGGGGGAGCCTATGTATTACCAACAAAGAAATCTGGTACAGAAGATGTAGAGATGATTTTAGATAATAAATCTATAGTCTGTGATTCAAAAATTTTTAGACTTGGAAGAAGTCAAAAGGCTCCCAATGTAAAAGACTTTTTGAAATTGGCAAGTGTAGTAACTTGGATTCGTAACCTAAAGCAGAAGTATGCAGATGAAGGTGCTGATCAGGATATTATTGGAGGTTTGGTTACATATTCCTCATTTCATGAGTGGGGAAAAGATAGTGAGGTTTATCAAGAATGCTCTAATCAGGATACCAGTGTATTGATGTTACCTTATGAAGTATTGGGTTTGTTATTAAAAATGAAAGATAAATTTGCGTTAGCTGATTTATTAGCACTCTGGGATTACAAGAAAATTGGAATGAAAGAATCCAAGAACAAAGAAGCATATTGGAAAACTGTAGAGTCTTTTTTGTGTGGATTATTAGATTTAGACGAAGAAAAATACAAGGAAGAAATAAATAAATATAGAGATAAAATTGTCGTTGCACGTGATAAATATAGAAAACTTGTTTGTGATGATATGAAAGATAAAAAGACTCAAATTGAACAAAGAATAAATGCTTTTGATAATATTGAAGAATTGAAAGAACATGCAATTTGTGAACTAGATAAATTCGAAAATGCTCAAAATAGAGACTATTTAGACAGGATAGATGAATTTAGGAAGTATTAATTATGAGAAGCATATTTTTAAGTTTTAGTCCTGAATGGTATTCTTATATCGAAGACGGAAGAAAAATATATGAGCATAGAAAAAGGTTTTGCAATGAACCGGTAATAGCATATTTATATCTTGGTTTACCAGTTCAACAGATTGTTGCAATTTTAGAATTAGGACAGCGTATAGATATGAATAATTGGCTTGAAGAATATAAAGAAGATCCGGAAGCTATAAAAAGAATAAGTGATTCTCTTACAAGAAATCGATATGCAATGGAAATAAAAAAAGTTCAGTTTATTGAACCGATTGGAATTAGTGAGGTCATAGAAGTGTTTCCTCAATTTCATATTCCTCAATCATATTTTTATTTGAACAACAAACCAGAAGTATTTGATTTCATTAAGTCGAAGATTAAGATGAAAGGGCCAGAAATAATAAATAATTTTGAAAATATTTCCAGTGATTTGATTTGTAGATATTAGTTGATAAAACCCTAATTTTACGGTAATATCCATTCATGTGAGGAGGAATCTTTGTGGGAATTAGAGAAAAACAAAAAGAAGCATATGAGGCTCCTTTAACAGAATATGACACAGAAGATAAAACTCTAGGCTGTAGACATACAAACCCGGATATTTGTAAATATGCTGATGTTGAAAATGTATGTGCATTTGTTAGAGAAGACGGCATGTGTATGAAGCCGGGAAGAAAATGGAAGAATAAATATAAAGAGCTGAAAGGAAATGATTGATTCATGAATGAAGTGATAAATGGAGATAGTCTTGAAATAATAAAGACTATAGAAGATGAAAGTGTTCATTTGATTTTAAGTGATATTCCATATGGAATAAGTTTCGAAGATTGGGATGTATTACATAGCAATACGAACTCCGCTTTATTAGGTAGTAGTCCGGCACAAGAAAAGGCAGGAAGCGTTTTCAAAAAACGTGGTAAGCCCCTAAATGGTTGGTCCGAAGCAGATAAAAGGATACCGCAGGAATATTATGAATGGTGTTCTAAGTGGGCTACGGATTGGTTAAGGGTTTTGAAACCAGGTGGATCTGTATTTATTTTTGCGGGAAGAAGATTAGCACACAGATGTATTTCTGCTATGGAGGATGCTGGTTTTATTTATAAAGACATGATAAGTTGGGAAAAAGAAGCTGCACCTCATAGAGCACAGAGAGTAAGTTTGGTATACGAGAGAAGAGGAGATACTGAAAATGCAGAGAAGTGGGCTGGTTGGAGATTAGGAAATTTAAGACCTTTATTTGAGCCAATTCTTTGGTTTATGAAACCATATAAGTTAGGTGGAACATTGGCAGATAATATTATGGAACATGGTGTTGGAGCATATAATTATGTCGATTGGAGTCAATATAATTCACTTACTTCAAATATGATAAAAGTATCTAGTGATTCCAACGACCATGGAAAACATCCAACTCAAAAACCAATTGCATTAATGGAAGCATTAATTAGGTTAACAACTCAAGAGGGACAGGTGGTACTTGATCCATTTTGTGGAAGTGGCTCCACTCTTGTTGCAGCCAAGAAGCTGAATAGAAAATATATCGGTATAGAGTTCTCAGGGGAATTCTGTAAAACAGCAAGAGAAAGATTGGAAACAGAAACATCAGAAGAAAAACCAAAGGTAAAGAGGAAAAAGAAAAATGATGATAATCCGCAACAATTATCTTTTGACGATTTGAAATAGTAAAAGACGTATCACATGGAAGTGTGTGATACGTCTTTTGTATTAGAGTCTAAAGTTATTTATTCGTGATATTAAGTCGGTTAAAGTGCCGGTTTCTGCAGCAGTTTTGTATTCAATAATTTCCCTTTTAAGTTTATTAATATCAGTTTCAGCATTGACTGAGTCGTTGATGCTTGATATGATATCGGATTTATTTTTTTCAAGAATTGCCAGATTAGCAAGAATACATTCACGTATTAATTTGTCGGATTCAGAAATATATTTTCTTAATTCCTGAGGAGTTGTTTTGGTGATTCTTACAATTTCGGCATCGATTTTTAACCAGTATGCATTTCTGTTTCCACCTTGCATCTTTTTCTGGAGTGTGGTAGGGAATATTCTGTTGTAGTCCCAGAGGGCGGCAAGGTTGGCTGTATTGAAATTGTTTTTATATTTCAATAGAAAAGACAAATATTTGTATGGAAGCATTACTGTAGGAGCAGATTTATCACTACAGTATTGGTAGGCATCACTGCTTGAACTCCATTCATGAGTGCATGGATATGTAACCAGGCCGCCTAGTTTATTATCATATCTTGCTAGCCATTTTCGGATATCCTCAAGTTTTAAGAAGTCCTTTACATTTGGTGCTTTCTGGCTTCTTCCTAGTCTGAAACTTTTTGCATCACAAACAAGTACTTTGCCATTTATTGTTATGTTTACATCCTCGTAGCTTGCTTTTTGTTTAATAAAACGACTTGAAAATCCCATACGACGGGCCCATTCGCAGACCAGAACCTCAACTAACTTTGAAAACAAAGTTTCCTGGCTAGAATCGTTGTCATATAAATCAGGAATATATCCAGAATAAATAAGTAAGTCGGCAAGCTGATCATCTGAAAATTCTTTCTGTAGTTTTGACTGGAAGTTGGCGGATATTAAGTCATGATCTATAGTAGAGAATTTCTTAAAAGCATCATTAACAACTTCTTGCAATAGAAAAAAATAATGGTTTTCCATGATAGTACCCCCATTCTATGGTATAATGTATAATTATATCAAATTGTGTCGAAGAAAGATAGGTGTTTTGATGAGAAAAATGCTACTAAGTATGCAGCCTTTTTGGTTTGAAAAGGTAATGAGCGGTACAAAAATATATGAATATAGAAATAGATTTCCAAATGAAGAAATTGAAGCATACATATATGTAAGCAATCCTGTAAAGGCCATAGCTGGAATATTGTATCTCGGACCTCGGATTGAAGTGAAAGATTGGCAAAATAAGTATATTGGTAATGCGGAAGTAGTTCACAGAATTGATGATTATATTTCCAGAAATAAGTATGCTATGCCAATTATAGCAACACAAAGAATTCAACCGATTTCTGTTGAAAAAATGAATCAATTGGTAGAAAAATTCATTATACCGGAGTCTTACTATTATTTTGAAAATTACGAAGAAATAGCAAATGCAATAGAGTGCAATGTTGTATACGATGGTTCAAGGAATATTACAGAGCCAGAACGATTTCGAAGTGATAGAGAAATCTGTAGGAATTATAGGAAGGAATAGAGATGGAACTTTTTTTAAGAAAGCCACGTTGTAATGTCTTTGCAGAAGGTGTTTATAACCCAGAAACAGGAAGTATGTTAGTTAAGCAGGGAGCTAAGGTATCTGCTGATATAAGAGAATATAAAAACAAAGCTGCTTCTACTGTGGCGGATGCTAGAAAAGATGTTGTTGAGAACAATATTTTAATCAAGGATATTCTGTTTAAGAGCCCATCGGGGGCTGCTGTTTTTGTTACTGGTAGAAGCACAAACGGGCTAGTAGCTTGGAAAGATGAAAACGGTGTTACTTTAAATGAGTTATTGGGAAAAGATGATTCTATTTAAATAAATGAAATTTATGTTTTGTCAATCCCATGTCAACGGCTTGGTACATGTATCTTGCGGCAATAGAAGCATAAGGTGACCATTTTTTGCATTTTTTCTGTACGGATGAGTAGTCAGTTTTGTTTGTGTTGTATGTCCATTTATAGCCCTGCAGAAATGCAACATCCTCATAAGGTAAAACGTTAGGTCGATTGAGACAAAAAATGAGAAACATTTTTGAAGTCCAAGTTCCTATTCCATATATTGAAGCTAAGCTGGAAACAATGTCGTTGTCTGACATGGACTCATATTCATCAAATTTGATTTTGGATTGTAAAACAGCGTTAGTTAGTTCACGTATAGCTTTGACTTTTGAATTAGCGGTTCCAATGCTTTTAATTTCAGAATCAGTTAGTTGATTAATTTGTTCAGGAGTGATGATGCCATTACACAATTCAGAAAAACGAGAGAAAATTTTTGCTCCAGCTTTAATAGAAAGCATCTGCTCTATGATTTCATGTATCAAAAAAGCATAGTAATCATTATGAGTTTCATAAGTTATATTGCCTACCATAGATATTACTTTGGCAAGGTGCTTATCTTTTTGAGATAAATATTTTATAGATTTACTATCTTGAGAGAGTATGATTTTTGTCATTGCTAAGCAACCTTTCGTTTTTTATGATTATATCATTTTTATTTTGATACAGCTATATAGAGGAGGAAATGTGGTGCAAAGAAAAACAGAAATAGAGCTAACAAATATGTGCTTGATTTATGATGATAATAGAATTTTAGTACAGGAGAAAAAGGGGACAGGTCTTGAAGGTGGATTACTGTTTCCTGGTGGGCATGTAGAAAAAGGAGAAAGTTTATTACAATCTGTAATTAGAGAAATGAAAGAAGAAACAGGATTAGACATACGTGAGCCGACAATTTTGGGTGTGCATTTCGTCACCCTTTGTCCAAATGAATAGAGAGGTAAATA
>OGXT01000697.1_pt1 | contig 38822 bp, 25 predicted proteins | sample 1576361 | NCBI WGS metagenome assembly OGXT01 (sample SAMEA3541514, study PRJEB24748) | human gut metagenome | biome: human gut; feature: human-associated habitat; material: faeces | place: China | collected 2012 | reverse complement strand
CGTCGATAAGCAGGACGTCCTTACGGTCGCCCTTGATGACGCCGGACTGCACGGCGGCACCGACAGCCACAACCTCATCCGGGTTCACGGACTGGTTCGCTTCCTTACCACCGGTGAGCTCCTTGACGAGTTCCTTGACGGCGGGCATACGAGTGGAACCACCGACGAGCACCACGTGGTCGATGTCGCTCACGGAGATGCCGGCGTCGTGCAGCACGTTGTTGAACGGCGTGCGGCAGCGACCCAGCAGGTCGGAGGTCATTTCCTCGAAGTGCGCACGGGTCAGAGTCTCATCCAGGTGCACCGGGGTGCCGTCAGGGGTCATGGCCAGGTACTGCATGGAGATGCTGGTGGAGGTGGAGGAGGAGAGCTCCTTCTTCGCCTGCTCAGCGGCTTCCTTCAGACGCTGCAGCGCGATCTTGTCCTTGGACAGGTCGACGCCGTACTTGTTCTTGACTTCGGAAACCAGCCAATCGATGATCTTCTGATCCCAGTCGTCACCACCGAGGTGGTTGTCGCCGTTGGTGGCCTGAACCTGAATGGTGGAGAAGCCGTCGTCATCCTTGCCAATCTCCAGCAGGGAGACATCGAAGGTGCCGCCGCCGAGGTCGAAGACCAGGATGCGCTCGTCTTCCTTGCCCTTCTCAAGACCGTAGGCCAGCGCGGCCGCGGTCGGCTCGTTGATGATGCGCAGGACGTTCAGGCCTGCGATCTTGCCGGCGTCCTTGGTGGCCTGACGCTGGGCGTCGTTGAAGTATGCCGGGCAGGTGATGACGGCATCGGTGACGGGCTCGCCGAGGTACGCCTCGGCGTCCCTCTTCAGCTTCATCAGGATCTGCGCGGAGATCTCCTGAGGCGTCCACTTCTTGCCGTCGATCTCGACGGTCCAGTCGGTGCCCATGTGACGCTTCACGGAGCTGATGGTGCGATCGACGTTGGTCACGGCCTGACGCTTGGCGACCTCGCCGACCAGGATCTCGCCGGACTTACTGAACGCCACCACGGACGGCGTGGTGCGCGCGCCTTCGGCGTTCACGATGACGGTGGGCTCGCCACCTTCAAGGGTCGCGATGCAGGAATTCGTAGTACCCAGATCAATACCAACTGCACGTGCCATAATGTGTGCTCCTTAAATATCTTGTTCGTTTACGTTTGCTTGCTCAAGTCTTGGCCCCGCGGCCATCGGTGCTCGATCGACGCCCACGGGTCTTCGCCTCAAGGTTGCCCTCGTTTTGCCTTCCAAAACTTGAGCCTACACCACTCAACTTTCGAGCACCAGCTTTTATTCCCACTTCTTCACAAAAACTTGAGTCGATATCACTCAAGTCCGCTCTCAAAACTCGCAGATACACCGATTCCTTAGCGAAAAAGCCGCCGTATCTGCGAGTTTTGAGAGCACCCAGATGCAAAGAGCCGGCCGCAACCATCACAGGTTGCAGCCGGCTGGCGTATCAGTCGCCCTAGGCGACGTCACGAATCGCGGCGAGCGTCAGCTCAGCGGCGACCGCCTTGACGGAGCGCACGACCATCGCGCCGGCGCCCAGAGCGAGCACCATCAGCGCCAGGCCGAGCACGGTCGCGCCGGTCTTGCCCAGAGGAGCGGTCGGCTCCTTGACGGTGCCCTGAGCGACAGTGCCGCTGCCGTTGCCGCCGTTCGGCGTCTTGTCGGCGGAGCCTGAGGCGGACGGGAAGCTCACGGAGGCGGACTTGCCGGACTGGCGGCCGTTCACCGTCAGCGTGTAGGACGCGCCCTCGGCCGGAGTGAAGTCGGCGAACGAGATCGAGGTGGTGGCCGCGGTGGCGACGCGCACGCCGGAGAGCGGGGTGGACGTGTTGGACTCGGCGACGACCTTCTTGGAGGCGTTGTCGACCAGCTGGTACGACAGCACCGCGTCACCGTTGAAGCCGGTGACGGCCGCGCTGTACTTGCCGTCCTTGTCCTTGTTCACGGTGACCTTGCCGCCGTTGGACAGGTTGTTCTGCGACGTGGTGTCGGTCGCCAGGCCAAGGGCGCCGGCGATCGTGTAGAAGTTGTCGGTCTGGTCGGTCAGGCCATCCACGCGGGACGCACCGGGACCCGATGCGGCGATGCGCAGCTGGGTGCCGGTGTGGCTCATGTTGCCCTGGGCCTTGCTGGAATCGGCCGCACCTTCGGTGTCTTGGCCGTCGGAGTACAGGTTCTTCTCGGAGGTGCCGTAGGAGATGGTGGTCTTGGAGCCGTCGGCGTTCTTCAGCACGGTGCTCAGCGCGTAGTACGGCTGGGATTCGACGATCTGCGAGGTGTGGGCGTGGTCGGCGGTCACGATGATGAGGGTGTCGCTCAGGTCGACCTTCTTGAGGGCGGCGGAGATGGCCTTGTCAAGGTCGTCGGTCTCGCCGATCTGGCCGCAGGCGTTGGCGTTGTGGTCCTGCTTGTCGATGGAAGCGCCTTCGACCTGCAGGAAGAAGCCCTTCTCGGACTTCGGGTTGGCCTGCAGCAGGTCGAGCGCCTTGTCGGTGAAGTCGGCGAGGGACGCGCCCTGATTGCCGAGCCACTTGGCGTTGGTGGTGCACACGGTCGGGTTCTCGTCCTTGGCGGCGTCCTGCTTGGTGGCCACAGACGGGTTGAACTGGGTCGGCAGGTTGCCGTCGCCGAGCAGGGCGAGCACCGGCTGGCCATCCTTGTAGGTCAGGTTCTTGAAGCCGTCGACGTCACCGCTCTTGACGGTCTGGAAACCGCGGTCAGCGGCCTGCTGCCACAGGGTGTTGCCGTTCTCGTCGAGCTGGTTGAAGTACTTGGCGCCGCCGCCGATGGTCACGTCGGCGCGCGTGTCGAGCAGCTGCTCGGAGATGGAGCCGATGCCGCCGTTTTCCTTAAGCTGGTTGATGAGGCACTGCTTGGAGGCATTGTTGGACGTGCCGTCGGTCTTGCCCTGTGGGCCGTAGCAGGCACGTTCGGACGAATGCGATTCCAGCACGGCCGGGGTAGCATCCTGGATTTCGGCGGTGGTCACATTGCCGGTGGCTTTGCCGGCCGCCTTGGCCAGCTCGAAGAGGTTCAGCTGCGGATTGCCGTAAATATCAACGTCAACGGCGTTGTTGTAGGTCTTGGTGCCGGTGGCCCAGGAGGAACCGGAGGCGGAGGAATCGGTTACGGGGGTAAGCTTGCCCGGGTTGGGGTTGGCGACCAGTTTGCCGTCGTCATCCTTGCCGACAGCGCTGTCCTTGCTGCCGTTGCCGACCGAGAAGGTGGTGTACTGGCCAGTACCAGCCTGCACGTCACCAAGCGCGCCCGGCTGGCCGACCGCGTCGAGGCCGTCGAAGTGGCCGTTGGCGCCCTTCAGATAGTCGCGGGCGACAGTGATTTCCGAATCGCCCATGCCGTCGCCGAGGAACAGCACCACATTCTTGGCTTTTTTGTTGCCGATAGCTGCGATGCGCTGCGCGCCGCCATGCTTGGCGAGTTCCGAGACCGGCTTGCCGTTGGGGCTGTAGGTGGTGTCAGCTGCGAGCGCCGGCGCGGCAAGCGCACCGAGCGTTGCGACGGAGGCGAGGGCCGCGATTGCGCCCGTGAGAGCCTTGTGCTTGCTCATGTTTCTTCTTTCTTCCATGCAGTTTCGTCTGTGCCGTCCGGTTTCGTCGATTCGTTGCGATCGAGGCGGTTTCCCGATTCGGTTTCCCGATTTCGGAGTCCCGTTTTCGGCTATACCTTCCAGCTATGCGGAACCTTTCCGCAACTGCATTTGCTTGGATCTTTCGATTCCACCGCCCACGCTATGCGCCGCAAGCCAACGCACACCGCACTACAGAAGAACGACAGATGAACACTCATCGCCATATGATGACCGCAACATATCCACCGCATGAACAGGGGGAATACGGCCAATAAAATCGCCATATTCCGTCAAACAACACCCCCACCGCACCCCACAAGCCAAAATCCCCCACTGGCTGGATAAATCCAACCTCTCAGACCCCACTCACACGCCAAAAATCCCAGTGACTGGATAAAAACCACCTCTGACGCACCACTCACGCGACTAAATCATCCAGCCACTGGGAAAAACACCCGCGCCACTCAGCCCCGCGCAACCCGCGCCGCGCGCGTGGCCTTTACGGCCACGAACACGGACCGCACCAGCAGCACGCACAGATAGCAGGCGAACATAATCGCCCCAACTCGTGGCGAAACCTCCCCCGCAATCCACGTGCCGAGCGGCGCGGTCACAGCCGCCGTCACGCCAATAATCAGCGCGGTTTTCACATGCGCTAGCTTGCGCTTCAAGTTCGCCGCGCTGGTCGTGATCGAATTCGGAAACATCGCCAGCAGCGAAGTGCCGCGCGCAATCAGGTCGGACGCGCCAAACAGCATCGACAGCGACGGCACCGCAAGCGCACCACCCCCGATGCCCAGCAGTCCCGCCAACGTGCCGATGATCACGCCCAGCAACGCCAGGCAGATGCCGGTCGTTACGCTCATGGCGATCTGGTGGTCGCGCGACGGAACGAAACTCACCTGATTGATCACCACAAACACGAGAAACGCTACGAAAATCCACCGCAGCACCAATTCCGGCAGCCGTGACAGCAGCCAACTGCCGATCTGTCCGCCAATGAACATGCCGCAGAACAGCAGAGCTGCGGCGAGCCAGTCGACGTGCCCGCCGGTCGCGTACGAAATGACGCCGGAAATGGAGGTCGGCACGATCGCCAGCGTGGACGTGGCGGCCGCGTTGCGTTGCGACAGGCCGAGCCAGACGAGCGCGGGCACGATCACCGTGCCGCCGCCGATGCCGAACGTGCCCGACAGCACGCCCACCAACATGCCGACCACAATCAGCACGATGATGCTGCGCGCCGACCCATCAAGCGCCGTCTCCCCCGCTCGCGATTCCATCTTTTGCGATTCCGTTCGTACGGCATCCGCCTGATCCGCAGTTTCCCCTTCATCACACATGGCAGCTCCTTCCACGTCTTCCGCGCCCGATACTACCCACCTGCCGCGCGCAGTAATCAGCCGATTCCATAATTTTGCGATTTCGCCGCCGCAGCGCCCGGTTCACGCGCTTTCTCGCTTATAGATGGCGGATTCGCAGGATCGACGGATGGTATCTCGCTTATAGATGGCGGCCCCTTGCGGAAACAAGACATCTAGGGGGCATGCATGCTACCCCCTAACGACCTATTGCCCAAACCGACCCGCCACCTATAAGCGAGATACCACCGGACGCCCGGCCAAATCCGCCATCTATAAGCCAGACATCCAGCCAAAACCACGACCGCACGCCTACACCCACGCCTACACCGGCACACCCGCGCGCCTACACCCACGCAAGACCCATTGCACACACCCCCGTACGCACACGACCGCGCGCGGACCGGCAAAATCGCAAGTCATGAGCGAAAAGGGGCATCAAAAGCGTCCGAAACAGGCCGAATCACACCCCCATCCGCTCACAGACAAGCAAAACCAGCCCAACTCACAAGTCGTGAGCAAAAGGGGAGGCCACCCAACATCAAAACAGCCCGAAACATCCAGAATCGTACCCCCATCCGCTCACAACCGCGCCAAAACCGTCAAAACCGCAAGTCATGAGCAAAAGGGGCATCAAAAGCGTCCGAAACAGGCCGAATAATACCCCCCATCCGCTCACAACCCATGCTTCAGCACGATTCAGGCCATATGCGCACCGCAACAACACCCCTGCGCAACATCAGACATGCACACGCACGCAAACACAAGTACACACACTGAAACGCAACACGTACCACAAGCACACAAACACCACGCACCACATACCGAGCACGACCAGACGCACACCCCGCACACCGGAGAAGCGATGTCACCGGCCTGCGGCGGCGCTAGGCTAGACACTACCCCCGAACACCAGACGAATGGCGCGCGCCGGCCCCGGCGCACAACCCGTGCCGCACAATCCAGGAGCGTCGCCATAGCCGCGCGAGCCCCACAAAAGCGCAGCCAGCCACAAACACGAGCAGTCCGATCACCGCAGCCGCCACGGCTGTCATTTCGCCCGGCTCGTCGTATTGCGTCTTGTCTGGCACTTTGGGATTCGGAATTCGGTGCCCTCGCACCAGCAGTCGGTGCGAGTTCACTCCGTATGGCGTGCAGGTGATCAGCGTCGCGTAATCGGCCCCGGACTCAATATTCAGCTTGCTGATTTCGCTCGGCAGCACCACTGAGATCTGGTCCACTTGGTACGTGTAGGTTTCGTCGAGCACGTGGAATGCGAACGTGTCGCCTTTTTTCAGTTCGTCGAGGCCGGTGAGCAGTCGCGCGGATGGCAGTCCGGTGTGTCCGGAGACTACCGCGTGCGTGGTCGCTCCGCCTACTGGCAGCGAGGTTCCGGCCAGGTGTCCGGCGGCGATCTGCAGTACGCCGTCGCTGGTGCCGTGATAGACGGGCAGTTTCACTTTGATGCGCGGGATGGTCACGTATCCCATGATGCCGGTGCCGGTCACGTCGAGCGTTTCATCATATTCGCGCTTCTGCGCGTCGGTCATGTGCCACCGATCGCCGTTCGCGGCGAGCCGTTCGTTGTATTCGTGCGCCGCTTTCAGCATGGCCTTGCGTTCGGCGCCGGACATGTCTTTGGTTTGTTCCACGTAGCCTGCTACGGCGTATGACTGGTGCATGCGGTTCCACCAGTCGCTGAATGTCGGATATGCGATGAGGCCCAGCGCACCGATCATGGCGATTGCGGAAATGGCAATCATCACATTGAGCAGCGCATTCGATTTCTTATGCTTGGCAGCCGGTTTAACCTGCGCACCCGGTTTAACCTGCGCATCCAATTCGACTTGCGCAGCTGGCTTGGCGTCCGATTCATCCGTCACGTTATTTATGCTACGCCCGCTTCCGCAAAGCCGTCTTGGCAACGATCAGCAGCACCAAGCCCGCGCCCAAGATGGCCACGGCAATCCAAGCGGCCTGCTGCACGTCGGCGCCGGTGTGCGGCTGGTCCGGCGTGGTGGGTGGCGTGTGCGTGTTGGTGATTTCAGTGGAGTCGCCTTCCACATCGGAGATGGTGGTGTAGCCGTCGGGCACCACCGCTTCGACCACGGTCCATTCGTGGTCCGCGTCGAGATCCGTCCACGTGTGCGTCCACTTGTTGGACTCGTTCAGTTTCACGTTTTCCACGGGCTCGCCGTCGCGCAGGAGTTTTACGGTGATGGATTCGGGGCGCTTGCCGTCGGAATTGTTCCGGTCATTCCAGATTTTACGCACGGTGCGTTCCACGGTTTTCGGCGGTTGCGCCACACATTCGGTTTTCGGTTCGATACTCAGCACACGCGACCCGCCGGAGACGCCGTCTTCGGGCACTGCGACGAGCATGCTGCCGGAAGAGCACGTCCATGTCTGGTTCTTTCCGGAGGCGTTGGCGACCTTCACGTCAACGCTGTCGGACACGGCCAAGTACAGGCCGTCGGACAGTCCGGTGAAGGTCAGATGCCCGGAGGTGTTGGTGACGCCGGTTGCCGTGGCGTCGGGTTGGTTCACCGCGATGAGTCCGGCGAGCGTGTTGGCCATGTCTCGCCACACCTGCGCGTCCTTGCCGGTCATCTTCGACCAGTCGACGGAGTAGGCGGTGGAGTCGGTGAACGGTGCGACGGGTTCGAAGGTGGCGCCGCCGCTTGCCGGGATCTGCCCGACTTTGTAGAGGTTGAAGCTGGCGTCCGAAATGGCGAAGTTGGTAGAATCGTCGCCAGTTTCGGAGTCCGAGCTTTTATGTTGGTACGAAATGGCGATGCTGCCGCTGGCAGAGTCTGTTGTTGGCGCCGCGACGGCATCGCGAGTAGTGAATGCACAGGCTGCCGCGGCGAATGTGGCGGCGATTGCGCAGCATGCGGCGATGACGCGGCTTGCGATCGTGCGTTCCTTCATTGCCGACCCCTCTTCTGTGGATTGGAAAGTAAGCATGTTTGATTCGCCCCCAACGGCAAACCGGAAAATATATGGAGCCAGGCTGGATACTCAAGAAAATTAGGCAGTGTACAAGGGATTGAGGTGGTCCAGCCCAGCATATGTGGGTTCAGTTATTATTTAATTTTTAGTTTTTAAATTATGTATTGCGATTCCCGTAAGCCGCTGCTGACTTGCGTCAACGCGGCTCACGGGTTTTGCATGGTTACTTCAGATTCTTATGGAATCCGGAGGATCAGGCGTTGCGACGACGCAGAGCCATCACCAGGGTCGCGCCAGCAAGCACGAACACGGCGATACCAGCCACGTACAGCAGCACGGTGCCCATGCCACCGGTGGACGGGAGGGAGGAGCCCTGAGTGTTCTTGATGGTGATTGCACCAAGACCAGTGTCGACGTCGCCAGTGCCACTAGTCTGATCGACCGTGACGGCAAGGTTGGTCAGAGCCTTGCCAGCAGTTCCATCCCAAGCTTGGTTGTTCGCAGTAGTTGCCGTCAGCGTCACGGAGAAGCCATCGGCCGGGAGGTTGTAGCCTGCCGGAGCCTTGGTTTCCTTCAGGGTGTATTCGCCATCGTCGAGACCTTCGACCTTGAACTTGCCGCTTTCGTCAGACTTCAGAACAGAGCCTTGCAGCTCAGTATCTGCCCAGCCAGTGACCTTTCCATCCGTAATGGTGGCCCACTTGCCATCGGAATTCTTCAGCTTGAACTCGGCGTCCTTCAGCTTCGTTTCGGTATTCTTGGAATCAACCTTGGTGACGTCGAGACCGTAGGTGAAGACGATGACCTTATCGTGAGGAGTGTCGTTGGTGTTGTTGTCACCAGTGCCGGACTGATCAGGCTTGTTGGAGTAAGTAAGGTAGGCCTCATTCACATTGCCCGGCAGACCGATCTTAGCGTTTGCGTTCAGCTTGGCGGTGTAGGATACAATCACATACTTGCCTGTAGTAACACCTGTAATTGCCTTCAAATCGTTGGTCGAAACAGTGAAGGTCTTAGTCAGCGGACTGGTGATGGTAAAGGATCTGGTGATATCAGAATCTCCAGCATCAAGCACCTTGTCGTCAGACAGGTAGACCTCGACGGAAGTCGGTGCGTCGAATCCTTCGCCCAGGGTATCGGAGAACGTGTACTTGTAGGTCTCGTACTGGCTCATGTCCGGCACGGAACCGATCAGATGGAACGGAACGTCGTCGCCGATGTTGTAGTCGGCCACATCGTTGAACTTGGAGCCATAAGCGGTATCGCCAGTGGCATCCTTCTTGTTCTCCTGGACCTTCTTCTCAAGGGTCGGAACGTCGGTCTTGTCCGTAATGGTGATGTCGCTGGTGATGGCGAGCACAGCCGGGTTGTACACGGTCTGACCATCAGCAGTCGAATCGACAATCAGGTAATAGCCCTTGTCCAGTTGAGTACCGTTGCCAGAAGCAAGAACGGTGCCGTCGCCCTTCGTGTTCTTCATGGCAATCTTGGCAACGAGACGAGTATTAGCACCGTCGGTTGGGAAGTTGCCGGTGTTGCTAAGCGCCTCCGCGAAGCCCTTGGCGTCGGTCACATTCTCGAAATATTGGCCGATAGTAGTATCAGCCTTCAATGCTGTCAGGAAGGCATCGCCATTAATACCAGAACCCCATGCAGCATCGCCAAGCGCGCCACCGGACGTGGCCTGAGTACCAGAAAGAATCTGGTATGCGGTGTAAGCGTGACCGTTCAGATTCGACTCGGCACCTGGAACCGTCACATTAACGGTATTTCCATCTACTGCCATGGCGGTGGAGGCGCCGGCGAAACCGGCGACGGCCATTGCCGCGGTGGCTGCCACGGCTACGAGGCCTTTGAGAACCTTGTTCATTGTTCTCCCTTTCTTTCTTGTTTGAAATCTTGAATCTTCAGTTATGTGTGTTCAGTTATTGCCTAGTGGGCATTGGGTCGCTACGCTACGGTCCAGCCCCCTTTCCCCTAGACGAGTTCATCATTGCCGCCTCCTGACCTTGAGGGCCATTCCAGCCGCAACAACACCTATCAACGCAGCCACCAAAGCCGCCGCGTAAATCCAATAATCGCCAGCTCCACCAGTCCCCGGCAGAATCACACCCGGCTTGTTCTTGATGTTGCCACCATTGACAGTGAACGTGGTCTGCTCGTTGTAAGCGTTTGTACCTTCAGTATTGAAGTCGGTGTTCGCGTACCAATTGCCAGCGATGTTGCCGCCTTCCAGCGGACCGATGCGGAACGTGTGCGGAGTGGTGTCGAGATCGTATCCGTCAGGAGCCTTGGATTCGATGAGCTGGTACTCACCCCAATCCAAGCCGCTGATCTTGAATTTGCCGGAGGCACCATCCAAATCGACGTATTTGCTAGTTTGGGTAGAGCACTTGGCATTCTGACCGTCCACACAGTCGGTGACCGTGCCAAGTGTGGCTTCCGAAGTGACAACGGTGTACTTGGCTGCGCCATCAGCCCAAGAGAAGGTCTTCGTCTGCTTGAGGGTCCATTCGGAACCGGAAAGCGGATCAGAATTGTTGATATCCGAAGACACCTTGGTCCACATCACGGTGCCGGTTTTACGAGTGTTCGCAATCTTGGAATCCGTGACATCAGAGTTCCAAGTGACTTTTCCGCCAGTGATGGTAATCGTGTACACCGTGTTGGAAAGATCGTAGCCGTTTGGAGCCTTGGTTTCCTGCAGCTGGTACGTGCCATTCGCAAGGTCGGAAACCTTGAACTTGCCAGCAGCCGTGTCCTCATCCACCTTGGTGGAGACAGTCTCGTTCACCGCGTTCAGCACACTACCCTGAGCGCGCAGCACAGCCGAAACCGCACGATGCTCACCACTACGGGAGGTAACGCGACGGCTACTATATGCGGCGGTGGAGGTGACGGCGCAGCCGGGGGGCGCAGTGTCAAGTATCTGAGTTGCAGTGTTCAATGTCACAATGTCGCCGCCGTTGAACGCAAAGCCACTGTTTGCATCGGGGCGGTAGAAAGCATTCGGCGAAGTCCAGCTGTCAGCCCGATCTCTACGGATTCGGAAACTGGCGCTGGTAGGCATGACCTCATTGATGGTGTACGACACGTAACCATTGCAGCCACTGGCAACCGTCATCTCTTTTCTGTTCGGCTGATCGCCGTCGTTTGCAGGCCAGCTTCCGTTCGAGGTCTTCCACTCAAGAAACAGCTTCTGACCATTATTCTGGTTGAAGGCATCTTGCATCTTGAAGAACACCGTGGTGGTGGTTGCCGGCGGCTTGGTCACGTTCACCTTCAGGGTGACGAATTTTTCGGTGAGAGTTTCCTTCGCCGTAATCGTCACCGATGAAGAAGTCACCTTATTCGCGGTCAACGTCACGCTTGTGCCGGTTCTGGCGCTCAGCGAGACGTCACCCGGGCTGGAGGTGGACCATTCAACCATGTTGCCTTTAGGATCCACGGAAGCAGTCAGCTTGAGGGTCTTGCCCTTCTCAAGATTGATTTCCTGACCATCGTTATAGCCGTTAATCGACACGGAAGTTTCTACGGTCACGCCGGAGACCGTGACGGTGAACGATGCCGTGACCTTACCATCAGCCGATGTAACGGTAATCGTGGTACTGCCACTACCGGTCGGGGTGACGGTGCCATCCACAACCGATGCAACCTTGGTATCGCCGGATGACCAGCTCAGTTTGGCGCCGCTGATCTCCTGACCATTCTGGTCGTAGGCGGTCGCGGTAAACGTCTGCGGAGTGGTATTAGTGAACGACGCGGATGTGACAGTATTCCCGCTTGCATCCTTAATCGTAATTCTTTTGACTTCCGTACCGGACTGATCATCGGTGACGGTCCACGTCTGCTCAGCCTCAGAGCTGTCGGCAGACTTCATCTTGGACAGCGTCCACGACGATCCAGCCAGCAGCGTGCTGTCATCAGTACCGTCGACCTTCTGCCATTCAATCGAAGAGCCCGTCTTCTTATTGATGATCTTGCTGTCGCTGGTCAGCAGCTTGTCTGAAGCCTCGCTTATCCCATCGCCCTGACTATTAAAAACGTGGATAATGTTTGTCGCGGCATCAGTAGTGCTGCTGGTGGTATTGATCTGGTAGATGTTGGTGTTCTCTGTATAGCCTTCAGCCGTGCCCGATTCCTTCAGGAAATAGGTGCCGTTCGGAGCCAGATTGCCCAGCTTGAACGAGCCGGCAGCGTCGGCATCATCGTTCCAACCGCCATCGGCGATGGTGGCAAGAGCGTTCTCGCCCGCTACCGCATTAGCCTTCGTGCCATACACAGTCCAGCTGGTGCCGTCCAAAGCGTTGCCGGACTCATCCACTTTGTCCCACGCGATAGCCGCGCAGCTAGTGGAGTACGAGCCGTTCCAAGGCAAGTTATGGCGCTCCTGGTCCATATCCAGAATGGACGTGGTCTTTTCGCCGGATTCGTTAACGAATTCGGCACCAACGGCGTGATCCGTGCTTTGACCAGAGGTTTTCTTCACGGTCTCGTTGTTCAGCATTTCGTAATCGCCGCCGACCCACACACGACCATTGGTGGAAACGTGGCTCTGGAGGTTGCCTTGGGGAACGAGGATGCTGCCCATCCAGGCTGCAGAAGGATCGTCCGTGGCCCGCATGTCATGCGCACTGCCCCATGCGCCGTGATTGGTGCTGGCGTTCGAGTTGTGGTTGCTGACAGTGATCCTGCCTGTGGCCTGACCACCACGAATCACCACATTCTGCGCGTCGGCGAAGTTCCACATGATCTGCTGTGCATGCTTGGCATAGTTCGTGTTCTTCTTCGTCTGATCAGTATCCGCAGCAGATGCAGCGGTGACGAAATCGTTGGCGATGTTGCCGTCATTCCACCAGAAGCGCCAACCGTTGTGGAAGTCAATGGTCTGTCCACTTGCGCCAGTCACGTTGATCACCACGGAAGCGTTATCCGGCACATTGACGAACTTGAAATCGATACCCGTGTAGTCGGTTCCGTTGAGATTCAGGTCAGATGCGGGCAGGTTGAACACCTGCATGCTCTTGCTGGTGTCGGTGCTAGTGAAGGTGATCAGCTTTTCCTTATCCAGATTGCCATAGAACGTGAAGGAGTTGCCCTTGTTCCCGTTCTTCCTGTAGTCGTATTTGTAAATCGTGTAGGAAGAAGCCGAAGGTGCAGTACTCGTAGTGACGGTACCGGTTGCCGGCAATTTCGTCACGTTGTTCAAATCCGAGGAAAGCTTCGAAATCTTGTCCGTGTACTTGGAATAGTCCGTTCCGTTCACATTGGACAGATTGTTGGACTGGCCCCAAGTCACCAAGGTGGAATCAGTACCGAGGACCGGCGGCTGCTTGGACGTATCATCACTACCACTCAGGCCACGAATGGAATCGACGCCTGTCTTGCCCCAGACTTGTGTAACGTTACCGGCCAAGGAAGCCTTATAACCATGATCCGTTTTATCGGTGGAACTTGTCTTGCCGAGCCAACCCGGAGCGGTCCAAGCACCAACTTTGCTGCTGCCCATCACAGATGTGTCGGTATTGCCGCCAACCGCCAACACGGTCTTACCATCGGCAGGACGGAACTGGGAACCGAAACCGACCACACCCCAGCGGAAACCACGGGAAACATAGGATTTGCCGCCGGCATTGCCCGTGTTCCACAACTTCCATGCATCCTTCTGAGGATTCATGGCCAAGCTGCCGTTCACAACCGTCAAACCTTCAGCCTCAACGGCATAGGTGCCGGTCGGACCAGTGGAGGTACTCAGATCACTGGTATTGGAGGGTTTCCCACCCACATACATATCTCCGCCAACATACGTCGCGACACCGGCATCAGTGCCCGTGACGCTCGTGTCATCACCCAGGCTAACAGAGTCCGGAGCGCAGGTTTTTCCGTCGGTGGGTTCGTCCGCCTTGGCGTTGTAGGTGGGGATGAGGGAGGTGACGGCGACGGTGGCCATCATGGCAACCGCGACTGCGGCGGCGGTCAGTGAGCGGGTACGCGAAAAGACGCGACCGGCGGCCGATCGCGTTCCTGAATAGTGCTGCGGTACGTGTTTGTCGGTACCGTTAAGCCACTTTCTCATCCTGTCCCCTCCTGCAAGGCCCTCAACCTCTCGAGTCCCTCAAAACTCGAGGGCTGACATCCCTTGCGTAATGTCTGTCACTGCACGCTCTGCGCGTGCATACGTTTCCTTTGCCTCGCTGCGGTTCCGACACCTCATTCGGAACCCCTCTTATTCTCCTCTTAAATACCAGTTGCAATGCTAACCTTTGCATTACTGAAAATCAATGAAACACTTCCTCGTATTCACCCTTACAGCAATGAAACACACCCCCCCCCCATCCATTTTTCAGTAAGGCTCAAACCCACTGTATCTATTGGGTTTTCAGATTTTTTGAGCCTTGCCGAGAATTGTTCAAGGCTTGCTAAAATTTGCCGCAGTCCATACCCCCGAATGTGCGTAATGAAACAAATGAATGCAAATCTGTTTCATTTTTTCATGAAACAGTATCATTGCGATCACGCATCAGCCGAGGAAACCATCTTCCGCAATCGACTCTTTTCATTCCAATCGTGGGTTCAAACCGCATCCGCGACCAACCATAATCGCCCCCGGGAAATCGGTGTTATGCACCACCCCGGATTCCATCCGTTCCAGACTCGCATGAAAACCACCGATCAAGCGCTCGGGCACCCACGCCAGAATCGCCCCTGCTCCCCCGTACTCGAAAAACCCGGAATCACACCCGGGAATCGAGCCCGTCAAGGGCACCAGCCCGGCCTCTCCGGGGAACGCCAGCCTTACCGCCCGTACACGGAATCGGTGCCGCGTAGTACGAGCTGGGCGCGCACAATCTCATGCGCGTTCTCAAGCGGCTTGCCTTCGATAAGCTTCATGGCCTTTTGTGCGGCCGCGCGACCCATCGCATACGGATCCTGGCGCATGGTGGTCAGGTTCACAGTGTCGGCGTACGGCGAATCGTCGAAGCCGATAATCGAATAGTCACTCGGCGTGTGGTGGCCGTAACGTTCCAAACGCAACACCAGCGGAATCGCCATCATATCCATCTGGCAGCAGATCGCGTCCGGGAACTCGTCCAACGCAAGCAGCGCGGTCAACGCCGAGTCGGCGAAGGTCTTGCCACGCGGCACAGAGACGACGCGCCACTTGAAGTCATGGGAGGCCCCCATCGTCTTGCAGGCGCGGATGAAGCCCTGTCCTCGCGCATCGATGGAGGAATTAATGGAATCGACCGCATCGGAGCACACGTACACGACATTCTTGTGCCCCAGATTGATCAGATGCTGGGCGGCGGTGAACATGCCGTCCCCATCGTCGATGGAGATGGTGGCGTCGAAGCCGTTTTGCGTCGGCGTATTGATGCCGATGATCGGTACGTGGATGCGTTTGAGCTGCTGGATTTCCTTCGGCTCCACGCCGAACGATGTCACGAATACTGCGTCCACGTTGCGGCGGACCGGCAGATTCGTGAAGAAGTCGCGGCGGTTTTCGGCGGTGTCGACGTGCTGGAACAGCGATACGTCATACCCGGCATTATGCATGACGGATTCGATTCCAGCGAACACTTCCGTATTGAACCAGCTAGTGATCTCTTCATTCATCAGCATCGCCACACGGTACGATTGGCCGGATTTCAACGATGTCGCGGAACGTGAGATGTTGAAATCAAGCTTGTCCGCCGTTTCCAGCACCTTGCGGCGCGTACGTTCGGACACCAGTTCCGGCCGCGTGAACGCGCGCGATACCGTGGAAATCGACACACCCGCGGCCTTGGCCACCTCGCGAATGCCTGCTCTATCCATCTCTCAACCCCTTTGCGGTTTCTGCATCATAATCACAAACGTTCCCAGCCTTGGAAACACTCGCTTGAGCGGCGATGCTCTCTCAATCTGTTTCTATCATACTGCGAACGTTGTCAAAAATCACGCCAGTGTTGCACAAATCGCACAAATTATCAAAATAACCGGGTAAACCGCGTAAAAAGCCCATTTCGTCCACTGATGCTTATAGCCCAGCCTGCCGTTGTAGTAGTGCATGAACGCCACGCCCACGCCCGGCGCGATCATCATCACGGCGCCGAACAGGCCGGCTGTGAACATCATCGAATTCTCATACTGGCGCATCAAAGCGAAAATCAGCACGAAGCCAAGCGTCACCGAACCGATGCTCATCATATGCTGGCGTAGGCCGATACGCAGCAGCAGGTCCCACAGCAGACCAATCACCACCAGTCCGACCGACAACAGCACCTTCATGGCCTTCTGATAGCGCGACGCCACCCAGTCGAGCGCGGCAAGCACAACAAACGCAACGAACAGGCCGAAAACGGGATTCTGCGAGCCCAGGTCGAAAGCCTTATGCGATGTGGCGAGGTCGTACGGCACCTCGCACACCACGGCGAGAATGAACAGCTGCAGGCCGTACGCGACCCGGCTGTGCGTTTCACGGAAACCCTGCACCAACAGCCACGCGTAGATCGGAATGGCGAACCAGGACACCACTTCGCTCAGGACCATCGCCGTCAGCGACGTCATATTGTTGGTATCGGAGCCGAAGAACAGCGGCACGATGGTGGTGCTGCCGGCGGACAAGGCCAACGCCACCGCGCCGATGACCTTAAGTTGGAACACCGTCAGTCCGCGACGCTTTTTCCTGTTGCGGCGAGCGCCGCCGAATCCGATTTGGTCGGTCGAATCGGTTCGAGCTCCCTGCTCGGCATAGCCTTCCATATGTCCTCCTATTGCGATTTTTCCGCGCGTCGCACGTGGCACGTGCACCTTACGCACGCCTTACGCACGTATGCCTTTTACGACTTGCGACTTTTCCTTGCGACTTTCCCGCACGCCACAGCGGCTTCCCGCACGTCCCATGCGATTTAAGCTCAGCGCCCACCGCGCGCCTTATGCGTCCAGCACGAATTTCAGCAGCCCGTCGTAGTCGGCTCCGGTAAACGAACATACCGCATGTGCCGAAACGTCCGGGTCGTCCGCCGGTGAAATTTCCGTGCGGAAGTATGCCGCGTCGAGGCCGGCGGAATTGGCGCCGATGATGTCGTTGCGCTCGTCGTTGCCGACCATGAGCGCGTGCTTGGCGGTCACGAATTCACGGTCGAGCGCCAGCATGTACAGGTCGCGTGCGGGCTTGCGGATTTTCTCTTCACTGGAGATGATCACGTCGTCCAGTATGCTGGCAAGGCCGGTCTCTTCCAGTTCGGGGCGTGTGTAGCAGGCTTGCGCGTTGCTCAGCAGCGCCACGACCATGCCGGCGTCCTGCAGTTGTTCGATCATGTCGAGCGCGCCGGGGTACAGCCGGAACAGGCTGGTGCTGCCTTGGCGGAACGCCCATGCGGCTTTCAGCGCGGCCTGCGGTAGCGCGAGTTTCTTTTCCGCTTCCTCGCTGCGATTCATGAGCAGGGACCGGTAGACCGGCAGGATGTCGAATTCGTCCCACCCGTTGCGAACGATTGCACGGTCGGCTTGGTGGACCATTTCGCGGGCTTCGAGCTTTTCGAACTGGTCGCGCATCACGTCGACGGATTCGTACTGCGCGCCCAATTCGGTCACGCAATCGTACAGCGCCTGCCATGCGGCCTCGCTCTGCTCATCGGTACGAATGTCGATCAGCGTTCCGTACAGGTCGAAAAACACCACCTCGTACCGCGGATTGCGCGCTCCGATTCCCACTGTCGTATCCTTTCTGGTTTTCCGGCCCCATTGCCGTATCTGTTACGGCAACCGCAGCTTTGCGGTCGCCGTTTTGTAGCTTCCCTACTGAGAGCATTACTGCAACCGCCAGATTGCAAACGTATGCGGTGGAACAATCAAATAATCGCCATCACCTGCGCTCACATTGCCTTCCACCGGACTGACGGACGAGCCGAGACCACACCAGTATCTCCGTATTCCGCCAATCGGTTCCAAACCCGTTACGGCCACGTCAATAACGCCGACGTGTCTGCCTGGATTGGCGGCCATCAGATAATCGCCGACGCGGAACACGAGTTCGTCGCCTTCCGTATCGACGATATTGCGATTGCCGTCGAACCACTGTGGATCAGACTTGCGCAATGCAATCAACTTCGCGTAATACTCAATCAAATCGCGCTTCTGCCATGCACGGTTCCAATCGAGCCAGTTAAGCTCTTTGGCGGAATCGTAAGAATCAGAGCTGCCGAATTTGGTACGTGCGAACTCCTCGCCGGACAGCATGAACGGGATGCCAGCGGAGGTAAGCGTGATACCCACAGCCAGCTTGTTGGCGTCCATCACGTCGGTCAGCGCGGCCGCAATCTGCGGACCGACACCGGCCAGCCCTTCCGCCGAGAAATCGGCGTCATACATGACTTTTGGCACATCCACGGTATTTTCGTTAACGCCTTCGGCCACGGTGCTGCCCAACGAACCAGCCGCAAAGCTCGCGCACAACTTGTCCCACAGCGTGAGGTCGTCGTGCGCGGACACGTATTGAATGACCTGGCCTGCCACTCCTTCCGAATGTTTGCCGCGACGCCACGCGTCCACGGCCTCACGCGCAGCCGCTACGTTCTCGTGCATGCCACCGTTCACATAACCCGGGCGGTCCGAGAAGAACACATGGCCCTTGATGGTGTCTCGCGTGGTGTCGCAGAAGTGGCCGATGCGACTGTCAAGCTTCGACAGGCCTGACTTGTCAGCCAGCACGGTGTCGCTGGGCAGCGGCGCGGTGGCGCCCGCGGACCACGGTTCGCCGTACATGAGAATGTCGCGTCCACGGCCGGGAATCTCATCCAGAGCAGCACGCACGGCATTCATGGTGTCCACGTCGATCAGACCCATCAGGTCGAAACGGAAGCCGTCCATGTGGTATTCGCGCGCCCAGAACGTCACGGATTCCACGATGAACCGGCGGAACATCTTGCGTTCGGTGGCCATATCGCAGCCGCAGCCGGATCCGTTGGCCAGCGCGCCGTTGGGCTTACGGCGCAGGAAATAGTCCGGCACCGACCGCTCAAACCAATTATCGGGCGAGAACATGTGGTTGTAGACCACGTCCATGATCACTTTGATGCCGGCGTTGTGCAGCGCCTGCACCATCTGCTTCACTTCGCGGATGCGCACCGACCCGTCGAACGGATTGGTGGAATACGAGCCTTCCGGCACGTTGTAATTGACCGGATCGTACCCCCAGTTGTAGCGATCGCAGGTCTCTTCGTCCACGGAACCGAAATCGTAAATCGGCATGAGCTGCACCGCGGTGACGCCAAGTTTCTTGAGATATGCGATGCCCGTGGGAAAGTCGGGATGCCCGTCCAGAGACGTACCGTCGTCGGTGAACGCCAGATACTTGCCCCGATGCGATTCGGGGAAACCGCCGGCGGGATCATTGCTGAAATCGCCCACATGGGTTTCCCAGACCACCGTCTGCGCAAGCGGCACGTCCGGCATATGGTCGCGGTACCAACCATCCGGATTGGTGCGGCTGAAGTCCACGACCATGCTGCGCCGGCCGTTCACACCGGCCCCGCGCGCCCACGGGTCGGCGATGCGGTCGACGGAACCGCAATCGCGTTCGATCAAAAAGTCGTAATACACGCCGTGCATGTTGTCGGCGAAATCGTACGTCCAGGAACCATCGGATTCCGGACGCATCGTGTACTGTCCAATCAGAGCGTCGCCGCTTTCCCCCATGGAGCCACGCGAGAACAGTCTCAGGGTCACCTTCTGTGCGGAAGGAGCCCAGAGAGCGAACTGGGTGCCGGTTTCAGTAACAACGGCACCCAGCGGCCGTTCCAGACACAGCGGGAACGGTTCGGCGACGCTCGTGTTCGGCTGTGCGAAGCTGTCTACGAGCGTCATATCCTTTGCCTTTCTTTAGCCCTTCACGGAGCCCGACATGGACTCCTGATAGAAGCGCTGCATCACAATGAACAGGATGGCGATCGGAACGGAGATCACGACCGCGGCCGCGGCGAAGCGGGCAAACCAGTTCTGGATATATTCCTTCTGCAGCATGAGCCACAGGCCCAATGCCACGGTGTAGTTGGATTGCGTACGGCAGATCACCTTGGCCATGACAAAGTCGAGCCACGGGGTCAGGAAGCCGATGATGGCCTGGTAGACGATCATGGGCTTGCAGATCGGGATGATGATCTTATGGAACACCTGGAAACGGGTGCAACCGTCGAGCAGGGCGGCTTCGTCCAGCGAGGTCGGAATGGTGTCCATATAGCCCTTCATCACGTAGAAGCCAGCGCCGGAACCGGCGGAGTACACGAGAATCAACGCCACGGTAGTCATGGTGCCGCTTGACAGGCCCAAGGCCTTCAAGATGAAGTAGATGGCGGTGACGGCCATGATACCCGGGAACATGCCAAGAATCAGCACAACGTTCATGAAAGTCTTGCGCACACGGAAACGCATACGGCTCATGCAGTATGCCACAGAGAGCACGAAGATCAGAGAAATCGCACAGGTGAAGCAGGCGATGATGAACGTGGTGCCGAACATCTTCGGGAAGTCCAACACGTTGCGGTCGGTGAACAGCACCCTATAGTTGTCCAGAGTCCACTCCTTCGGGAAGAAGGAGCTGGTGTACGGGGCGGTGTTCTTATTGAACGACTCCGCGAACACCCATACGATTGGGACGAGCCAGATGACGGCCAGAATGGCCAGGAACAAGTGGGCGAACACGTCGCCGGTGATACGGCGGATCTTCTGGTCGTGCAGAAGGCCGTGGCTTTCCACTTTGGTTGCGGAATGCTTGTTGCTCATCGGAATGCCTCCTCATTCTTATAGGAGCCGGAATTGCGGTAGGTGATCAGCGAAACGATGGCCAACACGACGAAGGTCATGATGCCGATCACGGCACCGAGATTGTAATCCTGCTTGTCCACGGTCAGCTTGTACAGCCAGGTGATAAGCAAATCAGTGGAGCCTGCGGAATCGCCCAATGGCGTAGGATCGCCGCCGGACAGCAGGTAAATGACGTTGAAATTATTCACATTGCCGGTGAAGGTGGTGATCAGGTACGGAGTGAGCACGAAGATGATGTACGGCATGGTGATCTTCGTGAAGATCTGCCACCAGTTGGCACCGTCGATCTTCGCCGCCTCATACTGATCGGCCGGAATGTTCTGCAGAATACCAGTGATCTGCATGATGGTGTACGGAATACCGACCCACAGGTTGATGACGATTACGGTGACACGGGCCCAAGTGGCGTTGGTGAAGAACGGCAGCGGACTATCGATCCAACCCCACGTCTGCAGCATGCGGTTCACCGCGCCCTGCGGCTGGAGCATGGTGTGCATGACCAACAGGGACACGAACTGCGGAACGGCGATGGACATGGAGAAGCAGGCGCGCCAGAAACCCTTGAAGTGGGTGGTCTTGCGGTTGATGATCATGGCCACGAACATGCCGAGGAAGAAGTTCAGGAAAGTGGCGAAGAAGGCCCAGACCAATGTCCACACCAGCACACGTCCGAACAGTGCAGCGTTAACAGTGCCGCCGCTGTTGGAGAAAACCTTGGCGAAGTTCTCAAAGCCGACCCAGTGGAACAGCACGAGGTGCTTGTGGTCATAGCTGGTGAATGCCATTGAAATCATGAAGATCAACGGCAGCACGGTGAACACGACGATGCCCAGCGTGGGCAGGAACATCAGCAGAACGTGCGCCTTGGCATCGAGCAGCTCGCGGACATCGTCCATGAAGCTCGGAGCCTTGCCGTTCTCCTCGAGCAGCACCTGGGACTTGTATGCAGAGCGCACGGACATGACCCACAGGCCGATGAAGGCAGCGGTGATAACCAGAGTGGCGACACCGTACAACAGGATGACCACGGAACGGTCAGGTTCGGTGTAGACCCAGAAGCCGTCGACCAGCTTCTTGCCGCCTGCATTGGTGCCCAAGGTCGGCAACTTGGAAAGATAGTCCACGCCACTGATTGCCATGAACACGAAGTATGCGATTTCCAGCGCCAGCATGGTAATGCCCTTGACATACTGCTTGCGCACGATATTGCCAAGACCAAACACCACTGCGGAAAGCTTAGTGAACAGGTCACCACGCCGGAACGCCGCCCTTACCGTGTAAGGCGACGGAGAAACATAATCAGCACCCTGCTTCCGAAGGCGCTTCATCTCCCGTGGGGAAAGAGTTGTTGCTGTCATTTCGACTGCCCTCTCATATGGATATTGAAAGATAAAAAAAGCTTTGCTCCCGGACAAGGGGAAGGAGAATTTAAAAACCTTGCCCGGGAATGCAAAGCTCGGAGGAGGAGTGAGCCACTATGCAAAGTGGAGAGAGACACCGCGACTCGAAGCGTCTCTCAAAGCTACAGGGTGGCTGGGGGGATTTGGCAGTGCCAACCACCCTGCATTCTTCAGTTATTGGATTTTTAGAATTACTGATTTCACTCAGCGATCTTGCCACCGGCCTGCTTGACCCAATCCTGGTACTTGGCGGCAGCGTTGTCCTTGGTGATTTCCTTGTTGACCAGGGCCTTGCCGAAGGTTTCGGCCGGAGTCCACCAATCGTTCATGCCGGACAGACCGGACTGCAGGAGGGCGGTGTTGGCCATGGTGTCGGCCTGGGCCTTGGCTGCGATGTCGTCGGTGGTCAGGTCGGACAGGGACTTGTCGGTCGGCGGGATGGCGCGCATCTCGTAGTGCAGCTTCTGAGCTTCGGTGGAGCCGAGGTAAGCTGCGAACTGAGCGGCGGCCTTCGGGTTCTTGGCGTTCGGGTTGTAAGCAGCGGCCTTGGTGGCGGCGAAGGACTTCATCTGCTTCTTCTGGCCGTTCACGGTGAAGGTCGGCAGAGAGGTGGCGGCGTAGTTGTCACCCAGGGCCTCCTTCACGTCCTTAGCGGACCAGGTACCGGAGAACAGCACGTCGGCGGAGCCATCCTTGATGGCTGCGAGGCCGGAAGCGCCATCGTCGTTGGAGAAGTTCGGGTTGGCGACCACATCAACCAGATAAGAGGTGATATCGGCGCCGTCCTTCGGGAAGACCATGCCTGCGTCAGCATCATTGCCCTTCTCGCCGAACAGGCTCAGGCCATCATAGAAGCCGTTGATGTACCAAGAATTCTGCAGGGAGAACGCGACCTTGGCCTTGGAAAGGATGGTATCGAAGTCCTTGGCCTCATCCTCGGTGATCTTGGACTTGTTGTAGTACATGAACCACGTGTTGTCGGTGTACGGCACGCCATAGAGCTTGCCATCGGTGCCGGTGACGGAGTTGACTTCGAGGTCACCGTTCTGTTCCTTCACCTGCTTCTCAGCGTCGGTGCCCAGCTGGCCAATGGCCTTGGCGTCCATTAGAACACCCAACTGATCGGAAGCGAACATATAGACATCGGCCGCCGCGGACGGATCAGTGCTGACCTGCTTGGAAGCATCGCCTTCAGAGACCACGTCATTCTTCCACGTAATATTGTATTCCGGATGCGCCTTGGCGAAGTTCTCTTCGACCTTGCCCAGCCAGTTGGTGTCCTTGGCCTGGTCTTCCTGCGGGGCCCACACGCTCAGCGTGACGGCCTCGGTGGAGCCGGAAGCGTTCTTATCGCCACCGTCGGAGGAGCCACCGCACGCAGCGAGCGGAACCAGCATAGAAACGGCAGCAGTAAGTCCGATTGCCTTCTTCCAATCGATCTTCATTGATCTTCCTTTCCTCACATATCCTTGTGCTCTGCAACATCTCCGGTTGGATGGTATGAACCAAAACCCTGCATACGTTCGCATCATCGTTTCTCGGATGATTGCCGACCGCATTGGGGCTACCGAAAATGCATCAGTGCTTGTTAGTGTAGCACGTTTCTGCCAACGTTTGCAATTCAGCGCTATGATTGTTTCAAAGAAACACCGCAAACCGCGAAATATCAAGGAGACACACCCTCATGCTTTCCCCTGCGAAACACCCCCACCCCAAATGGCTTGCCGACGCAATTTTTTATGAAATCTATCCACAGTCCTTCGTCGACTCCAATGGCGACGGCATCGGAGACATCCCCGGAATCACTTTAAAACTGGACTACATCAAGGATCTCGGATGCAACGCGATCTGGCTCAATCCCTGTTTCGACTCGCCATTCAAAGACGCCGGCTACGACGTGCGCGACTACAAAAAGGTGGCATCACGCTACGGCACCAACGACGATCTCATTGCGTTGTTCGACGCCGCCCACCGGCGCGACATGCACGTGATCCTCGATCTTGTGCCAGGCCACACCAGCGAGGAACACGAGTGGTTCCACCGCAGTTGCAAGGTCGAACGAAACAATTATTCCGACCGCTACATCTGGACAGACTCATGGATCTCCGGTGGCGACGGACTGCCATTCATCGGCGGCGAATCGCCCCGCAACGGTACCTACATCTTGAACTTCTTCAAATGCCAGCCGGCGCTCAACTACGGTTTCGCGCACCCCGAACGTAGCTGGCAGAAGCCAGCCCTTGGTCCGGACGCGAAGGCCACTTGCGACGCGATGGTGGACGTCATGCGGTTCTGGCTTTCCCGTGGCGCAGACGGCTTCCGCGTGGATATGGCCGACAGCCTCGTCAAAAAGGACGATGAGGGCAAGCCTTACACCATCCGCACCTGGCAGTACATGTTCGCCCGGATCCGCCCGGCCTTCCCCGAAGCCGCGTTCGTTTCGGAATGGGGACGGCCAGAGGAGTCGATGGCCGCCGGCTTCGACATGGATTTCTATCTCGATTGGCGTTGGGACGGCGTTCCCAACGGCTACAACATGCTGTTGCGCAACGTGGACGACCCGTTGAGCCGCAAGGGCGACAAGAGCTATTTCAACGCCGATTCCGGCACGCCGATCAGCGAATTCCTGGACGAGTACGAGCCGCGTCTGCGCGAAGCGGAAACGGCCGACGGAAATTTTAATTTCATCACCTGCAACCACGACACCGCACGCGTGGCGCCGCGACTGTCGCAGCGCGAAATCGCACTGGCATACTGCACGCTGTTCGCGATGCCGGGCGTGCCGTTCCTGTATTACGGCGACGAAATCGGCATGCGATACCGCGCACTGCCCGGCAAAGAAGGCGGCTACGTGCGCACCGGTTCGCGCACACCGATGCAGTGGGATGCGAACAACGCATCCGGAGCACTTCACGTGTCCGATTCTGCAGAATCGGACACTCGGGCTGGTGATGTGACCGGTGGCAGCTACCTGCCCACCGACCCGTCCGCCGACGCCCCGACCGTCGCCGCACAGCAGGCCGACGCCGAATCACTGTGGCATACGGTGCGCTCCATACTCCACGTCAAGGGGGAATGCGACGCCTTGCGGTCGGGGGCTACGTTCCATGCAATCGAACGCGATAGAGTGTTCGTTTTCGAGCGTTCCACCCACCTGCAGAAGCTGATCATAGCCGTCAATCCAAGCCGCGATTGCAAAGCTTTGCAGTTACCAGATGGTAGTTATCGGACGATTTTCAGCATCGGCGAAAACGAAATTAGCGGCACTTCGCTGCGTCTAGGTCTGCAAAGCTTTGCAATTCTCGAAGCCGAGTAGCAGACGAGCAATGCCCCGTTGGAATAATCGTTTGCAATGCGGAGCGCTGCGCCTTCGTATTGCAAACGATAGTCAATATGGAAAAACAATTCCGGTTATCTATATTCCTGAAATTAGAGCAAAATCGCAATATAGCAACACTCTCTTACCGCAAAACACGCTTTGAAAACGATATCATACCGTGATATAGTTATCTTTGGTGCGAATGCCACCAGCATCGAAGCTGCGGCAATCGCAAGCAATGTAGCATGTCAGCCGTCACAAACGGCGCGGAAAGAAGGGACCTATGACACAGACCCAGCAGACCGAAAGCGCAGAACGCATCGCACGGCCTCTTATCCAGCTCGCCAAGCTCAATGGCATTTCCACGTCGTATATCGACCAGCTCGGTACCTATGTGGAAATCCGCGACGAAGTGCTCGTCTCCGTATTGGCCGCACTCGGCGTGGACGCATCCAGCGACGAAGCGATCACCGCCTCCTATGCGGCGACCCAGCAGCGCATCGCAGACACACTTGTTGAGCCGACCGTCGTGAAGTTCATCGGCAAGGAAGCCGTCACGCCAATCCGCGCGAAAGGAAACGACGTGGCGCTGAAGCTGACGTTGGAAGACGGCACGGAATATGCGGGCGATCTGACCGCGTATCTGACGGGCTCGAACGCAGATGACGGCTCGCTGCAACTGACGCTGCCGGACGATATTCCCGCCGGCTACCACACGCTGGCCGTCGATGCCGGCCCGCTGCACGCCGAAGCCGCGCTGATCTGCGCACCGGCACGCATCGAACTGCCGCCAGCAGTAGCGGAAAAGCAACGTTGGGGCTGGATGGCACAGATGTATTCCATCCGTTCCGCTGAATCCTGGGGCGTGGGCGACTATGGCGATCTGAAGCTGCTGCTGTCCGACGCGGCAACGAAATCGCATGCCGATTTCATGCTTATCAACCCGATTCACGCCACCGCGCCGGTGCCGCCGCTGGAGCCGTCGCCGTATCTTCCCGAATCGCGTCGTTTTCTCAATGTGACGTACATCCGTCCGCAGGATATCGCTGAATATGCGGAACTCAACGAGGCGGACCAGGCCGAAGTGGCGCGTCTGCACGCGGAAGCCTCGCCAGCCAACGACAGTATCGAGCCGCTCGACATCAATTCCGCTTGGTGGCACAAGCGCCAGGCGCTGCAGCTTGTGTACAACGTGCCGCGTTCCGTCGAGCGTCAGGCCGCGTTCGACGCGTTCAAGGAGGCCGCGGGTCCGGATCTGCGCGCGTTCGCCGCATGGTCGGTGGCGTTCCAGGTGTGGGGCGCGCCGTGGGAAGGCACGTGGTTCAAGGACACGAACCGCGATTCGCCTGAAGTGGTGGAGCTCATGCGCGAGCACGCCGATATGGTCGATTTCGAATGCTGGCTGCAGTGGATCGCCGACGAGCAGGTGACAGCCGCGCAGAACGCCGCCCGTGACAGCGGTATGGCACTCGGCCTCATGCAGGATATGGCCGTGGGCGTGCACTCGCTCGGCGCGGACGTGTGGTGGAATCCGGAACGTTTCGCAGTAGGCAGCGTAACCGTGGGCTGCCCACCGGACTTCTACAACCAGCAGGGTCAGGATTGGGGCCAGCCGCCGTTCAATCCGAATTATCTGGCCAAAACTGGTTATGGCGTGTACCGCGAGATGGTGCACAACATGTTCTCGCACGCGGGCGCGGTGCGCATCGACCATGTACTCGGCCTATTCCGTCTGTGGTGGATTCCGCAGGGCGAAGGCGCGCGCGGTGGCGCGTACGTTACGTACGACTATGAGGCGATGATCGCGATCCTGACCATTGAAGCGTCCCGCGTGAACGGTTTGGTGGTCGGCGAGGATCTGGGCACCGTGCCTGATTACGTACGCACGGTACTCGGCGAGCACGGCCTGCTGGGCTGCATGGTGGAATGGTTCGCCCGCGTGGACGACTCCCCCAACGCCGGCGACCCGTACGCCGATCCGTCCACGTACCGCAAGTACGCGCTGGCTTCCGTCACCACGCACGACCTGCCGCCGACCGCCGGCTACCTGCAGTTCGAGCACGTCAAGCTGCGCGAACAGCTGCACCTGCTGTCCGGCCCGGTCGAGGAGTTCCAGGCTTCCGCCACCGCCGAACGCGACGCGATGATGGACCGTCTCGTGGAGTCCGGCCTGATCACGCCGGAAGTGGCGGGCGATGTGGAAGGCCACATCCAGGAAATCGTCGAGGCGATGCACAAGATGCTGCTCAAGTCGCCGTCCGTGCTGCTGCAGGCCGCGCTGGTGGATGGCGTGGGCGAGACGCGCACGCAGAACCAGCCGGGCACGTCCAGTGAATACTCCAACTGGCGTGTGCCGCTGGCAGGCCCGGACCTCAAGGTGGTGCACACCGATGAGGTGTTCGATCTGCCGCGCGTGCAATCGCTTGCCGCCATCATGAACGGCGAGAAGTAGCGTTTAGACTTACCATTCCCCTTTCCTTACAAACCAAAATTCCGGTCCTCCTTGTGGAGGGCCGGAATTTTTCATATATGCAAGGCGATTTGGGAGCGGCCAGGTTCAGCGGTCGATCAGCCCAGCAGCAGCCAGACTGAGGCGTCGCTATCCAGCTTGCCATCGTCCGTCAACGGCACGGAATTTGCGATGGCGACCGCATCGTCCGGCAGGGCGATCGGCTCGTCGCCGAAATTGGTGACGGACAGGAATCGACGGCCTTCCGTGGCCGGACGCGAGTAGGCGACCACCGTATCGCCCATGTCCAGCAGGTCGGCGGACGTGTCTCCGGTTGCCGTCAGCACCGTCTGTCGCAACTGCAACAGCTTGCGGTACAAGTGCAGCATGGAACCGTTGTCATCGGCCTCGACGTCGGCCGCGAAATCCTTGAACCAGGCCGGCTGCGGCAGGTGCGCGTCGGCGGAATCGCCCTGCTCCGGGCCAAAACCGAACGTGCCGCCGGTGATGAAGTCCGGGCTCCACGAAGCCGGTTCGCCGCAATCGGCAGCCTTCCACGGCATCGGCACACGGCACCCGTCACGACCCTTGTCGGTGAAGTTGCGACGGGTGTTGAACGGCGTCGGATCCTCAAGACGATCCCACGGAATGTTCGCCACTTCGAACAGGCCCAGTTCCTCGCCCTGATACACGTAGGCGGAACCCGGCAGGCCCAGTTCCATCAGCGCGGCTGCGCGGGCGCGACGGGTGCCGAGCTCACGATTCTCGCGGTAGGTCTCTCCGTCACGCAACAGCCAATCGTGCGCCAGCTGGTGGTACGGAGCGTCCTTCACCTGCGGCAGACCGAAACGCGACGGACTGCGCGGCACATCGTGGTTGTTCATAACCCACGTCGTGGTGGAACCGTGCGTTTCCTCGGCGGCGCGCAAGCCGTCAGCAATGGCCGTACGGAACTCGTCGGCGAACCAGTTGGCTTCAGCGAACTCGAAATTGAACACCTGGCCGAGCTCGTCGGTGGACGCGTACAGATGCTGCGATTCGGCCTTCACCCACGCCTCGCCGACGGCGAAACGCGGCGGATTGTACTCGTTGAACACCTGACGCCATTCGCGGTAGATGTCGTGCACTTCCGGACGGTCCCACAGCGGGCTGAACGCGCCGTCCGCCGGCAGCACATGCTGCACCGCGGCCGGATCCATGTCGGCCAGCGGCACGGAATCGAGGTCCTTGGCCAAGCCGTGCGCCACGTCGATGCGGAAGCCGTCGGTTCCGTGGTCGGACCAGAATCTCAACGTTTTCTTGAATTCCTCGTGCACGTCCGGATTCTTCCAATTCAGATCCGGCTGCTCCTTGGCGAACATGTGCAGGTACCACTGTCCGTCATCGACCTGCTGCCACGCCGGGCCGCCGAACAGCGACTGCCAGTCGTTCGGCGGCAGCTCGCCGTGCTCGCCGCGGCCTTCGCGGAAGATGTAGCGGTCGCGTGCGGCCGAACCGCGGCCGGCGGCGAGCGCCTCGATGAACATCTTGTGCTTGTTGGACGTGTGGTTCGGCACGATGTCGACGATCACCTTGATGCCGGCTTCATGCGCGGCGGCGGCCATCGCGTCGAAATCGGCCATGGTGCCGAGGCGCGGGTCCACGTTGCGGTAGTCGATCACGTCGTAGCCGCCGTCGGCCAGGTCGGACGGGTAGAACGGGCTCAGCCAGATCGCGTCGATGCCGAGATTCTTCAGGTAATCCATTTTCTCGGTGACGCCGGCGATGTCTCCCAACCCGTCGCCGTTCACGTCTTTGAAGCTGCGCGGGTAGATCTGGTAGACGACGGCTTGCTTCCACCAATCGTCACGCATGTTGTTTGCTGTCACCATAACCCCTTTTGTCGTAGTCCATCGGATGCGGAGCACTGTCTCCGCTACATGAAAACGATAACATCAAGCAAAGCGAAACGCTAATGAAAACTTAATCATTGCAGCACATCAAACGTTTGACGAAAATGTGCATACTCCAGCTGTATCGAGTAGAATCGCAGAAGATTCGACTTGCATACGTTGCCAACGGATGCCATACGAAAGGCGATTATGAAGTTCCTCTCCCCCGATTCCGGCTTTATGCGCGGCCTGAGCGACGCCGTCGACGCGATCTGGATCAACATTCTGATGCTCGTCACCAGCATTCCGATCATCACGATCGGCGCGGCACTGACCGCCGGCCACGACGCCGTCCGTCGCACGCTGTCCGGCGAAGGCACGGCGACGCGCAATTATTTCAAGGCGTTCCGTTCGAATTTTGCGAAATCGACCGGCTATTGGCTGATTTTCGGCACGACCGGCACGCTGTGCGTCTACTCGTGGATCGTGCTGCAGATCACGCCGCTGCTCATTCCGAAATTCGCGTTGACGATTGTGTGGCTCATCGGTTTCGAATGGGTGTGGGCGTTGCAGGCGCGGTTCGAGAACTCGTTCTGGCGCACGCTTGGCAACGCTTTTGTGTTCGGCGTGAGCAACATCGGCCACACGTTGGCATTGGTTGCGATCGACGCGGTGTACGTGGCGCTGCTCGTGGCCAGCTGGGTTTACATGCCGCAGGGCCTGTTCCTGCTGCTCATACTGGGGTATGGCACGATGCTGATGCTGCATTCGCCGATTCTCGAGCATGTCTTCCGCAAGTACATCAGCAAGTAATTAGGCACGAAAAAAGGGACTGATTCGCATCAGTCCCTTAAATTTTTCTGGGTGAAAATCAGCCCTTCACCGCGCCGCCTTCGGCCCTGCAATTAAGGACCGCGCTACGCGCGGGCTCAACGTTACCCTCGCGGCATAGCCGCTCGGGCTGGAGCCTGGGAACAGCGCACTGCGCTGTTCCCTAAGGGCTGATCGAAGATCAGCCCTTAACGGCTCCAGCCATAACACCCTTGACGATGTACTTCTGGCAGATCAGGTAGAAGATGATGATCGGGATGATGGCCATGACCAGGCATGCCATCATGGCGCCCATATCCACGGAACCATAACCGCCCTTCAGGTACTGCACGGCCACGGAAATGGTCTTGTACTTGCCCAGGTCGAGCGTCAGGTACGGCAGCAGGTAGTCGTTCCAGATCCACATGGCCTGCAGAATAGCCACGGACACAATGGACGGCTTCATGATCGGCACAACGATCTGGAAGAAGATACGCGGCACGGAAGCACCATCGATCATGGCGGATTCTTCCAGCGATTCCGGAATGCCCTTAACCACACCGGTGAAGATGAACACGGCCAGACCAGCGCCGAAGCCCAGATACACGAAGCACAGACCCCACGGGGTGTTGAGCTTGAGCATATCGGCCAGCTTGGAGAGGGTGAACATGACCATCTGGAACGGTACAATCATGTTGAACAGGAACAACGTGTACAGCAGCTTTGCAGCCCAGTTGTTCACGCGGACGATCCACCATGCGCACATCGAAGTGCACACCAGGATCAGCGCCACGGAACCGACCGTGATCAGCAGGGTCCAGCCGAAGCTGGCAAAGAAGTTCGTGGTCTCGAGGCCACGCGTATAGTTTTCAAGTCCAACGAACGCCTTACCGGTCGGCAGGGAGAACGCGTTACGGGAGATGTACGCCTTCTGCTTGAAAGAGTTGATGATCACCAGCACGATCGGGAAGATCCACGCCAGCGAAACCACCGCGAACAGTACGGACCACAGTGCGCCGTGCTTGACTTTTTCTCCGGAGTTCATGCCTCCACCTCCTTGCTCGTGGTGAGCTTGTTCTGGATAAGCGCCACAATGGCCACCAGGATGAAGAACAGCACTGCCTTCGCCTGGCCGACGCCTTCCCAACCCATACGGCCGTAGAACGTACGGGTGATGTTCATTGCCAGACCTTCAGACATGTTCGACGGAGCGCCGTTGGTCAATGCAAGGTTCTGATCGTACAGCTTGAAGCCGTTGGTGACGCACAGGAACGAGCACACGGTGATCGACGGCATCATCAGCGGAATGATGATCTTGAACATGGTCTGGGTGCCGTTCGCACCGTCCACGGAAGCCGCTTCGAGCACGTCGGTCGGCAGCGACTGCATGCCTGCGATGTAGATAATCATCATATAGCCGATCTGCTGCCAGCACACCAAGATGACCAAGCCCCAGAAGCCGTAGGTTGCGCTATACGTCAACGCGCGGCCCCAGTGAGCGAGAATGCCGTTGAGCAGCAGCATCCAGATGTAGCCCAGGATAATGCCACCGATGAGGTTCGGCATGAAGAACACCGAACGGAAGATGTTGGAGCCCTTGATGGCCTTGGTCAGCATGTATGCGATGGCGAACGCGACTACGTTGATCACGATCGTCGTGATGATGGTCAGTGCCGTCGAGAAGCCCAGCGCGTGCAGGAACTCCTTATCGGCAAAAGCCCTCTTGTAGTTTTTCAGACCGACGAATTCGGCGTCGGTGACGGTGGCGAACTTGCAGAAGCTCAGATACACACCCATGATGAACGGGATCACAAACCCGATGATGAACGCGGCGAACGTTGGCAGCGCGAAGAGCGCCCACCACTTTCGTATCGCCTTGCCAGCCATGCTGATCATAGCCTGCCTGCTTTCTTTCCTTCTCCATTCCGCGTACCGCGTCAACGCGGGCGGGAATTCCATTCCCCAGAGGAACCATCCACAGCATTGTTTCCTGTTTCTCCAGTGCTTACATCAGTCATGATAAACGGCATGACTGCAAATGTCAAACGTTGTCATTTTCGCATGTCACGCACGGCAAAATATGAAACGTTGTCACCAAAAACCATCTCTAGAGAACGCTTATATTCCAAGCAATGCCCAACTACCACCACTTTATGAAAACGTTTGTAATGAATAAGTTGCAAATTGGACAAGAACACGGTCTTAATGGTGAGGGGAGGTAGCATTACATTATTCAAGCAATCACTGTACAGGGGACTCGATGAAAAGCAGTAGCATTCAGGATGTTGCGCAACTCGCGCACGTGTCCATTTCCACCGTCTCTCGTTCCTTCACGCGCCCTGACCTGGTGTCGAAAGCCACCAGAGACAAGGTGATGAAGGCCGCGGACGAGCTGAATTTCTCCATCTCGCGTTCTGCCGCGGCCTTGAAAACCGGCCGTGCGCTGCGTATCGCGGTACTCGTCTCAGGCCGGCTCAACCTATGGTTCAGCGCCTCCATCATCGAAGGTCTGAACGAGGTCTTCCACGATGAGGGCTACGACATCTCCATCTACCAGATGTCCAGCACCGAGGAACGCAGCGAGTTCTTCAACATGCTGCCGGTGCGCCGCAACGTCGACGCCGTGATCGTCATTTCCTTCGACATCGCCAGCAACGAAATCGAACAGCTCAGGTCGATCGACGTGCCGATCATCGGCATCAACTCAAGCCTGCCGGAAGAACGCGGCTTCAACGCGGCCGTCCGCATCGACGACAAGCAGGGTTCGGAACTCGCCGCACGCCATCTGATGATGCTTGGCCACCGCGACATCGTCTACATTCGTTCCGACCGCGAAGTGACGCTGCACTTCAGCGTGCAGGGCCGTTACGAATCGTTCATGGCATGCTGCCAGGCCAACGGCGTCGAACCGCGCGTGCTTGTCACCGACGCTGGCAGGAACAGGATCAGCAAGGTCGTGACGCAGCTGCTCAGCCTCGACCACATGCCGACGGCCATCGCCTGCCAGGAGGATGGCATCGCGGTGCCGCTGCTGTTCCAGCTGGAACGCAACGGTTTCACCGTGCCGAACGACATCTCCATCATCGGTTACGACGACAGCGTCTACGCGCGCGACCTCGGCCTGACCACCATCCGTCAGACCCCTGTCGAGATGGCCCGCGAAGCGGCCCGCATGACACTCGCGCTAATCGAGAAGCAGCCGCTCGACGAACCGTTCAAGACGTTCCCCGCGCAGCTGATCGTCCGTTCGACCACCGCTCGTCTGCATAGCTGATTTTCCGGCAACATACAGCGAACGTAGCGACATACACGAAGGGCCGTCATCGCAAGTAATTACGATGACGGCCCTTCGCTATGTCGTCACAACCAACTGCGGCCGAGAGAAGGAAAGGAAAACTCTCGGCCGCAGTTATTCTATTCAGTTATTGGTTTGATCAAGCGGTGATCAGTGAGCAGCGTCGTACTCGGTCTTCCAACCGTCCACGAACGCCTTCTTGACTGCGTTCCAGTCGCCGGTGCCCTGAGCGTACTCGAGGAGGGCGGAACCAAGCTTGTTCTTCCACTCTTCGGACGGCATCATGGTGAAGTTCCAGGAGACTGCGGTCTTGTCGGAGTTCTGATCTTCAACAGCGGCCTGCACCAGCGGATTGTCGGACTTGACATCGCTGAAGGACTTGAACGGAGTGGTGAAGCCCATGGCGCTGGACAGGGAATCGATGCCGGTCTTGCTGGTGACAACCCACTTCAGGAAGTCCTTGGTGGCCTTCTTGTCAGCATCGGAAGCCTTGGAGTTAATGCACCAGTAGTTTTCGGAGCCAGTGGCCAGACCTTGATTCTCCTCGCCCTTGGCGCCGGTGTAGATCGGGATCATGCCGATGGACTCGGCCTTCATGCCGTTCTTCTGCAGATCGGTCCATGCCCAAGTGCCGTTCTGATAGAACACGGCCTCGCCGAGGGAGAACTCGGAGGTGGCGTCATCACCGGTCTTGGAGCTCAGCTGGGTCGGTTCGGTGGTGGAATCCTTCAGGTACAGGTCGAAGATGTTCTTATACTCCGGCAGATAGGTACCCTTGACGGTCTCCGGCTGCTTGGTGATGTTGTCGTCCTTGAACTCGTAGTACAGCGGCAGGTTGGCCAGATGGGTCTTGAAGCGCCAATCGGAGCTGGAATCGAAACCAGCGGAAGTGAATGCGCCCTTGACTCCGAGCTGGTCCTTCTTGGCCTGGATGTCATCAGCCACGGCCTTCAGGGTATCGAAATTGTCGATATCCTTGACGTCCTTGATCTTGGCGCCATCGGTGGCGATGTACTTGGCCAGCAGATCCTTGTTGTAAATCAGGCCATAGGTCTCCATAGCGTATGGAACGCCAACGACCTTGCTCCCATCCTTGAGGGCGACGTCCTTATTGATGAGCTGCTTGTACGGCTCGGTGTCCGTCATGTCATCAGTGTAGGACTTCCAGTTCTGATAGCCGACCGGACCGTTGACCTGGAACAGGGTCGGGGCTTCGGACTTGGCGATCTCGGACTTCAGGGTCTGCTCGTAGGTGCCGGAAGCAGCGGTCTGGACCTTGACCTCGACACCGGTTTCCTTGGTGTAATCCTTGGCCAGTTTCTGCCATTCGTCGTTGGATTCCGGCTTGAAGTTCAGGTAGTAGACCTTGCCCTTGCCGTCGGAGCTGGAGCTGGAGCCACCGCAGGCGGCCAGAGTGCCAACGGACATTGCCGCGATGGCAATCATGCCAACCGCTGCCTTGATAGTACGATTCATCATCGAACCTTTCTCTTCCATTCCTGTTTCCCAACCTTCGCTGGGTAACAACTTGCGAAACCGCGTCGTCACGATTTCTGACATGCTCTATTGTGCCGCATTTTTCTGATTTTTGCAAACGTAGGCAGAATCTTTCTTCATTCTTCTGCAAATCAAAACCGGCAGATTCTTGCAATCCCTTTATTTTCAATACTTTTCAGCATCATACTTTTATGAAAGCGTTTGCGACACGCCGTACCGTCAGCACTATTCCACAAGCTAAAAAGAGAGGCGCCTCGCCATTCGGGTCGCCATATCAAACAGTCTTGCTCGATAATCCAACGCTCAATCGTTGGTTCAGCAGTTCCAATGTTCGATGACATTGTCGCCCTTGTACTGGCTCAGCACGCAGTAGTGCGCGGTGTCCAGCCGCAGCAGACGCGCGAAATGCGGGTCGACGCCCAGCCATTGCGATGTCAGGATACGCAGCACGTGCGCGTGCGCCACCAGCAGCACGTCGTTGCCGGCGTCCAGCAGCGGCTTGACTGCCGCGATCGCCTCACGGGTGCGTGCCGCGGTCTCTTCGACCGTTTCGCCGGGGCCGTTGTGCACGGGCACCTGCTCGCCGTTCGGCAACGTCTCGACCCAATCGCCCTCCAGTGATTCGGGGAGCGACCGCGGTCCGTCGCGCCACACATCCCAAGCGAAACCGCCCGCCGCGCTCACATCCTGACGCGTACGGCCCTCGGCACGGCCGTAATCCCATTCCGCGATTTCGGGAAGCACCTTAAAATCGCCATATCCGGCCAGCTGCGCCGTCTGCTGGGCTCTGCGCAACGGACTGGCGAACATGCACCCCTGCGCGAAACCCTGGGGAAACGCCTCACGCAACCGTTCGCCGGCGGCACGAGCCTGATCGCAGCCAATGTCAGTCAACGGAATATTGGTGCGGCCGGTGTGCTGTCCGGATTCGCTCCACACGGTCTGCCCGTGACGCAGCAGCACCAAGCGGCCGGGGGTGATTGCGGAAGCGGCATTGCCTCCCAGTTGAGTTTCAGTCATGTCTCTACTCTAGCCGACGCAAGCTGCGTTTTCATCCCATTCCGCCACGTGTCCCGCACATATTCCGGCATGTTTTCCGACGCGTTACACTGGTTTCATGAGTGAAATGCCGAATATGGAATCCAGTGCGGACCGCGTGGTGGCGGCCCTGCACACCGTCGACGAGAAGGTGAATGCGATGCGCGACCAGAGACTGAATGATCCCGATTCATTTGGCGATAAGATTTTCAAGTCCGTCGTGCCCACGTTGGCCGGACTGGTGCTCGGCAAGGCGTTCGAGATGGTGTGGAAGAAAAGCGTCGGCCGCAAGGCCGTCCGTGCCGACGGTACCAAGAACGAAGCTGCGGAAGCGGCGCTCGGCATCGTATTCGCCGTGGTTTCCGCCGGTTTCGGCGCGCTCGTATCGCAACTGTCCGGCCGCGGGTCGAAGGCGATTGTGGACAGGCGGCACGCACGGCAGGCGCATCGCAAGTAAATACGTCGCAAATATCGCAAAGCAGTCTCAAGTAGATATGTTCTCACAGGGAGACGGATTTAGCCCGATTCCCTTGCAAAATCGCGCCGCGCGGACAACAATGGCGGTATGAGCAACATTCTTCATAACGCAACCGTCGACACTCTGCTGGAGCGTCGTTCCATCCGTAAATTCAAGCCGAAGCCGCTGCCGGACGACGTCGTCGAAACGTTGGAGACCGTGGCGCAGCATGCGGCGAGCAGCCAGTTCCTGAACGACTGGTCCGCCATCCGCGTCACCGAGCCAGCCGCCAAGAAGCGTCTTGCCGAAATCGGCGGGCAGCCGTATATCGCGACCGCGCCGCTGCTGTACGTGTTCGTGCTGGACGAGCATCGCAATGCCGCGATCGCCGCACGTAAGGGCGTGGAAGTGGCGTCCGACGCGTTCACGCTCAATGGCAGCTATCGTTTCGCGCAGGCGCAGAACGACGCGGTTCTGGCACTGCACGCGATAGAGACGGCCGCGTACTCGCTCGGCTTGGGTTGCGTGATTCTCGGCTCGCTGCTCAACGATGTTCCCGCGCTGATCGACCTGCTGAATCTGCCCGAATACACGTACCCGGTGCTGGGCATTGCGATCGGCAAGCCCGATCAGGAGCCGGCCGTCAAGCCGCGTATGCCGCGTTCCATGCAGTTCTTCGAGAACGAGTATCCAAGTAGCGATGAGAAGCTGCTGTCCGGCTTGGATTCGTTCGACGTCGAAGTACACAAGTATTACGATTTGCGCGATACTGAACGGCCGGTGGACGCGTTCAGCGACCAGATTGCGGCAAATGCGATCGACGAGGGCGTGAACGCCAAGGCCGTTGCCGTGCAGGCGAAGCGACAGGGCTTCCGTTTGGAGCGGTAGATACATGGCAGCGCTCGTATCATTGATACGAAGCTGATACAACACAAGGCCCGGTGGATTGCAATGAATCCGCCGGGCCTTGGTTTTATATGTTGCCTTGTTCTCGGTATTGTCCTGTTATGCCCTGCTATTGCTCTGCTATTACCTTCTGCGGGGCTTGTAGCCCTTCTTGCGGGAATGTGGCTTGAGCTGCTGGTTAAGCGGAACATGCATGTAGCTGGATTGTGGATCGCGATGCGTGAGATGCCAAGTACCGCAGAAATCGCAACGGTATACCCAAAGCTCAGTGCCGCGTTCGCGCCAACTCTGGTCGGCGGCCTGCTGAGCCGTTGCCTTGTCGTGATACATGATCTTGTTCGACTCGGTGCAACGTTTGGGTACGAAGTAATGCATAGTTGCCCAGTCTATAAACCCATTGCGATAAAACGCTTGCGCCCTACTTGTGTTCAGGGATAAAAAAATGGGGTTCCCGGAGCAGGATGCTCGACGGGAACCCCATCACAAGTGGAAGCGGCGGCGTGCTACTCTCCCACACCCTCTCGAGTGCAGTACCATCGCCGCGCCTGGCCTTAGCTACCGGGTTCGGAATGGGACCGGGCGTCTCACCAGGGCTATGACCACCGCAAAACCGCGATCACGGAACGACAGCCAAAACATGGCGGCCATTCCGGCCATTCAATTATCGTGTGGCGGTTTGGGAACCGGCTAGCGGACGCGAGGCAAAGCCTACCGTTGTATCGTTCAGTGACCATCCCAACGCATATTGCCGTCCAGGACGATCCAGCACAGGAAAGACGCGGAACCAACCCCCCACAAGAGGATCGGAATGTTGTGTCGCCGTCGCCCGTTAGTACCGGTCGGCTCCACCCCTCACGGGGCTTCCACCTCCGGCCTATCAAACACGTGTTCAACATGCGGGCTACAACGGTTCAAGACCGTACGGAATCCTAATCTTGGAGCAGGCTTCCCGCTTAGATGCTTTCAGCGGTTATCCCTCCCGAACGTAGCCAACCGGCCGTGCCGCTGGCGCGACAACCGGCATACCAGAGGTTCGTCCACCCAGGTCCTCTCGTACTATGGGCAGG
>OGXT01000681.1_pt1 | contig 39494 bp, 42 predicted proteins | sample 1576361 | NCBI WGS metagenome assembly OGXT01 (sample SAMEA3541514, study PRJEB24748) | human gut metagenome | biome: human gut; feature: human-associated habitat; material: faeces | place: China | collected 2012 | reverse complement strand
TTTCATTTCCACTAACCCTTATAAATTTGCCGTCAAAAAACAAAGGCTCTCAGATAGGGTATGGGCAGCAAAAACGAGGGAAGCAGGATGCCTTCGGAAAGACACGGGAAAGGAATGGAAGAAGAAAAAGAATGAAACTGAAAAGAACACTCTCTGCAAACGGTACAGGATGCCGGGAATAAGAAGTACCTTCAGGTACTTCATCATCGGGTGAACAATGCGGCTGTAGCAGGCACTCATATCAGACCGGTACGTGGAGCATGTGAAAGATTAAGGTTGTTAAGGCAAATGCCTTAGCTCCGTATCGGACATGGTACGTGCCGGGATATGGGTGCCTTTCTTGACCGGCTCTTAGCAGTCTGTGAGCCTGAGAGCAGAGTGATAAGTGCCAGACAGGGCAAGAATACAGACGGTACCTTAATGGGGTGGTGGGAGTAAGAGAACTGCGTGTACGCAAGAACAACCTGAAAGGCTCTGCCTTACCTTATAGTATCACACCCGGACAGCATACGGAGCACATCAGCAAAGCCGTTGTGCCCCAAGATGCCGGCTGGGTGTGTATGGGTGAGCAATGAGTGGAGTGCATGGTCGGAAACGAAGTCTTTGGCCATGCAGCGGAACGGATGTCCGCTGCCTCTGTCCAGAGATGACCATGAAATAGTCACCATAGAACAAAGGCAACCGGACATACCTTAGCAGGGTGGTGGGAGTATGAGAACCGCGTTAGGGATAGGAGAATAAAGCCCACAGCAAGGCGAGGACTTGACGCGGATAGCCCGGCAGTTTACTGAAACGCCCAATAAACAGTACAAAATATCACGACAGAATCCTTCATCATAGGAAGGAAATCCGAGCAAAGTACGAAGTATGAAATTCAGGAATCATACAAGCAAAAAATCAAACTCACTTAAAAGCAGCATAACACATTGTCATTCAAGCAATTCTTCCGAAAGTACCATTTTTATCTGTTAATTAACTCTATAGCCTATGAAATATGACATCAGGAAACGAGGTCTCTCATGCATAATTTATAAATTTGAAAGAAAAAGGGATTATGGCAAGAATAGGATATATAGTGACAGAACTACCAGAACAGCGCATCGAGGAAGACGAACAAAGGATTCAGAAAGAGAACTGCGACTTCATCTACAGGGAGCGGTACAACGTAGAGGGGAAAACTAAAGAGCTGAAGAAACTTATGGACAATCTGAACGACAGGGATGAAGTTATCTTCTTATCAATGGCAAATGCCTTTAAAGGAGTAAGACAGCTTTGTTTATTCCTCAATATCAGTAGAATTAAAAATCTCAGAATTATATTCTTAAGGGACAGGATAGACAGTTACGGAGAGAAATATGAGAGTTCCACCGAAAATCTGCTGCACGCCATATCGACACTGACAGAAGATTCATACGCAATCAGGAAGATAAGGAAACTTTCGGAAAAAAGAGAAAGGAGCAGAAGCCATGCCAGGCAGCTTCGCAACGAGAAATGCGTGGAGCTGTACAAAGCGGGCGTTCCGACAGATGAGATAAAAAAGCAGGTTGGTTTCAGAAGCAAAAGCTCAGTATTCAGGATTCTCAGAGCCAGTGGGGTGAAGACTGACAGGAGAAGGGATGGTGAGGAATAAAATTCAGCTATCTACTTTTATTAGAGAGTAAACATTTTCAAAAAGCATAAGCAGTTTCTTCTCAAAATCATCGGTAGGATGGAATGAGGAATAAAAAAGTAGTCCGCTGTATGAATTATAGAACATGTCAGAGACTAAAAGAAGATTCATATTGTTTTTAATTTCTCCGTTTTTCTCTGCTATAAGAAGAACATTCTTTATAAGTTCTTTTTCTCTGGCTTCTAGAGAAAGGTATTTTTCATAGAAAGAAGGATGATATCTTTGAGAATTAAGAATAAAAAAAGAAAAGGCACGTGCTGTTTCATCAACAGGAAGCTGAAGGAAATCCTGAATACGACAAAAACGCTTGTGCAAGAAACTTGCATAACTCATTAGAAAGTCATGAAGAGCAAATTTATCAGAGCCAGAAGTCTTAATCATAATATCATCTTCAACTTTAATCAGGTCAAGAAAAAAAGTATCTACAACCAACCGGAAAAGTTCAATTTTATTAGGCGCATAATGATATAAGCCACCCTTGGAAATATTTGTAGCTTTTATCATGTCGTCATAAGAAACATCTTCATAATGACGAGTAAGGAATAATTTGAAAATGGTTTTAAGTATTTCTTTTCTATTCTGCTTCATAAAGATAAGATATTATAGAAGTAAAGATATAAAAAACAAGGGAAATAATAATTTTAAAAAACAAGAAACATATAAAGAATGGTTATTAGCAAGTAAAGGCTCTCGTCAGGAGCCTTTTATGATTACCACACAATCCTCGACTTCGGTGGGAAGACCGAAAAGAGGGTATCGTGTGAAATAGGGTTGCGCTTCTTCATCAGGAGGAGTACAGACAAGTTCCGCACCGATACTTTTCAGCGTTTCATCAATCATCCTGACTTCTTCATCTGTCAGACCGGTCATGTCGCCGTTGAAGATATAACCGAAAGCCCATGTCGGGATTTTCTCTATGCTCTGTTTCATGGTATATGGGTTTTAGATTTGAACTATCTTGTTTATTCTGCCGTGAAGGAAGTTTCTCAATGCTGTCTTGTCGATTGACTTGTATTCGTACCAACAGCCGTACTGATTGACGAGAAATGTCTTCAGGATGTCAGAGAAATCAAATCTCCAGCCTCTCACCGGGATTCCGCTTTTGAAGTAGATGTTATGGTTCACCTGGTATGAAATCCAGTTCTTTTCCTCACGGCTGAGTTTTTCCTTATTGTTCACTTTCTGACGAAGGATGTAGGCTTTTGCGTCCTTAAGAGTGTCAAGTGCGGGCACTTCCCACAATGCGAATTTTGTTGCTATTGCTGCCATAGTCGTTTGAATTTATGAGTTAATGAATTTATGCGGATCTGAGAGCGAGGGAGTTGAAGTTTCAACCATCTGCCGTATCATTTCCGACATTTTTTTATGCGTCTTCCGGTCGCATCGGTCGTTTCGTTTCGGTGCCTGGTTTGAAGGGCATAGCAGAAGCAAGGTTTTGAGAGAAAATACCTCGCCTCCGGCAGGGAAGATTTTCACTCAAACCGACAGGCCTAACCTTGATGAAGCGGAACAGCCCGATATACCTTTGCACCGCAGAACGGAATGGCCAACTGGTGCGGACGGGGCCGGATGGTGGAGGTTAATGAAGTGAAGGCAGAGAATTTACCTGAATAGTAATTTCTTTTCTGATGATAAAGCAAAAGACAATAATATAACTTATCTCTTTAGTAGATATGAATTATTGAAAGACAGCATACTAAGCTTATAGATTTAGAATAAAATGGCTATATTTGTTATCGAATATGACTTGTGGTGTATTTGATAAAGACAGTTTCATTGACTTAAATATGGAGGAATAAAAATGAACGGGACGATTGATTTTTTAAAGCAGCATGAAAGCAAAACGCCTTCAAGATACCAGGAAAATGCGGAATGGAGACGTGAAAACCGTGAATGGCTTAAATGGTCTCGTGACGTTGCCTTGTCACTAATTGATTACATGGAGACAAATGGAATCAACCGTAACGGGCTGGCAGAACGTCTCGGTGTTACGCCACAATATGTAAGCAAGATATTGTCCGGCAAGGTAAATTCCTCATTTAAAAGTATTGCTGAGATAGAGAACAAACTATCCATCAAACTCATAAGAATTATGGAGCCGGCATAAATGACAGCAATAAAACAAGGGAAGAGAGACATGGATAAAGTCTGTTCTTCCCTTATTGTTTTTGATTATGTGACATAATCAAAAGCGGAAGTGGTTCTTTATGTGGCGGAGGAATGGGGTAGGTTCCTTGTCGATAGAGTAAGGATTTCCCCATTTGGATATGCCTGACACGGATGCTGCGTATGTGATGTGCAGGCGTTTCTTTGCTCTGGTCATGGCCACATAGAAAAGCCTTGCGGATTCTCTGATTTCTTCCGGAGTCTTCTTGTCAAAGAACGGATAGACACCATCGGTAGCTTCGAAGATGATCACATTCTCAAACTCCAGGCCTTTTGCCTTGTGGACAGTAGAGACGAACACCTTTTCTGTTATACATGAGCTGTCACACAGGTCAGCCTCTCGATAGGTAGTTATATCAAGAAGGTGGGCTGAAAGCTGCTCCTTCAGGCTCGGTGTCTTCTCCGGAAAGATTACATCATTACGGAGGAAGCTGAAGATGTACTGCATCTTCGGGTTCGCTGTTATCCACTCCTTCTGTATGAATGTGCCGTACAGTTGCTCCAGCTCGTCAACAAGCAGAGGAGTTTCAAACGACCTCTGGTAGAGACGGCTGAGTGTACCATGATAGATGTCGGCATAGGCTCTGCGGAACAGCTCGGCCACGGCAGAGTTGTTCTGAAGGCAGTCGATGTGCTGCTGCATGTTAGCAGCAAAGATACCCAGGAAGTGGTCAAGCACTGACAAGGTAGCGATGACGTCATCATCGGCCAGATGGGAGTTTTCCCCTTCGAGACCGAAGACCTCCAGCAGGGATTTGAGCTTGTAGGACTTCAGGCGTGGGGCCATGATACGTGCCAACCTGAGAGTATCGAAATACAGAGGATGAACGGTAAAGAAAGAGAAATCACCGCAATCCCTACGGAGATTGTAGTCAAGAATATAACAGTCATATTCCACGTTCTGACCGATAAGGGTACAGTCACCCACGAAATCCATAAACGCACACAGACCGGTCTTACGGTCAACCTTTTCCGCACGTTCATATTCCTGAAGAAGAGGGTTTATAATGCCTCCGAGCATGGCCGGTATCTGCTTGTCTGTGTGAAGGATGATGTTGAAGCGGTCGGTAATCTTCCCGGCATTCACCTTGATGGCCGCAATCTGTACGATGTCATCCTCAAAGACATTCAAGCCGGTAGTTTCCGTATCAAAGATAACATATTCGCCCTGACAGCACCTGTACAGCTCCAGCATGTATGAGCTGCGCGTGTAGTTGAGAAAATCAGACGGCAGCAGGTAGTTATCACGGAGATATTTCACGAAGCGGCGTGCCTCGGAATCTTCATTGAAAATACCTGTCCCGGTCAGGATCTTTGACCATGCCATCATGTTTGAATCCAAGTACACCACCTGCAGATGGGCGAAAAGCAGCTGTGCCTGACGGGTAGTGAAAAGGTCTTTTCCGGAAATCTTGAAGTGGGGGATATTGCGGTCGGAGAGTACACTGGATATCTGGTCGGCATCCTTGTTCCAGGGCACAAGAACAGCCACCCTTTCAGCAGGATACAAGGTACAGAAATTACCAACACTTTCAGCCACAAGCCTAACTTCAGCGTCCTTTTCGGGAGCGGACATGATGCAGAGAGAATCCTGTCCGGCTTCAGTAAGATTGTTCGTCTTAGGCAGGAAATGAGGGTCAACATCAAGCTCCATGTTGGCGTATGTATTGAAGACATCCAAGAGATATTTCGGGGAACGGTAGTTGAAATACAAGCGGTGCATGTTCTCTCCACAGCGTTCACGCAACCATTCAAGAGTTGCGAGCTTTGCGCCTATGAATGAGAAGATTGCCTGCTGCTCGTCTCCGAGATAAAGAGTCACGTTTTCCTTTGAACGGTCAGTAAACAGATCGATGATTCTGAACTGGAAAGGGGAGAGGTCCTGAACCTCGTCAATCTGAATCCAGGAATATTTCTTCAGCTTGTCCCGGTTCTGAGAAGCGTGGATATAAGTCAGGATAAGCAGGTCATCGAAATCAACCAGATTCCTTTCTTCCTTGTACTGTTGGTATTTTCTTGCAAACTTGAACTGCTGGAGGCAGTCATCCAAGTACTTAGACGGCTGACCAGAAGTATCTACTTTCGGAAAAACAGTACCGTTGTAGAGTCCGACAAAGTTCTCCATCGTGTAGTCAAGGGACACCAGCTTGAACAGCGTCTTATAGTCAAAGGTGCGGAACAGGTCGGTGTGCATCAGGAACTCCTTAGGGCATCCGTTGGCAATCATATAGCCAAGGTGCTGCAGCTTGATGGTATTGGTAAGGACACGCTTGTAGCCATTGCTGGCATAGGAGCCTTCTTTCCAGCCGAAAATGGAAGCCATAATAGACAAAGATTCCTGCTCGTCAATGACGGTGGTATCACGTGCCACCACGTTGTTGTCAAAGAGGTAATGCGAACAGAAGCGGTGTACGTTTCCGACAAACAGACTCATTTCTCCTGAAGCCTGAAGTCTTTCGAGTATTCTGGAGCGCATACCTCTGGCCGCCCTGTTAGTGAAGGTCAGGCAGAGCATGTCATCCAGCGACACACCGCATGAGAGGGCACGAACCACCCTTTCGGCAAGGATATCCGTCTTGCCGCATCCCGGAGGAGCCAAAACCAGGTGATAACCGCTGTCAAGGGTAATCACTTTTTTCTGGAACTCGTCATTCTCATATTTCCTGTCGAAGGTATATGCCGGGTATTCGTAAAGAGGGTAGCTGCCTGGAGTTGGGATGCTACCATCTTGGGTATGGAGTGTGTCGGTGGGTTTCATTATATATTTTCTTACAGTTTGTCAGTTATAAGACCGGGATCTATCTCCAACTTCGAGAAAGCGAACAATTTCTTGCCAAGATCCTTCAAAGAAGCTCCTATATGGTAAACCTCTTTATCGTCAACTATCAGGAAACGGTCATGACTATTCCGGTAGGTTCTGATATTGATGGGTGGGTACTGATCATTATGCTTGTCAAGGTCAAGCTGAAGCTGTGCCGTAATCTTCTGTGTATAGATAGTGGCCGACACACCCGGATTGCGTTTGCTCAGCATAAGCAATACAGATTCATCGACATAGTTGTCTATCAAAAGAAGGGATTTTCTGGCGGTTTTGATAAGATCCGTTGCAAACTTGTAGGCATCGAATATCTGTCCGTCAAAGAAGATACCTTCCACCGGTGGCAGTGAGGTACGGACAAAGAAGTCTATCTTTTCCGAATGTAAGGCGACAGTTTTTTCAAGTTGTTCAATACGTTGATTAATAGCATATCCTTTAAGCATATATTCTTTAAGAATGGTATTCGCCCACCTTCTAAAGTCAACACCTCTTCTTGATTTTACTCGAAAACCAACAGATATAACCATATCAAGATTATAATGTTCAGTCTGATAAACTTTACCATCAGCAGCAGTTGTCGCAAATTTTGCGACAACTGGAACATTATCCAGTTCTTCTTTAAGAGCATTATTAATATGCTTACCAATTGTCTTTACATCACGGTCAAATAGTTCAGCAAGTTGTGAACGATTCAACCATACATTATCTCCATCTAACCTAACTTCTAGTCTAAGAGAATCATTAGGCTGATATAGTACTATTTCTCCTTGTTCCATTTTGTTTGGAATTTATACAGAATATTATTCAACAAAGAAATCACAATCATAAACATCTGTACCGGAAGGGAACTCCACCCTTACACAGTAATTGCCGCAAACTATATATTTTTCTGATACGATAGTTCCGGTTTCTCCAGTATTCGGGTCTGTAACTTGGTAGCCTGGTACCATCTTGGCAAGTTCGGCTTTCATCTTATCTGAGGTAAAAACAGTTATGTTGCATCCACAATGCTCATAATAGACAAGGCCCATATCCATAGACTGTGTAGCCTGCTCTACGATATCCATGATTTCCTGTTTACTGAGTATAGTTTCAGTTTCAAACTGCTGTACCTTTATATCGGGGAATTTCTTTATAAAATCTTCCTTTGTCATAATAAATGTCTTATTATTTAAGAATTAACTACTTAAAATAATATATCAATAATAGTATTCTGTTTTGAATATGTAACAAATTCAAAATTCGAAAGAATGTTTACCTATAACTGACTTAAACTTCAATGTTCATTTATTTCATATGCGGTCTGAAAAGACACTATGCAATAAATACATAATGCTTTTCATTTCCTAATCAAATTAACTCACAAGAGAGGCGATAACCCTTGTAAAGTCTGATATATCACCTTTGACACTCGCTTTTTCCAGTGCCTGCATATATTCTCTTCTTTTCTCAACAGGAATAACAGTCCAGTTATAACCGCCAGAGGCAAGCATAACATTCAGTAGGAAACGTCCCATTCGTCCGTTGCCATCCATATAGGGATGAATGAATACAAAGAAGAAATGTCCCAAAACAGCCCTAACTGCTGGACTTGGTTCATTCTTCAGCAATTCAAAAAGAACATCCATCGCATCATTGACAGCAGTAGGAGGTAGGGGTATATGTAACGAGCCGCGTATATACACCTGACCGGTGCGATACCCAGCCAGATCAGAAGGCTTTAATATATTGGCAACAACGAAAGGAGACCACATTTCAAAATACCAGTTACCGTGAGATTCCTCAATAGCTTCACCTGGGTTCTTACCTTTCAGAATATCTGAAATGGTATGTTTTACCTCTTGAAAAGCCTGATAATAACCTCGTGCGACAAGCGCATTTTTCTGTTCCTTATCTTCACTTTCCGGTTTCCAGTCCCCTGCACCTACCTTTGCAATCAATTCGGGAGACACTTTGTATCCTTCAATTGAAAGCGAATGATAAGCATCCTCCGTATATTTCTCCTCGACACTTTTCAAATATCCCTCTATATCAGCTTTCATACCTGGAGCTTCTGGAAACAGCGACAATACAGTTCCTCTCATATTCTCCCACATAAGACGCAGACGAGTGGCATACGGAGAAATCTGAAAAGTTATCGGGATGGAAGGTCTCTGAGTGAACGGGTCTTCTTCAACCACCTTATAACCAAGCCTTGTCATAAATTGCATTATGGCATCAGCGATTTTGTTATTCCCGATGTTACGGAAAGCACCGGCAATTCTGCCAGCCCTTAATGAAGCTCCTTTCTCTGAAAGGATTCTGATAATATCAGAAGCATCTTTCACCATTGACAAACAGGTACGTGCAGCCACCTCTTCCGTCTGGAAATATGATGGAGAAGCATAAACAAGTCCCTCCGGCAATGAATACATATTTACACCATATACGGGATGCATGAATATATCTGTCGGCACATCAGCTTTCAGGTCAAACAGAGAAGTACCATACATCAGTTTTATAATGTTGTTATTGCCATGTGGAGAGCGTACGATTGATTGAACAGGGATAGTGGTCTTTCCGGAGTGAATATCAAGAGACTGTTCGGGAGTCAGACACCATTCAACGCCGAAGCGTTCTGTAGCATATTTCGCCACAAAATACCAGTAAGAGGTGTACCATACTGTTGTATCTCCTTCCGCACCAGGTCTTGAAGAAATATACCAACCTTTCATTACTTCTTGTAAATATCCACTTTTAAGCAGCCTGTTCAGATGAGTACGGCTTATTTCTTTTGTGCCCTTTAAAACTACACAATTTTTCTCCTTCTGTAAGGCTTGCAGCACTTTTAAGGATTCAACCATTTTTTCTGCTATAGTTGCCATATAATAGAATTACACGTTTTTATTAAGAGGCTTACACACGTTTTATCTTATCCATAAATACAAGTATTTAATAAGTTACAAATACACGTATTTAATGCAAATATATAAATAAATTACGGTAAACAATTACTATACAGTGTAATATTTGAGGTATAACCAACATTTACTACAAATGTTACTCTAAAGTAAGACCCCTGTTTTTGAATATGTCACAAATTCAAGGTTTGATAAAACTTATAAGGAGCAATACAATATTCATACTTCATTAATCTATTCATTAATACAAAAAAGAGTAAATAAGAAGATAAAAAAGCATTCCAAACCGTTTTTAGTCTGATAAGAGAAATGTTTTGACCATTTTTAGTCAGATAAGATGCAAAAACTCTTATCGGCATACTTGATTACATTCAAATCATTTTCTCTATTAAAGAGGAAAATGGATTATGAAATGAATATCAGTTGACCTCTGAATAACCGTTATTCTTTATCGAAATGACTACCCTTGTCTCCGGGCGATTGACACCAATCAGTTTTCTGAAAAGGGGAGAAACCTTGTACAAAGTATGCAAAAGAACTTCTTTTTTTCTACAAGGCCCATCCAACCGAAAAAGCGTTCCATGATACGTATATCAAAACAAAGAACGGCTTGATTGACATACTCCGGTTCTGTCATCTGATAATAATATCCAAAGTCGGGATCCACCTCTGCATACTTGGCTGCATAGAACTCAACATAACGGAACTCGTCACCATAAGTATCAAGGAAAACCGCAACATGGTTCATTGAATTATTAAAAGAATGAAAAGGGAAATAATCCAGCAGTGACGTATCTGCCATAAGCTGAATATAATAGAAAAGATGATGCGCCAGGCGTTTTGGGTTACCTTTCATCATCTTTTCCAAATTTGTAAGTCTTAGTTTACCTTTGTACTTCCGGAAAAGTTCTACATATTTTAGATAATCCCAGATTGTAGCCCACTCTGGAATTGCAGATAGCACCATTTTCTTCTTTGGATAATTCTCCCAGAAAAAATCCTTAGGTCCCAAAGGGTAAAGTTCCTCTATAACAGCAGAAGTCGGATTACCCACTTTTGTAAGAGGGATACCTTCAGCTGCCATATCGAGCATACGGTATACCATATTAACAAGCGGCATCTCAAGATATACGCTTTCGTCTGTAAAATCCTTTAAGTATGCAGAATCCTGTTCCTTTGTCCAAAAGTAATCAGACATAAGTTTGTTCATATATAATAATGTGTATTTAGTTATAAGTATAGAGACTTGAGAGAGTTTATCTTCTATTAGGTTGAATATTCTCTTCTGTCAGATAATTGTATATAGTCTGCTTTGCCTTGATACCGGTTATCTCCATTATCTGTTGTAAGGAGGTGCCAGCCCTGTAGAGTTGTAGAACGGCTTCCTTTTTTGGCTTCTTCATTTTTACACCTTCTTGTCTACCCAACTTTACACCCCGTTTCTTGGCGGCTTCGATTCCGGCTTTGCATCCCTCCAGAATAAGATTACGGTTATACTCTGCAAGCGATGCGAGTATCTGCATAGTGAACCTGCCAACAGCGGTAGAAGTATCAAGGTTGTCCTGAAGGGAAACAAGCTTGATGCGCCGTTGCTCCAGCTTGGCACATAGGTCAAGCATTTCCTTTACGGATCGCCCTAATCGGTCAAGTCGGTAAATGACAAGTGTGTCATCGGCACGAAGGTAATCTAAGCAAGCAGTCAGACCTTCACGCTTGAACTCTTTTCCGGAGATTTTGTCTGTGAAGATTCGGATGCAACCGGCATTGTTCAGTGCATCTATCTGAGAAGAGAGGTTCTGCTCCCTTGTACTTACTCTGGCATATCCAATTATTTCTCCCATAGTCTAAATTATACTTGATTTTTCAAAGTTATTAGATTTAGACTTAAAAAGCAAGAAAAAAGCCCTATATATATAATGTATAGGGCAAATTTATTTAGTCTATGGTAATCTATAGTTTATTTTAGTCTATATAAGGTTAGATAGATATAGTATTTAATCTTTCATTTGATTCTTTTTTCTTCTTATTGCCTCCTGAATATATTTTATCAGTTTCTCATCAAGTTCGTCTTTAGAAAGACCCATTTCCGTCAAGAAATCTTTATTTTTTTTCAATGAATTAATAAAAAGTTTCATGTCAGAATCATCAACTTGAATAGCCCAGAAAAGATTTACCAAATATACGATTAAGCTTTTATACTTATCAGACTTAATAATTAGCGATCTACCTAAAACATTCCACGAAATAAAGTCACTTAAGTCACTATCTGTATAGTTGGGCTGAAGACCTAAGATTGGATTAACCAATAGCTGTGTCGCGGAGTTCATGAGATTTACGTATGAACCTAAAGCATATTGTTGATCTTCTGTCATACTATTATAGTCATAACCAAATGAGCTGATATTAATAATAGCTTCCTGAAGTTTTTTTGTTTCATCAGCAATTCTACTAAGTCTTTCATTCAGTTCAACTATAGCCATCTGATATTTTTTTTCATCACGTAAACTAATAAGAAGGAATATATTCTCTAGCTTTTTCTTTTCATTAAGAGACTTCAAGAAAAATATACCACTACCTAATAATGAAAGTCCAGCTATAGTCCATCCAACAGGACCAGCCAAAGCTAATAGAGCATTACCAGCAGCCATTCCTCCACCTCCAGCAGCTAAAGCACCACCACCCAGCCATGCCAATGCTGCATTTGTTGCAGCAGCACCACTCAAAGCAGAAATAGCTGTACCTGTTGAAGCAACACCAAAGGTTGTTGCAATACCCATAGCTGCAGATGGACCAAGAAATGCTACACCAACACCTAATCCGGTACCACTTGCAGCATATCCAACATTTGCTTTTTTGGCAGATTCATAATCATCATATATCTTATCCACCTGTTTTTTCCAAGAAAGTCTTTCTTCTTTTATTCTCTGATAAGTCAGCAGTGTATCACTTGGCACATTTCTAATTTTGTCAATCTGAGATTGAATAATACTAAGTGTATTATACAATATTTCATCTCTAACGCCGAGTTCATTAATAAGTTTGTTTACAATGCTGATTAACGCTTTAAGTCTATCAGTTGATTTATCTAAATTTGATTGTTTGCTCATATTCTTAGTTGTTAAAATAGTTATCTATATCGGATTTTGTTGTCAATATTTTTTCCTCTGGAACACCTCTTAATTTAGCTAATGATGTACTTTTTGTAAAAGCTGTTAAGTAATCATTGTTTCTTAAGTCATCAACTAGAGTAAGGTATTCTTTATCGTCATACAAGATTTCTAGTTGTTGTAGTCCAGATATGTAAAAATCAAGAACAGCTTTTTGTCTTTCTGCAAATATTGCTTTATTCTTTGCCTTATGGTAATTAATTTCACGTTTTGTTTCACCATATAATGAGATTGTAAATCTACCAAGTCCAACAATATTAAGCCTTAAAAAGAATTCGACAGGATTAAAAGAACCAGCTCCAGTAACAAAACCTCTAATTGTAGCATCTCCTATATCTACAAGGCAGAATGTTCCGTGTGCTACCGTTAACATTCTTTTTACTGTAGGATTTTTAAAAGGAGCACATCTGTTCCACATGGCTTTAAAGGAGCGTTGTTCATCTGGTGTTTCTCTGTAATACCCTATGGCGCGTCTAATAGAGTAGCATAATCTTACTATCAGTTCATTGACTAGCACAGGAATTAATTGTGTAGTCTGAAAACGGAAATCATAACCTTCTTTGTATAGTGTAAGAGCCAGTTCATTAAAATTTTTATCAAATTCACCAACAGGGATACCTAACTTACTCTTAATTGCTATTATACTATTCATCCATGTCCATAAAGGAGAAGGAATACCCATACCTCTTCCTGAGCTACCTGAAGAACCACAGACATCAGACATTAGGTGTCCAAACCAATTGACAAAACCGCACCAGAGTTTACCCATAAGAGTGTTTCCTCTTAATTTGAAACTACCATCGGCATCAACTAACTCTATAAGTTCTCCGTTTGAGACAAAATGAGATGAGTTTGTAAATTGGTCAAGTATAGAAAAGAATAGACCGAGCAAACTTGGATTATGAGCCAAAGATTTAAAGTGGTGGTTGGTAGGATTCAGTTCAAATATGAACTGACCGGCATCACCGCAACCTCTCTGGTCATAAGGAACTTTAAAGTACCTCTCAAGATAGCTTATTGCTGAACTTACCGGATTCTGTTCATTACCTTTCCAACCACATATTTTAGCAAAATCGCAAGTTCTTCTTTCAAACCAATTATCAGTAATATTGCCCAAAAAAGTATCACAAGGTTTGCCAACAAGAAAAATATCTATTATGCCACATAAAGCTCCTGAACTTGCAGCTAGAGCATAATCAATTTTATCACAATCAGGCTTTAAACCCTTTATTGAATTGATTGTTTCATCTAACACTTCAACATCAGATCTGGCTGCAGACATGGCAGAGCTGACACTTGCTAAACACTTAAAACTATTGCTATCACTGTTTATATCAAGGACTATGAATTCATTATCATTAGTTATTGTACCCATACTTTATATGACATTATATAGTTAATGATAGTTCCTCTTATTTAAATAATTCTATAGGGATTAATATCTTGTTCTTCTTTTAGGAACATAAGTCTTATTACCGTTGCTGTTGATGTAATATTGTCCACCGCGACTACCAGTATGAATGGTCTTACCGCTCCCATAATTATATGCACCTACAGAATAGTCTTTAGCAACAGAACCCGTAGAACCGGTATAAGGATTTGAATTTCCTATGGTAGAGAAGTTGTCATGATTGGTATTATTGCTTCTTGTTTTCATGTGACCATTTACATAAGTTCCGTCTTTTCTAGTATATCCTTTCTGATAGCGAACTGAGCTATTTGTAGAGGATATAGAGGTAGAAGAACTCGAACCAAAATAGGAGTTTGAATTATATAAACTCTGAGCATTTGTAGAAATAAAACCTATACATGAAAGTGCGAAAGCAAAAAATATCTTTTTCATAATTCTTAATTTTTATGTGACTGAATTTGTTTGTTTTACTGATGCAAAGGTATAGAAAGGTTAATATAATGATTTAATAAAGAAATATTTCAATCTGTTTATATAGAGATAAATAAAATAAGATTGCAACATTGCAACCTTATCTTCCCTTAACTTTAAACATCAGAGAATAAAAAAATGAATCGTATATAATGTATAGGTAGATATATTAAGATGCGTAAAATATACGCAGAAATTTGATATTTGAATATGGAATATATATCTTTGCGTATATAATACGCATAATAATGGAAGAATATAAATTTTCATATAAATATCCACATCCTGCAGTAACCGTGGATTGTGTGATTTTTGGATTTGATGGTACCAGCATAAAAGTTCTATTGATTCAAAGGGGAGTAGAACCATATAAAGGAGCATGGGCTTTTCCTGGAGGCTTTTTAAGGATGGATGAATCGGCAGAAGAAGCCGCGAAAAGGGAATTAATGGAAGAAACAGGTTTAAAAGATATACCTTTAGAACAATTCTATACTTTTACAAATGTTGATAGGGATCCACGCGAACGTGTTATAACCATTGCACATTATGCTTTAGTTCGGATGAAAGAAGTGATTGGTGGTGATGATGCAGCTAAAGCAAGTTGGTTTTCATATAATGAGATACCACAACTAGCATTTGATCATGAGATGATTCTTAGAAAGGCTTTGTCTCACCTTAAACACGAAATATGTTTTAAGCCTATAGGTTTTGATTTACTGCCAGAGGTATTTACGATGAGTGAGATTCAAAATCTATATGAAGCAATTCTAGAAGTGAAATTCGACAGAAGGAATTTCTATAAGAAGATGTTGAAACTTGGTATATTGGAAGAAGTAGGAGTGAGAGAAGCTGATTCACCGGCTAGAATACCAAAGATGTATAAGTTCAAATCGGAGAAGTATTTTGAACTTAAGCAAAAGGGGTTCAGGCTAGAATTTTAATATTAGAGAATGGAATATAAACAATATAAAATTGAGCTGAGTATATTATGATAGATACTTCTATAAGAAAAAGCCAAGAAGCATAATATATAATACCCAAGTTCATAAAAAAATATACCTATGTATGTACGTATGTAGCTGTAAAATATTATATTCGCAAAAAAAGATATAATATGGCATATATTTATAGAAATCCACTTATTGTAGCTTCACCTAAAGGAAAGGTTGAAGTTATAAAAGTGCTTTTTGATGGCAAAGAGAATCCAGGATACTCTTTAGCAATAGTAAAATGGTATGGTGAAATAAAACTAGCTATCAGGTGGAACATAGCTGACAGCGAGTGGGATGATTCAAAGAAGCAAAACGGGCTTTTAGAATGCATAGGAAGTCCTCAATCTAGAGGGCATTCAACATGGTTCGTATTACCAGATGGTCTTGATTTTATAGATAGAATAAACTCAGGCTACAAAGAATTAAAAGATTTAATAACTTATAAATGATAATAATATGATAAACTTACAGAAAGGACAAAGAATTGAAATAGGTTTAAAGAATGTAGGAGTAGGTCTTGGTTGGGATCCAAATGAAAGTACTGGTTTTGAATTTGACCTTGATGCGTCTGCATTTATGCTTGCATCTGATGGTAAGTTACCACAGGATGAATATTTTGTGTTCTATAACAATACAGTTTCACCAGATGGTGCTGTAGAATCTTCAGGAGATGACCGTTCAGGCGGCAACAGCGATGGTGGAGATGATGAAACACTTACAGTGGATTTAAATAAGGTAAATCCTCAAGTAACAGAAATTGTGTTTACTGTAACGATACATGAAGCTGATGTCCGCAAACAAAACTTCGGACAAGTACGTAATTCATATATTAGAATTTTTAATTCAGTAACTAATGAAGTAATAGCAAAGTATGAACTTGATGAAGACTTTAGTATAGAGACAGCAGTAGAGTTCGGAAGGCTATATAAACATAATGGAGAGTGGAAATTTGAAGCTGTAGGAAAGGGATTTAAAGGTGGATTACAATACTTTGTAAATAAATATGTAAGATAAGATGGCAATAAATTTAATAAAAGGAGAGAATAGAAAGTTAGAGTTGAATAAATTCAAAGTTGGTTTAGGTTGGGATGTAAATGAAGATGCGTCTCAATGTGGCTTTGATTTAGATGTGGCTGCTTTCTTAATTGGTGCAAACAAGAAAACTATATCTGATGATTATCTAGTGTTTTATAACTCCGAGAAGAGAGTAAGACCTAATGATTTGTCAACTATAGTATCTTCATCGCTTTGGTCTAACAATGATAAATTAAGAAAAGAGTCAAGACCTGTTGATCCTGACCTGTCTGTTATTGGCTCAATAGATGACGAAGATGGACTCACATCAGAAGATGGTGATGACGAAATCATGGATATTGACTTGGATAAAGTAAATCCAGAGGTTCAGGAAATAATCATAACCGTTAGTATTTATGATTATATCAATAGAAAACAGAATTTCGGGCAAGTAGAAAGAGCATATGTTCGATTATATAAGCAAGGAAATGATGCTGAAGGAAAGGAAGACTATAGATATGATTTAACTGAAGACTTCTCGACTTGTGCTTCTGTAGAATTTTGTCGTATATATCGAAGAAATGGAGAATGGAAGATTCAAGCATCAGGTATCGGACATAAAGGCGGACTTGAAGAGTTAGTATCAAAGTTCATGTAAAAATAACTTTAATATAATTGTGTAAATGGCTATAATATTAGAGAAAACCGGAGACAAACACCGTATAGATTTAAGGAAACAAAATGAACCAATAAAGGGAGAAATAAAGATAAACTTGAATTGGAACGCAACATCAGGGAAAGGAATAGACCTTGATTTAGGTTGTTTCTATGAACTTAAGAATGGTAAGAAAAGACTAATTGATGGTCTCCAGTTTTCTCATGGCCGTGGAGGAACTAGAGATAATGTAACAAACCAGGGTTGTTATACACAAGCACCCTATATTTGGCATAAAGGAGATGATAGGGATGGAAGTTCCGACACTGGTGAAACAATTCTGATTAATCCGGAAGGATTATCACAAATAAAAAGAGTTATAGTTTATGCTTTTATTTTTGAAGGTGTTGCCCGATGGTCTGAAACAGATGCCCAGGTTCAAATAATTATACCAGGGCATGAGGATATTTTAGTCAAATTAGGAGATTTAACATCAAATCTTAGATTTTGCGCATTAGCATCAATAGAGAATGAAGGAATAAACAATATAGAAATAAAAAAACTCATGACATTTCACAATAGTCATTCAGATTGTGATAAATGTTATGAATGGGGATTCAAGTATAATATAGGTAGCAAATGACATTGCAACATTGCAAGAGAATGCTAACTGATAATCTTCTTATTTTTATAATGTTGCATTTTTCCATAAAACTCTGATTATCATTATAAATTTGCTTTGTAAAACTTTAAAATTATTAGTTATGATTAATCTTGAAAAAGGACAAAGAGTAAATGTTGAGATTCCCAAATTTACTATTGGCTTGGGCTGGGACACCAATGAATCCAGTACCGGCACAGATTTTGACTTAGATGCGTCTGCATTCATTTTAGGAGAAAACAAGAAATTATTGTCTGATGACTATTTTGTATTCTACAATAATCTTAAATCTCCAGATGGCGCAGTAGAACACACAGGAGATAACCTTACAGGAGAAGGTGAAGGTGATGATGAAAGCATCCGGGTTGATCTATCTAAGATAACATCAGAGGCTTGTGAGATTTGCTTCGTAGTGACGATCCATAAGGCAGATGAAAGAAAACAGAACTTCGGTCAGGTTCACAATTCTTTTATCAGAATTTATAACACCGACACTAATGAGGAAATATTAAAATACGAGTTGGAAGAAGATTTCAGTATCGAGACGGCTGTAGAATTTGGACGTTTGTATAAACGCAATGGCCAGTGGAAATTTGAAGCTATCGGTGTAGGTCAGAAACAGGGTTTGGCAGAATATTTGAACAAATATCAATAATCTATTGAATATGGCTATTGAATTAAGGAAACTCGAAAAAGGGCAGAGAATCAACCTTGAAAAATCCAATGGAGCCAAGTTAGTAAACTTTTGTGTAGGCTGTAATTGGGGAGCTGTCGTAAAAAGTACATTTTTCGGACTGAGTTCAAAGGTTCTGGATGTAGACTTAGACCTCAGTTGTTTAATGTTTGATGAAAATGGTCAACCTGTCGATCATATATGGTCACCATTATATCGCTTCGGTGACAAGAATATAGGTTTACCTAATGGCAAAACTGATTCAAGAGATGGTGCCTTGCACCATACCGGTGACGATACTGAAGGAGACCAAAATGGTGATGACGGCCTTGATAATGAGATTATCACAGTCGATTTATCAAGAGTAAATAGCAATATAAACCAGATTGTATTCTTCCTCAATATATATAATACCCAAGAGTTTCAGGGAGACTTCTCTGATATTCCTTATGCCTCAATAAGAATGTATGAAGGTACACCAACAAAGGTAAATTCAGTTTTCGCACAATATGATGTAGCAACTCAGACGACTTGTAGAGGTATGAGAGGTCTGGTTATGGGTAAATTATACAAACGTAATGGAGATTGGAAATTTGCAGCTATAGGGGATGCCTTTGAAGACAGATCAATAGTAAACACTATAGCAAGAGTAATGAAAAACTATTCAAAATAAGAGATATGGCTATAAGACTTGAAAAAGGACAAAGAATAAACCTGGAAAAAGATTCTGGGACAAAACTTACAAATTTCTGTGTAGGTTGTAACTGGGGAGCTATTGAAACCCAGGAAATGAAGGAAGTCGTTGTAAGTGAGGGCTTCTTAGGGTTTGGAAGAAAGACTGAGATGCGTCCAGTAAAAAAAGAAATTGATGTAGATGTGGATTTGAGTTGCGTTATGCTTGACGCAAATGGTCAACTCGTTGATACATTATATTCACCAATGTATAAAAAAGAGTTCTTCACATCTGTAGGACTACCTATTGGAAAAGATTGGTCTAATGACAAATCTATGTTCCATACTCCTGACGATATAGAAGGAGATAAGGGAGGTGATGACGGACTAGACAACGAAATCATTACTGTTGATTTGTTAAAAGTTAATCCTCAGATTGAGCAGATTTTCTTTTTCCTTAATATTTATTCTCCTAAAAATATAGACTTCCTTCAAATTCCTTATGCGGCCATAAGAATGTATGAAGGTACACCAACAAAGGTAAATTCAGTTTTCGCAAAATATGATGTAGCTAAAACCCCTCAATTTGCAGGAACTGATGCTCTTATAATGGGAAAACTTTATAGGCGCAATGGAGAATGGAAGTTTGCGGCAATAGGAGATGCCTTCAAAGAGAATAATGATTTAAGACAAACAGTTAAAAGAATTATCAATAACTATTCAAAATAATAAATAATGAGAAGATTACCTGTTTATTTACTTTTGGACTGCTCTGGGTCTATGTACGGAGAGCCGATTGAAGCAGTTAAAAATGGAGTACAGGTTCTGGTTTCAACATTGAGACAAGATCCGTATGCTCTGGAAACAGCATATTTAAGTATAATTACTTTCGATAGTAGCGCAAAACAAGTGACACCACTAACTGAGCTATCATCATTCCAACAGCCTGCAATAGAAGCTAATGGTTGCACAGCCTTAGGAGAAGCATTAACTCTATTGGCAAATAGAGTTGATCAGGAAGTAACAAAAACTACAGCTGAGCAGAAGGGCGACTGGAAGCCGCTTGTTTTCATTATGACTGACGGTGTTCCTACAGATGACTTAAATAAAGGTTTGGCAGAATTTAAGAAGCGTAAGTTCGGTATGGTAGTAGCATGTGCTGCAGGTCAAGGTGCTGACACTAATGTATTGAAACAGATTACTGAAAGTGTTGTTCAACTTGATACAGCAGACAGTTCAACAATAAAATCATTCTTTAAGTGGGTATCGGCTTCTGTTAGTGCTGGAAGTATGAAAGTTGAAGATACTGGTTCCGATGTTGGAACTATGAGTGAGTTGCCACCTCCACCTCCAGAAGTAAATATTGTAGTCTAAAAAACATTCGCCTCGAATGAGTAGATGATTAATCATAAATAGTTTATGTAGGCAGAAGCCTACATAAACTTAAAAATACACATAATGAGAAGATTACCAGTTTACATAGTTATAGATACATCTACCTCAATGAGAGGTGAGCCAATAGAAGCTGTAAAAGAAGGATTAAGCTCATTGATAGAGTCTCTTCGACATGACCCTTATGCACTTGAAACAGTTTGTTTAAGTATTATTACATATCACAGTAAGGCAGAACAGATATTACCATTAACAGAAGTGTATAAAGTTATTCTTCCGGAATTGATTGCAAAGGGTCGTTCTGTTTTGGGGGAGGCATTATCTTTATTATGTAACAGGTATGATGAAGAGGTGCATAAGAATACTGCTGAACAAAAAGGAGATTGGAAGCCTTTAATGTTTTTATTGGCTGATGGAGGAAGCACCGGTCCTTTAGCCAAATCTATAGCTGAATTTAAGAAACGCACATTCAGTGTTGTTGTAGCATGCGCAGCAGGAAGTAAAGTTCATTCAGACGTACTTCAGAAGATAACCAAAAATATAGTGTATATATCTTCAAACAGAACAGAAGATATAAAGGCATATTTTAAATGGATATCAAATTCTATAGGTGCAACAAGTTCAAAAATTGACTATTGTGGTGATAATGATTTGTCATTGGAGGAATTACCACCTATGCCACAAGAAATAATGGTTTTACATAAAGATAGATAAGAAAATATGGCACGTAGATTACCAGTATATTTATTGATAGACACATCTGGCTCAATGAAAGGAGAACCTATTGAATCTGTCAAAGTTGGTATAGAATCAATGTTAAGCACATTGAGGAATGATCCCTATGCACTTGAGACAGTGAATATAAGCATTATTACCTATGATAGAGATGTAAAGCAGATATTGCCACTTACACCAATTGACGAGTTACAAATGCCTGAAATTGTAACACCAGAAAGTGGGCCTACCAATATGGGAGAGGCATTGGAAATGTTGTTGAAGACAATGGAGAAAGAAGTCAATAAAGGCACTCAGGAGAAGAAAGGTGATTGGATGCCCTTATTGTTCTTGATGACCGATGGAAAGCCTTCGGACATTATGAAGTTTAAAGAGATGGTACCTAAGATTAAGGCAAGTAAATTTGCTACAGTTGTATGTTGTGCTGCAGGGCCAAAAGCTAAAACTGAAGAACTGAGCCAACTAACTGATAAAGTCTATCAGATAGATACTTTAGATGGAACAACTTTATCAAAATTCTTCAAATGGGTAAGCGGAATAATCGGGGAAGGAAACAAATCAATGGGAGCAACATCTGAATTATTGCTTCCTCCACCCCCAGAAGAAGTGAATGTAGTTATTTAAGGACATACAAAATGAATTGTAAATTAATCGGTAACGTATATCAGGCACTTGAAGTTACTCTTGAATCAAACGAATCATTTTATTCGGAGAGGAGTGCAATGATTTATATGGATTCAGGAATAGAACAAGAGATAACTTCATCCTCTAATGGAATAATGGGTACTCTTAGTTCAGTTTTATCGGGAGAATCCTTATTTATTGTAAGATATACCAACAGAGATAGGATACCGAGAAAACTGGTTATGTCCGGAAGAAGCGGGAGTTTAAAATACCTGAAAATCTCAGTTGGACAGAACTTGATATTAAAGAGGGGAGATTATGTTGCCTCAAACAATAAAGTTAACATTGATATTTCATTATCTATAAATAAATTCCTCACTGGTATTGGTCTAAGTTTTCAAAGGATTACAGGAGATTCTACAGTATTCTTTGATAGTATAGATACACTTATAGAAAGAGACCTTCAACCAGGAGAAGAAATAACAGTTGATGAGAATCATGTTAAGGCCTTACTGGGCATTAATGACAACCAGATATCTATACAGAGAAATACAAATATTATGAGAAACCTAGTCTCTGGAGAAGGATTTTTGATGACAAGAATTGTAGGACCAGGTAAGGTTTTCTTAAGTACATTACCATCTATAACAAATAAAAGAGTATGAGAAGATTACCAATATATTTTTTAGTGGATATTTCAGAATCCATGGTTGGAGAGCCTATTGAGCAGGTTCAAAAAGGGATGCGTACAATTATTCAAGAGTTACGTGTTGATCCTTATGCACTTGAAACTGCATTTGTATCTATTATAGGGTTTGCAGGTAAAGCAACTACTCTTTCACCTTTGACAGAGTTATATAAGTTTTATCCACCTGTATTCCCTATTGGAGGTGGTACCTCATTGGGTGCTGCATTGGATTATTTGATGGATGAACTAGACAGATCAATCCAGAAGACAACCATGGAAGTTAAAGGAGATTGGAAACCTATAATATTCCTGTTTACAGATGGTACACCAACTGATGATTACTCGTCAGCATTTGCAAGATGGAACAATAAATATAAACACAGTTGTAATTTAGTGGCCATATCAATAGGAGACAATGTTAATACACAAGTATTAGGGCAGATTTCCGATAATGTTTTAAGATTGAACGACACTGATGAAGAATCATTTTCTAGATTCTTTAAATGGGTAACAGCATCCATTAAAGCAACTAGCGTTTCAGTAACAGACTATTCCAATGATGAAGTTCAATTAGCTCCAACAACTGGTATAAATTTAGAGAAAGTTGATACATCCAAACCTTGTCTGATTGATGAAAATTTTGTTGTATTGTTGGGCAAATGCCAAACAACCAAACAGAATTATCTGGTAAAATATGCCAAAAGAATAAAAGATGGATATGATAGTGATAAGACACGCGGTATTTTCAAACTTGTTGGAGCATATCCTATCGATGGTGAGAAGTACAGTCAATTATCAGTACCAGGAAGTACGAATAGAAGTATAAACTCCAGAGAAATGATAGGAGTTCCAGCCTGCCCATGTTGCGGGAATCAACTTGGTGTTGTTATATGTGAATGTGGTAACATTTTCTGCGTTGGTGAAGATGGTAAAAGTTCGTGTCCTTGGTGTGGATTAGAAGGAACTCTTGATAGTACAGGGGAAGCCGGTGTAGATGTAAATAGAGGAAGGGGGTAAAGCATGAGTATAGTTTCGAGCTTATTAGATAAACATGGTATTAAAGCCTCATTAGCTCAGGCCGATGATTTTGAGAAGTGGCTAATTGAAAAAAACTGGGATTTATATAATGAAGATAAGATGAATAATAGGGTCATTATAGAAAACGAAATAAAGAAACTTGGTATTAGATTTGCGAATGGAACCGTGAAGAAAGATTATAATGCGCAAATTGAAGTACCATTCGATCTTGTAAGTGATATGTGGATAGAAGGTCTTGAACCGACTGGCCTTAACTGGACAGTTGAAGACTTTAGCAAGTGCGAAATCAAAGCTGATTCTTCGACAAATACCAATCAGGAAAATGAATTTAATAGTGCAAACGAGCTACAGGACAAGCCTGAAGTTATTTGTTTTTGTGAAGATAAAATTGATGAAGAAAAGCATAAGGGAGATAAATGTATACTTAAGATTTTTGGAAAGCCGCTAAAATCCGGAGACTTTACAATAAAGCTCTGTTATAAGCATTATGGGTGGATAGAAGGTGAACCAATAAGTTATATAAACATTCCAATTGCCTTTAACCCAGATCCTAGAACTTTATGGAAGAATATACCAACTCCGGAAAAGTCCTTATTCTATAAGCCGGACTCAGAGTGTGAATATATTAAGATTGAAGAATCACCAGAAACAGGCCCAAGAAAGGACATTGTTGCAGCAAGTCAACGTGGCCGTTCCCATGCTCAGGATGGAAAGGCGAGAGATGATCATTTCAAGATACATCATTGCGATGAATCTGACTGGTATATCTTAGCAGTTGCAGATGGTGCTGGTTCTGCAAAATATTCAAGACAAGGTTCAAGAATAGCGTGTGATACTGTAGTTGAATATTGCGTAAATAAGCTTAAGGACAGTACTGAACTTGAAGATGCTATCAGGGCATATAAGACAGCCGAAGATGAAGAATCGTCACGCAAGCAAATGGCAAATGTTATTTACAGTATTGTAGGTAATGCAGCTTTCAGTGCACATAAAACAATTAAAGAACAGGCCAAACAAACAGCAAACGATATACCAGGTGTTAGTATAAAGGATTTCGCTACCACTTTAATGTTCTCTATTTGTAAAAAATTTGATTTCGGATGGTTTGTTGCATCATACTGGGTAGGTGACGGAGCTATGTGTATATTCAATAAAGAAAAAGGCACATTCAAATTACTCGGTATTCCTGATGAAGGAGAGTTTTCAGGTCAAACAAGATTTCTTACTATGCCTGAAATTTTTAATGGAGGAAAAGCTATTATGGATAGATTAAGGTTCTCTATAGAAGAAGATTTTACTGCCTTGTTTTTAATGACTGATGGTATATCTGACCCTATGTTTGAGACTGAAAATAATCTTAACAGCTTCAATAAATGGGCAGAGTTCTGGAATAAACTAAAAACAGGTTTTCCTGATGATGAAATCAGCGGTGTTGATTTGAAAGATGATAATGAAGAATCAAAAGATCAGCTATTAAAATGGATGGATTTTTGGTCACCAGGAAATCATGATGATAGAACACTAGTAATACTATACTAATATGGCAAAAACAATAAAACTTACAGCAAGTGACGGAACTACAGTAGAATTTGTAGATGAAATTATTGGTTCCGGAGCAATGAAAGATGTATATTTCAGTCCTGACAAGTCATATGTAGTGGGGTTCTTCAGAACACCGCTTGATATAAATTCTAAAGATAGAATTCAGAATATTACAAGCACCTATAAGGAAAAGATATTCAATCAAGCAGGTGGAGAATATTGGAAGAAAATCTTTTGTTGGCCTGAGAAACTAGTAGAATGGAATGGTAAGGTAGGGTTAGTTGTTCCTGCATATAACAAGAATTTCTTTTTTTCAGGAGGGAGATTCAAAGGACAGGAAAAGGTAGGAAAATGGTTTGCTTCTGCAAAACTTAGAAATAAGTTCCTTGAAGATGACCAGAAAGGTAACTGGCTTACACATTTTCATATGTGCATACAATTGGCCAGAGGTGTGAAGAGATTGCATGCTGCAGGTCTTTCTCATTCGGATTTATCATACAATAATATACTTGTAGATCCAGTTACAGGTACTGCGAATATTATTGACTGTGATGGATTGGTTGTGCCAGGCAAATATCCACCTGATGTAGTAGGAACACCTGACTTTATTGCCCCTGAAGTTTTGGAAACAAGAGGATTAAAAAGGGATGATCCTAACAAAAAACTGCCTTGTATCCAAACAGACAGACATGCTCTTGCTGTATTGATTTATATGTATCTGCTATATAGACATCCACTTAGAGGTGGAAAAGTTAATGATTTGGATGCAGCAAAAGATGAAGAACTCTCAATGGGCAAAATGGCATTGTTTATAGAGCATCCTACGGATAAAAGTAACAGACCCAAAGTTGATCAACTTGCACCGAGTGAGTTGCCACAAGGTGATGTTACAAAATTACCCTATTCTATATGTGGACCGTATCTAAAGAGTCTATTTGATAGAGCCTTCATAGATGGATTGCATAACCCTAGTATGAGACCAACAGCAGATGATTGGGTAACAGCATTAGTCAAAACAACCGATTTGATGCAACCTTGTCAAAATCCTAAGTGTAAGGCTCACTGGTTCGTATTTGACAACAGTACAAAACCTAAATGCCCTTTCTGCGGAACTGAATATCATGGCCAGTTGCCGGTTCTGAATTTATACTATTCACCTAAACCAGGTACATACAGACCAGAAAATTACAGACTTATGGTATATAATAAACAAAGTCTGTACCTCTGGCATGTTAATCGTTTCATATTCCCGAATGAGACATTAACTGCAGAACAGAAAAAACCGGTAGGAGATTTCCATTTCTTTAATGGCAAATGGATATTGATAAACAGAAGTTTGGGTGATTTATGGGATAAGGATTTAGACAAGAAAATAGGAATAGGAGAATACGTGGAACTTACTGAAGGAAAGAAAATCCTACTGGGAAAGAATGATGGAGATAGACTTATTATTGTACAATTGGTAAATAATTAAAGGGTTCTATAGAGGAGAGGAATGTGAAAATAAATATGACCCGAACCCCTATTAAGTATGATTTGAAACATGATCTATATAGAAAGGAATAGTCAAAAATTTGGACCTTATGATGATAACGCTTTAATATCATATATAGAAAGCGGTCAGGTTCTCCTTTCTGACAAGGCTTATGATGATGATAAGAGAGTAAATACATCTGTTAGGCAATATATTAAGGACAAACATTTAAGGGCTAAAGTTAAGCATGCAGGTTCCTTTACCTATCAATTGAATAGAATAGGAACAGAGCTTCTTTTTCCAAAAGATGCTTTCACGAAGAAAAGTATTATATCAGATACGAGATTAATCCTTTTGGGACTGGTAGGACTGATACCTTCTGTTTTAATGTTTCTACCGATAGGTGGATTATTGGTCTTTTATTTGATTTCATTATATTTTGCAGTTATATGGGGCCTTTTCTTTTATTATTTCTTTAAAACACCACAAGTAAAAGTCAATACCACCATATCTGTATTTTTTATAACACAGGCAGCTGTCTTTCTTATATGGGATATTTTTGGATTGCCAGCACTAAATCCTTTTTATCATCTTGTAGATTCAGCGTTTCCTCTGAGTCTGATAGGATATACTTTAGGAGTTGGATTAACTGAGGAGTTTGGAAAATCAATACCACTCTTAATTATAAACAGAAAAGCAAAAGAACCATTAATACCGCAGACCCTGGTGTTTTATGGTTTAATGTCCGGAATTGCTTTTGGTGTTTTTGAAGGAGTTCAGTATCAGGTTACAATCAATGCACAACAGGAATACGCAACAGCTTATATGCTTAATATATTGAGATTGACTAGTCTTCCTTTCATTCATGCTGTATGGTGTGGTATAGCCGGTTACTTTATTTCTTTTGCTTCCCTATATCCTAAATATCGTATAGCATTATATTTTCTTGCTATAGCCATTCCAGCCCTGCTCCATGGTGTTTATGATACCTTTTGTGGTACATTGTTAGGTACAGTAGTAGCCCTACCCGTTATGTTTATAACAGTTATTTTACTTAATGCATATTTGAAGCAAGGTGTAAATTATCAATCAAAATTAAGAAATTAAGTATGGGTAAATGTAAATATTGCGGTAAAGATGCCGGATTCTTAAGGAGCAAACATGATGAATGTGAGGCAAAATTCAAAAGTGGGCTGAATCAGGTTAATAACATAGTGTCCAACTGCTTTGCCTCAAACGAAGACTTTTACTTGAAGGAAAGGGAAATAAAGTCTATAGTAGCAAATTCATATATAGATACTACATCCTTGGAAAACGAATATATTAAGATTTTCGATCAAGCTGTAGAAAGATACCTGAATGATGGTATAATAGACAAAAGGGAAGAACAGATGGTTGCCAGATTCCTTCAGTTTACTGGAATGCAACAGACAAGACTGAATGAAAATAAATCATTGGAAAAGGTATTGCAATCAAAAGTCTTGGAGGATATTCTGGCCGGGAACAAACCAAACCCTCGAATTACTATTTCAGGAGATTTCCCTTTCATGTTGGGGAAAACAGAAAATCTTATCTGGTTATTCAGAAATATTACTTTACATCAACAGAAGGTCAGGCGAGAATATGTAGGAAGATCAAGCGGAGTTAGTGTAAGGATAATGAAAGGTGTATATTATAGGACAGGAGGATTTAAGGGACATCCAGTAGAAACTACAATCATGCAAAGGATAGGAATTGGTTCAGTATGTCTAACTGATAAGAATCTTTATTTTTCTTCACCAGAAAAGAGTCTGAAGATCCCATATTCAAAGATATTGAGCGTTGAATCTTACTCAAATGGTGTAGTTGTACAAAAGGATGGAGCCAATGACAAACCTATTTTTCTAGAAAATATAAACAGTTGGTTCGTATATAATGTGATAGCCAATCTTAAATAAACATGACATGAGAGCAGAAGAAAGAATTGCAATATGTAGGATATTGACTGACCTTATTAAGGCTGATTTGGTCATTGATTCAAATGAGATGCAGGAATATGTAAAATTGTGCGAATCTTATAATATACGTAGGGAAGAGGAAATAAAGGCTTCCTCAATAACACTATCTGAGGCTGTAAGTTTATTAAAGCAATCCGATAGAGGATTGCAGCGTGACCTCATAGGAGACTTCTGTGATTTGTCTATGAGTGATGGATTCTGTGCAAGACCGGAGGCATTGTTGTTGATTGGATTAAGTAGATGCCTGGAAGATCCTTATAGTTCTGCTCAGATTTTGTCAATACCACAACCAGTATTCAATGTGGCATTTGGCTCAGTATTATATATAGAATCAAGTACAAATGAAGGACTGAATCAAGTCATTAATGACAATTTCAGGACTCTTTTTAAAGAATGTCAGGTTGTAGGGTTCAACTTTATTTACGTTCCAAAAGTTATTGAACATTATAGAAGTACAGATAGGAAGCTTACATCACGTATTGTTAGATTCTTATCTCCGGCTTTATCAGATGAAGGTGTAGAAAATGTAATAAATGGGTTACTTTCGATAAATACGCAAAACTTCTGTAAGGATATATTGTGCAATAAACTTGGAATAAAGGAACTAAGAGATACTGAACCAGCTTTGCTAATTAAAATAGGCAGGAGTTACGTTAATGATAACCTATATGCAAATTACCTTAAGATCAATGTTGATGAAAATATAGTCAAACAGATGCAGAAACTCCTGGATACATTCAGCGGTATGTTAAGTTCAGACAATATCAATGTATCAAAAGTAGAAGAAAAGAAGAATCAATTCTTATATCATGGATTCTATAAACAGCTATTGGATATATATCTTATAAGAAGAAACGTAAGAAGTACCGTCAATGTTCATCCATATAAAGAAGAGATCTTGATGCCGGACATAGATATGAAGCTAACAAAACTACACAGAAGGGAAAAAGCATTATACCTTCTTCTCCTCATTGTAAGTAAGGAAGGTGGTATTAATTTTAATCTACCTCAAAATGCAAAACAGGCTCAAATATATGAAAAGAGAATGAGGCTATTCCAAAATAGATACAAGGTGATTTACGAACTTTTTGGTGGAGAAAGAGGTGGCGCACCTGATTTGACTCAGGCTGAAATCAGAAGACCTATTATAAGTTGCCTTCGTCGAAGTTTGGCAGAAATCAGTGGAGTTTTATATAATGCTAACGATTATATGATAAACAAGGATGTAGATGGCTATATTAAGGTAAATCTTGATGACAAGGAATTATTAATATTCGAACCAGAAAGAGGTTATGTTTATTTGTATGAATCAGATATTTACAGAAAAATTATAGATATGCGGTAGCAAAGCCTGCAACATTGCAACTATATTTATATCTGGTAATAAATGATTGTACTGAAACATTTCAGGAATCAACACATTGAATATAGTTGATATAACTTTGCATCAGTAAAACAATTAATTAAACAGATGGTTATGAAAAAATATTTTCTTATAGTTGTATTGATTTTGGTCTCTGTAATATCAGTATCTGCTAAATCAGATTTGTATTCTTACAATAGTAGGAACTGTTATACCCAGACAAATAAAGCGTCAATAACATTTAGAAATACATCCAGCAGTACTATTATTTTAAAGATAATAAAATCTTATGGAGGTCTTTATCAAAGTGTAGTTCTATCCCCGAACTCCAGTAAGGTAGTACAATTTGGGAGCACTAGTTCTTATAAATTGAAGATAAAAGCTATAACCAACAATAATGTATCATATCATGATGGAGGAGATTTTTCTGTGACATGTACACCAACCGAATGGACAGAGGGTACAATGTCTTTCAGTATATCAAGTTATGGTTCTGGACTAGGCCCTAAAATCTCAGCTAAAGAATTTGAAAGCAATTATTAAGAGTTATGAGAAAAGGGAATTTAGTGATTTTGTTGTCCGCAGCAATTTTGTTAATTACTTTAGGAAGTTCATTACTATCAGCAATGTTTTTCTTAAAATTAATGATAGGTATAATAACTCTCCTATTTGTTCTTTATTGGAAATTTACGCCTTATAAAAACCAGCTTTCCTCAAATTACAGGAAATATTATGATATGATGGACAAATATATAAAGCCTGTTTTTAGAATGTTTTCAAGATATTCGAGAATAAAACTTGGTCCATCTATGGAAATGGAATCTTCTTCATTTATAATATGTTCAATTTTAATAGTAATTTTGGTAATACTATAAATAAAAATTCATGTAAGGGGAAACTTAATTAAAGTTGGAAATTAGAAAATAATATATTATCAACTAAGCATTATGGAAATTAAAAAACAATTACACGGACTTACGGAAAAAGAAGTCCTTAAAAGTAGGGAGCAGTATGGACGCAACCTTATTACACCACCAAAGGAAACACCTTGGTGGAAACTTTATCTTGAGAAATTCAAGGATCCAATTATTGTTATTCTCCTTGTTGCAACAGCAATCTCATTGATTTTTGGTATAGTACATGGTGACTTCACAGAGTCAATCGGTATCATTTTTGCTGTTCTGATTGCAACAGGAGTTGGTTTCTGGCAAGAATACGATGCAAAGAAGAAATTCGATGCAATGAAGACTGACAAGGACTTTGAGCCAGTAAAAGTAAGACGTGACGGTGTTGTGGTTGAAGTTCCAAAAGATCAACTGGTTGTAGGTGATGTAGTAATACTTTCTGCTGGTGATGAAATACCTGCAGATATAGAATTACATCATTCTATGGATATGAAAGTATCTGAGGCTTCTATGACCGGTGAATCTGTTGCCGTATCTAAATATGTAATGACAGAACCTTACACTGGTTCCGGTTTCGCTCCAAATCTACTTCTTAGAGGTACGACTATAGAGCAAGGTATGGGAGAAGGTATCGTTGTCAAAGTTGGTGATGAGACTGAGATAGGAAAAACTACCAGACAAGCATCTGAAGAGACAGACAGCAAAACCCCATTGGAAGAAAAACTTGATGAACTTGCAGGTAAGATAAATATAGCAGCCTTCACTGTAGCAGCAGCTATGTTTGTAATTCTAAATCTGGTTCACTGGGACTTTGCATTTGGTGATAATCCTTTTGTAATGTCATGGGACACATTACTGACTGAGGTACAGTTCCTGATGGGTGCAGTAGTGGTAATTATAGTTGCAGTACCAGAAGGACTACCATTGTCAGTAACTCTGGCATTGGCTTTCTCTATGAAAACAATGGCAAAAGAGAATAATCTTGTTAAGAAGATGCACGCTTGTGAAACAATCGGTGCTGTAAATGTTATATTCTCTGATAAGACTGGAACACTGACACAGAACGTAATGACAGTTGTTGAGAAAGATGTTGTCGATGGAATGAAAGAGAAATTGGATATTATTGGTGCCATCAACTCAACAGCAAACTGGTCAAATGGCTCCCAGGTTTTGGGAAATCCAACAGAAGGAGCAATACTTAAATCAATTGGCCACGAATTGACAGAAACCCTAAGAAATGAGTATGATGTAATCTCTTGTATTCCATTTTCAAGTGCTTACAAATATATGGTTACATATGCTAACAAGTTGTCAAGTAATGAAAAGATTATTGTAATCAAAGGAGCACCAGAAGTAATTGCAAGAATAATTGGCTTTGACGGTTTCTTGACTAAAGTGTCAGATCAACAGGCCAGAGGTAGAAGAGCTATTTCAGCTGCCATCTTAGGTGAAAATTGCGATTTTGAAGCCATTAAAGCAAATCTAGATAATGGTGTAATGATCCCTGAAGCCCAATATGTAGGTACATGGTTCATAGAAGATCCGGTTAGACAAGATGTTCCTGATGCAATCAAGACTTGCTACAAGGCTGGTATTGATGTTGTAATGATGACGGGGGATAATCTTAAGACAGGAACAGAAATAGCACGTCAGGCAGGATTCAAAAATATTTGGGCTATTGAAGCTAAGGATTTTGACAAGGCTATCAAAGAATCAGGTCATGGAAGAGAATTCCCAAATGTAATAGCACGTTGCACTCCTACAAATAAATTGGACATTCTAAAATGGGCACAGGAAAGAAAGTATGTATGCGCTATGACTGGTGACGGAGTTAATGACTCACCGTCTTTAAATTATGCCGATGTAGGTATAGCAATGGGGTCCGGAACATCTGTAGCAAAAGAGGCTTCAGATATTATATTGCTTGATGATGCATTCCCATCAATCGTGACAGGAGTTAAATGGGGGCGCTCGTTGTTCAAGAACATCAAGAACTTCCTTTATTTACAGTTGTCCATTAACGTATCAGCTTGTTTGATTGCTGTTTTCGGACCTTTGGTTGGGGTTGAAATGCCATTTACTGTAACTCAGTTCCTATGGATAAACTTGGTAATGGACTCATTAGCTGCAATTGCATTAGCATCTGAACCTGCTGATGAAAAAGTATTAGAAGATAAACCAAGAAATAGAAAAGAGTTCATAATTAATAAACCTCTCGCAAAGGCAATATTCGGATTTGGTGGTTTAATATTCTTGATATGTACCTTCGTATTGTGGAGCATGAATAAGAATATACCTTATATTTCTGAAATTGATACAACTATGTTCTTTGCTGGATACATGGTATTGAACTGGTGGAACCTGTTCAATGCACGAGTTATCGGTAAAAACAAATCTGTATTCTCAGGTTTGTTCAACAACTCAAAATTCTATGGAGTAACATTCGGTATTCTGGTAACTACATGGTTGATAGTACAGTTCGGCGGTGAAGTCTTCAGAACGCATCCATTATCATGGGAAACTTGGGGTATGATATTATTGGTAACTTCACCTGTACTAATAATAAGAGAGTTATATTTCCAGCTTTTCGGAAAGAAGAAATCTAATTAATAATCAAGCCCCTTCGGGGGCTTATTTTTTTTATATTTATATGAACGTAACACCTGAACTTATAGAGGAATTGAAACTAAACGAAGTATTTGTTTTTGGTAGTAATCTGGCTGGCCGTCACAATGGAGGTGCAGCAAGAACAGCGAGAAAGAAATTTGGAGCTATTCAAGGACAAGGAGTAGGTTTACAGGGGCAATCTTATGCTATACCTACTATGCATGGGGGTGTAGAAGATATACAACCATATGTGGATGAATTTATAAACTTTGCCAAGAACAATAACAATCTTCACTTCTATGTAACAAAAATTGGCTGTGGTATAGCAGGATTTAAGATAGAGGAGATTGCGCCACTGTTTTCTAAATGCATTGATATGAATAATGTGTCTCTACCAATTGAATTTATAAACTATATTAAGAGCTGATACCCTGCGTTTTAAACCTGAGAAAGACAAAGGTAGTTATAATACAATCATACTTATAAAATCACATTCAGTAATGAAGAATTTGTTATCAATTATATTATTGTTGTTATTAACTTGTAACAACTTGAATGCTCAAAATGTACCTAAAGAATTTGATACATATAACTATAAAAGAGCTGTAGAAGAAATAGAAAAGGAAAATTATGCAGGTGCTAAGGAATATCTTAACAAAGAGCTTGAGGAGAATCCTAAAAATGCTTATGCTTCTACATTGCTTGCTATGGCATATTTCAAAGAACAAGATTATTCTACCTCACTTTCTCTGATAAACCAATCAATAAAGATAATACCTAAGAAAAACAAGGATTTTAAAGCGTTTGCATATTTGATAGCAGCTGACATCTATAAATATTTGGAAGAATATGAGAAGGCCATAGAGAATTATGACATGGCTATTGAAGAATGTCCTGATGAAGCAGAAACTTATGAAAAAAGAGCTGATTTATTATACAGAATAGGTGAATATGATTTATCAGATAAGGATTATAAAACATCAATTGAAAAGGCAAATGGAAACTATCTGGCATATATGGGATTAGGACGTAATGCTATGGAACAAAATAAATATGATGCCGCCATTGAATACTTCAATTATGTTGAAAAACTAGTAAAGGATTATTCATCCGTTTATTCTTTTAGAGGAGAATGTTATTTTTCTAAAAAAGAATATATTAAAGCAATCGATGATGTTATTAAAGCATTGTCTATAGATGGAGATGATAAGGCATTTTACTTAATGGTCGAACTCTCAAAACATGCAAAAACAGAACTTATCACAAAACTCAAAGTAGAACTTACAAAATCTAAAGATAGTTCTTTTTGGCCTTTTTGTATAGGGGTAGCATATGAGACAACAGACAACTATAAGGAGGCTATTTCTTACTATATTAAAAGTAATGATATTGAAAATTCACCTGATGTGACTTATAGGATAGGAAGATGTTTTGAGGATATGGGAGAATATGAAAAGGCCTTGGATTATATAAATTTCACTTTGCAAATTGATTCTACTGACAATTCATTTGTTTTTACGAAGGCTGATTTGTTGTATGAAATAGGAAAAACAGATGAAGCTATATCTGAATTGGACAAAGTAATTTCTTCCAAACCAGAGTTCTATTATGGTTATTATAGACGTGGTTTCTATAAAGACAACAACAATGATACTGATGGAGCTATAGAAGATTATACAACAAGTATCGTTCTGGAACCTTCTTATGCTTATGCTTACCTTGGGAGAGCTGATAAATATAAACAGAGAGGAGAAAAGGAGCTTGCAGAAAGCGATTATAAGAAGGTTATAGAGTTGGATACAATACCAGATAATGATGCTTGTGCTCAGTATGCCTATTTTGAATTAGGCGATACGCTTAAGGCTAAAGATTTTATGCTAAAGGTTATAGAAAATAATCCAGATAACCCAGGCTCATATTATGATGCAGCTTGCCTATACACCCGTATTGGTGAAGTGAGTAAAGCAATAGAGTATCTTGAAGAGTCTCTTAAAAAAGGATATAAAAGATTCAAACACATAGAGAATGATGATGATTTAAAGCAGATAACTAACACAAAAGAGTATCAAAAGCTAATAGAGAAATATAAAATAGAAAGCGATGAGAAATCCGGCGATATTTCATACAATTTTAATATTAAGACTCTAGATATTCCGTATAAGAAAGATGGTGACTTGTATATAGTGAATTGTAAAGTTAACAATTTGCCCTTACATTTTATCTTTGATACAGGAGCTAGTGATATTTCCATATCAGATGTTGAAGCAAATTTTATGTATAAAAACAATTATCTTAATAATAACGACTTTATAGGGAAGAGAAATTATTTAACAGCTGACGGAACTATTTCGGAAGGAACAATAATAAACATAAGAAATGTGAACATAGGTGGACTTGAATTAAAGAATGTAAGAGCATCTGTTGTTAAAAACCAAAGAGCACCATTATTGCTAGGACAATCAGTATTGAGTAGATTAGGGAAGATAGAGATAGATAATGATAAGAAGATAATTAAGGTAACCTATAGTAGCATTAAATGAAAAGAATGCATTATAACATAAAGAGGCAGTTTGGATAGACTGTCTCTTTATTTGAATATGTCCATTAAATAGGGTACGTAAATAGAACTATGTCAATCCTTTAGCTTGTTATTCGTTTAGCTCAACATTGCATCAAATATATCTGATTTTCAGATATTTATCCGAAAGTAAAATTTGAGGCTATCAAGCTTGTTAGGGATTGACACAGTTTGAATTACGGTCTCATTAAATATGAATATTTCGCTATTCTAATAACCATAAGATGTCTCATTAGATAGGCGCTCTTCCTCCTCTTCCTGTTCTATGGAAAAGTCCCAAAGCAGCTCCAGAACCTCACGCTGTTCTTCAGGTGTTCCTTTGTCTGAAGGATCCAGCCAGTTGACCTGTGAGTAGTGAAGAAACTCTTCGAAGGTAGAGAAGTAGAAATTCCCACTGTTAGGAATTAGTACGAAACATCGTGGAAACCCAAGATGTAATAGGCCTACCTGTTCAGGGTGGTCTATTATATTGTCACAATACCAGCAACCTGCATATTTCTGTGCATCTTTTGCCATGCTATTCAATATTAAAGTTGTTTTATTTTATCCCTTATTACCTGAAGCATATTCAAGGAAGTAGCTACGATTTTCTTGGCATTGTAGTCGCTGCCGGCTTCCTTAAGGTGATGACGGTTTGAATCTATAAGGACATCGAGGAAGCTGATACATTCCTCATTGGTCGGTTCTGCTGAATGAACAGGTACCAGACTGTTTTCACAGATGTAGTCACATGCTTTCCTCATAAGAGTGCGTATTGATGCCGGAGAAGGATTCTGGCCGGTAATACGCTTGATTTCAAGTTTCAGGTTTATTCCATTTGTTCCCTTTACTATCTTAACTGTATCAGATACCATTTCTGGCTCTGTCACATAATCAACACGAGCAACAAAGGAATTGTCAATATCAGTACATATAATGAAATCACATTCACCTTGTGAATGCCACCGGTTCTTGTCAAATACAAACAAGGGAATTTCTCGTTTAGCCATATTACATATCTTTTATATCAGCAATCAGTTTATCGTCTTTATCCGAATAGAAATAGAGTCTTTGCAGACCATCATTGCAAATGCCATACTCTTCACCGGTTTCATCAACCCAGCCGTTATACTCAATGATTCTGTCCATGGAACTGTCCCAGTCATCACTTGAATTGATGTAGTCGCGGAATTCTTCAAGAGTATTCACTGTATCAAGTTTGAGTGTCACACCCAGTACCGAGCATATCCTGTCAATAATATCTACACTGACATTATATTTCCCGTTCTCAATCTTACATATATTGGCATAGTTTACGCCAGCCATATCGGCCAGCTGGCGCAAAGTCAAGCCTCGCAAATTACGGTAATCAGTTATCTGCTTACCGAGCAATCGTCTCGCATTCATGTTATTGATTTATTATAAATATGAAGTACTCAAATGCACCTAACAGATAAACAGGTTCTTGTTGTCAGGTGTCATTCCGAGATCAGCAGCATAAGGTGCGCTGTACCATTCATCCCAGTTGAATCCGTTTCTGTATTCGTCAGAGACTATTTCAATGGAAACATGTTCAGACTTGTAGGCTTTGTATAGCATGACATTATCAATGAAAAGATAAGTTTTGTCAGTGAAACTCTTTACAAGCTCCAGACCTTCATCGAGCCGTTCTCTGCCAATCTTCTCAGCAGCCTGGTTATAGGATTTTCTATACTCACGTGCAGCCTGAATTCTGGACTTCTGCATATTATAAAGGGATTTGGCTCTTGTTTGTACTCTCTCGTCAAATTCAGCTTTCGTAACCTGAATATTGCCCAGATGTTCATGTATGAAGTCGTTATTGTACTTTTTGCCCCTTCCGGAATAGTAATCCCGGTCATCGAAATAATACTCACCCAGTCCTTCAATGACTACTGTCTGGGTGCCTCCCATACGCTTAGAATAGGAATGCTTGAAACATTCAGGGTGTTCCTGATAGAACAGGATGGATTCCTGAACGAATGTCTTTAATGTTTTCATATAGTAATGCAGAATTTACCGTGTTGCCCCCACGCTTAAAGTTACTTCACAAATGTAAGAAATTTTATTCATGTTGGCAAATATACCAACAATAATTTATGCAGGAAATAAACTACTATTGAATAATAGTTTACAGATTCACCAAAGGGAAAGAAAAGGGCTAGAAACCAAACTGTGTCCGTATCTTCCTCAATACCTCATTTACCTTCTCATTCTCAACATCCATAAGGTCATCACCCCAGGATTCAGGGAAATCAATGATGGATTTGCCGTTGTTCAGGACTGCATTCCTGATGGCTTTCTTTACGTTCGGAAAAGATGGCTCTATCTGGAAGTGCAGGCAATGGCGTACAGCCATTGTAAGAGTTTCCTCGTCTATGAAGAAACGGATGGTCACATTCATGTGAATCTGGTTTTTCTGTTCAAATTTTTTCCTCTTTGTCTGGAGTTTTGACAACCTGGAGTAGAAGAATGACGGAACATTTGTTCCTTCTGAAACAAGCCTTTTCATTTCTTCCTGGATTTCATTGATACCGTCACGGATGTCAGTAAGGTCAGTACAGTTTGATGCGATTGTATAAGGTGAAAGTTTTGTCTTCATGTCAATATGATTTATAGGGTTAAACTTTATATCTGTAGTTCTTGTAGGATGTCTTGCTTATATCCACAGCATCATATACTTCGTCTGTATGTTCTGATGGCATTATAAAGCCGTTACATTCAAGAATATGGCAGACAGTATATCTGGCGGTAATCCTGTTATCCAAGATGATGAACTCAACATCCCTGTAAAAGCCTTTGAAGGTCTTGCCGTTTGCATCTGTGATTATTACAAGCTCTCCCTTCAGGTGGTCAAGTTCTGCAGCTCTCTGCTGTGCATTCTTAAGCAATATATTGGCACTTTTCAAGCCTTGCTGAATAATTATTTCCGGTTTCATAAGATAACAAATTAAAGTGTTGTATAATTGTTTATTATACCCTATCCTTTATACCTTGACAAAGGATAGGGAAAAAGAGTCAGTCAATGTCATAGCCTATCATTGTATTGTCATTGATAAGCAGATAATAATAACCGTTACCACAATTTCGGTATTCCTTGCTGAATCCGGCTATCATATCACCATTCTCTTTCGGTTCACACCAAAGTGTCCCGTCATAACCGCAAAAGTCAAACCTATAGCTTGAATACTTCTCTTTCTTTTTGAAGGCTTCCCTGAAGCATGCCATCACCATGTAGCCGCAATACTTCTCGATGGTGCTCAATCTGATACATTTTCCGTCAAT
>OGXT01000675.1_pt1 | contig 39826 bp, 47 predicted proteins | sample 1576361 | NCBI WGS metagenome assembly OGXT01 (sample SAMEA3541514, study PRJEB24748) | human gut metagenome | biome: human gut; feature: human-associated habitat; material: faeces | place: China | collected 2012 | reverse complement strand
TCTCCACAACAACTAAGGTAAATAATATCAGGGGACTTGCCGTATTCCTATGGCAGTCCCCTATTCTAAGCAAGTTACTATTTATTTGCAACGGAAAGGCCATACCACCCTTCCCCGAGCAGCTTCACCAAGGTGAAGGAATATTCCCCCTTGCGGTTGGGCTCCTTGCTGCGGGAAAGCAGGACGCGCACGCGGAGCATGTCAAGTTCGTCATTAGCGTTCAGCACCCGGTATGGGGAATGCTCCATTTCCTCATTGATTTTAAACAGCATAAACAGTCGCTTGCCCGTTTCCGATTTTCTGGGAACATAAACCATGGGCCGCGCAATGCTGCGCTCCTCCGACCCGTTCATTCCGGGAGCGATCAGCTTGAACGCGTAGTTGTCCTTATTCTCCGACATGCGGTCCCGGATCATCCACACGCGGAATTCCGCGATGTCCTCCCCTTTTCCACGGACAAAATCCTCCCAGTTCACCGGCTGGTAGCGGGCGAACTGCTGCCAGTCCAGCTTCCAGGCGCCATCCTGTCCATCCTTGAAAAAGCAGAATTCCATGTCGGGCGTCTTTTCAAAGCCTATCAGCAACTGGGCGCAGGGATGCCCCTCCACCTCAAGCACGGCGAAACTTTTAGGCCCCACGGGCTTGCTGGCAATCACCTCAGGCGGAGATACGGCGTAATGCCTGACCATCAAAGGAAGCGATTGCAGGGAATTCCACACGAAGGAGGATTTCTGGACCACGTCCGGAGCGCTCAAATATTTCTGCGCCTCCACCAGGCAATTGCGCAGCAGGTCCTGCCGCTCCATCGGGGGAATGTGGCAGGGAGGCCAGAAACTGTAGTCCACCTTGTCCTTCAGCGTGGCCTGCAATTCCCCGGACAGCATCTCCGGCGTGGCGCAAATCCGCGCGGCGGCCCCTGAATCCCGGGATGCCTGGCGCTTCTGGAGCCAGAAAAAAAGGCCGCCGAAAAACAGCCCCAGCGCCATCATGAAGAAGATGACGGAAAGAATGCGCCCCAGCGCGCCGCCCGCTTTTCCGCCGCTCCTGCGCGCGGCAGGGGAAAGGGGCGGTTTATTGTCAGATAAATCACTCATTTTAAACCGGAAATACCCACAGAAAACAACTGCGGAAGGATGGTCAAACACTACCGGAACGCCAAGGGTAACGCAACGATAAAAAACAGACACATTTTTTTATCCCTTCCGGAGAAAATTGTTTCACATCCACAAGCGGGTGATGTACATTAAACCGGACGAGTTTCAAGAACTCCCACCTTACCTTTCACCCCTCCCTCTTTTTAACGCCATGTTTGGATCATTCACCACCGTTCCCGCCCCCAAGGGCAACAAGAATCCTGAATCCACCCCCAGCTGGATGGACGTAGCCAAGAGCCAGGACACCCCCGAACCGGTTGCGGAGGCCGTACCCTCCCCCGCTTCCTACGCCCCCACTACGCGCGTCCAGCAACTGACCCGCAACGTGCTGAACTCCGACGTGGAGGTTGTCGGCTCCCTGCGTTTTTCCGACGACCTGCTGATTGACGGCACCGTTGAAGGCGACATTTCTTCCGAAGGGGTGCTCTCCGTAGGCCAGAATGCCGTCATCCGCGCGGAAATCAACACCAAGTCCGTCATCATCCACGGCAAGGTCATCGGCAATGTAACGGTTACGGACCGCGTGGAACTGAAAAGCACCGCGGAACTCGTAGGCGACATCCAGGCCGCCTCCCTGGCTATTGAAGGCGGCGCGATCTTCATCGGCCATTCCACCGTAGGCGCCCCCACGGTAGGCACCGCCGGAGCCTCCGCCGCGAAGAAAGCGGCCCCCGTTCATACCTTCACTCCGGAACCGGAAGCCCCCGCCCCGACCAGCCAGAGCACGCTGGACATTGACGCGGAATAAGAAAAACCTTCCACCAGCCATTTTCAGGGGCGTCAAAGGAACGGATCGTTCTTTTGCCGCCCTCTTTGTTCCATGACTCCCTCCTTCCATCCCGTTCCACGGACCAGCAGCGCGCCTTCCGGGAAAATCAGGCGTCCCGCTCCGGCCCCGCCCTGGACGCTCCCGGCAGCCGCGGAAAGCAGGCCTGCGCCCACCCGGGAGGTGGAATGCTTTTCCTGCCGCAAAAACACTTCCGTTCCCGTCACGGCCGTTTCCGCCAGATGCGGGCACTGCTCCGCCTACATCAAGCTGGACGACGTCATTCTGCACAGCAGGACGCACAGAACGAAGGTGCAGACCTGCGGAAGCGTCACCGTGCAGGCCAATGCAGACCTGAAGGGACTGAACATCGAATGCCGGGACCTGGTCTTATACGGCAGGGCGTCCGGCGATTTTCTGTGCCGGGGCGTCTGCAAGATCAAAACGGACCAGCACATCTCCGGCTCCATCTCCGCCCGCAGGCTGGTGGTGGAAAAAAAGACGACGGTGCTGGTCACAGGAGTCATCCAGGTGGAAAACATCTGGATACAGGGTTCCCTGGAAGGAACGCTCACGGCGGATGAAACCGTTACCATCCACCGGCACGCCAAATTCCTGGGGGACATCACGGCGCGCCGCCTCATCATTGAGGAAGGGGGGGCGCACCAGGGCTCCTTTACCCGGCTTACGTGACATGAACCTTCCCATCTCCATCCGCGGCGCACGCCAGCACAACCTCCGGAACCTGGACCTGGACCTTCCGTCCAACAAGCTGATCGTGTTCAGCGGCCCTTCCGGCTCCGGAAAATCCTCCCTGGCGTTCGACACGCTTTTCTCCGAATCCCGCAGGCGTTTCCTGGATTGTCTTTCGGCACGGGCCAGGCAGGGCATGGAACAGCCGGAAAAGCCGGAGGTGGACAGCATCACCGGACTGCCCCCGGCCCTGTGCCTGGAACAATCCGCCAGGCAGCAGAGTTCTCGCACCCTGCTGGGGAGCATCACGGAAATTCTGGACTACCTGCGCATCCTGTATGCGGCTGCCGGCACTCCCCATGACCCGGAAACGGGCAAGGAACTGGTGCGCAAAAGCCCGGACCAGATTACGGAGGAACTCGTCTCCCTGCCGGAACAGACGCGCCTGGTCCTGGCCGCTCCGGCGGAAGCCCTGCTGGCCCAGGATCCTGCGGCGACTCTGGGCGACTTCCAGCGCCAGGGCTTTCTGCGGGTCTATTGGAACGGGGAAATGCAGGATATTGAGGAAATAGGCTCCCCGGCTCCTCCCCCGCCGGATGCCGCCCTGGTCATCGACCGCATCATCGTCCGCGGGGAAAACACGGCCTCCCGCCTGGCGGACTCCCTCCAAACGGCCCTCCGGATCAATCCGGACGAGGTGCGGGCCATCATCACCAGGCCGGGGGAAGAAACTACCGTCCAGGCCTTCCATACCCGCTACCGCAACCCGGAAACGGGCTTCCTGCTTCCCCAGCTTACGCCCCGCCATTTCTCCTTCAACTCTCCACTGGGCGCGTGCCCTTCCTGCCAGGGCTCCGGCCTGAATGAGCGGGAAAAAGGCCCATGCTCCGCCTGCGGCGGCCTGCGGCTCTCCCCCCTGGCGCTGGCCGTCACCATGCACACGCCGGACCGCGCCTATAACCTGGCGGAACTGACGGCTCTACCGCTGGAAGACATGGCCGGAGAGCTGGAACGGCTGAAGACGCCCGCCTCCCTGGCGGCGGCGCTGGACCCGCTCATGAAGGAGATCAACAAGCGCGTGCGCTTCCTGAACGAACTGGGCCTTTCCTACCTCTCCCTGGACCGGCAGGCAAACACTCTTTCCGGCGGGGAACTGCAAAGGGCGCGCCTGGCCTCCCAGCTGGGCGGCGGTCTTTCCGGGGTCCTTTACATCCTGGACGAACCTACTGCCGGACTTCACCCCGCCGATACGGACCGCCTGCTCCGCGCGCTCCGGACGCTCCGGGACCAGGGCAACACGGTCCTGGTAGTGGAGCACGACGAACAAATTCTGAACGCGGCGGACCATCTGGTGGACATGGGCCCCGGCTCCGGCACCCACGGCGGCCGTATTCTGGCGCAAGGTCCCCTTCCGGAAATTCTGGAAAACGCCGAGAGCCCTACCGGAGCATGGCTCTCCGGCAAACGGAGCATGCCCGCCTCCGGACACAGGACGGTTCCCACCGGGCATCTGGTCCTGGCCGGGGCGGACAAGCACAACCTCAACAACGTCACCCTGAACATCCCGGTAGGCACGCTGACCTGCATCTCCGGGCCCTCCGGTTCCGGAAAATCCACTCTTGTCCGGGACTGCCTCATTCCCGCGGTCAGGCAGGACATCCCCGGGAAAAAGGGCGTTCCGCGCCGCGTGCAGGGCTCGGAACACTTCAACCGCCTCGTCGTCATCGACCAGTCGCCCATCGGCAGGACGCCGCGCTCCACGCCGGCCACAGCCACCGGACTGCTCCAGGTTCTGCGCCCCCTTTACGCCCAGCTCCCTCTTTCCAAGCAAAGGGGATACACGGCGGCGCGCTTTTCCCCCAACATCCGCGGGGGGCGCTGCGAACGGTGCCTGGGCACGGGCATGATTGAAGTGGACATGAACTTTCTGGGCAACGTCACGATGCCCTGCGACGCCTGCCAGGGCCAGTGCTACAACCGGGAAACGCTGGAAGTCACCTGGAAGGGAAAATCCATCGCCCAGGCGCTGGCGCTGACGGTGGATGAAGCGGCGGAATTCTTCTCCTCCCTGCCCCGGGCCGCCGCTATCCTGAAAAGCATGCAGGACGTAGGCCTGGGATACCTCAGCCTCAACCGCCGGGCAGACACCCTCTCCGGCGGGGAATCCCAGCGCATCAAAATAGCCGCGGAGCTGGCCAAGGCCCCGGCCTGGAAACTGGCGGAGGACGGCAAGCGCGCCCTCTTCATTCTTGACGAACCTACCAGCGGCCTCCACTTCAATGAAGTGGCCCTTCTTCTGACGGCTCTTTTCCGTCTGAGGGACGCCGGGCACACCATCCTCTGCGTGGAACACCACAAGGACCTGCTGAACGCCGCGGACTACCTGGTTGACATGGGCCCCGGAGCCGGAAGACATGGCGGAAACATCGTGGCGGAAGGAACGCCCGCCGCCGTAGCAGCCATGCCGGAAGCCCCCACGGCGCCGTGGCTTCTCGCCCGTTAAGGAAGAATAATTATTATTATCTTGACGTTTTTCAGGCTTTTATCTAGCAATATGGGAATTCCTCTCTGCTTTTCCGATGAATCCCCGTTCCTTTTCCCTAGCGCTGCTGGCGCTGTTTCTTCTTCCTGAAACACTCCATGCCACGCCCGTATTCCTTGAAAACGTCTCCGAATCCGGCGGATGGTATGACTGCAACAAGAAAACCAAATGGAAGTGGGGCAGCGGTTCCATGACAGACCGTCCTTCCGGCTACTACAGCCCGGACAATCCCGTAGACAGCCAGCTCTGCTGGGCAGCGGCGGCCTCCAACGTTCTTCAATGGTGGCAGAATACCAGAAGCGACCTCTCACCTACGACCCCCAACGGAAAATCCTCCACTTACGGCAACATGCCGGAAGCCTGCCAGCTGCGCATTTACCAAACCCTGGCGACGAGCTGGACTGACAAGGGAGGGTCCGTGGAACAGGCTTACAACTGGTGGTTCAACGGAGGAATGCTTCCCTCCGCCTTTTATGGGACCGACTCCACGATCAGGGACAACCCCTCCTCCGAAGGAGGCTACTGGAAAGAGCTGAACCTGACCGTGACCTACGACAAGTGGGGAACGCCGGACAACACCCCGCTGTTCAATTCCTACACCTTCTGGGAGGGCGATACCAGGGACGGAATCTACAGCGTTTTGAAAAACAGCATCAACAACAACTGGGGAACCACGCTCAGCATCGGCGAGTACGGAACCGGCCACGCCATCACCATGTGGGGCTATGATATGGACGCGGACGGGAACCTGATTATCTACCTGACGGATTCCGATGACTATGCATTGGGAATGTTCCGGCAGAAAGTTATCGTGGACGATGAGAAACACATCTATCTGACCAGCGTGGACGGTGAAAACAACGTGTACGGCTATAATTACGGTGAAGCAGGCCTGACCGGCACGCGGCTGGGCGAACTTCAAAGCTTCACCGCCCCGCTGGGAGACCTCAGGATTCCGGAACCCGGCACTGGAATTCTCTCCCTCTGCGGCGTATTCCTTGCCGTGTCCCGCCGCAGGCGCATCCTGCGGTAAGGCCATCCGAACTCCCTTCTCTCTCAAAAACGGGTCTTGATTCTTGCCGGGGAAATGTGCAGAATCGGGAAACGCATAAGTTCAGAAGAGCATGAATTGTTCCAATGTTCTCCAGTGCGGTTACCTGTGAAATGAATGACGCTTCCAACAACCACGGCGAGCTGGAAAGCACCGTCTCGACCTATTCCGTCGACATAGAAACCCTTCAGCAGATAGCCCTGAAAGGAGACGCCCAGGCACTGTTCCAACTGGCGATCAGTTATGAACAGGGGCGCGGGGTAGCGGAAAACCAGCAGGAAGCCTTCTACTGCTACCAGCAGGCGGCGGAACTGGGCCACGTGACAGCCCAGCTCAACCTTGGCTGGGCCTACTCCAACGGCATAGGCGCCCCGCAGGACAATGACAAAGCCTTTTACTGGTACCGGAAAGCCGCCGAGCAAGGCCATCCCACCGCGCAATTCGACCTCGGATTCTGCTATATCAACGGGCTGGGCGTGGAAAAAGACGAAAACCAGGCCATCACCTGGTACAAAAAAGCGGCGGAACAGGGTCACGCGGTAGCCCAGCTCAACCTCGGCTGGATTTACGCCAACAGCGCCAGCCAGAAAAACTGGGAACAGGCCGTGTACTGGTACAAGCAGGCCGCGGAACAGGGGGATCCCCGTGCCCAGTACAACCTGGCCTGGTGCTACGGCAATGGAAGCGGCACTCCCCGGAATCCGCAAAAAGCCGCCTACTGGTATGAGGAGGCCGCCATGCAGAACCACGCTACGGCCCAGTATAACCTGGGCTGGTGTTATGAAAACGGTTTCGGCGTGCAGCCGAATATCGACAAGGCGCTGGTATGGTACCACAAATCAGCCCTCCAGGGCCAGATCACGGCCCAATACACGCTGGGCTGGTGCTACGGCAACGGCCGGGGCATGGAAGTGGACATGGCCAAAGCCGTCCACTGGTACACCAAGGCCGCCGAACAGGGCCATACAACGGCCCAGCTCAACCTGGGGTGGTGCCACCTGAACGGCAAGGGAACGCCCGTCAACCGGGAGGAAGCCTTGAAATGGTATCTCAAGGCGGCGGAACAGGGCAACGCCACAGCCATGTTCAATGTGGGCAACTGCTACGCCCACGGCTACGGCATTCCGCAGGATGACGAACAGGCGGCGGAATGGTACCAGAAAGCCGTCAGGCACGGCAACAAAAAGGCCGCCAGCGCCCTGCGCCACCTGGCCTCCAAGCAGGAAAAAGAGAAAAAACCGGATGCGGAGGCCTGAAAAAACGCTTCTTCTTTTTACAAGAATCGGAGAATCCCTTTTCGCAGCGCAGCAGCCATCAAAAAACGCAGGGAAAAAATATATCCCCATGGCTTAAAGAAAAAACGTCCGCCTGGGATTGAAGGCCCCCAGCCTTCATCAAGAAGCCGCCGCATTCCATCACCGCCGCCTCTTCCTCCCACCGTCCGCCGGGCCTTTCCGGGACAACCTTTCCACCGCCTCCGGCAGCCGTGTTGCGCCATCGCCGCCCAGCACGACGTCAATATCCTCAAGAGCGCGAATCAGATCGATCACTTCCCGCCGGGGCAAGGCCCCACCCGCAGACATGCAGAAATGGGTGCGGCACGCCAGCGGCCTTCCCTGGTAAATCATGCACTTCCCCTGCCCGTTCAGAAATGGGCAGCTTCCGTCCGGCGGCAGCTCCACGCGCGTGCGTCCGGCGGCGCGCCACGCCTTCCAGGCCATCCACGCCTCCCCCAGCGTCACATGCGGCGTCTCTCCTGTCAGCCGGAACCGGCAACAGTCCGCCACGCCCGTGCAGGAACGCTGCGCCCGGGAAGCGCGGAGAGCGCCTTCATCCAGAAGGCGCCGCACTTCCATCAGCATTTCAGCGGAGGGAACAGCTCCGTCCGCTCTTCCATGACGGCACTTCCCCGGCGCCATGACTGCGGCGGTTAATGCGTCAGGCCGTCGGCCTTCGCCTGGTTCCAATACGCGTACTCGGAACGGTTGAAGTCCACATACTCCGGAGACAAATCCGTGGTGTACACCGTATGGGAAAACTCGCCCCGGTTCAAATTGATATCCACCTGGAATGCGGAAACCTGCACGGCCTGCCGCAATTCGTCCGACGGAGTATCCGCCTGCATGCCGCCGCGGCAGGCGGCCAATCCGGCGATGTCGATGTCGATCTTCTCTTCATCCACCTTCGCGCCGCAATAGCCCACGGCATGGATAATGCGCCCCCAGTTGGGATCGTTCCCGTTCCAGGAACTCTTCACCAGGGATGACTTGGCGACGGCTTCCGCCGCCTTCTTCGCTTCATCCTCCGTACGGCCTCCGGTCACATGCACGGTCACAAACTTGGTCACGCGTTCGCCGTCCTGCACGATATGCTTGGCCAGCTCCAGCATCACATGGGCCAGAGCCTGCTGGAACGCGTAAATATCTTCCGGGGATTCCAGCTTCACGCCGGAAGCGCCGTTCGCCATCACCAGCACCGTGTCGTTCGTGCTCATGTCGCCGTCGATGGTGATGCAATTGAAGGAACTTTTCACGCCGGACTGCACGCACAGCTCCAGCACGTCGCGGGAAATGCCCGCGTCCGTCGTAATAAAGCACAGCATGGTAGCCATGCAGGGATTGATCATGCCCGCGCCCTTGCAGCACGCGCCGATGCGCACGGGCCTGCCCTGCACCATGAACTCAATGGCAATGATCTTCTCCTTCGTATCGCTGGTCATCACGGCCTGGGCCACCTCGTGCCCCTTGTCGCGGGAAAGGCCTTCCGCCAATTCCGGGAACTTCGGGTAAATGCGCATCATGGGCATCGGCAGGCCGATCACGCCGGTGGAGCACACGGCCACTTCCGCAGGCTTCAGCCCAAGAAGTTCCGCAACGCTCCTGCACTCGCCCCTGGCGTCTTCCACACCCTGGGCTCCGGTACACGCGTTCGCATTCCCGCTGTTCGCCACGATGGCGCGGATATTCCCCTTCCGGAGGTGCTCCCGGCTCACCTTCACGCAGGCGGCCTGCACTCGGTTGGTCGTGAACGTGCCTGCGGAAACGCAGGGTTCCGTGGAATAAATCAGGGCCAGGTCCAGGCGCGTGGCCGTAGGCTTCTTGATGCCGCAGCTTACGGCGCTCCCCACAAAGCCCTGGGGCGCGCAAACGCCCCCGTCAACCGGAATATAGGATGAATCATTCATCGTCTTGAAGTGCCTTCCAGCGTATCAAAAAACTACAGGACCCACAAGCCTTCCGTTTCATCGAACCCGCACATGATATTGAAGGACTGGACGGCCTGGCCGCCCGCGCCTTTCACCACATTATCCTCCGCGCTCATCAGAATCACGCGGTTCGTCCGGGGATCATAAGCCCAGCCGATGTCCACGCAATTCGTCCGCGTCACATTCTTGGTATCCGCAGGCTGGTTGCGGCCCAGAAGGCGCACGAACGGAGCCGCCGCATAAGCTTCTTCCAGCAGGCGGCCGACGGACTCGGGATCCGCTCCCTTCTTCACCCTGGCCGTAATGGTGGAGCAAATGCCCGTATTCACGGGAATCAAATGGGGGGTAAAGGACATCACCACCGTCTTCCCGGCGGCATGGGAAAGCTCCTGCTCAATCTCGCTCAAATGGCGGTGCTTCGGCACGCCGTAAGCATGGAAACTCTCATTGCACTCGCAGAACAGCAGGGGAATGGACGCCTTGCGCCCTGCGCCGCTCACGCCGCTGCCGGAGCAGACCACGACGTCCTCCGGCTCCAGAATGCCGGCCTTGAACAGGGGAATCAGGGGAAGAAGGATGCTGGTGGGATAGCAGCCGGGGGAAGCTACGATGCGCGCCCGGGCAATCTCCTCCCCGCGCCACTCCGGCAGGCCGTACACGGCCTCCTGCATCAGGGCCGTATCCGGATGGGCGTTGCCGTAATACTCCTCGTACACTTCCGGGCTGTCCAGGCGGAAATCCGCGCTCAGGTCAATCACGCGCACGCCGCGGTCCACCAGGCCGCGGGCATAGGAAGCGGCCACGCCATGCGGCAGCGCCAGGAAAGCCACCTCCGCGCCCGTGGCGGCAATCGCGTCCACATCGGAATCCGTAAACTTCAGGTCGGAACCCGGAACCTGCCGGAAACGGGGAAACACCTCCCACAACGGCTGTCCGGCATACTGGCGGGAGGTAGCGCACACCAGCTTCACTCCGCGGTGATTCAACAGGATGCGCAACAACTCCTGTCCGGTGTAGCCACTGGCCCCGACGACTGCAACTTGAACTTGCTTCATGACAAAAAAGATATGCTATGAAAAAAGACTCTTGCCAACACTAAAGTTTTCCTATATACACCTCGCCGTCGCAAGACACGGCCCCGGTCGGTCCGATTTTATCGGGTTGTAGCGCAGTCTGGTAGCGCACCTGCATGGGGTGCAGGGGGTCGCAGGTTCGAATCCTGTCAACCCGACCACTTTTAACCGCTGTAAGTTGAAAAGCTTACGGCGGTTTTTCATTTTCAGGCATATTGAAATAATTGCCGTCCGCCTGCCTCTCAACATCATGGGGATGTGGGTCTTTCTATCCATGAGCCCGCGTCAATGCGGAAAAATTAGGAAAAGGAGAAAAGCACGTGGAATCGTTGTATTCTGCCCATTTGGCGTTTCCGCCTGACGTTGCATGCGGGATGACTTCTTTTTGAAATACATGCAAATTCCTTTCGCAAGGTGTCTGTCCTGAAACAGGTTCCCGAATAATCAGGAGATATGTATCCAAGGAAAAACAGGATGTTCACCAGCCGGGGTTATCCCGAACCAATTAGACAACAATCATGAATGAGATTATCACGATTAACGGAATCCTGATGACCACGCAGAATGAATTTTCCGCTCATGCAGGAAACGCAAGCTGAAAAAGGACAGTATAGTTGAAATAGGGTGAATTAGGGGTGAAATAGCCTGAAAGCTAGCAATAGCGGGGGATTACGGCGATGGAAAGAAGAGACGGGTAGTTGCGATGAAGGAACATGAAACTACCGAAGCGGGACAGGTTGTTGCGATATGAAATGCCCCTCCGAAGAGGGGCTGTTAATATCACGAGGCCAAAGCAAGGCCAAGCCGATTACAGGCGATCCGATAATATTCCGGAGATAGTTCGATCCCGGTTGCGGCATGTCCCAAATTTTGCGCCGCTGCCAGTGTAGAACCTGACCCGGCGAACGGGTCAAGAATCCTGGACTGCGCTGGCAGAACTGTCATCAAGTGAGCCATCAGAGGAACGGGCTTACCCGTGAGGTGGTGCTTGTCGGCGGGCTTGAGGTAATGACGAAAGACGCCTGCCGGGAATACGCGCGGACGATCTTGCTCCTTGCCGATGCTGCCGCGGGTGGCCACCAGGACAAACTCGACTTGATTGCGGAACATGCCCTGATGGGGTCGGGCCGCCTCCGTCTTGTCCCAGACCACTATGGAGCGCCATGTCCAGCCTGCCACCTGCAAGGCGTCGCTGGTGGTCGGCAGTTGCCGCCAGTCGGAACACACCATTAGCCAACCGCCCTCGCGTGTCAGGCGCAACGCTTCCGCCATCCACATGACGGACCACATGAAATGGGAACGTTGATCACGGGTATCAGAATCAAAAGAAGGATGTCTATCGCGGGAAATATACTTGCGTACAGGGGAAGCCTTACGATCCGCTGTTGTTAGCCCCCCGGACGCATAGGGAGGATCAGTAATGACTGCATCAAAAGACGCATCCGGCATAGCTTTCATGAAAGGTAGGCAATCCCCTTGAATCATTGTTTGAGTGTTGGTCATAGGGGCATAAGCATAGCTTATGCACGGCCCCTTTTAAGGAGTGGCAATGAATTTATTATGAATTCGTTATGGGAATCTAACATAAAATCCTGACCATAAATTTCATGAGGTAGTGTCATGCGATCAATGTTTAGGCCGCCGCATTAAGTAACGTTCATCTACTCCATCAGTTTTCAGAAGGAATATCGGTTCCCAGCCTTCTTCAATCCATGTATTGTGTTTGGAATAATCTTCATCAATACTATTAACCGTTATTTCTTTGTAATCATAAACGAGACTTCGGGGCGACGATTTTTCAGCCCGAAATGCAATGACGCCCAAGAAAGCGTTTGCGATCAGCAATAAAATGATCAGGATGTTCGCTTGTTTAGAATTCATAGATATTTATAGTCATTGACTAACATTGTTTACAAGCAGTTTCAAGGCTTCTCTCAATTTCACAAGTTCCCTTTCCGTCTCCCTCCATTTATGTTCGTAATATGAGGATTCTTGTATTGTTTCGGGGCCGACTTTGCGCCACAAGTAGTCCATAGATACGGCCAACGCATCTGCCATGCGCTGAAGCTCTCCCGCCTTAGGAACAGCTCTTCCCGTAACGTATAGAGAGATAGCACTTTGCGAAATACCTGTAGATTCGGCGAGCATCATTTGAGAGAAACCTCGCTGCTTCATTAGGTTTTTCAGATTGTCATGGAATAACAGTTTCTTGGTATTTTTGCTTGCCATATATTAGGATAGTGGTATTAGTTTTCTCATAGGCGCGCCATATAGAGGCGCGCCATTGTATGGCACGCCATAAGGAGAACCTACCATGACAACTGAAACAGCACAAGAACGCATCACCCCGCAGTGGCTACTTGCCCGTGGCTGGTACATCACGGAGGCCGCCAAGGCAATTGGCCGGGACCCCAGCCATGTACGGCGGGTATTGATCGGAGACAGGGAGAGCAAGACTATTACAGAGTTACTCCGTGCTCTCCCGGAAAAGCAACTTACCGGACAACGTGGATGATTGCTTTTTTGAAAAGAACCCTGTCCCGGCTGCTGAAATTGGCCGTCCTGGCCGTCATGAGCGGCGGGGCTGCCTGGTGTCTGGCACATTGCCTGGACGACGAACCCCGGCAGGTGAGGGAGGGGAAGAAAGACCCCCGCACCGCCATATTACCCGTATTACCGGAGAACCGATGAAGGATGAAAAATTTACATCTCTTGAAAAGAACGTTGTGTTGGCATTGCTTAGCCGTCCCCAGTTCCGCCGCTGGGCGGGGCTGCCGGAAAAGGGGCCGCTGACGCTGCAACAAATTGCCGATTGTCTGGACGTGTCCCCGCAGACCATCCAGGGAATCGAAGCCCGCGCACGGTTGAAACTGAAAGAAGCCCTATTGAAAGAATTTGCGGATCATGAAAAAATGTGAATTGAGTATCCCAGGAGAAACCCGGCTTGCCCTGGGGGTTAGTGAGGCGAACCGCCTGCACAAGTACGCCACCGCCCAGGCGGAAATGGCCGCCCTGGCCGGGAAGAATGCTGTGCTGGCCGTGCTGCGGCTTGGCAAGCTGTTGCAAGATTTGAAAGCTGCCACCGCTCACGGCGAGTGGGGACAACTGTTTAAGAAAGAAAACAACACGAAATCGGACACATGTGTCCGATTTGGAGAACAAGCACATTTAGATTTCACAGAAAGGACTGCTCGCCGCTATATGCGCTGCTACCAGGAAGCGATGATGCGACTGGACGCAACGGAACGGGCCGCTCTCTATATGGGATTGAACGGGGAGGATGTAGCCGAACTCCTGGAATTGGTGGAAAAAGCCACCGGGAACGCCGTTACGCCCCGGCAAATGATGCTGAATCTGCAAGTGGTGAAGGACGGCAGCAAGAGCGCCGCCCAGGCTGCCCGCCTGGCCCAGCACGAAACCATCTTGAAGAACCGGGGCGCGGGCCGGGCCGCCGCCCCAGTAAGCCCGGAACAGGCCATGATGGCCGCCGTGGCGGACGTCCTGCCGGAAGAGGAACTGAAGGAGCAGAAAAAGCAGGTGGCCGTTAAGGATGCGCACCACATTGCGACGCTGATGGCTGAATTCCTGGAAGCGGATTTGCACAAGTATTTGCCCGGAAACGACCGGGAAGCATTTTGTCTCCTGTTGAATGATTTTCAAAAAGTTATCAAGGAAGGGAAATGAACGAATTATCCATCATCGAAGGGCTGCCCGGCTGGGAAGCCCTGCCCGCGGAAGAACGGCTGAAGGTGCGCAAGCTGCATGCGGCTTGCCGTGAAATCGCCGCGTCTCCGAACAAGATGGCCGCTTACAAGCTGGCGGCCCAGGTGATGCGGGATGCCGGGAACCCCATGTCCTGGCAGTCCATCCAACGCAAATTCCTGGCGTGGCAAATGAGCGGCAGCCTGCTGGCCCTGGCCGATCTAAGAATGGCGGGGATGCGCCCCACCCGGGCAAGAGTCAAGCATCCGGGATTTATCGCTTACTGGACGGAACTACAAACGCGCTGCCAGCGCAACGGCGGCCAGGCTTACCCGATGCTGCTGGACATCTGGCGCAAAAAAACGGAGGTCATCCCCGGCTATGAAGGCTGGCCCGGGCATCCTCAAATCCCCGTGGGATGGAGCAAGAAAAACCTGATGCGGATTAAGCCCGCCGCCCTGGAAGCCAAGGTGATGCGGGAGGGGATGCGCTCCGCCGCTCCGCTGCTGCCGATGGTGCTGACTACCCGCGTAGGGATGGAAGCCGGGGAATACTACGTGTCCGACGACAACTGGCTGGACACACACGTTATCTGCGGCAAGCAGATCGTGCGTCCCTTGCAGCTGGGCTGCCTGGATATTGCCACGGGTAAAATGGTGCACTGGGGCATGATGCCCCGGATGATGCGCCAGGACGGGACGCGCACCGGATTGACGGAGCGTTACATGCGCATGTTTGTGGCGGGGCTGCTGGCTAATGTCGGCATCAACACAAACCGCGGTACTACCCTAGTGGTAGAAAACGGAACGGCAGCCATCCGGGCGCACATGGAGCAGGTCTTGCTGGACCTGTTTGACGGAGCGGTGAAGGTCCACCGCTCCGGCATGGAAGGGAAAACCCAGGCATTGCTCCGGGGGTATGAAGGACGCCAGGGCGGTAATCCCCGCGGCAAGGCGCACCTGGAATCCGTGTGGAACCTGACGGCCAATATATGGAGTTCCTGCCTGCCCGCTCCGTCCGGCCATGACCGGACGGAACCGGAATGGTTGACGGGACTGATGAAGGAGCAGAAGGCGCTGCTGAAAAAGCAGGGCTACCTCGAAATCAAAGACCCGGACCGGGCCGCCATGTTGCGGCACCTGATGCCGACCTTTGAACAACTCACGACAGACGTAGCCTGGCGCGTATACGATGCCTTTAACTCCCGGACCGACCACGCCCTGGAAGGCTGGGAACGAATGGGGCTGGTGGTGCCGATGGTGCGCCTGTCCACGGACAGCGACTGGATCACGCTGACGGACAGCATCCCGGAAGCGGACCGCCACACGCTGCTGAACATGGCCGCACGCGACCCGGAAAGGCTGGTCAGTTCCCGGAAACTTTCCCCTGCTGAAGCCTGGAATCTGAAACTACAGCACCAGACCCCGCTGCGGAAAGCGACGCAATGGGAAATCGTGGATTTGCTATCCCGCGACCTGGCCGTGAAAACGGTGGTGAAAGGCTCCTACATCGTCCTACAGAACAAGGCTGTGAGCATGGACCGCCTGTATTACCCGGCCAGCATCGTGACGCCGGAAGGGTACCAGCGCATCCTGCCCAGCGGAATGGACGTATGGGTGATGCTCAACATGTTCGACGATGCCCATCTATACATCATTGACGATAAAGGCCGCTGCCTTGGCATGAGCACGCTACAGCAGCGCGCGCCCTACTACGACGAGGACCAGGTGCGGGCGGCCATGGGACGCAAGAAAAAAGCCACGTCGGCAGCCTTGCAGACCACGCGTGTGAACCACGCACGGAAGGAAGCGGCCATCGTGGGAACCCGCCTGTACAACCACCAAGTGACGAAGGGCACCCCCACGACGGTGAAAGGGCTGCTGAACGCCGAAGGCACAGACGCCGCCGTCCAGCAAGCCGTGAAGAAACTGTCCGGGATCAGCCTATTGCCGGAGGCTCCCGCCCCGGCATCGACGCCCCTCCGGTCTGAATCCCATCCTAAAATATCATTTTTATAAATACTATGGACAGAATAACATACACCAACAACGACAGTGACCCGCGGCGATTTTTACCCGCCGTCACAAGCGGGCCGTACACCCCGGAGATGAAGCAGACACTGGCCTGGCTCCTATCCTACGCCGTGGAACATAACTGGACCCTGGGCGACATGGCAGCCCAGGCCGGAGTGTCCGCCAGGACCATGCGTAGTGTGCTGAAAGGTACCTACGAGGCCAACGTGGAACCGCATCTGGAATCCCTGGCCGCCCTACGTGCCCGGTTAGCTGCGGAGCAAACAGGAGAAGATTTGCCATTTGTCGAGACGCAACTGGCACGCTACACGATGGACCTGGCCGAATTCACGCGTCGCTATCATTTTGCGGCGGTAATGATTGGCCCCACGCAATGGGGGAAAACGGAAGCCGTCAAAGAATACGCCCGGCGCAATCCGGACAAGGTAGTGCTGGTGCGTTGTCCCGTGTCCGTCAGTCCTACGCGGCTGCTCTACCGCATCTCTAAACAGATAGGATCGCCTCCCAATCTGAAGCCGGAAGAGATGATCGACCGCATCTTACGTTACCTGACTCCTGACCATTTGCTAATCATCGACGAAATTCACCACGTCCTCCGAAGTGACCGGATGGGGATGAAGGGAATTGAACAAGTCCGGGAACTGCGGGACATGTCCGGCTGCGGGTTGCTCCTAACGGCCACTCCTGAATTTGTACTCGCCATGGAAGATGACCCGAACTGGTCCGGCATGTTGAAACAGCTATCCAAGCGCAATGCCTGCCGGGTATACCGGCTCCCCTCCGTCATCAGCACGGAGGACTTGCGCCAGGTATGGGAATTTTACGGATTCCCCGAGCCAGACGGAGGCTTGCTTGCCTCCGTCGAAGCCGCCGCTCAGGAAAGCGGGTACGGCGTGATTACTAAAAGAATGAACCTGGCCCGGATCGCTGCCAGCAACGCCGGAGTGCCTGTGACCTGGGACTACTACCTGGGAGCGATCCGCAAACTACAGGACATGGAAGACGGCAACATGCCGGAAGACATTTAACCCCACCACATACAACCATGAATCAAGACATCACGACAACACCGCAGCCCCACCCGTGGGTGACTGCCGCCACGCCTGACAACCTGCGCGACCCGCAGCTGCTCCAGGACCTGTCCGAAATCGGCATGACCTGCCTGCTGGGCTGGCATGCCCTGTCCGCCATCCCCCATAGTTACGGTAACAAGTCCGTGTGGTACGGCAAGGCGCTGGACTGGGCAATGGAACTGGAACGCCTGCATATCCACTACCTGCAAGATGAATTGCTGAACAAGTTCCCCGAGGATCAACGAACATATCTCAACCTTGCAGATCATGACATAGCGTGTGCTTACAGGACGCTGTTCTTGAACAATCGGTCCCGGATTGACGGCGACCCGAAAACATCCATCCTGCAACGGCTTGCCTACGCTCATAACACCATCCGCAACCTCGTTAAAGGTGATGGCAACTTGCACTGCGGCAGACTGCCCAGTCAAGGCGATCCTGAATTCCTGGTCTATGACCCGGACGCGAAAATCTGGATTGCTGGCCCCGCAACCGAAGACGACGAATACCAAGACTAACCATCAACCCCATTATTATCATGCGTAACAATCAACATAATCAACAAAAAGAAAAGCAGCTGCCGCCCAAGCTTACCCCGGACCCGGACGGCACCACGTTCACCATCACCTTAAAGGACGTCATCACGGAAGACGGACATCATGCGGTAAGCATCATGTGCGATCCTGGCGGCAAGATGGAAAAGCTAAGCGTGGCCCAAATCGTAGGACACGAAACGATGGATGAACTTGGCCGGAACATGCCCAACATCATCGAGATGGGGAAAACAGTCACGAGATTAAACCAGGAAGGCCAGCAATGATGGAATACACCTATGCTTATTGTTGGCGCTCCGGTGTGGTCCGGTTTGGTCGTCATGTGCCGGAGGGCGCGCTGGAAATACTCCGCGCGCCCAAAGGCAGCCGGATATTAAAAAAGGCCGTGCGCCCCTGGTGCAGACTGGCCTATGACAACAAGACTCTGCTGGTGCCCGGCGTCCCGGAAGCCGAGGACGAAAACGCCGCCCTGGATGCCGTCATCAAATTCGCCAAGCGAACCGAAGAATACATGAACAAATTGGAGGACCAACGCCATGCCTGACAGCATCGAACAAGAAACAATCTGCTTTCAAATTACATGGGAACTGGGACGGTTCCCGGGCCGCCATGACTACCACGTGACTCATGATCCCCGATGCCAGGAAATCGGCGTGCAGCTGGGGGACCTGGGCGGCCAGTGGGTGCCCGTGGATGCCGAGAAATTTCATACCTGGCTCCATAAAACCCCGAACCTGAAATGGGCGGATGTGGTGGACATGCTTGCCCGCAAGCTCCGCAAGACCAAACAACAACGTAAGCACCGGACAAATGACTAAATACCAATGCCGAAAACGGCCCTCCGGCCTCTACGACGTAACAGTGATTACACCGGAAGGGGGCAGAAGCATCATTTACGGGATGGAGGAAGACCGAAAAGACAACCTGATCCTGGTAATCAAGGAATACAACGCAGAAACTGCGCGAATAAAAGCTACTAAACCAAGCATCAACAATGAAAAAGCCATTATCAAATAAACAGAAGGCCGTCCTGGCCCAGCTGGCCGCCCGGGCTTACAAGCAGCTGCAAGCATACGGCTGCCCGGTACCGTCGCTGGAAGAGTGGAGGCACGATGAAACCTGGAAGGCCACCGGATACACGGAGTCTTTCACGCAGGCCACGCAGGCCGACTACACAAAAATATATAATCGGTTTGCCGCTTACCTGGGGCAAGAGGCTGTGAAGGATCACACTTACACGGAAATGGACAAAGCATTGCACTTGCTCCGGGACAGCATGCAGCGATTTGAAACCGGGCCGGACTATCTGGCGGAGGTTGTGCGGGATCAGCTGCATCTGCCCTGCACGGGCAAGGATGTATATGACCAGCTGCGGAAGTTTGCCCAGCCAGAACATGTCCGCCATCTGAATTACACGGTGATCAACCGGGGACGGGCCGCATCCCGGAAGATGGCTAAAGAAACAGGATTGGAAACCTACGAACCGCACGCCATGCCGGAAACGATCCCCCCGGGAGGGCTGGCGGACCATGTGGGAGCCGTCCCGGTGTCCCGGTCTGTTCAGGATGCCGCCCGAAGGACCGCCACTCCGGCCCCCGAACCGAAGACGGCCCGGGGATGGAACAATACAGTGATCATAATCGACGAGGAGGTGCAGCCATGAGTAACTGGGTGCTTATCTCTACAGCTAATTGCGCTGGTAACCCTCGTCATCATATCTGGTCCAACAAGGGGTGGTGGTATCTCCGGGTGACCATGCTTAACACAGAAACACATGTATCCGTGCAACGTCGGTTCCCTCTGCGGACGAGGGAGCTGGACGTTGCCATGCGCCGACGGGACAAGGCATTGGCATTTATCATCAACCTCCACGGTCAAGTGGTGCGCAAGTCAGGAGGAAGAAGGCCAGCCGAGATTAAGCAATAAATCTAGCCTTTTCGCGCCATCCCCGGCGCGTGGATTGAAACCAAACCGAACCGGAAAAACTGATGAAGCTTTACATCCTCATTATTGACGAACAGGGAAAGAATCAGCGCATGAAGATTTTTTTCCGCAGCGAAGATGGAATCAACTATGTCGCACAGCACAGCGAGTGGTATCTCTACGTGACTTACACGACTTATACCATTGACGTAGATGAATTAGCAAAATTCAAACAGTCAAGAGGATTGTAGCAATCAGTCCGACCAGGCAAGGCCCCATGCTGTTTTTCCAGCATGGGGCCTTTTTTGTGCCCTGCGGTCCTGAAAAATCGTTAACCCTGTGATAATATGGGCGCATGGACGAAAACTTGCGCCGCTGGGCATCCGGGCCGGAATGTAGCGTTGCTGATGCTGCCCGCATACTGAAGGTATGCCGGGAATCTGTACGGCGCATGATTTTGCGGGGGGATTTGTACGCCTGGCCAGCCGTCCCTGGCGGCACAAAAAAATTATTATGGGAAAGACAAGTGCGGGAGATGGCCGCTGCTTCCCGGATTGAAGCCATCCGGCACGGGAAGATGATGCAGTCCACCTTCAGCTTTTTTTAACACATTTGCCGCAAACGCCACATTTGCCACAAACGCCACATAAAGAATCCGGTGCATGGGCTAGAGTGCCCGCATGACCAACAAGCAAGATTTTGGCGGAGCTGATAACAGTGATGAACTGACTCGTGGTAATAATGGGATTGATTCCCTCGCGTCGGGAGACGCCGGGGCCATCCTTACTCCCGCGGATTTGGACGCATTTGATCCGGGACGTGTTTATAAAATTGTAGGGGCGTCTCCTATTGAACCAGCCACCAGCAAAAAGGCGGCCACTCCCTGGTACTTGTCCAGGACATTTTACGTAAACCTTGCCGCCCTCCTGTCCCTACTCGTACCCTCCGTCCGCGAGTGGCTGGAAAATAACCCCGTAGATTTTGTGACCGCCTTGGGCGGTCTGAATATCCTTCTGCGCTTCGTGACTTATGGGAAGCATCAAATTTCATCTGACGATGATAGCGAATCCGGAACCGGGGACGGAACCGGAAATGAATTGGAGTCCCGGCCCCTGCCAGGCAACAACGACCTGGCGAATTCGTCCATAGCCGGGGCCGGGACTTCCAATCCATCCAAGCTCGGAACCATCAAGCGCAAAGTGCTGCTGACCATCGGCGCGCTGATGGTACTGCTGGGCGGATCGTGCAGCAGCGAGTCCCCCGCGCCTACCAGCGTGAGCTTGTCCGAGGGGCAGGCGGTGATTGTCCGCGGCGGATCATCCCTAGTGATTGACAGGGAAAACCACAGCCTAAGCTGGGCGCAAGACATGCCTGATGTCGTGATCGCCCCCGCTGTGGTGCAGGTGAAATGAGGGTGGAGAGTTGAAAGTTAAGAGTTGAGAGAAAAGCATCATGAAGTACGCCGAACTGAAAATGAACACGCTGTCCTGGCAGCGAGCACTGAAGTTTGCCGGGTTTTACCGGGGCAAACTGGACGGATTAACCGGACCGTTGACCCGGGAAGCCGCTACGCAGTGGGAAATCAGCCACGGGCAGCTGCAAGCCAAATACGGCCAGGTAGACAGCCGCTCCGAGTCTTATCTGTGGACCTTGCAGCCGCTGGCCGCCATGCGGGTGCGCCAGGTGATTGTGGCCCTGCGCGGGAAGGCCGATTGGAAAATCATCTGCGGCGTCCGGACCTATGATGAACAGGACGCGCTATATAATAAGCGTCCCCGCGTCACCTGTGCCAGGGGCGGCCAGAGCATGCACAACTTTGGCCTGGCCGCAGACTTTTGTCTATTCAAAGACGGCAAGGACATCTGGACACCCAGCGAAGGCCCGAAATCCATTTACGCGCCACTTGCCGAAGCGACCCGCCAGGCGGGCCTGGTATGGGGGGGAGACTTCCGCTCCATTTACGACCCCGGCCATATCCAGCTGGGCGAAATCTCTACCGCCGCCCTGCATCGTGCCTATACCCAGGGCACGTCCACCCTTGCAGCCCTCCTGAAATGATCATGCAGCTATTGGCGGAGGCGGCCACGATGGACGCCGGAGCGGTTGGCCAGATGGTGGCCACGCTGGTGGGGGCGGGAGTTGTCGGAGGCGGTGGCTACGCGATCGGCAAGGCGCGCAAGATTGCCGTCTCTCCCGATCCCCTCAATGTCCGCAAAGCCGACGAGTACGCTACCAAAGAGGATATTGCCCGGCTGGAACGGGAAATCAGAGACATCAAAAATGACCGTAAAGAAGACCTGGGAGACATTTATGACCGCCTCAACGAACAAGCCAAAGAACTGCATGAAATCATTGGCATGCTGAAAACCCTTACCCCACCGAAGAACAAATGAACCAATCCGCTGAAATCAGACTGGCCATCCTGCGCGACCTGGCCCATGTCCCCGACGGACTGCTGCGCCGTGATACAGACATCCGCTGCCGGGTGCAGCTGCAAATGGCGCCGTCCCCGTCCCGCGCGGAAATCGAAGCCGAGCTGAAAGAACTGGACGCCCTGCGCCTGATCACGGGCATCTCCAATAAAGTTACAGGCGAAATGCGCTGGCGCATCACGGACGCCGGACTCGCTGAACTTAGCAACCAGTAACACCCCCATGCGCAAGCCCAGGCCAGACAGCACCATTCACAACTTGCCGGACGACCTCCGGCAAGCCGTGGACGATGCCCTTACCGCCAACGCATCCCTGAAGGATGTGCAGGCCATCCTGGCCGATGGCGGGGTGAAGCTGTCCCTGCAAAGCATCAGCGAGTATTACAAGCTGCACCTGCTGCCCCGGATATGGGCCGCGGAAGACCACAACGCGGCCCAGCTTGCCAAGATCAAGCGGGGCAATGTCACGGAGGCCACCCATGCCGCCGTGCTGCAAACCTGCTATGAGGTCATCACCCGCCCGGGCAAAAAGTCCGCCGCAGACTTGCAACGCCTCTACGGCATGGTGCTGGCCGGAGAAAAAGCACGCATGGAAGCCCAGCGCCTGAAACTGGACATCGACAAGTGGCAGATGATGGCTGCCCAGGCTCTCCTGGACAAGGCCACCACTCCAGAAGTCCAGGCGATTGTCGGCAGTCATGACAGCAATGAAAGCAAGCTGGCCAAGCTGCGCGACCTGTTGTTTGGGCAGAGGAAAACTGTTACCCCCGAATTTGTAGATGCGCCTTCATCCTGACAGTTTCCGAGCCGTGAACTTGCTGCCCTTCCAGGACACTGCGTTTTGGGTGGCGTTCAGGATTTGCTTTTTCATGTGGCGTCGCCAGGGCGGCAAGTCCTACACGATTGCCAGCAAGGCCATTGACCGCATGCTGGAGAAAGCCTGGCGGAATTGCTTTTTTGTCTCTGCATCGATAGCGACCGGGAAGGAAATCGTCGAAAAGGAAGCCACCATCTGGCACGACGCCCTGGCCGCGCTGAAGGCATGCCAAGACAAGCTGGGAAAACAGCTGGGGGGCAACGTCATCGACACAGGAACCAAAGAACTCTTGAATGTGGATGATCTGGCGGAACTGATGGACAAGCAGGCGGCCCAGGTGAGGATTTACCACACGCGCACGGCGTACAGCCGCACGAAAATACTCGCCCCCAATCCCGACACGGCCCGCGGTTGGACAGGGGACGTGTATGGCGATGAAATCGGTTTCTGGCCGGACTTCCCCGCAATATGGGACGCAGTGGAACCGATCATTTCCCGCAACCCGGATTTCTTGTTCTGGTTGTACACGACGCCTCCCGCCGATGATACACATTACACTTACGATTTACTTAATCCCGGCCTGCGGGAATTTACTCCGAATGCTGCCGGGAACTGGTACAAGACCGAACAAGGCTACCCGGTCCACCGCGTGGACGCCCTGGACGCCGAACTGGCCGGATTGCCGCTCTACGATCCGCTGTCCGGCAAGGTGGTGCCCTACGAAGAATTCAGGGCGCACAGTCTGGACCGCGCCTCCGTGGACCGGAACTATGGCCTGAAGTTTATCCAGGGCGGCACGGCAGCCATCCCGCTGGGCTGGCTGAACCGGGCGCAAAACATGGGCCTGGGCCATTGTACGGGCCTGGACCTGGCCGGGGAGGAGGTGTGCGCATGATCGCGATCCGTGAAGCCATCTCCCCGAACTGGGCGGAATCCCTGTGCGCCGGAAAAGTGTGTTTCGGGCTGGACGTAGCCAGCACGGAGGGCAAGAAGTCCAACCCGTCCAGCCTGACGGCCACGGAATACTGGGACCGCATATACTGGCAGCGGCTGGTGGTCAGGTGGAAGACGGAGCACTACGCCGTCATGCTGGGCATCCTGGAACTGGTCATTGGCGCCGTGCCTCGCGAGCAGCGCGGCGTGCTGGTGGTGGACACCAGCAATGAAAAATTCTTGGCCAGGGAACTGGCCAAAGACCTGTCCGGACTGATCCGGGTAGTGGGGTTTTACGGGCAACAAGTGGTTATATACTGCGGCGAAAAATCCGACGCCAAGACGGCCATGGGGTCCGCTTACTGTTCCGCCCTGGAAGATGGTCTCATTGCCATGCCTCCGGGCAAATGGCTGGAAACGGACCACCGCCTGGTGACGCGCAACGGCGCACGGTTTGAGGCTGACGTGGACGCACAGGGCAACCACGCGGACACATTTGACAGCGGCAAGCTTTCCTACTGGGGGCACGTCGGAACCGGGCTGGAATCATGCAGCCCGTCATCCTGGCGGACGAAGAACCGCCAGGGCAAGAGCAGGAAGAGCAGTAACCGGGCATCCCACCGCCGCTGGGGTGGTATCAGAACCAGGAGATTTTAGACACCATGAATTTTTTACCGAAGATTGTAAACAGAATGCTTGGCAGGCCGGGGAATTTTAGGACTGGCATGATCAGGATGCTGGGCATGTTGTCCCGGCGCACGCAAAAAGAAGGCCGGAACCCGCTGCCGTTTCTGACGCCACAAGAGGCCCGCACCCTGTATGAACTGTACCGGAAAGGCCAGTATGCCGACGTGATGCTGTGCTGGGCCGCGCTGGAAGAAACGGACGACATGCTGAGTACGGTCCGGAATCGGCGTGATTCCGCCCTCGCAGAAATGACCGATGACGTGAAGGTGGACGCCAAGGCCATCGGCAGGCATCCGGACCTGAAGACGCTAGCTGAAGAACAGCAGCAGTGCCTGGCGGAATATTTTGCGAAGGTCGATAATTTACGGGATGCCTGGCGCTTCCTGGGGTCCGCCACGTTCATGGGTTACTCCCATTTGGAACCTGTCACGAAACTGGGGCGGATTAAATACGAACCTGTGAACCAGTGGCTGATGGTTCGGCCTGTCAGGGATGGAAATTGGTATTACAACGAATCCGCCGATAGGTCATGCGCCCGGTTGGAAATGGTGGATGAAAGCGAGTTGATTACCCGCGAATGCCTGCGTCCGGTGGATCTGCCCTCCATGTTCGCTATCTGTGCCAAATATCATGCCCTGGACGGGTGGGATGGATTCATCGACGTTTTTGGAAACCCGGCCATTTTTTTCAAATATCCCCCCGGGACATCCGACGAAAAAGCACGGGAGTATGACCGCATTGCGGAAGAGATGATCGGCGACGGGCGCGGTGGTTTCCCTGACGGCGGCGCCATTGAAACCGTCGAAACGACGGCCCGCGGCGGAGATACATTCTTGCAGCGCTGTGAGTGGTGCGACAAGCAGATTTTACGATGTGGTACGGGTGGGGAATTGACCGTCATGGCGGCCCCCGGTAGCGGGACGCTGGCGGGCAACGCCCACCAGGAGACGTTCCGTATGCTTGCAGCGGGCGAGGGAGCCGACATATCCACTTGTATTAACAGGCAGGAATCCCGGCGTGTGCTGGACCGCAATTTCCCCGGTAAACCCCATTTAGCTTATTGGACATTAGAGTACGAAGAAGCGGAAGACGTGAGCAAGCATGTGGACAATATCACGCGCCTGGCCGCTGCGGGATATATTACGGACGAGGAAGAAGTGAGCGAGGTGTCCAGCTATACCGTCACTTACCGGGCACCACAGCCGACTCCGGATCAGCCCTCCTTCCCCTTGCTGACCAACCGCCGCGGAAACTGGCAACACATCCCCGCACAGATTGAGCAGACCAAGAACAACGCCCCCCTGACAGCACAGGAAATGAAGCTGCTGGAAAAGCTGCTCAACGCACAGCCGAACCCGTCCATGATCCGGGATGATGCTCGAAAGCTGGAAACGGCCATGAAACGCGCCGCAGGGCTGGATGTGGTCAACGGCCCGCAAAACGGCGGAAACACCCCGGCAGACCCCCGGCAAAACGCAAATTCACCCCAAAACGGGGATAACGAAAACCTGCTGGCCAACTACGGCACCAGCGAAGGGGCCAAGAAGGGCTGGGACAAACGGGGCCGCGGGCAGCATGAGGCCATCGGCCAAGCCGGGACGGCCAAAAGCCTGGGGCTGGAAAAACTCTCCGAACTGAAGCCTGATCCGGCCAGCAGCCACAGCCACACCGGGCGGGCACGAAAAGCCCTGACGCGGGGATTTTCCGCCCGGTCCGTGGACGGGCAAGACATTAAATTCACGCAGTCCGTCCTGAATCACTGGGAAAACACGGTGCCGCCGAAGACCCCGGAAGAGCAAACCCGCAGATTACGGCGCTTGTCGGAAGCCGTCAGGGCCGTGAAAGACCCGCACGAGGTATGGGAATCCCACAACGGCCAGAAAACCTACCTGCGCGTGTACAAGGATGACTCCGGAAAATTTGCCATGAGCGGATTTGTCGCCGGGAAGGACGGGCAAGTGAGAAGCTTTTTCCATAGCCGCCGCCTGAACGGAGCCGAAAAAATGAGAAAGGGAACCCTGAAATACAAGAGATAAGTACGGACGGGAGGGCCATCTCCCCGCACGGGCTAACGCGTCCTTAACGGATGGCCCCCAGGCCGCGCATCACCGTAGCAATAACATAACCAACACACACGGAATGTCAACAAGGATTAAAACCATCACATTAGAGGATTTGCAGCCCTGGGAAAACCCGGGGGACGGCTGGTATCATATTGAGCGGTGGGGGGAACACCCCCAGGTAAGCCTGGATGGCAAGCAGTATGTCCAGGTCATCGACGACGATGCCGTGTGGGCCATCGTCGAAGCGGGAGTGCCGGAGGAAGGAATCCTGGTGGACGTGGAGCATGTGTCTGTCACCGGGGTACGGGACACCCGGGCCTATGGCTGGGTGAAAGAGCTTGCCGCACTACCAACGGAAGAAGGGCTGCAACTGTGCGCCCGAATCGAATGGACTCCGCTGGGGCGGCCCCTGGTCAAAGACCGCATCTATAAACATTTTTCGACTGTGTACAGCGTGGAGCTGTGCGCGGCCCTGGGCGGCGGACGCATCCGCCCCCTGCAACTCGTCGGGCTGGCCCTAACCAACCAGCCCAACAACCCCGGCCAGCGCCCGATCACCAACAGTCAGGCCGCGCCGACCAACGACAACACAAACCAAACAGACAACATGGAAGAATTGAAAAAAATCGCCGCCAAGCTGGGCCTGCCGGAAGACGCCACGCTTGAACAAGTGGAAGCCGCCATCGACGCACTGATGGCCGCGGAACAAGAAGCCGCGGAAGCGGAAGCGGAAACGCTGCTCAACAGCGAAGAACTGAAGGACCTGCCCGATGAGGCACGGAAAGACCTGAAGGACGAACTGCTGACCAATCGCGACCTGGGTATTAAGATGATCAATCTGCTGATCAACCGCAAGGGCGGCGGTGCACCTCCCGCCACTGCTCCGAGATATGCCCGCCCCGGATTCCGTCCGGCGACGAAGGCTACCAAGGGAACCGTGAGCATGGATGCGGAACGCGGCAGGTTGCTAACCAACACGGCTAAAGAAATCCAGGCACAGGAACGCAACGCCGGGCGCACCTGCTCGTTTTGGAAGGCGAAAAACATGGCTAAATCCCGCCTGGGGCAGAAGTAAGCCGCACCAGCTATTAACTTTTAACCAGTAAACAACATGGCAATTATCCATCAACAGGCCGTCATGAGGGCGGAAAGTGGCGAAGACCTCCGCAAATGCGAAGGCTGCTTCATTAAAAAAGACGCATCGGGCAAGCTGTTCTTGTGTGGTGAATCCGACATCCCTCTGGGCGTGGTCCACGTCGGCGGAGACGAAGGAGAAGACACGGATTACATCCTGCCTGCCCATCAGGGCATCGTGGGGGTGCGGTTGAGCGCATCCCCCGGCAGCGTGGAAGAGGGAACCAGGCTTGTCCTGGACGACGGAGGCACCGCCAAGGCCGGAGATACCGGAACCCTGGTGGCCGTGGCCTGCGAGCCGGGAACCGGGGAGCAGCTCCTGGAATCCTACTTGACCCTCCCGACCGTGCTGGCGTCTTCTGCCGGAGCCTGACGCACGCAACAACCAACAACAAGCAATAGATACTAACATTATATGTTTCAAAATGCAGCAAGTTATAACGGGTATTTAACCGAGCTGTGCCAGGCCGCTTATGCGGACGAGGCGGACAGCATCAGTCGCAAATTGTTTCCCACTGTGGGGGTGAAAACCGCCGTGGGGAGTTACAAGAAGCGGGACATCGACAACGCATTCCGAGTGTATAAAACGGCCCTTTCACGGGGCAATAGCCCCACGCGGATCGATACCAACGCCACGGACGACTTTTACAACTGCAAGCCCCACGCATTGGAGGTCGGCAGTTGGAAATTCGACATGGAACAGGACGGCGGAGGGGATGATGAACGGGAAAGCAACCTTCAGGATTTGATCAGCTCCCAGCTGGTCACGAGGGAAGTTGAAGCTGTCACCATCTGGAAAGCCGGGGTGCCTGTCACGGCTGGAAGCGGCAACTGGACCAGTACCGCCGGACAGAAAGCCAACATCGTCCAGGAGCTGGACAATATGGCCCTGACGATCCAGGCGGCCATCGGGCGCAAGCCGACGCATTTGATCCTGGGGCTGAAAGCCTGGGTGACTATGAAGAATCATCCGTTCTTTGTGAACCGCCTTCAGGGGTTGGAACTGACTGCCAGCCTGGACATCCTGAAGAACATGCTGGTGTTCCCGGACCTTGACGTGTCCCTGGCATCCATGCCCTACCAGCCCGCAGCACGCGGGAAGTCCGGCAAGATGCAGGGCATTATGGGATCGGACATTTTCATGTTCTACTCCCAGGACGCGCCGACGCGCAACGACATGTCAGCAGCCAAGGATTTCACCTTGGAGCCGTCCGGCCCGGAAATCCTGTCCGAAGAGCGGACGCTGGAAGTGGTGGACATGATGTACTGGTCCACCCACCGGAAAGTGACCAATCCGGCAGCCGCCGCACGCATCGAAGTATCGTAACCAGGAATGGCCGATTGAAGAGCATTGTTCCGGGGGCGCAACTCCGCCCCCGGAACTTACAACCAGAAGAAAAACCATGTGGGAACCCTTAACTGAAGATGTACTGAACCAAGTACTGAACGCCGGGGAACTGGCGAGCGTGACACGCGACCGCGCCCAGGTGCAGCCCGACCCCATCCCCGGAATACTCGCTGAAACGGCAGCCACGATCCGGAGCCGCATTGCCTCCGGAGGCCGCACCAAGCTGCAAGGCGGGGCCGACTGCATTCCCTCCGAACTGATGGCGGAGGCCGGGGCGATTGTGCGTTACCGCGTTCTGGTCCGGTTTGCCCTGTCCATGACCGAGGAACGTGTGGGGGAATGGAAGCATGCCAATGAGGTGCTGCGGGAGTTGTCCTCCGGCAGCTACGTGATCGCGGATGACGCCAGCGGCAAGACCCCCAGCCCGCACTATTCCGGAAGGCCGCCCCGGTGGGGCATGAGCCGCCACGGAGGGGTGATGTAGCCCGCAGTTCCTGCGGGCAAATACGAAAGACTAAAGACAAGAGAAGATGCCAAACGCCGAGGAAACACTGATGGAAAAACGGCTGATGCCGACCAACCTGAATTCCGCCCAGCTGGAACAAATGGGCACGGAATTCACGGGGCGGGCTATCTTTTCGGCGGGCTGTAATCATCTTCAGACGGTGCAAGCGATCCGGGACGGTTCCAGGAAGATCCTGAACGGCGATTGGCTGAATGCTTCCGCCCGGGAATTCCTGAACGCGGTACTTAAATTTTACAACTACGAGGCTCCGGAGGATGCCGAGGGGACGATCCGGGACATGACCACACCCGGACGCCAGAATTTGATTTTTGACCAGACGGTGGCCCAGGCGCGGAATTTTGCGTGGAAGGAAAACCTGCTGGCCGACGACAGGCCCCATGCCTGGCAGCTGGTGCGGGTGGGAACCAGGAAAGAGCCGCGGGACTGGGACACACGCTGGAAAGAAGCGTATGCGCAGCTTTCCCCCGCGGAGCGGCTGGGCGTGGATGCCGAGGGAAAGCGTGCCCTGGTGAATAGCCGGATATGGCAGCTGCTGTCCCGGTGGGGCACGGGCTACCCGCCTTTTGACTTTAACAGCGGGATGGGGGTTAAGTCCGTATCGGCGGACGGTTTGCAGGACGCGGCGACATCTGGCCCGGAAGAATTCAACAAGGCCGAGGCGAGTATGAAGGGCGTCGATCAGGATTTGCGCGACTGGATCAGCCGCAACCTGGATGTGAAAGTGAGCATCCAGGGGAACAAGGCGATCATGGAAGGAGGCCGGGCATGATCAGTTTACAGGTTCACCTGGATATGTCCGTGGCCCTGGCCAGGATGGTCACGCCGGAGGATTTGCAGGAGATGACCCGGCACGCCGGGGACGACCTGCGGGATTTGCTCAAAAATCATTTTGTGGAGCGGTCCCAGCAGACCGGATCGCGGAACTACTGGGCCGGAGCGGCGGAGGCCACGGAAAGCAATATGGAGGGCCGGACGGCCCGCGTGACGGTGAGCCATACGGGCGTCAGGCTACACCTGCTGGGCGGTACAGTCCGGGCGACTGGCCGCATCTCCCCCGTGACGGGACGGCCCACCAAAAGCCTTCTTGTCCCCGGGCCGGATTCTCCGCTCCGCAAGCGCCGGATCACACTAGCGGAGGCGGGCATTCCCCAGGAGGAAATCATGGTCTTGTACAGCGTCAAAAGCCATTTGCCCTACCTGGCCCGCGTCCAGGAGCGCAAGCGCATGTACAAGGGCTGGAAGCAAAAAGTGACGCCCCTGGGACTGCTCTTGAAATCCGTGACGCACGACCCCGACCGCACCGTGCTGCCATCCGATGCGGAGCTGACGGACACGGTGAAAACCTCCGCCGTGGACACCCTGGCACAACGAATTTCCAATCGCACGAAACGATGAACAACGAACTACCGGACGGTCCCGAATACGTGTTTGCCCAGGCGGTGATCGACCGCCTGACCGGACAGGCAAAACTGAAGGATTACGTGATGCCCGACCCCTTTGACAAGGGCGACCAGGTGAACAACCTTGCTCTGGCCGTGGCGCAGTATGATGCGGCCATCGCGGTCATGCCCCAGGCTCCTGCGGTACCGTGGACCGGGGCGGATGCACCGAAACCCGGAGTGGTGAATGCCCGGGTGGCGATCCTGATCATGCTGACCCAGCAAGTGGGAGACGTGCCAACCGTGCGCCGCCTGTCCGCCGTCACGGCTGCCGTGATCCGCTGCTTGTACAGGTGGTCTCCCTATGATGTCGAGGCCACGGGGAAGGCACCCTGGATCGAAGAAATAACGGAACTTAGCACGGCGGAAGTGCCGGAGCTTAAAAACGTGGATGGCCGCGTGATTTTCCTCGCTATGCGGGAAACATTGAAACCATAGGAAAAACGATATGGCAAAAGCAGTAGAGACAGAACAGACGGCCCCGGCAAATGCCGAGGGGAAAGAACAAAAGGAAGCCGCCGTCCAGGTGCGCATCCTGCAAACGGGAACGGAGATTGACGGATGGCGGTTTGCCGCTGGGGCGTTGGTCACGGTACCCGCAAACACGGCCACCGCCCTGGTGAATGCCAAGGCGGCCAAGCGTGTTTTTAACACCAAATAAACTATAAACTAAAAGTTAATATATTATGCCTAAATACGAATCAAGAAGACTGGAATACCTGATCGGGGGTATCCCGATCAGAATCGCCATATTTGGCGACAAGGACGGGGAAAAAGTTGTCGGGGAAGATGCCTGCCCGGCAGTTCCTACCCCCGAAAATCCGGGCGTATGGCTCTACCTGGGAGACGTCAAGAGCGCCCAAGTAGAGCGCACCAAAAAGACAGCGCAGATTGAAGGGGTGCAGGAAAAAATCGGGACCTATGGAGTCCGGGACGTCAGTTTTGCCATGCAGAACAAATTGAAAGTCACAACGCAATACATCACCCCGGAAGTCATTCAGCTGGCGTTTGGAGTAAGTGACCCTCTGGACGACGGCAAGACGGTAATACCGTTTGTTTCCCCCGGGATTATTAGATGCTGGCTTTATGGGAGGCTGACGGACCACGCCGACAACGGCAAGGACTTGGCGGAATTCTGCACCTTGTGTGAGATGTCTTTGACGAATGCCCCGAATTTCGCTTCTGATCCAATCACGGCGGAATTTGATTTCAATATCAAGTATAGCCCCCTGGCGACATTTACCAGCAAGGCGCTGGCTGTGCTGGCGAAGGATTAACCCCCATCCAGGAGCCGCCCGGGCGCGGCGGCTCCGCTTCCCCCTTCCTTTTCGATCATGATTATTTACGTAGATGTTAAAACGCTGGCCCTGACCACGGAGGGGAGCGTACCCCTGACCGACATGGCCCTGGTGCGGGGTGACAAGGTTCCCTTGCGCATCGTGCTGACGGACGGCCCCGGCCAGCCCGCGGATACCCAGGAGGCACCCGTACTGGCAATCAAAAAGTCCCTGGGGGACGACGCCCTGGTGCTGGCCGCCACGGGCCTGGAACGGGTGGAGGATGCCCTGGGCGCTGCCTATGTTGGCAGTCTGTCCGTCAATACGGTTCAGCTGGCCGCCGCCATGGGGAACCAGGACCGGATTGACCTAATAGGGGAAGTGGTGCTGGTGGCTCCGGACGGGGCGCAGCGCACGTCCCGCCTGGTCCGGGTGACGGTCCGGGCCGACCTGCTGGCCGGGGATTATGCGCCCCCGGAGGATGTGCTGGACGACTGGTCCACCCTGGTGGCCGAGGCCCTGGCCGCGCAGCTGCCGAACGCCTTGCAACAAGCGGGCATGAACGTGGCTCCGGTCACTGGATCATCCGTCCTGTCCACGGGCGCGGCAGAGACGCCGACCACGATGGCCTGCTACGCCATGGCCTGGGGAGACGAGCTGCTGGCCGGACAAGTTCCCGACCATGGCCGCCTCCGGAGCGTGACCATGACTTATTCCGGGGCATCTGCGCCTGGATCGTACTGGCTGCGCATTTGGCGGCTGGTGGCTGATGCCTATGTGGTGGCGGGCGTATCATCCCCGGAGACGTTGCCCGGCAATAACGATCCGATCACCTGGCGGTTTGTGCCAGGCGTGCCAATATCCAAGGGTGACAAGGTTATTATGGAGGTATGCACCGGAGCCGATGCGGACCATTTGACCACTCACGCCATGGGGGCCCATGGTGTGATGACCCCGGCCAAGGATGGGAGGGGCAGAGCCGACCAGGTATCCCACCCCGTCGTGATCGTCCAATACGACGTTGCTCCGCGCATGACCGCAACCGTGGACTATGACGAGGGGGTGAGCGTGGGCGGCGTGGAGGTGGCTACCGTGACGCAGATTCAGACCTTGGGCGCTGACGTCCGCACGGCATCGGCCAATTCCCAGGCGGCGGCACAATCGGCAGCTGCCGCCCGTGACGAGGCCCAGGCAGCAGTGGCGGGCCTGTCCATCACCGTGGGCACGGTCACGACCGGATGCCCCGGCACCCAGGCAGCCGCTACCCTGACGCCCGGCAGCACGCCGGGATCGTGGCGGATGGACATGACCATACCGCGCGGGGACGTGGGCGCCGTGGATACGTCCCAGCCCTACATCTGGCAACAGCCGCAGACCTATGACGCCATGATCAACGCCAACGGCGGCATCAATATCCCGCTGGCTGCCGGGGCCGCTACGGATACCGCAGCCGTCAACCGGGCTTATGCCCTGGGGATGGCCCAGGCGGCCATGATGCACCAGACGCGCACCTATTGGATTACATCCTCCTGCACGGCTACCAACGGTGTGACGATCAACCATGTGGTGCCCGGCTGTTACTGTGAGGCACGGCTGGGGGTCAATCAGCACACATCCCTGACGATGCGCACGACGGGTGTGGTTGGTGGCTCCAATTACAGCAAAAATTTGGGGTATTCCCTCCCGCTCCGCGCCAGTGGGGGAGGTGCTGGATACTGGTCCAAAGTGTCTATGATCATAGGCAGTGGGGGAGAGTGGACAGAGTATCCTGATGCAGGGCGGGATGATTACCGATTCAGGCCCGTGGCCGGATCCGCTCCTGATATTGCCCGCCTGATTGACGTGACTATCTATTATGATGGGGTGTACAAGGCGCGGGTGCGTGAACTGATCGGCGTCGGCATCCCCCGTCAATATGTCGTACATACGACGGAGTCCGCTATTAATTACAACAGCAATACAGGCTTGGCGTCCGCGGCCTATCGATTGGTGATATCCCAGTCCGAGCTATCTTACACCGACGCCCTGGCCGCCAGTGTGTGGCTGATAATAGGAGGGGCGGCAAATGACACGGTTATCAAGCTGGCGGACATCAGGGGGTGGGATACCTACCACACGTCCTACGCGCCAACCTTATACTTGGATGTGCAGGCAGGAGAATATGGAGAGATAGTGCAAATGGAATCTCCGACGATTCTCAACGGTATAGGCAATAATACTTATATCCGCTGCGGGCTGGAACCCTACCAGCACAGCTGGATCACCAGCGAAACAGAGGTTCCTTATACAGATACGGATTCACCTACAGCATAATCAATCATGAACGACGCATACATACATTTCATTTTCCCGCGTCCCGGCGACTGGGACAAATTTACGATGGCCGCCGTGTACCAGGATACGGAAGGATACGTCCGGACCGACTACTATACCCAGGACACGTTGCCCGCTGGCCAGGCCCCGGCGCTGGCGGATGTTGTGGCCGCCCTGGTAGGGTTGGGCGAGCCGTGGCAGGCATCCCAGGGTTGGGCGTATCTGGATCAGGTCCGGGGGAGTGCTCCGGGGGACACCATCCCCGCTATCATCCTGGATGTGGAGGCCGTCAATGCCCAGGGCGGACGCCGGATGTTTACCGCCGTAGACTACCCTTCCTTTATCATTCCATCCCCTGCTGCCGTGGAGTTCTTCCGGTATTTTACAAGTGGCCAGCTCAACTCTTAACTCTCAACCTTACACCCTGTACAAATGGTTTACGAGTCCACAGATACGGTGATTTACCGTCCGGACGGCCTGGATGCGGTCACGCTGTGCAAGCCCCGGGATATTATGGTGGCTCCGGTGGATGTCACGGCATCCGTCCAGGTGCAGCGGGACGGCGTGCTGGGCAGTGCCTGGATGCTTCAGCGGGCACGGGGCAACGCCCTGATGCAGCTGTCTTGCACGGTGGCGCATCCTTTCCCGACCGCGGCGGCTGCCCGGGCCTGGGGCCTGGATGTTCAGGAGATGTTCACCTTGCACCCGCTGGGACGCATTACCTGGTTGACCTGCTATTTCCAGGGCCGCCCCCAGCGCGTGAGGGAGTACACCGCTACTGTGGACCCTCCCCACCCGTTCCCTTTGACGAGTGACCACTGGTACGGATTTGACGATGCCAGGGGGGCGGCCTGGCAGGCGGTGGAATTCAAATTTGCCCTAACCGGGGAAATCAACTGATGAACAACAACAATATTGATATATCCATGACGCTTGGCACCCGGGCGGACATGAGCGGGATTAACCAGGTGCGCAAGGGGGTGGATGACCTTTCCACGGCGGCCAGGGGGCTGCCGCGGGAACTCATTTCCGGAGGGGTGGGAGCCGTGGCGGATGCCCGGACTTTCTCCGGGGCGTCCTCCCCCGGCAAGATGACCATACAGGTGGAGGGCCTGGACCGTCTGGCCGGGACGATCGCCCGGGCGGAAGGAGTGGCAGCCAGCGGCCTGTCCTCCCAGGGGCGGACGGACAAGGCCCTGGCAGACATGCAGGCCGGGATTGCCCGGGTGGCGGATGCCGTGGACATGGTGGCCCGCGGGGTTGCTTCCCCGGATCGTCCCCACCCTCCTTCTCCCGTGTCCGGGAGCGGGAATGAATGGATGATGGCGCGGCTGGACCAGATTGCCGCGCTACTGGCCAGGATGGACGCCACGCTGGCCAAGAGCCTGGCCGCATCCACCAAACCGGAGGGGACGCTGGACCAGGTGAAGAAAGGCATGGATGAATTGTCCCGGGCGGTCAAGACGTCTCCGGTATTTGGCTCCGGCGGCGTAGGGGGGCAGACGGGCGCCGTGCCCGCGTATCCGGAGGACAAGGCGGCAGCGCCTAATGACTGGGCCGTGAGGATTGACGGGCTGGAAGCGCTGGGCGCAACGGTCCAGGGCGCGGACAAGACGGTGGGTAGTGCTGCCGATGCCGTCAAGCAGCAGTCCGGATGGCTACAGCGCAGCATTGACGCTCTCTCTAAATTCCCCGGCCAGGTCCAGACCTGGGCGGGAGGCAAAATGCAGGAGTGGCGGAAATTCAACGGAGGATTGCAAAACGCCACCAACGTTCTCAACCTGGGCAAGCAGGCGTGGAACCTGGGACAGTCTGCCGGGGCCGCGCTGAATGATGCGTTTGGCCTGGGGGCGAAAAAAGTTTCCGCGCAGCTTGCGAACGTGTTGGCAAAAGGAAAGGCGAAGGTGGAAGCCTGGCAGGCGGGAATGAGTGCCGAACTGGGGCGCATGAACCAGGAGGCCGCCCTGAAGAAGGAGAATGCTCTGGTCAAGCAGATCAATGACGCCTACGACGCCAGAAAAAGAACGATCGAAGCCTTGGATGAAAAGGCAGCCCGGAATCTGGAAATGCAGGCCCAGTTGTTACAGATCGAAAACGAGAAGAACCGGAGCATCATCAGGCAAAAACAAATCCGCGGAGAAATGACGGAGAGCCAGGCCCGGGACGCCCTGGCGGCCATCGACGCCAAAGACGCCGGGGAACGGCGGGCAATCGAACGGCAGCAGGCCGAGAATGCCGTGCGCCGTGCCGAAGCCCTGGCCGAAGCCAAGGCGGAGCAAATCAGGCGCATGCAGGCCCTTTCCCAGTCCAGCCCGGCAGCGGCGGGAGTGCGTGACCTGAAGACGGATGAATTTTACAAGCAGGCGGACGCTTTCAAGAATGCGGAAGCGACCCTGAAGCAATGGCAGGAACTGGCCACCCGGCAAAAAAAGCTGAAGAAGGAAATTGACGAAGCAGCCGGGAAGATGGCGAAGGCGGCCATGCTGGGCGGCGTAGGTGTGCCGCTGGTGGCCGGATTGGTCCAAAAGAAGGCCCAAGACGAGGAAAGTCTGAAGAACGTACAGGCCCTAATGGATGGCATGCGGCAGGATGCCAGGATGCCGGGGGCCACCAACGGAGATATGATCACCCTTCTGGCCACGCAGAAGCAACAGCAGGAAACCGCGTTGCAGAAAATGATGGAAGGCATCCGGAATACGGGGCTGCTGGGCGACGTGCGCGGCAAATCCGGGGATGCCTTGTACATAGCTTATGCGGATACGTTAAAAGTCGCCAGAGATGTAATCAAAAATAGGACAGCATCTTTGGCTGATTTATTCAAAGAGCAGGAAACTTTGGATGAAGCTGTGACGACGGCTAAGGCTCGGCTGAAGAATGTCCTGACCGTTCAGGGCGTCCAGGTTCAGGCGGATTCCGCCGTACAGGCGGAGACGAAAAAGACGGATGCCTGGCAGGATAACCAGCGGCGGGACTCCACCGTTTCCCGGACGGCGGCGGATTCTCTTTCCAAAGCCGCAGAAGCTCGGAAGAAAGAACTGGATGCCAATAAAAAAGCCATGGACACCGCCGCGGAAGTGATGAATGCCAGCGTGGATTCCTTTTCCAATTTTGCAACCAAGTACGCGGAGGGAAGCGAAAAGGCCCAGGAGCGCGTGAACAAGTTCCTGGACACGGTTGGCCGCCTCCGGAATAAGGACCGGAAGCTATGGGACAAGCGGGACGTGGATGATTCCAAGTGGACGGAAAAATTTCTGGAAGCCCTGAAAAAGAAGTTCGGGAACGACTACAACACGGAGGCTGATCAAGGGATGGTGAAGGCTGCCGAACAAGCCTGGAAGTCCATGAATGAAATTCTGGACCGAAAGAAGAAACAGGAAGGGCAGGAGCAGAAAATAAAGGAACTGGAAGAAGCAGCCAGGAAGGCGGCCAACCTGGCCGAAGACATCCAGGGCAAAAGTACCGCCGCCATGGAATTGACGGAATGGATGCGGAAATACCGGGAAGGAGCCGTCCAGAAAGCGGGAGACCTGGCCGGAAGTTCCGACTACGAAATTCTGTATCAGGTGGAGGACGTTGTGCGCAAGGCGCTACAGGACGGCAAACTGGACAAGGGAGAAAAAAACCAGCTGGGGGAACAACTAAAAGTTCTTCTGGCAAACGACCACGGCCAGGATGAAACGCCCGCCATTCACCAGATGGTGGAGCTGGTGAAGGAAATATTAGGCAGGTATTCCCGGACCCAGGAGACCAACCGACAACTGGTCGGACAAATCGCCGACCTGAAGAGCCGCCTGGATAAAATTGACTCCCAGAGAAGTTATGGACATTAAGACGATTGAGCTGACGCATTACGTTTCTCCAGGCTGTGCCTGGCAATGGAAGAATTTCAGTCCGGCCCAGGTATCGTTTCAGATGGGCCGGGATATGATGGATGCGGCCCCCTTCCAGTACCGGGAGCGCGTGCGGGTTACGTGGGACGGGGTGACGGTCCTGGAGGGCACCGTGCGCAAGTGTGATGCCGCCTTGTCCGCGTCCAGCTACGTGTGGCAGGTTCTAATTTGCGACAACTGGCAACCGATGGAAGGCACGACGTTTTTCGGTTCCGGAGATGGGGCCGGGCGCATCAGTTTTTCTTTTGCCAGTTATTCCGGCATCCCTTCAGGGGCGGCTGAAAAACGGCGCATCAAGATTGCGGCAGCCCTCCGGACGGTCCTGGCCAACGCCCGGACGCATGGGGCACTGGTGACGAATTACGTGGTGGATGTCGATGAATCGGCATGGATATGGGACACGGAGGTGGCTTGCGACAAGCACGCTTCCTTACTCCGTAAATTTTTAAGCTCCCGGCCCGGCATGGTGGCCTGGTTCGACTATTCCGGCCCGGCTCCTGTGCTGCACATTGCGGACGGGGACCGCCTTTCCCCGGTGACGCTGGACCGGATTACGCACCGCCTATCCAAAATCCAGCTGACGGAGCGGGTGGACCTGGTCCCCCCCGCGGTGGGGGTGGTGATGACGCGGGGCAAGTACACAACCTACTCGCTGGCTCACCCAGCCGGAGCGGACCTCCATCAGGAAGGCTGCACGATCGTTCAACTGGCAGACCCCCGGGATGGGGCCGTGGATGAAGAGGGCGAAGAAGAAGGCGTGGACAGTGCCACGTACAATTACGCCAAGCCGGAAGTGATGGTACTTGGCGAGAAAATGCCGACCGGGCCGGAAGACGCCCGAGAATGGTGGACTAAAAAAATCCCGGAACTGGCCAAAGTGCCCGGAGCCGTTTTTGGTGTGATTCAGCGGGAAACCCCCGCTGTCCAGGGACAGGATGCAGCCAACTACAGCGCGGAGGCTACCAAGTACGAGCTTGTTTTTGGTTCCCTTTCCGAGTCCTGTACGGCGATCAAGTGGTGCGAGGTCATTTTTAAGCAATACGTTTATATAGATTCCCCACCTAAAAAAGGTTTTGAACTGATTTTCCCCCACAAGAAAACCGTCACCGTGAACGGGGAAAAGGTGACGAGATATTACAACTGGCTGACTTGGCGGGGCATCACGACCAATGTTCGCAAGCGATATTACAAGGTTGACC
>OGXT01000673.1_pt1 | contig 39860 bp, 37 predicted proteins | sample 1576361 | NCBI WGS metagenome assembly OGXT01 (sample SAMEA3541514, study PRJEB24748) | human gut metagenome | biome: human gut; feature: human-associated habitat; material: faeces | place: China | collected 2012 | reverse complement strand
CCACATCACCGCCTTTGCTTTTCCTCCAGTATACCATATGCGTCGCGGCTATGCGGAGTTTTGTCAACAGGGCCGTTCCGGTACACCCCCGTTTGTACGCAGTGAGAGTTCATATGGCTACGGCGTAACACGGTAGCAGTAGAGCAGCTGGTTGTGCATATATAGGTGGAGTCGTGTTTCACGACTCCCCGGGAAATCGGCAAAGGGTACGCTGAATTAGTTTATCATTTGTGAAAACGAGGCGGTTGGAATATACCATCCGCCTCGTTGCGTTTTCAACACTCGATTCTGGGACACCTAATAACCGGCAGCACTATGCGGAGTTCGTCCTGGCAAACATCTTTAAAGGGCCTATTACTATTTTAGCTCTGTTATACTTTCTAATTCAAAGCCCATGCCCACAAATTTGCACATCTACAGAACGTGTGAATCAATATTAATTCTATAGGTATGCTATCTGGCATTTTGTTAAAGGAAGCAAACTGCGAAGAATTTGCAGCTACTTGTTCTAATAAAGTTGGTTCTTGTTGAAGAACATATGTTTGGACTTGATGTGATATTGTGAGCTTGATGCAAATGTGTGAGTTGCTAATATAAATATGCAGAACAGGACCACTCCTGTAGCGCACAGCCTGTGTACCAAAAAGGTCACATTACTGTTGGAGTGACACAGCAGTTCGTTGACAGGCATTTGGCGCGCCGATATAATGTATCCAGTAAAAATTAGGAGGATCTTAAATGGGCTGCTGGCTGCATCGCATCTCTTATGAATGGGAAAAAATGAAGGAACTGTTGGATTCCGGCCTGCTTGCTACAGGGTGGCGAAGATTTGCGTACAGCGGCATAACCGCCGGCATTGGCAGTGCAGAATTCGATGAAATAATGGGCCGAAGCGGCGAGACCAGACGCTCACGCTGGGCGCTGTGGTATTTTGCGCAGATGCGGCCGGGAGACATGGTGGTGGTGCCGCTCTATGGCGGATCTATGCAGATATGCGAGGTGACCGGAGAGATGCGCCGCGCAGAAGAAGCCGAGGCGGAAGACTATGACATAGGCTTTGTCATTCCGGTGAAGTGCCTTAAAGAAGTACCCCGGTCGTGGGCATCGGGCGCTCTGCAGTCGCGCTTGAAATACCGAGGCACCACCACGAGACTGGACGAGCTGGAGCGTGACATAAGAGCGGCGCTCGAAGCAGAAGGCCCGGTCATGATACATGACAGGATCATCGATGGGCTTTCCGGGGAGCTCAAGGAGATACTGCTAAAATGGGTAACGCCAGGTAAGCTTGAGCGGATAGTGGAATGGTATATGCGCTCGCTTGGCGCATCGTATGTATATATTCCGGCCAAGAATGCCGGTGACAAGTCCGAAGGCGGAGACGCGGATGTCATAGCCGAGTTCGCAACCCTCAGGGTGCGCTTCTACATACAGGTCAAAAAGCATGAGGACGTGTCCGGAAAGAAGGCGGTAGAGCAGATAGCGGCTTACACCGAAACAATAGATGAGGACGGGTATACCCCCGTCTCCTGGGCTGTCAGCACGGCAAAGTTCGACGATGATGCGCATGAGCTCGCCCGTGTTAAAAATGTCCGGCTCATTGATGGCGGAGAACTGTGCCGTATGCTCCTCGACGCCGGCATCGGCTCCATTGATGAGGCCATGATATCATGAGCAGAGAGCCCAAAAAACTTGCCCTTTTGCGTATTCTTCAGCTGCTGCAAAAACTTAGCTGTGAAGGGCATCCGCTTACACACTCCGACATCGCTCATGAGCTCGAACAAAGGTACGGGATCACAATGGAACGCAAGGCCGTGAGCCGCAATATCTCAGTTCTGCGCGAAGCCGGCTATGATATAGTTTCTGTGCGTGGCGGATGTTACCTAAGAGAACGCGAGTTCGAGCCGGGAGAGCTGCGGGCGCTGATCGACGGAGTGATATCCAGCAGGTATATCAACAGCTCTCAGTCAAAGGCTTTGATCGAAAAGCTTACAGACCTGGGAGGCCCGGACTTTGATCCGCACATCAGGCATTTGCGTACGTTTCCATGTGCTGACAAGGCCGATAATCAGGAACTGTTCTTGAATATTGAGCTGGTAGATGAGGCTATAACTGCCCGAAAGCAGCTCAGCTTTGACTACAGCAGGTATGGGGTCGACGGCAAGCCGCGCAAGACGAAGAGGCACAGGGTGAGCCCATACCAGCTCTTGCTGCATAATCAGAGATATTACCTTGCTGCACGTAATGAGCACTATGGAAGTCTCACATTCTATCGGCTGGAACGCATCACGGGCGTCGAAATCTTGGATGAACCCCTGACACCGCCGGAGCAGGGCATGGATTTTTCTGCGTTCTCTCTTGAACGACCGTATATGTTCACAGATGCGTCGGAGGAAGTGGTGTTTTACGCAGACGAGGCTATTGCCGACCAGGTGACCGACTGGTTCGGCTCTGCCGCGCGCATCCGCCCTGAAAAAGGCCGCATTCGTGTTACTGTGACGACCAGCACAGAGGCAATGAGATATTGGGCGCTGCAATACTTGAACTACGTTGAAGTTATCTCTCCGCCGAAGCTCAGAGAGAACATTTCCCGCGACTTGGCGGCAGGCATAGAAAAATATAAATGCCAGGGCTTATAAGGTATGAGCCGTTGATGAACCATTCTTGTCCCATGCGCAATAGTATAATGCAGGCGAGAAGGGGGCTTGAATGTGGAGCTCATCAAAGAAGAACGCAGGAAAATCATCGTTGTTGTTGACAGAGAGGAGCTGGAGCTGAATTTTCAACGCTGCCGGGCAGTATATCGAAACGGAGGCAGAATACGGGATGTCAGTTTCGGCGCCGAGCCGTGGAGAGGCAGCGCTGTTTACCGGCGGCTATCTGAGAACGGGTCGCTGCGCGGAGAGCTGAGCGCGGCGTTTGTGCAACGCTTTGGAGAGCTGGCCTTCGCTTGCGGCGAACTCAAACCTGGGCGCTTTGTGGAACTCTGCTGCTTCCAGGGCTGGCCGAGAAAGTTCTATGACGCGATACCATACAGCTTGAGAGCAGGCGGCCTTGGCGTTGGCTTCAAGCGCCGGGCGAGGCACCTGCGTTTTGCAGCTGCGCTTCCGGCGCTTTATGAAGAAGCTGGATTGCCTCCTGTGAAGTCAATACGCCGGGCTGTGTTCCATGAACCCGGCTTTGCATTCTATTTGCCGGAGCTTGCTTTGCTGTGGCGCGTTATAAATAACATTGACCTTTTCTGCTGCATGCTCAGGAAAGAATGGATATGGGATCTGCTGGCGGTGCTTGTAAACTACGCTGAGGCAGCGGAGCTTTTCATGCTCGACTATATAAACCGCCGCTCGCTCAATATGCTGATGAAAGTTTTGCAAACACACGTGTACGAGCTGGGCGACTATGTTTCATGCTATTCGGCGCTCAGTCCGGCAGCCAGAAGGTTTGAGCAAAAGTGCTGGGGCAAACATTTTGAGACTTTTCCGCGCAGCGATTTGCTTACGGGAGGCTTCTCGCTTCCAAATGGGGATCACGGCCTGTTTGATGGACAATTCGGCGGGCTTTATTTTACTGCAATGCGAAGTGGAGCAGATCTTCAAAAGGCTGGGCGAGAACTAAATAACTGCCTGCATGAATATGAAACGGATACTATTTATGAGGTGCTTTCATATGGAAAGCCCATTGCAGCCATTGAGTTGAGGAATAGGAAAATAGCTCAGGCAAGGGGACACAGCAATGCCAATATAGCCGAAGGCAGCGAACTGCAAAAAGCGATCATGTCCTGGGCGCTGCATTTCGGACTTGGCTGGGAATGCAGGCTTTGCAAAGGGAAAGCTGACGACGAAGTCTCAAGAGCATGGCTTTAAAGAACCAAGTGTCAGCGATACAGAGATTATGGCGAATCAGAGTAGAAGGCATGAAACAACACTATGAGAGTGAGTGGAAAATGATGAAATAGCAACTTCTGCCATTACTGTGCTGCTGTGAATACCTTGGCAAAACAAGCATACGAAAGTATGAGCCGCCGAAAAGCACTCCCGGCCGTTTGGCCGGGAGTGCTTAAGTTTAGTGAGCATGGGGTGAAATCCACCGAACACTTTTCGGGAGTGTCCGGACACGGACATTGCTTGCACATTATCCTTCGATCAGCGTCAGGGTGCAGGCTGTTGTGCTCCGGGACATGAACGGCAGGCATATGCCGGTTTCGCCTTTGGCTATCAGCAGCTCTGTGCCGCTGGGGCTGATGAGCATGGGGTAGGTCTCCTCCAGATATATCGGGTCAGCTGTTTCGTCGTAATTTTGGCCGCCCACAAGGGATATGTCGAGGGTCACGTAGCTCGGCCCGTCAAGGACGGTCTCGATCGTCCAGTATCCGAACCAGCTCTCATCAGCGTAATCGGAATCATTGTAGAACCAATCGAGTTCGACCATTCCGCCTGTTTCATCTTCCTGATAGAACCGCAGGCTGAAGTACGCAGGGAGGTCTGTATCCCATGCCGTCGTTTCAACGAACCAGCCCATGCCCCAGTCCTCGGAGCCGGCAAGCCCGAGCGCCGTCATGCCCACCCAGCCTTCAGCAAACCAGGGCGCAAGGTCAAGCGGGGCGTTCATCCATCCGTATTCCGTAAAGTCGAACGCAAGGTAGTCTCCATCCTCCGATAGACACGGGGCAAGACAGCCCATCGCATCGAGCGACGGCCACCATTCACAGGTATTCCCGCTGCTGTCGGTTATCAATACCTGCGTGTCGGCCTCATAGGCTACGCCGTCGAGATTTGCAAACAGCAGCACCGGCTCACCGGCCTCCGAGCGGTAGAGGACGTTGGTCACCTCGAAGGCATATGTGTTCTCGTTCCACTCCATGCGGTTTATTGAAACCGTCGCGTTTTCATCTACCGGCACGATGCAGTACAGATGTCCAGCGCCGCCAAGGATGTGCTCCGCACCGATTTCGGCAATAAACGGGTATTCCAGCAGCATCGCTTCGTTCTCTTCCCACATCCACGCAGGGAAGCCCGCCTCGAAGCCCTCCTCAAAAAGCCCGCCGACATAGCCCAGATACGCCGCGCCGAACATCGTCTTCGGGACATCTATCCTGTCGCGCAGCCACATCAGGGAATTTTGGGCCTCTTCCGAAAACACAGTCTGCTCCGGCGGCTCGGGTGTCGGCTCGGGCTGCTTTTCCGGCGGCTCACTGTCATTTCTCGTGGGCAATACGTATTTGCCGCCGCTCGTCATCGGCTCGTCAGTTTCGGTCTGCTGCGTTTGCGCGCAGGCGCCAAGAGCCAGCAGCAGGGCCAGCGCCAGCAAAAGCGCGGTCACTCGTTTGGGCGTCGTTCTCATAAGCGCTCCTTTCCGGTCTCCCGTTCCGGGCGAGACCGCCGCGGGATACCTGCCTTCATATCAGATATTGTAAAGCCTTTTCCGCGCCTGCGCCCTACCCGCAGCGGGTAGTTTTTCCTACAAGACAGGAGCCTGAGCGTCAGTACAAGGGATTTATCCAGCCGTTGGAGATCATGTAAAAGGCCAGGTCCACCGCCTTGGAGAAGCCGGTCTTGCCGAGCATATTCATCTTGTGGTATTTGACGGTGTTCTCGCTTATGAACAGTTCCCGGGCGATCTCCTTGTTGGTCATGTGCCTGCACATCAGCCGGAGCACCTCCATCTCCCGGTCTGTCAGCGGGGCCTCTCCCTGGGGCATGGGTATGGTCCTGGGTTCCGGAAAACTGCTGCCGCCGGCCATCACCTCGCGGGCGACCTCCAGGAAATAGTTCAGGCTCCGGCTCTTGTAGACGAAGCCGTTGGCTCCGGCGGCTTTGGCCCGAGGAATATAGGTGATCTCGTCAAACGCGGTCATTACGATGATCTTGAGTTCACCATATGCCTTGCGTATGGCCTCCACCGCTTTGAGCCCGGACGCCCCGCCCTCCGTGCACACATCTATCAGCACCAGGTCCGGGTGCAGGTGCCGGCAGAAATCGAGGGCATAGTCGGCGTTCGGCACTTCGCCCACCACGGTAAAATCCCCGGCAGCCGTGAGCGCCGTCGTCAGCGATTCGCGCATGGACGCGTGATCCTCCACTATCAGAACTTTGAACATTCCTGCATAGCCTCCTTCGGGACAGATATCTCGATACGGAACCGGGGAACGGTATGCAGCTCAAGCGTGCCGCCGAGCCTGTCTATCCTGCGGCGCATCCCGCCTATGCCGCCGCCCTCGCGCACCGGCCCGGAAGGCGGCAGCCCGTTGTCCGTCACCGTCATGCGCCAGCAGTCATTCTGGAAGAAATGGAACTGGACGCGGGTGGCATAGCCGTGTCGCACGGCGTTGGTGACGCACTCCACGGCGATCTCGGCAAAGCTGTCCGCCGCGTTATCATCTTCGGGCAGTTCGCCGCGGAACTCCACGGACACATCCATACCCAGGAACGTCTCTCTCAGCCTCACCAGGCGGTGGGCGGGGCTCGGCCTCCTGTCCTCACGGAGCGCCGTGGGAAGGCTGCAGGCGAAGTCCATGAGCAGGGCCTCATCGGGCTGCTGGTGGTCTCGCAGGGCGCGGAGCAGCAGGCTTATGCGCTGCCCGAGCAGGTCGTGTACCCGGCCCTTGCTCCGGGCTATCTCCTCCGCTTCGCAGATGGCCTGCAGGTTTTCGATGGTGTGGCGAAGCTCCTGTCCGCGTTTTTCCAGTGCCCTGTTCCTCTCGGCGAGGAGCGTCACGGCGTCCCAGCGCTCCGTGACGTCGTCGGCGGTCAGCAGCACAAGCGTCCGGCAGCCCATTGGGATATCGTGCGCGGATACGCTCCACACGGAGGAGTCCGGAAGGCGGAACACCTGCTGCCCACCAAGCGTCTCCCGCTCGCAGCCGCCGAGCGGGCCGCTGTCCAGAAGCCGCCGGAACTCCACGCCGTTTTGCAAAGCCCGCCCCGTCATCTGCCTTGCCAGTGCATCCATACGTCGGTTGCACAGCAGGATATCACCCTCATGGCGGAAGAACAGCAGCCCCGTGTGCAGGCTGTCGATGGCCTCCTTTACGGATATGTAAGAGAGCTGGGTCCTGAGCTCCCGGCGGCGCATCAGGCAGATGTGCGCGCTGCGGAGCAGGAAAAACAAAATACTCGCAAGAAAAAGGAAGGGGTATGCAGGCCCCATGATGAGTTCAGCAGCGGGCAGCAGGACTGCCGCCCAGCCGACGGCGAAAAAAGGCCAGATGAGCTCAGCCGCCACCGCCGCGGCGGTGCCCAGAACCGCTGTCATCAGAAATACGGCCTGCCGCGCAAATGCATAGGCGCCGGGCACCAGAAAGCCGCAGTAGAGCGCATACTGCACCTGGGCGAGCAGTGCGGCGAAGATAAATAAAACAGCAAGCACGGCGCACTCCATGCCGTTTTCCAGTCTGCGCGCCCAGCCGGCAGGCAGGCGGCGGATGCTGTAGGAAATGGCCAGAGTTTGCAGTACGATGCACAGCGCGAGCGCCATGACCAGCGCCGTCAGCGCCCAATTCGGCAGACGGTAGAACTCAGCCACGAGTCTCACCTCCCAAGGGTAGGGTCAGGCATATGCCGACGGCGTCGTCGAGGTCTTTGCAGGCTATCTGCCCGCCCGAGCCGGCCACCGCCGCCGTCAGCTCCTCCGAGAAGCGCCATTCCACGGGGTCGCTGCCCGGGAGGAAACGGAATGTCAGCCGCCCTTCCTCCGCCTCAAGCCAGCCCATCAGCGGCGAGGCCTCCGCCTTCAGCGCAAGGGATATGGTCTCAAAGGCGAAGTCGTAGCAGAGCGAGGCACTGCGTATCTCCATGGGGCCGCTCTGTCCGCAGCGGATGAGCGTCTGCAGCCCCGCATAGCGGGCCAGCTCAGCCAGCTCGTCGAGGTAAATGCCGAGTTCATCCCCGAGCAGGGCTTCGCCCTGACAGGCCAGGAAGAACAGGTTGCACCTGCGCTTTATGTGGCACAGGCACAGGGTGATGAAGGCAGTCACATCCCTCGGCTGCTCCGTTTCAGGCAGGTTTTTTATGAGGCCCGCCAGCGAGGAAACGCGCTGCTCCATATCGCGGTCCAGCTGTTCAAAGAGGGAGCGGTTCGCCTCCGCGGACATTAGGCGCCTTTTGACCTCGCCCTCCTCGCGCAGGAGGGCGTTTGCCGCCTCCAAACGGGCCTGCACAGCCTGTATCTCCTGCCGCAGCCGGTTCAGCTGGGAGAGGTCCTCCTGCCACACGGCCATGCCGCCGTGGATTGCGACTGCGTGGAGCTGCGTGTCCTTATCCCGGAGCAGCGGGTGCTCTATATCCGTGCGCAGCCGCTTCCAGATGGAGCGCGAGACGGGAGCCGCGCCGCGGGAGGAAAGCGCTGTGCGCCCGTCCTCGTCCAGCAGCGCCAGGCTGATGGGCGCGGAAGCAAAGAGCCTGTTATACCGGATGTTGACCGGCACCAGCCCAGCCCGGAGCACGGTCTCAAAAAACAGCACGGAGAAGATGCAGATGCAGACCGTAATGTCGCTCTCCCACGCCAGAGGTATGCGGTAAATATAGGCGACGACATACGCGAGCAGGCCCGCGCAGAGGAGCAGCGGGAACACTTTGCCGCCCCGGTATTTGCTCCTGCGGCCCCTGCGGAAGAGCTTTGCGAGGGCCAGCGCCAAAAACAGGAGCGAGAAGGCTGCAACGGCCCAATATCCCGGGCCGTAGCTGTAAGCGCTTGCCCAGTTCCCGCCGGGCTCGAAGACGAACACCAGCTGGTGCAAGTCATTGGTCATCACCAGCAGCACCGAGAACGCATAGCAGACAAGGGGCGGCCACAGGGGGCGCACAAGGCGCATTTCGCCCTCTTTGCGGTCCAGGAGCTCAGTCAAATACAGCAGCGCGGCAGGCAGAGCCAGCTGGAAGATGTAGTAGCCATACCAGCACATCCGGCACAGGGTTCCATCCTGCGGCAGCTGATATTTGAACAGGCGCAGCAGCAGCCAGCCCACGATGAGCCAGCCCATCACGCCAACTGCACGGCGGACATCACGGCGGACCATTCTGTGTGACACCGTCCCTTTCCACAGCAATATGGCCGCGGAAATGAGCAGGGCGGAGAGGATGTGCTCCCTGAGGTCGGCAGTGGTATAGAGCCGGGTGTGAAAGACCTGCCGGCGCAGGTCTCGGCTGCAGTCGCCGGTGAGATGCAGGAACCAGTCGTAGTCCTCCTCGTTCAGCGTACGTGCCCCGCTGTAATTGCCGGGAAAGCCCTGCGGCCTTTCGCCGTTTTCCAGCGGCAGGCCGGCTGACAGCAGCGCCTCGTCCAGGCCGGGCTCCAGTGCGAGCGGAGAATCCGAGAGCAGGCCCAGACAGAAGGACAGCGTCCCCTCCTCCGGCACGATTATCTCGTAGTTTTCTCCGTTTCGGTTCCATTCGGCGACCTCGTAGTCCAGGCAGATCAAAATGGGGGCATCCGACCCGTCCAGCTCAAATCCTCCATTCCGGTTGAGGTGTTCCAGGAAGTCCAGGGCATCCTGTTTTGCAGGCTCCTTCTGATTCAGTCCGTAGGACAGCGCACCCATGGCCAGCATATTGCGGATGACAGAGAAGCTGCTCATGCCGACAGGGGTGCGGCTGTGCAGGAGGCTGCCCCAGCCTGTGATTACCTCGTCTGTCCGTGTACGGTCCACCGCCAACACCACCGTGCCCAGCACATGAGGATACCAGTACCGGCCGACGCCCCGCCTCATGGCCGGGACCGCCTGCACATCGAAGCAGGCGACCGCACTGCCCCGGGATACCTCCGCATACAGGGTATCCTCCGGCTCCCTGGGGATATAACCGGGGAGGAATGTGTTCAAGACTGTGCAGTACTCCTTTGAGCCCTCTGCCGCGGAAATCAAATGCTCCCCGGCAACTGCCCTGCTGCATCCGCCGAGCAGCAGGCACAGCAGTATGAGGGGCAAACAGCGCTTTTTCATGGCGCCACCGGCTCCCCAGGCTCCTTCATTCTCCCGGCGCACTCCCGGCACATATCCATCTCGTCGCAGATGAGAAAGCAGGAGTCGCAGACCAGCCTCCGGCAGATGGGGCATTGGCTGAAGCGCTCCCTCGCCTCCTGCCCGGCGGTCAGCCGGGCACGCTGCCGCTCGCGCTGGTAGATGGCGTCGTAGAGCTCCTTTTTCTCACGGTGCTCCGACGCCTGCGCCGCTTTGGAAAAAGGTATGCTGCTGCTGTACCAATATTCTCCGCACACCTCGCAGCGAATGGAAAAGCAGAAATACTGCGGTGTTGAACAATCCTCCAGATGGCCGGACAACAGACTTGTCATACCGCGTGCCTCCTTTACATTTCTGCTCCTGTTATAACAGGAGCAGAAGGCGGAGCATATGGTCTGCCGGATACTTTTTACCGCATTTTGCAAAAAGTATCCATTGGATAATAGAGAACGCGCACAAAACCGTTAGGCTGGTTTTGTGCGCGTTGCTGTATTGAGCAGTTGGCCTTAGAAAAGCTCCTGAAGCCTTCCGCAGCGGCGGAGAAGGTCGATGTAGAGCATCAGCTCGTCCCGTGAGGCTACGCCGAGTTTCTCGTAGATGCTCCGGTTGTGCTTCCTGACCGTGCTCATGCTGATGAACGCGAGGTCGGGTATTTCTGAAATCTCGTGCCCGTCTATATAGTAGCGGAGGATGTTCCGCTCTGCCTCAGTGAGCAGGTCCTTACGCTCCACGAACTGGTCGAATAGCTCCGCGATATTGGGCGGAAGGTCGCCCTGTTCCAGCCGTTGGTTCCGCGCCCGGGCGTGCAGGAACTCCGCGAGCTCGTCCACCTCCGATATTCCGGAGGATATGCACGGTTCCGGCATCTCTTCCTGCTGGAAGCGCTTCAGGCTGTCGGTTATGGGCCGGACAAATCTCCGCGCCAGGAAAAAAGAGAATGCCAGCAGTATCAGGAGCAGCCCCAGGGCCGCGATGACCCAGGTCTTTTGCACGTCGGCTGTGTATGCGGCGTAGCTGTCCTGCGGTATCAGGATGGCGGCAGCCCAGACGGTATCATCTTCCTCTCCCTTGGAGATCTGCACAGTCTGGTGCAGGCCGATATATCGCTCGGTACCCGAGTCATATTCGTTATAGTAGCGCCCCTGATGGACTGCTAGAGTCTCCTGCCCATCCAGGTAGGCGCCGCTGACGCTGCCCACCAGCCCCTCAGACAGCATGAGACGGCTATCCCTAATAGGAGCCAGCACAGTTACGGCGGAGCCGAATTTTCCCTCAACAGCGGGATAGGACAGCTGGAAGTACAGCGCGCTCAGTTCGACGCCGCAGACGCCGTATATGCTCCCATCGCTGCCCACGATGGGGACGCACAGCAGCATGGCGGACTCCCAGGTGTCCTTTAAATCTATCCGGTGTGACCAGAAATAGCGTTCTGCCGGCCTGTCCACGGAGCTGTCCATGAGCTCCCGGAAGCCCGGGAGCTGGTCGGTGTCAAACTCCAGATTCCATCGGTTGTGCAGCTCAAGGTCCTTTTGCCGGGCGATGTCCGGGATGCCGCGGAAGTAGACTACCGTAGGCGTGACGGGGCTGCTGGCGCTGAGGTTGGAGTAGCGCAGATGTATGCCGCTTCTGGAGTGCCCCGCCACCTCCAAAGAGGTGTTGGCCGTCGCGTCCAGGATCACATATGCGCCGTTGCAGTCGGCTGTCTGCAAGGTCGTATTGACCAGTGGGTACATGACCTGCTGCAGCCTCAGCAGCCGCTCCGGGTCGTCGTTGGCTTCCCCGAGCGTGACGCCCTCCTGCGCCAGCGCCGCCTCAAGCTCGCGGCTCAGCTCCCTGGACAGCTCCAGGCTCTGGGCGGTCAGGCGGTCGAGATGGCTTGTCAGGCTGTCCCTGGTGTTGTTCATGTGCAGCTCCATCACCTCATGGAGCTGCACGTCGTTTTGAGAAAAGGCCCCGGCGATGGACAGGAGGAGGATGACCGCCGCAAAGACCACGAGGATCATGGACACCCAGTAGAGCATCAGCTTTCTCTGCATGCCCACGCTCTGCCTTTTGGCAAAGGCGTTCAGGGCCCGGAACTCCTTCAGCTTGTTCAGCACGGCGCCTCCTCCTTCCTTATGTTATCGCTCCATGAGCTCCCGGAAAGCCTCGAAACGCTCCGCGCTTATCTGCCCGGCCCCGGTCTCTCCGGCGTTCAGATAGTCCTGGCGTCCCAGCTCGAGCTGCGTCCTCACATGGTCCTCCAGCGCCGTTTCAAGGCTCAGATAGTTCTCCAGCTGCGGCGGCACATAAAACTTATAGTTTGCCTGCGTGTCCAAATAGGCCTCATAGAGCGAGGCGTATTTGGCGCTCTCCAGGCCCTCAATGGCCTTCGGCAGCTCGTTTTCAAAGGCCTCCCGGGTCACGGGCATATAGCCTGTCCGGGTCACGAACTCCACATTGTGCTCGGGTTCGGTCAGCCACTTGAGGAAGGTCACGGCGGCCTGCTCCCGCTCCGGGGTGGAGCGGACCGTACAGAAGCCTGCGCCCCTTTGCATCACCAGTTTTTCTCCGTTTTCAAATACCGGGCAGGGGCGGGAGATGATGGTGATGTCCTCCGATGTGTTGTCCGGGTAGGTCACCACGTCGCTGTAATAGAGGATGCTGGCCGAGGATGCCACGCTGACGATGCTGTCGCCGGTGCGGATGGACTCTGTCGCGTAGCCGCCCTTGAGCCAGACGCCGCCCTGAATCGCAGCGTTAGCCAGCGGCTCCCACGCCGTCTGAAACGCGGGGCCGAAGGCAAGTTCGTCGCCATTGAAGAAATCTTCACCCAGAGATTCTGCTCCAACCTGAAAGTAATTGAAGTAGTAGTCGTGGACGAACATGGCTTTGGCGTCGCCCGGGACATCCGGCGTCAGCCCGTCGGTCCATTCCGCATAGGCCTCCGCGGCCCTGAAAAGCCCCTCCCAGGTGTCGAGGTCATCTATCGTCACGCCCGTGGAATGGGAGAAGCGGTCGAAGATGGTCTTGTTGATATACATGATCTCCGTGGATTTGGCTACGGGCAGCACGACCAGACGGTCATTTACCGTCCCCTCTTCCATGAAAGCCGGGATGAAGGCGGACAGCTCCTCCTCGCTGAAGTAGTCCCGGTAGTCCACCAGAATGCTGTCATCGGGCAGCGCCATCACGGTTTTGGGATAGGAGACAAAGAGGTCGGGCAGCTCCGAAGCGCCCGGCTCCCCGTTGGCGGCCGCCAGCACCAGCTCGTGTATCGTGTTGGTGTTGGACACGGATGTGACCTGCACGTTTATCTGCTGCTCTTTTCCCACGGTCTGGTTGAACTGCTCAATGAGGTCGTTGAGCGGGGAATCAGTCTGCCCGCCGTAAACATGCCAGACCGTTATCGTGGTCGGCGTTTCCTCCTTCGGCGTGCCGGAACAGCCAGCAAAGCAGGATAGTATGAAAACGGCGAGTAAAAGCACCGCAATTTTTCGGAATGTCACACCTCGTCACCTCTTTTGAGCATATGAGCTGAATACATTATACACGTTATATCCGGACAATTCTATCTGCTTTTGAGAAAAAACTGCCATCGGCATCGGCGGGATCAGGCAGCGCGCTAAAAGGCCGCCAACTTCGCCAAAAGATAACTGAGGGAACTGTCGTAAAAGACGAAATCATCCGCCAGACCTGCATTCTTGGTCTCCACGGCCATCTTACGTACAACTGCCTGCTCCGGCCTGACCAAAAGCAGTATCCTCACCGCCTGTTCATCCCGTCGGAGCGAGCGGCAGAGCTCGACCGCCCGCTCCATATCCGCCTGGTCCACAATGTCCAATATCACCACATCCGCATGGAAGATGTCCACTCCGACGGCGGCCTGCGGATAATTGAGCTGGGCCGCCCACAGAAAATCGAGCTCCGGTTTTGAGCGGATGGCCTCCGACAGCCCCTGGCCCAACATCTTGTTGGACGATATAAACAGAACCGTTTTCATGCTCGGCCCCCTTAGTCAAATGCGAAGGTACCCTTCACCGCAACCGCTGGACGCGCTTTGCCGGAGCCGCCTACGCCCACGGGTCTGCGGCCTTGGGGGTGCGGACGCCGGTGAGCAGGTACTGCTCCCACAGGAACCACTTCCCGTCGCTGCCCCGCTGACGGAGCTTGATGGGGCGCGGGGCGTCCGCGCCGCCGCAGGGGATAAAGAGCTTCATATAGCCCGGCTCTTCTCCGGAGACATGGCTGCTCTCGACCCTGACGGTATAGGGCAGGGAGGGCGTATAGTTGTTTTCGGGAGCCGCGCCCGCAAAGTAGGTGAAGGGCAGGTAAGCCTTTCCGTCGCGGAAGCGGTCGTTGAGGAAAGAGATGTCCTGCCCGTTCAGGGGCCGCGGCCCGCGCAGCCAGTTGAGCATCTCCTGACCTATGTTCCGGTCGGCGGCGTAGGCGCACAGGGCCAGGACGGTCAGCGCCGCTGTCTGAAACGGGCTGTCAAGCGCCGCCTCCGGGAGCGCCCGCAGCTCGGCAAGGCTCTCGGGCAGCGCCGCGAAGGTAAAGGTCTCTGCCCTGTTTCCGATGGAGCCGGCAGCCGACATTACGGTGTCTATCGCAGAGCTTTTCAGTTTATCAAATATCCCCATTTGCATCTCCCTTTCGCTTATAGTAATGTCTCACGTTCATTTCTTTGCCCGCTCCTTAGAATTTTCCGCTGCGGCCGCTGCCCCCGCCGCCGCTTTCACTGCGGGTGCTGCCTCCGCCCGAGCCTTGCTTTTGGAGCGCGGTGCGCGTCACGGTGGTATGGATGAACTGGTCGCGCTGTTCAGTCAGCTGCAGCCCGCCTGCGGCTACATATGCATCGGCCTTGGCGCCCGGCCGGACCGTTTTCATGCCGCGCAGCAGAATATAGCAGACGAATCCCGCGGCCAGGCAGGAAAGCGCCGTCATCATGGCGATACGCGGCCAGTAGGAGGGACGCACGGGGTCGTCCGCCTCGGCCTTCGCCAGGAATTCCTCGCAGCCGCTCAGATAGTTGGAGATGCCGCCGTACCAGTCGTTGTCCCCAAAGTTTCCGAGGAACCGCTCTTCCAGCATCTCCCGCCCGTATTCATTGAAGGCGTATTCGGCATACTCGCCGTAGACGAACATGGCGTAGTCCCGCTCTTCCATGCTGAGCAGGACGATTATCCCGTCCCGTCCGAGCCCGTAGCCAAGCCCGCTGTTGTGATAGAGCTGGTAGGTGGTCTCGTATACGCTGCCGTCGCCATAGTCGGTATAGTCGTCCACAATGGCGAAGTAGACCCCGCAGCGACAGCTCTGGGAAATAGCCTGCGCGCGGTACTCCAGCTCCTGCCACTGCTCGTATGTCAGCAGGCCGCTGACATCATACACACACTGCATACCGCCGCCGCTCTGCCCGGGAGCTTCGGTCGCTCCCGGCTCAGAGCCGTCAGGCGGGCAGTTGGCTAGGATAAAGTCCTCCGCAGCCGCCGCCATGGCGTCCACCGCCTGTGTAAGAGCGTCGGCGCTGATGCTTATGTCCCCGCCGCTCCACAGCTCGGGCGCCATATAGGGCTGCACGGCATCATGGACGGCGTTGGCCAGCTCCTGACCACTGCCGAGCGTCTCGTTCAGACTGACATAAACACACCAGCTGTCGCTGCCGGCCAGGCCGTATATACCCGAATCCTGCATTTCCAGCAGTATGGTCAGCGAAACGCCATCCTTATATTCTCCATAGCCGTACTCGTATGTTTCGTAGAGCCACTCGGCAGCCTCAGCGAGGGTGTCGTCGCTGATCATCGTCAGCACATCCACCCTCAGGTCGAGGCCGAGGGTCTCTGTGAGCTGCGGGAGCGTCTGCTCGCCCTGCTGGGCCAGTTTATCAGAGCCCAGCATCTCTGTTTCATCATAGATAACGCCGTAGTCCCGCGTGGCAAGCGCCGAGGTGCCGAGGGACAGGGTGAACAGGAGGACCATGACAAGCAGCAGAATTCTTTTCTTCATATCCGTTCCCCTCCTTCTCACATGAACAAAAGCGCCAGCGCCGAGCTGAGCGCCGAAAGAGGTATGGCTATGGCGGCAAACAGGCCCCAGAACTTGCCCCAGCTGACCGGCAGATCGCCGACCAGCTTGCCGGTCTGCCCGTTCATGGCAAAGAGGAAGTCCTTGCCCTTCCATTTGGTGTTCAGCATCCAGACTGGCATCAGGGCATACTGTACCTTGCCCCGCTTCAGGTTGACGTTCAGCTCCTTGACCGTGCAGGTGTCATAGTGCTTGACGGTGCGGCGCAGGGCCGCGGCAAAGGTGCCCTCGCAGCGCTTGTCCGCCCGCTCCCGGCACTGCTCGACCGGAACATCGAACCTGTCTGCGAGAAAGCCCGGAAGATAGGCCGTGGAAAACTGCTGCAGCTCCTTGTAGTTATAGGGCTCGATGGAGTCCATGTGATCGTCCGGCAGCTTGCTGGAGGCGTCCACCGGCACCTTCTCAAAGGCGACGCTGCCGGAGCGGTAGACATTGAAGAATTCTGTCTCCGTGACTCTCTCGTCCTTGGTCTCGTATGTATGGCTGCGGGTAGCCTCATAGCTGGCGTCGCCCTCGGCCTCACCGTCGAACATCCAGAAGGGTACATAGATGCCCTGTATCTTTTGGATGTGGTTTTCCGAAGTGAAGCTCCTGGGCAGGAAAAACTTCCCCTTGTAGTGCTCCTTGAGCGCATTGACGGCTCTCTCCCGGCTCAGCTTGAAGGGGATGATGAAGTCCGGACGCAGGGCCCCGGCGAACTGCCCCGGCACGACTGTCGGATTCCCGCAGTAGGGGCAGGACGTGGCCGCCGTGCTCTCGTCGCAGATGAGCTCCGCGCCGCAGCTGGGGCAGCTATACGCCCGCATGGAGCCGCCCTCGTCGCCCCAGTCGTCGTTTAAGCCGGAAGTGTCCCACTCGCCGCCATCCGTCGAAGGGGCGGGACTGCCCTCAGCCGACTGCCCGGCGGCTGCCGCCCTGGCTTCTTTTTCCGCATAAAGCGCCTCTATCTCGGCTACGTCAAAGCCGGAGCCGCAGTACTCGCACTCAAGTTTCCCGGACTCGCCCACAAAATGTAGCGGGCCCGTGCAGGCCGGGCATTGATAGTTGGTTATCTGTGCTGGCATTCTATCCCTCGCTTCCCGTATCGGCAATGCGCGTCGGAGGCCATTCCTCTTTCGCGCATTTTGATCGCTCCCGCCCCAGGTGGGGCGGGAGCCGGTTGCCTTGCTGTTTTACTGGAACTTCAAATTGTTGAGAATGATGTCGGGCATCGTTCCCTCAACGCAGTCCATATCGATCAGTCCGATGGAGAGCGCGCGGGTGTCGTCTATCTGTGCCACGTACTCTATCCAATCGTAGCCTATGTACTCATAGGTGCGGCCATGGAAGGTGATGCCCCCGATGACCCTGTCCTCTATCTCCTGATAGTTCTTGAAGGAATCCTTGCTGGAATCGAAATCCGCCACGGCGCTTCTGACCTTAAACAGTATTTCACCGGCGCCGAAGGCATCAGGGTCCTCGTTTTCCACCAGGGAGTCTTTGGTTGTAGACCAGCCGCTCTCCGGTATGCTTGTGGTGATCTTCACCTTTACGTCATCCTTGGCAAACTGCAGGACCTCCAGGGTGATTTCCTTCATGACGGCGTTGGCCGCGGCCGCCCTGTCAGCCTCGGCGGCTTCCGCCTTCACCTCGTCCAGATACTTTGCTACGGCCTCACTGCCGGAGAAACCGCTGGTGTTGTAGGCGCTTATCTCATAAACGCCCGGCTCCTCCTCAACGAAGTTGACATAGATGAAGTTGTGCGGGTTCTCCGACGATATCCATTTGTAGAAGCGCATGTTGGCTTCATAGACATCGCTGTACTCCTCCTTGTCAAACTTGCCGTCCACGCCGAAGTAGGCTGCAAGCTCCTCATAGGTGGTGTTGAAGATGTCTTTGGCGACCTCGCTCATATAGACATAGCCCTTCTGCACCTGTTCGTCGGTCACTATGCCGTCCCCGTTGGGTATGTCGCCGGTAGCTCCGCCAGTGTTGCTGCCGCTGCTGCTGCCGCCGCCCGAAGGAGCGCCTTCACCGATGGCGTCCGGCATGGCCTCGCCTGCCTCGATCATCGGCAGATACCAGTCGTAATAGTAGTAAGGAAGATCTTCTTCGTCCACGTCGTCCCAGTAGGTCCCCCAGGGGCGCAGGTAGATATCATAGGTAAACTCATCGTCACCGTTTTCATAAAAGCCGCTTATGTGGATCATGTCCTCATAATCAAGCAGGCCAGGATCTACTATCCAGTCCGCGTGCTCAAGCGGGATATCCGTGAACCAGCCGCCCTCAGACATCACGGTGCCGAGCTCACTCGTCCCGGCCTCGTTCAGACTGACCGCGGCGGAGGCCATGGGCTCCGCTTCCGTGTAGTCCTCGTCCCAGAGCGTGACTTCGCCAATATAGTCCTCACCAATGTCAATTCTGCCGCAGACGTCCCACCACTCGCCTTCCATGTCCTCGTAGTAGCCCCAGCAGCCGGTCATTATCCACCAGCCGTACCAGTCGCCGTTCCACCAGTCGAGCAGTGCGTCGCCGGTCCCGTCAGGCTGCGTGGGCAGGGGGTCGCCGTTACCGCCGGGCAGCTTGGTGCCGCTGGCGCCGCTTCCGGCCGATTCCTGGCTGAGCGTGGACGGATCGACGGTGATGCTGGCGCTCTTGCTGCCAAACAGCTCCTCAAACTTTATCTCAACCTTGCTGGTCGTATCAGTAAGTACAAAGGCGCTTTTGATTTCCAGAGTCTCGCCGGGCATGACATCCGCATACTGGCCGTCGCAGATGGTATCGAAAGAGTCCTCGGCAGTAAAAATCGTGGCCAGCGTCAGCTCCGTGCCGTTCTGCGTGGCGCTCTCGACGATGGACAGGAGATAGCAGTCGGTTTCGTCGGTGTTGTTGGTGTAGTCCAGCGTCAGGACAAGCGCGTCGTTCCCATCATAGTCTTTCATTATGCACGCGCCCTTGTATAGCAGCTCATACTTCCCGACCTTCAGCAGATTGGGGTCTGCCGGCTTACCGCCGCCGCAGGCGGCGAGGCTGAGCAGCATGGAAGCCACGAGCAATATGCAGAGCAGTTTACTTGTTCGTCTCATTTTTACCTCCTCATTCTTTCAGCTGATATGCGTTTCAGCCGTTTACAGCCCCGCCGCAGAATTCGCAGCAGCCGCTGGCATCCGGCATGGTGGTCGCACCGCAGAAGGGGCAGGTCACAGCCGCCTTAGGGGCCGCGGCCGCCGCCGCTTCATCCCGTACCTGCTGCCGCGCCCTGAGCAGCGCGTCCCGTATCTCGAGGCCCATCTCCTCATACTGCCGGTATTCCACGCTGGAGCGCACTTCCTCCGCGTTGGAGGTGAGGGAGCCGCCCCTCATGCCGCCCCGCGGCCTGCGCATGGCGTCCGGCCCGTCCAGCAGCGTTTCCTCGCCGTTGTCCACGGACTCGCTGTTGAGCTGAAAACGTATCTCGTTGAAATAGGGGTTGTTTACGTTGATGACGATGTAGAAATCGTAGGAATAGGCGTACCGCCTGGGGTTGAAGCTCTTGCGCTCCCCATCCTTATCCTCGTATTCTATCTCCGTCCTGCTCTCGTCGATGTCCAGCTTGCAGCCGGTCACGTCCGAAAAGGACAGCACATCCGGGTTGACCTCCTCGAGATTCTTGGCAGCGGTGACCATAAAGAGACCCGCGTCCTCGTCCAGCAGCACCTTGGTGCGCTCGCCCAGAGTCCGGGTGATGCGGAATGACGCGACCTTCTCCTGGTTTGCCTCGCGGTAGTCCAGCTGTGCCTTTATCTCATCCACCGTGCTCTGGCGGCGGTCGCTGAACCAGGGTGAGAGCCTGGCGGCGCAGCTTTTACACATGTTGCCGTCCTCCAGCTTGCGGTTGCCGAGCAGCCCTATCTCGCCGCCGCAGATGGAGCACTCCTTTTTATCGAATAGCTTACCGAATAGTCCCATGGCCCGTGTCTCCCTCTAAACTCCGTCAGACGTTGACGCTCTTTTTCAGCTGCATCGCGCCGTAGGAGTACAGGCCCGGCAGCAGCATATTGAGCACCAGGTTGACGATGCTGAACTGTGAGCCGCCGATAATGCCGATGATCGTGGAGATGATGTACAAAACGGCTATAACAATGCCCCACTTGACGCAGGCAGCCGCTTTCTGGGGCGCGCTGCAGGCGCCGACGCCCTTGATGCCGGCGATGAACTCGATGACGGACGAAACGATGATGATGGCGGAGCTTGCATAGAGCAGGCCGGCGCCCTCCGCGCTCTCAGCCAGCGCCACCAGCGCGCTGATGCCGAGAATTGCAAGCACGCCTACGATTGCTGCTATAACGCCGCCGATTATCATGAGTATGGACGTGACTTTCAGAAGCTTTTGACCTTTCATTTTAATACCTCCTGTTTTGTGTTTTTATAATACGCTTTAACCTCAGATGCCTTTGTTCAGTTTCCTGCCACCATTCGTTTCATATCCGGGGATCTCCCGCCCGATGGGGTCGACCAGCTCTTTCAGCAGAGCTGCCAGCGTCGAAATGCGTTTATCGTTAGGAGAGAAGTACTTTATCCTCTGCTCACCCTCTTCCGTGTCCCAGATGAGGGTGATGCTGGAGGAACTGACTCCGTCCTTCACGCCGCCCAACAAGCGTCCCAGGCTGCTCCACAGGTCTATCCTCGGCTCCGGCTTCGGCTCCATCAGCGGGTAAAGCTCCAGGACGACCTGCTCCACCTCTTCCCACTGCCCGGCAGTGATGGGGACATTCTCCTTTTCGAATATCTCATGAAAGCCCACGCCCTCCGGCGGCTCCTCCGGGTAATAGAAGGTCTCCACGATGGCTTCCGGTGAGAGCCAGATGAAAAAGTCGCTTCGGGCTTCCATGCCGCCGGGATAGCTGTACATGATGCCGGTCAATGTACCGGGCGGCGCGTCTGGCTCCGTCTGCATCGCTGAGCTGCCCCCTTGCTCTTTAAGATATAGAGCTCCTGCCAGCAGCAGGATCAGGGCAAGAGCTGCGGCGCAGAGCGCCGCGGCTCTTTTACTCTTTCTCACCCCTGAACGTCTCCGTCGTCAAAGGGGTCGCCGCATTCCGGGCAGAACTTGGGCGGATGCGTGGGGTCAGACGGCTCCCAGCCGCATTTGTCGCACTTGTACTGGGGCACGCCGGCGGGCTTTTTCGCCCCGCACTCGGAGCAGAATTTACCCTTGTTCACCGCTCCGCAGGCACAGGTCCAGCCGTCCGCGGCAGGCTTGGGCTTGCCGCACTCTGGGCAGAACTTTCCAGTAGCCGTCGCACCGCAGGCGCACTGCCAGCTCTCTGCTGCCGGCTTGGGTTCCGGCTTTTTGCTGCCGCAGTTGGGGCAGAAGTTCCCGCTTATGCCGCCCTGCCCGCAGGAACAGGTCCAGCCGGAGGGAGCAGCGGGAGCTGGTGCAGGTGCAGGCTGCTGGGCCTGCTGCTGCGCGCCCATCTGATAGAGGTTCTGCGCGTTCATGCCGCCCATCTGTCCTGCCATGCCCATGCCCATGAAGGCCATGGCCGGGCCCGCGCCCTGATTGCTTGCCGCGGACTGCATGGCGCTGGCCTGTGCGCCAACCAGATGAGCCGCCGCCCTCGTCGGGTCCATGAACGCCGCGTTGCGTTGCAGCTCCTTTATCATCTGCTCGTCTTCCTCGTTGGCCTTGACACTGGAGACACCGAAGGACACGATTTCCATGCCGCGCAGGTCGCGCCATCTGGAGGAGAGCTGCTCGTTGAGCGCCTCAGCCAGCTCAAGCGTGTGGCCTGGCAGGGCGGAGTAGCGGATGCCCATCTCGGATATCTTGGCAAAGGCGGGCTGGAGGGCGGTCAGCAGCTCCGTCTTCATCTGCCCCGCTATCTGCTCGGTTCTGAAATCCTCGCTGACGTTGCCGCAGACGTTGGTGTAGAACAGCATGGGGTTTTTCAGCCTGATGCTGTACTCGCCGAAGCAGCGGATGCCGATGTCTATGTCGATGCCCGCGCGCTGGTCCACCACCCGGAAGGGGACGGGGCTGGGCGTTCCGTACTTGTTGCCGGTCAGCTCCTTGGTGTTGAAATAGTAGACGCGCTGGTCCTTGGGCGCTTCGCCGCCGAAGGTGAAGCGCTTGCCGACGTTCTGAAACACGCTCCTTATGGATTCGCCCAGGTCGCCGGTAAAGAGGCTCGGCTCCGTGGAAGTGTCGTAGGTGTATTCGCCCGGCTCGGCGCACATATCCACGATCTTGCCCTGCTCCACGATGAGCATGCACTGGCCGTCTGCCACAGCGATGACGGAGCCGTTGGAGATGATGTTGTCATCGCCCTTGGTATTGCTGGAGCGGCCCGTGGCCTTCTTCTTTCCCTTCAGCGCCAGAACTTCCGCGGGTATGGCCTCGCAGTAGAAGAATTCCTTCCACTGGTCGGCCAGCACGCCGCCGGCTGCCCCAAACGCGGCTTTGATAAGTCCCATGGTTCATTTCCCCTTTCGTCAATTTGCAGTAGCGGCTGGCCCGGGCCGCCTGTCACGGATGCAGCCGGAGCCAGGTCTCGCCGCTTCCGGCCCTCGTATAGTCGTGGCCGTTGGCAGCCTCCATGACGTACCAGTAGGCCCAATGGCCCTCGGCCACGTCATGGAAGGTGCGCAGTTCTTCGGGATGGCTGCGGATATAGTCCTGATCCGCCGTGCGCTCCAGCAGGCGGCAGGTCACAGCAGCCACCTCGGCGCGGGTTATCGGGTTTTCCGGCCTGAAAGTGCCGTCGGCGTAGCCGTTCACCCAGCCGCGGGTGGCCGCAAAGCTGATGTAGCTGGCCGCCCAATGGTTCGGCGGAACGTCCGCAAAGCTCTTCGTGCCCTCCGTCAGCTTTTCAAAGCGCGAGGCAATGGCGGCAAACTCCGCCCGGGTCACGGGCGCGTCGGGGCGGAAGCTCCCGTCGGCGTAGCCGGTGATGATGCCGAACTGCTCCATGTATCCGATGTAGTTTGCGGCCCAGTGGCTGCCCGGCACATCGTTGAAGCTGTTGGCATAGGTCTTATCCGCCTCTATCTGCTCGGTGAGCAGGCGGGCGAACATGGTCGTCACCTCGGCACGCGTCATGTTCCGCTCCGGGCCGAAGGAGCCGCCGTCGTAGCCCACGAGGAAGGTGAAGTGGTCCTCGCGGTTGAGCTACGCGGCACGGCGGTTTACAAAGGTCACGGGGACGTAGGCTTCGCCGTCCATGGTGACGCCGGAGCCTCTGACGGAAAGCTCATAGCTTTGCTCAGACTTCACATAGCCCTCCGGGGCGCTCTCTTCCAGCAGGGTGTACTCGCCGCTGCCGACGCCGGTGAAGCTGGCCTCGCCCCGGGAGTTGGAGACAGCCTCGTAAACAGCGTCACCGCGGCTGTTTTCCAGCACAAAGACCGCGTCCGCAAGCGGTTCCCCGGCGCTGTCCACCTTCTTCACCGTTATCGTGGCGCCGTAATACCAGTCGGGGATGAAGTTGTAGGTGTAAGTGTTGATGAAGTTCGCCGTGGGCTGAGGCTCATCCACGCTGTATTCGTGGCACAGTCTGAAGGTGTAACTGTAAGAACCGTCATCACTGGCGCTGCGGTTCACATGATACAGCGCGTCGGAGTAGTCCCAGCAGGGGTCGTCGCCCGATATTTCGCGCAGATAGACGTCATGCCAGATCGTATCAGCATATCCTTCTCCACCTACGGTGTCTTTCGGCGTCTGGAAGGACAGGGTATGCTGCGTGGTGCCCGCGCCGTATGTGGTGATCGTGGCCGTGCCGAGCCGCTCATATATGGGAGTTCCATCTCCGTCCTCTCTCCCACCCAGAAGCAGTTCAAAGGTGAATGTCGCCGCACCGGGCGCGACATTTCCGGCCTGCGCAACGGTCTTGGTGATGTCAAGCACCGTAGTCTCCATTTCAGGGCCTTCATCCGCCAGCGCTGCGGCAGGGAGCAGGCCCAGCACCATCACGAGGCAGAGCAAAACGGCCCAAAATCTTCTCATTGTTCTCGCTTTCATGTTCTTCATCTCCTTTTTGTTTGGCCTTTTATCAGAGCGATTGAAGGCTGGCGGCCAGATAGTCCAGCGATACGTCATAAAACACAAAGTCGTCGATCTCGCCCTTACGCTTCGCCTCAATAACGCGGCGGACGGCCTCCGTCTGTCCCTCGGGGCACATCAGCATCAGCCGGCATTGGGGCGTGACCTCACGCAGCCATGCGCACAGGGCCAGGCAGAAGTCGATGTCGTGTGCCCCGTCCTCGGATACCTCCAGCAGCGCCCCGGCGGCCAGATGGGCACGGATGGCCACGTCGGCGTTGGCATAGTCCGGCTCATAGCACAGCTGGATGCCCGGCGCATCGCGCACTTTCGCCATGAGCCCCTGAGCCAGCGACGCCCGCCGCATGATGAGAAGCACAGTTTTCAGCATATCCACCTCCCCGCATATCCCGGATCGTGTCTTCATTGTAGAGCTTTTCTCACGCCCCCGCCCTACCCGCAGCGGGTAGTCTTTTCCCCAAAACAAAAACTCCACCGGTGAGAACCGGTGGAGTAAGTTTGTATTTGCAGACAGTCAGTGGTATAATTTGTACATTCACGGCCATTGTATGAGCCTGTGAGGGCACAGGGCAAAGAGGTGACTTGGTTGAAACACGAAAAGGATGAGCGCTCAGTCCTATTTGAGTATTTAGACGATAACGATTGCACTATATATAGCTACGGCGAAGCGCAGAATGAGGTGCATGAGCTGGAGACAATTTTAGAAGGTTTGCAAAAATATGATTCTCCTGATATGTATGCCATCGTAGGCAATATGCTTGTAATAATCGAGCATTTCGCGTTTGATGCGTCGCGTGAAACGAAAAGAAAGGGAATGGAACGAATACGCAAAGATCGAGAAGCCCACGCGAAAATGTGGGCAGATGTCATGAACGGGAATATACCTGCTGTGATAGTAACTCAAGCAAGGGAAACACTGTCTTTACACACATGGCAAATGAACTTTGAAAAGCATTTCGGCAGTCATTATGCCAAAATAGGCCAATATATTGAAAACGCAAAGAAAGCTGCAAATACTGAGCAGTCAATCGAAACAGAAGAAATAGTTAGATGTAAAACTGGATTTTTCATAGAAGAAGAATTCCCGCCCATTCTTGATGTCAATGGTACCTTACGAGAGGTAAGGTATATAGAGACCAAGCAGTTTTTGGACTTTTTTAGAGATAAGATAAAAGTGGATTTTATACTTTTTGGTACACAATATAATGGGCATAGTTGCGTCTTTTACATTGATCATAAACATACGGCAGATAGAGACACGGCCTTTGATTTAAGAAATGTAAATATAAATATTGCTAATATTAATAAAAATGAACGCACATTCCGCTTTTTAGAGAAACTGTGAAACTAGCCGTATGTTGCATCTTTATATAATAATACGCAAAAAAGAAAAGGCCGCGCACGGCGACCTTTTCTTTTTTACCTTTAGCCCACATCCAATCCGTGCGTTCCTGCTGCTTCTCGCAGGTACTGCTCCAGAGTTCCGTAGAGCACCATCTGCGCATACTCAAGCGGCGCGTTATAGATGAGCCAGTCCATCTCGGTGCGCATTGGCAGCGTGGTATCGAAACTGTCCTCGATGCCGGGGGCGTAGATACTGATCGCCTCGCCGTCGGCATATCGCAGCTCGACGCAGGCTGTGTCGATGTTGAACTCGCAGGATACCAGCTTTCTCATTGTTACTCCTTTCTCCCGGCCCGCAAGCAGGGCCGGGCGTACCAGAATGCGTACCAGAACCAGGTTTTATTCTGGTATACTTATTATCACAAAATGTAAAGAAAATCTATTATATTTTGCAAATATGTTTATTATGCATGATTATATGTTCGGAAATTCACAAAACGCGACTATGGCATTCAAGAGGTCAGCGGTTCGATCCCGCTTATCTCCACCAGGTAAAAAGGCTTGAAACGAAAGTTTCAAGCCTTTTTGTTTTGCCTTTATGGTGTGCGGCGTTAAATAGGTTTGCGCAGATAAACCATGTCCCTGAGCTGAATGTCGTTTTCGTAGATGGGGTGGTCGTAGTTGGTTATGAAAAAGTCCCTCACAATGTGGGAACGGGCGAAGCCGCATTTTTCATAGAAGGGGATAGTGAGCGGGCTGTCGCCGGTACCGACCTGTAATACTGAGAAACGGCCCGAATACTTGCGCTCAATAAAATCAATGAGCGCTTTTCCGTATCCTTTCCTCTGAGACTCGGGGCATACGGCGATGTTTTTAAGTTCGAGTATGCCGCAGCCTTCATCGGTGACAACACATTCCGCCTTGATACCTTCGTCATCAAGAACATACATATCCCCGCGTTCCAGATATTTGTCTATCATATCCTCCTGCTCATCTGCAAGCAGAAGAAGGGGCAGATAAAGCTTTTTCGCATGCCGGACAGGAATTATCGTCATGTTATCACCTGCATGAGCTCATGTTGCACCATATATTAATGCCCATATCGCCACAATGTCAATATACGATGCAACAGGCGCGAGCCGCTCCTGAGTCTGCAAGCAGGGCGCGCTGGGCTCAAATGCTTTGTGAAAAGCCGTTTTTTTCACGCAGCGTACGATTTATTTTCTTGACCCTGATGTGGATGGGAATAAAAATGCTGGACCACACAATGACGAAAACTGCCAAGAATATCAGTGTAAACACCCATATCCTGTCCGTCGGGATCCACCCGTTAATAATATAAATACCAAGATAGTCAATGTAGAGTACGGCGCACTGAATAAGCCCCGCAAATGCTTTTGGGATATTCTCAATCTGATATACGATAGAGATGCCTGCCGCAACGAATGCCATTATGGCGGACGAAACGATCCCAAGCACAGCTTCATTCACCGTGAGCATTGAAACGATGCCCGCCCTTTCCAGACAGAGCCATACGACAGCAAGAATTACAGGGCCGGTCCACGCAAACGTCATCCCTCTGACACAGAAGTTCCTGAAATGCTTTTTCATAATCCATACCTCCTCCTGAGCTCTGAAAAGCATCGTCTTGAAATGCAGTCAACGTGACCGCTGCTGAATACGACGTCAACAACTCCGGAAAGCTCGACCTTCAGCTTGGATACCCGGCTCCAATTCGCTATGGCCGATTTGTTTATTTTCTCGAAGTTCCCCGGCAGCAGCTTTTCCAGCTCATACAGCCTTTTCTTGACGAGGTATCGTCTTTTGTCTGCGCAATGCGCGTAGGTCTTGTCATTTTCTACGTAGAAGCACTCCACGCTGTCTGTTGGAAGCATTACGATCGTGTCGTCCTCGTAGCCGGGGATCTTGTCTGTGATGCTTTCCTGCAGAACAAGCCGCTCTATTTCATCGATCAGAGCAGTTCGTTCGTGAACTGTTGCGGTCACTTCTTCCGCGCGGCTCTTATCAATGAACAGCTTGAAAACCACGTGCAATCACCTCCGGCCTTTATTATACACAAAGCCGGGAGCTTGTAAGGCTTTTTCGGTAATCGGTCATTTTGCGCCCGTCATCGGCTGCCGTGCAGCCGTGCAGGTGAAGCCCTGACAGCTCAGAAGGCACCGGGAAAAGCGTTCTTGCCTTTCCCGGTGCCTTCCGATTTTGCGCGCCCCTGCGCATTTTCCTGTTTTTGAACTGGAGCCTTTTGCCCATGCCGGACCTTATTTGCCGGCTATCGCGAGCAGCTCTTTTATACTGTCCATGTTGTACTCCCCGGCGCGGGCCTTGGCGGCGTCGCCCACGCAGGCGACGTCGAAACCGCCGGCGTGGCCGGCCTGGGCGCCGGAGACGGCGTCCTCCACCACGAGGCAGACCGAGGGCTCCAGGCCCAGCATCTCGGCGGCCTTCAGGAAGACCTCCGGGTCGGGCTTCGAGCGGGTGATATTGTTGCCGTCGCTCACGGCGTCGAAATAGCTGCCCAGGCCCAGCTGGCCCAGGATGAAGGGCGTGTTCTTGCTCGAAGAGCCTATGGCCAGCTTCAGGCCCATGCCGCGCAGGCCGTCCAGGGTGGAGCGGACCTCGTCGCTAAGGTCGGCGGGGCTCATCTGCGCCAGGCTCTCGCGATAGATGTCGTTCTTCATCGCCGCCAGCTCCGCCTTGCGCTCGGCGGAGAGCGCCGGGCCCTCGTAGCGCTCAAGCACTATCTCCAGGCTCTCCATCCTCGAGACGCCGCGCAGGCGGTTGTTTATCTCGCGGTCAAAGTAGACGCCCAGGCTGTCCGCCATCTGCTTCCAGGCCAGGTAGTGGTACTCGTCCGTAAAGCAGATGACGCCGTCCAGGTCAAAAATCACAGCCTGATATTTCATTTTCCCAGTCCTCTTTTCAAATCAAAGAATAGCCAGCACGAAGGCGTCCCAAGGCGCGAGCTCGGCCCGGCCGCCGCTGATGGAGGGCTGCCCAACCTCTATGAGCTTCTGCGCGGCGGCAAACTCCTCAGGCACCTCGCAGGCGGCGGGCTCGTCAGAGAGGTTCACGACGCAGAGCAGGCGCTGGTCCCCGAGCGTGCGGGTGTAGGCGAACAGCTGCCTGTCCTCGGGCAGGATGAGATCGTAGCTGCCGTAGACGATGAGCTTGTGCGTGTGCCGCAGGCGGATGAGCTCCTGGTAGAAGCGGAACACGGAGTCGGGCCGCGAGAGCTGCTCTGCGGCGTTTATCTCCTTATAGTTCGGGTTCACCATTATCCAGGGCTCGCCCTCGGAGAAGCCGGCGTTTTTGCCCGCGTCCCACTGCATGGGCGTCCTGGAATTGTCGCGGCTCTTGTAGCGCAGGAAACCCAGCATCTCCTCGGAGCCCATGCGTCCGCTGCCGACGAGCTCGTTGTAGGCATTGATGCTCTCTATGTCGCGGAAGTCCTCAAGGCCGCCGAAGGGGGCGTTCGTCATGGCCAGCTCCTCGCCCTCATAGACGTAGGGCGTGCCCTGCATCATGTGGATGGTGAGGGCGATGGCCTTGGCGCTCTTCTCGCGCAGCTCGGGCGTAGAGTCGTTGCCGAGGCGGGAGACTATGCGCGGCTGGTCGTGATTGCACCAGTATAGGCTGTTCCAGGCCTTGCCGTCAAGCTCCTTCTGCCACTTTGTGAGCAGGGCCTTGAGCTCGACAAGGTCTATCTTGCTGCGGTTCCATTTGAAGCTCTCGCCGCCGTCCAGGTCCATGTGCTCGAAGTGGAAGGCCATGTTGAGCTCGGTGCCGTCGTCGTTGGCGTACTGGCAGGCCTCCTGGACCGTGAGGCCGGAGCACTCGCCCACGGTGAGCAGGTCGTAGTGGCGCAGCACCTTCTCGCGCATCTCGCGAAGGTACTTGTGAACGTTGGGGCCGTTGTAGACGTAGGGGCCGAAGTCCCCGAAGTCGCTGCCGGGGCGGAGCTCGCCGTCTGGCATCTCGGGGGTCTTGCTTATCATGCTGATGGTGTCCATCCTGAAGCCGTCCACGCCCTTGTCGCACCACCAGCGCATCATCTTGAAGACCTCCTCGCGCACGGCGGGGTTGTCCCAGTTGAGGTCGGGCTGGAAGGTGCCGAAGGTGTGGAGGTAGTATTGCCCCGTGGTCTCGTCAAGGGTCCAGGCGCTGCCGGAGAACATGGAGCCCCAGTTGTTCGGGGGGCCGCCGTTTTTGCCGTCGCGCCAGATGTAGAAGTCGCGCTTCGGGTTGTCGCGGGAAGAGCGGCTCTCGATGAACCAGGGGTGCATCTCCGAGGTGTGGTTCACGACGAGGTCCACAACCACGCGAATGCCCCGGGCGTGCGCCTCGGCGAGCATGCGGTCAAAGTCCTCCATCGTGCCGAAGCAGGGCTCGATGGCCTGGTAGTCGCTGATATCGTAGCCGTTGTCCCCGCCGGGGGAGCGATAGAAGGGCGAGAGCCAGATGACGTCCACGCCCAGCTCGCGCAGGTAGTCCAGGCGGCTGGTGACGCCGGCAAGGTCGCCTATGCCGTCGCCGTTGGAGTCCTGGAAGCTGCGGGGGTAGACCTGGTAGACCACGCTCTCCTTCCACCATGCTTGTTTCATACCTAGTTATCCTCCTAATGTACAGCAGCTGTTGTGATTGAGCCCAGGGGGCAGAAAAGGGGCCGGAGGCTGGTGGCAGAACCGCACATCCGTCCGACCCCTGAGAGGCTTATTTCTCTCCGTCCATGCGGAGACCGACCAGGAAAAACTTGTTGAAGATGAGATAGATTATGATGATAGGTACCACGGAGATGCAGGCCGCAGCCATGACCTGGTTCCACATCGTGCCGGCGTTCTGGGACTGGAAGCTCTGCAGGCCGAGGGTGAGGGTGTACTTGGTGTCGGTCTTGATGTAGAGCATGGGCGCCGTGAAGGCGTTCCAGAAGCCCATGAAGCCGAAAATGGCGGTGGTGGCGATGGTGGGCCGCGCGAGAGGCATGGCGATGCGGAAGAACACGCCGTAGCGGTTCAGGCCGTCTATCTCCGCCGCCTCGGCCACGTCATGCGGGAAGTTCATGAAGAACTGACGCATGAGGAATATGTTGCCTATGTTCGCCGCCGCGGGAAGGATGAGGGCCATGTAGCTGTCGAGCATGCCGAATTCCTTGAGCAGCAGGTAGTTCGGGATGAGCAGCACCTGGCCGGGGATCATCATGAGCAGCAGCAGGGCGTGGTGGATCTTGTTGCGGCCGGGGTAGTTCAGGCAGCTCAGGGAGTAGCCCGCCATGGAGTTTATGAAGACGTTTATCACTGTGCCGACGGTGGCGACGAAGAAGGAGTTCAAAAACCAGCGCGGGAACAGGGAACTGTGCCCGAAGATGGTGGTGTAGTTGTCGAGGGTCATGTTCTCGGAGATGAGGCTCATGTTGCCGCCCACGATCTCGCGCAGGGGCTTGAACGAGGCCGCCACCATCCAGAGGAAGGGGTAGAGCGTTATGAAGGCGTAGATTATGAGCACTGCATAGAGCGCTATGCGCCCGGCTTTTCTCTTGGACTTCATGTTTCCCGCCTCCTTAATACCACTTCTCGGCATCGTTCAGCTTCTCGGCTATCAGGGACACGGCCATGATGACGAGGGCGAGGACGATGGCGATGGTGGAAGCATAGCCCATGGCGTTCGTCGTGCCGAAAGCGTAGCGGTAGACCATGAGCGAAACGGTGAGGGTGCTGTTGGCCGGGCCGCCGGAGCCGTTGGAGAATATGTAGGCCTGGTCGAACATCTGCAGGGTGCCGATGATGCCGGTGAGCAGCACGTAGGTGGTGATGGGCTTCAGGTAGGGGATGGTGATGCTCTTGAACTTCTCAAAGGTGCCCGCGCCGTCTATGTCGGCGGCCTCGTAGAGGGAGGCGGGCAGGTCCTGGAGGCTGGCGAGGTACATGGTGGTGTACTGCGGCACGGTGGACCAGATGTTCATGATCATGATGACCTGGAGCGCAACGGCGGGGTTGTTCAGGAAGTTGATGCCGCCGCCCTCGGGCAGGATGCCCATGTTGATGAGGATGGTGTTGATGGGGCCGGTGACGCTGAACATGAACATGAAGATGATGGTCAGCGCGGAGCTCGATGTGAGGGTCGGCAGGAAGTAGACGGCGCGGAAGAAGGTCTTGCCCCTGATGCGGCTGTTGAGCACGCTGGCTATGATGAGCGCGATGATGGTCTGGCAGGGCACCACGACCACGGAGAACTTCAGAGAGTTCAGCAGCGCCGTGCGGGCGTACTCGTCGGTGAAGAGCCGCAGGTAGTTGTCCAGCTTGACGAAGGTGTAGCTGTTCGTGAAAAGGTTGACCTTGCAGAAGGAGAGGTAGATGACGAAGAGTGCGGAGATGCCGATAAAGATGCCCAGGATGATTACCGCGGGAAGCAGGAAGACATATCCCTGGCGCCATTCCTGCAGCTGGCGCTTGGTGTGACGGGGCCGCTTCCTCACGGCAGTTGCTGCCGTGGACTGCGGACTGCCGCTTGGCATTCGCGATTCCTCCCTTTTCTAACTTGCCGGTTTGACAGGCCCGGCCTTGTCGCACGCGGAGGAATCCAGCGGGGTCTCCGCTGAATTCCTCCGGTTTGTTTTTTAAGGCGCTTTCAGGCTTCTCAGCCGGCGTTGGCTATCTCCTGGTTGGCCTGCTGCTCGGCCGCAGTCAGGAACTCGGCGGCGGTCATCTCACCGCTGACGGCGAGGGGGAAGTAGTTCTGGTAGGCGGTGTTGATGATGGAGGCGTTGTTGCCCAGCTGCCAGGGCAGGGAGCACTCGGTCATGGCGGAGTGGACGGCCCAGACGGGGTCGCTCTCGACGTCCATAGCCTCGGCCGCGTCGGAGCGCGGGGGCAGGCAGCCGGCGCCGCCGCACCAGATGGTCAGGCCGTCAACGCTGGTGACGTACTTGATCCAGGCGGAGGCCATGTCCTTGTTCTCGCTCAGGGCGTAGATGCCGTAGCCGACGGTGTAGCTCATGGAGTACTGGGTGCCGTTGTAGGAGGGCATCTCCTTGACGCCGAAGTTGATGTCGCTGTAGTCGGTCCTCAGGGTGCCGTAGACCCAGTTGCCCTCTTCCATGATGGCAGCCTTGCCGGTGCCGAAGGCTTCGCCGTTCCAGCCGAGGCCGAGGTCGCTCGGGGTCTTCCAGAGGCCGTTCTTCACGAAGTCGAGTATGTACTCCATGTTGGCGACGACGCCGTCGCTCGTCAGGGTGGCGGTGCCGTCCTCAGCGACGAGGCCGTCGTTGCCGTCCTGCAGGATGGGGAGGTTGCGGGAGAGGTCCTGGTTGTAGGTCATGGCGGCTATCTGGTTCTTGCCGTAGACCTCGTCAAGCTTGGCCTGGAGGTCGGTCAGGAAGGCCTTGTAGTCGTCGTAGTTGTCGGGGATGTCGTCCGCGGTGTAGCCGCAGGCTTCGAGCAGGTCGATGTTGTAGTAGGTGGCGAGGGTGGAGACGTCCTTCGGCACGCAGAGGACCTCGCCGTCCGCGTTCGTGAAGGCCTCGATGAGGTTGGGATAGAACTTGTCGAGCTCATACTCGGCGGGGTCCAGGGGCTCCATGACGCCCAGGGAGCCGTAGAAGGGGAACATGCTGCCGTCCACGTAGAAGCAGTCGGGAGCGGTCTGGCCGATGAAGTCGGCCTGGATCTGGGTGTTGTAGTCGGTGTAGACCTTGAGCTCGACGGTGCAGCCGTACATCTCCTCAAAGTTGGCCTTGAGGGCGTTGATGGCGGCGGTCTCCTGGTCGTTGCCGCCCCAGATGCCTACGGTGAGGGTGCGCCCGGCGAAGCCGCCGTCGCTGCCGTCGCTGTCGCCGCCGTCGCCGGCGGGGGGATTTTCGGTGCTGCCGCAGCCGGTGAGCATGAGGCCGAGAGCCATGACGAGCGCCAGCACCAGCGCAAGAAGTTTGGTGGTTTTCTTCATGATGATCCTCCTCTTTTTTGTTGCAACTAAAACGTTTTTGGCTAAGATGATTTTATACAAAAACGTTTTCGCTTGCAATGCACTTTTTTGACAAACTATATTTGAGGTTTTTGGATAAAATGTTAGAATAATTTATTTAGCACAAAAAATGGCTCAAAGATTTACGCTGAGTTTGTCTTTCACGGTGCAGGGGCGGCCGTTTATGCTGAGCTCGACCTCACGGGTGCCGGTAAGATTTACCAGCTCGGCGCGCTCGTGGCTGAGTCTGACATGGAGCTTCTGGCCCTGCCAGTGGATGAAGAAGTCGAGGCCGCGCCAGCTCTCGGGCAGGGAGGGGTTCATGCGGAGCTTGCCGTCGAGCATCCTGACGCCGCCGAAGCCGAAGACGACGGACTGCCAGACGCCCGCGAGGGAGGCGGCGTGGATGCCGGCGTCGCTGGTCTTCATGTTGGGGCCGACGTCGATGGCGGCGGCCTTCTGGAAGAGTTCGTAGGCCATCTCGCGGTTGCCCATGTCGCCCGCGAGGATGCAGTGGGTGGAGAGCGACAGGGAGGAGTCGTGCAGGGTGCGGGGCTCATAGTAGTTCCAGTTGGCGGCCTTGACCTCGGCGCTGAACTGGTTTTCGAGCAGCAGGAACATGATGAGGATGTCGGCCTGCTTGGAGACCTGGATGTGGGTTATCTGCTCCTGGTTGTAGTCGCGGTAGATGCTGCCGACGTTCTCCTGCTTTTTGTACTTCGTGAGGTCTATGTCCTTGAGCGTGAGGTAGGTCCTGTCCTGGGGGATGACGAGGTCCTCGCGCGGCTGGGGCAGGTAGAGGCGGGAGAGCTTGTCCTCCCAGACAGGTTCGAGCGCGGCGAGGCCGAGCTTTTCGTCCAGGGCCTTGTAGAGCGCTGGCTTTTCGGAGCGGAGCAGCCCGCAGTATTCGAGGGCCTTGCGGATGTTCCAGGCGGCCATGTGGTTGGTGAAGGCGTTGTCGTCCACGTGCTCCTTGTACTCGTCGGGGCCGACGACGTCGTTTATGTGGAGCTTGCCGTCCTCGCCCTCTTCGAGGCGGGAGGCCCAGAACTTGGCGGTGTCGAGAATGAGCTCATAGCCGCAGCGCTCCATGAAGTCCTCGTCGCCTGTGACCATGTAGTATTCCCAGGCGCCGTAGGCGACGTCGGCGGTGATGTGCTGCTCGATGAAGCCGGACCAGATCTTGGTGGGCAGGCCCGTGACGATGTCTGCCGCGCCCCAGACGGGTGTGACTTCGCCGTCGTCTATCCAGGCGGACTCCCAGGGGAACTGGGCGCCCTCGTAGCCGTTGCCGCCGGCCTTCTTGTGGGCGCCGGGCAGGCTGAGGAAGCGGTACTCCTCAAGGCTCTTGGCTATTTCGGGGGCGCTGTATATGAAGTAGGGGAGGATGAACATCTCGGTGTCCCAGAAGGTATGGCCCTTGTAGCCTTCGCCGGAGAGGCCCTTCGCGCCGATGTTCATGCGGTTGTCGTGGGCGGGGGTCATGACGTGCAGGTGGTACTGGGCGAAGCGCATGGCCAGCTGGTCGAACTCGTTCTCAGCGTCGATGGTGACGGGGATGTTGTCCCAGACCTTGCGCGCCCAGGCGGCGGCGCTCTCGGAAAGCAGCTCGTCGTAGCCGAGCTCGCACGCGGCCTCATGCCCGGCGAGCGCCTTGTCGTGCAGCTCGTCGTAGCTCAGGCCTTCGCTGTCGCGGTCGCGGGAGGTGTAGACGCTGGAGAGCTTTTCTACGCAGAGCGTGCTGCCCGCGGGGATGGTTATCTGATATTCCTGGGCTATCATGCGGCGGTCGATGACGATGAAGCCGGGCTCCTCGCGCGCCTCGCCGTCCATGGCGAAGGAGAAGGTGGTGTTGAATACAAAGTCGATCTTCGACTGTCCGGTGGTCTGGCTGTACTGCATGTGGCGGCCCTTGAAGAGGCGCTTGTCGCCCTCGGAGAAGTGCTGGCTGCCGGAATTCGTCATGCGCCCGTCGATGCCGCCGGCGATGTCGAGCAGGGCCTCGCCGTCGAGGGGCCTGACGCAGAGCTTCTGGCCGATGACGTGCAGCCGCTCCATGGACACGAAGCGGCGGAAGCAGAGCTCATAGCGCCGGCCGTTCGGGGCCTTCCAGACGACCTTGCGGACGGTTTCGCCGGTTTTGAGGTCCAGGGTCCTGTCGTAGTCCTCCACCGTGCCGGTGAGCAGGCTGAAGCGCTGCCCGTCGAGCTTTATCTCCAGCCTGGAGACGTCGGCCGCGTTTGGCAGCTCGGTGACCTCGTTGTCGTCGAACTTGTTGAAAGTGCCGGCCACGAAGAGGTCGCGCTGTTCGCGGGGGTTGAATTCGTCCGTGGCGTTGCGAAGGCAGAGATAGCCGTTGCCCTGGCACATGATGGATTCGCACTTGCCCAGGTGTTCGGGCTCGAAGCCGCGCTCCGCGACTATCCAGTCTTTCGCCCGAGAGTAGTCCATGCCCATTTTGTTGTCCTCCTGTAATGCAGCTGAATAGGTTGCAAAAACGTTTTTGTAAACTGTCTGAAAGAACTCCAGCCCGCGGGGGCTGGAGGTTTTGCGCTCAATGATAAAAATAGTAGTTGGATATCCAGGCCATGACGGCAAAGCCGCAGAGCTGGCCGCCGAGGGAGAAGAGCCATGGCACGCCCAGCAGCAGGAAAACGACGAAGTTCACCGCCGCGAGGGGTATGTAGAGCCTGACGGATTTTTTGAAATCGCTGGTGTTCTCATAGAGTTTGGCGCAGAGCCAGCCTATGGCTATGGCCGCGAGCACGCAGCCAAGCAGCAGCAAGGGGTTCATGGCGACAAGGGGGTCGCTCTCCTTTAGGCCGAATATCTGGTCGAGGTTGCTCATGAGCCTGCCTCCTCAGCGTCTTCGAGGTCTTCCTCCTCCCAGCGGAAGATGACCTTGGTGTTGCCCGCCATGTCGTGCAGCGTCGTGCCCTTGAGCAGCAGCATGACGGTGCTTATGAGCCCGGCGGCCCAGCCCGCGATGGGGATGAGGTACATGCACTTCACAAGCTCCCGCAGGCCGACGTAGAGCGCCCGAGGTTTCACACCAGTCTTGTCCGTGACTTTGAGCCGTCCAAGCATCTTCCCCAGCGTCGCGCCCTTGTTGTACTCGACCATCAGCAGCCCGTACACCGCCAGCAGCAGCCGGAAGAGAAAGTCAACCGAGCTCAGCTCTATCTGCATGACGTACAGCATGACGAACTGCACGGGGAACATCACCAGCACATAGTCGATGAAGGCGCAGAGCAGACGCATTATCCCGCGGACGAGACGCTTTTTATCCATGTGCCTTTCTACCTTCTCCCATACTCTCGAAAACGTTTTTGTCAGGGATAGGATAGCACATCTGCATTTCTTTGTATAGTCACATTCTGAACAAATTCCGAGCGCGTTTTTTGACTAAACGGCCCAGATGCAATCAAAAAGGACGGGCCGGAGCCCGTCCTTTCGGAGCTTTTCAGTTGTCGGGCCTCGTGCTGCCGCGCACGACCAGCTCGTACATCATGTCGTTCAGGTGGGCCTTTTCAGTGCCCTCTATCTTATCATAGACGGCCTGGCCGGCGATGTAGCCCATGCGGTAGAAGTTCTGGCGGATGGTGGTGAGTCCGCCGTAGAGGTAGCGGGCGATGGGAATGTCGTCAAAGCCGGCTACGAGGATGTCCCGGCCGACGCTGCGGCCGAGGTCCCCGATGGCGCGGCAGGCGCCTATTGCCATGAGGTCGCTGGCGCAGAAGAGGGCGTCGATTTCCGGGTCGTCCTGGAGGAGGCGCCAGACCTTGTTGTAGGCTGTGATGTCGTCGAAGTCGGCGTAGACTATGCGGCCGGGGAGCACCTCCAGCCCGGCCTGCTCCATGGCCCGGCGGTAGCCTCTCTCGCGCAGGAGGGAGACGTCCGCGACGGAGCGGCCGTTTATCATGGCGATGTTCCGCCTGCCGCAGCGCAGCAGGTGGTTCACGGCGTCGAAGGCGGCGCGGCTGTTGTCGATGGTGATGTCCATGACGCGGCTGTCGGGCGTGCGCATGTCAATGAAGGCGCAGGGTATGTCAATGTCGCCGAGCTGCTCCAGGTAGCGGTCGTTGGTGCGGAAGCCGGAGCAGATGAGGCCTGTGAGCTGCTTTTTGAGGCAGAGCACCTTGAGGGACTGCTGTTGCTGCTGGAGACCGTCGGTGGTCAGGAGTATGAACTCGATGCCGTTGTCCTGGCAGGCGTGGCAGACGCCGCTGAGGATACCGTAAACTGCGCCGGAGGGGTCCGTGGGCTTGAGGTCGTTTATGAGCAGGCCGATGACCTTGTCGGCCTTGCCGCCCATAGTCCTGCCTGCGGCGTTGGGGACGTAGTTGAGCTCCTCCGCTATTTCACGTATCCTCTGTCTGGTCTCAGGATTGACATCCGAGTAATCGTTCAGGGCTTTGGATACCGTCGTGATGGAGACCCCGGCCTTTTTTGCCACGTCCCGAATCGTGGTCCTGTCCATACGCTTTCACCTCGGCTATAAGAATAGCACATCCGAAAGCGTTTTCCAAGATGAACTTATTACATATTTGCTAAAAAATGAAAATATTGTCCCGCTCACAGCAGCATGAGCCGCAGTATCTCCTTATCCGTTCCGGCCATGCCGCGGGAGCCGAGGGAGCCTATGCGGCGGATGGTCTCCTCTGTGTCGGCGGCCACTATGCCGTCGCCGCCGGCGAAGCGCTTGCCCTGCATGGCGAGGCGGTGGGCCAGGAAGGCGGAGTCGAGCGCCGCCGCGATCTTTGCCGCAGGGCTCGCCTCGCGCTGGCTGCGCGGTCTGCTCCGCGGCGGAGATTGATTCCGTTTTGGAATCTATGGCTCGGAAAACGAATTGCAGTCCCCCCGCGCCCAGGCTATACTGGGGCTGAGGAAATTCAGCCTGAAAAGGGGGACAGCGTCATGGAGAGGTTTGAAAACGGCGTGTGCGATCTGCGCTCGGCCCTGGAATTCCTGCGCGGCAGGCCGGGTCAGCTGGCGGAGACGGAGGTGGAGGTGGACCCGGAGGCGGAGCTCTCCGGCGTATACCGCCGCGTGGGGGCGGGAGGAACGGTCATGCGCCCGACGAGGACCAACGGTCCGGCGATGCTGTTTCGGAATCTGAAGGGCTTCCCCGGCGTTTCCGCCGCCATTGGAGTGTTGGCATCGCGCGAGCGGGTGGCCGCCCTGCTCGGCTGCAAGAGCACGGACCTGGGCAAGCTGCTGTGCTCCTGCGTCGATGGGCCTGTCGAGCCCGTGCTGCGGGACTCTCCTGCGCCCTGCCAGGAAGTCGTACACCTGGCGTCCGAGCCGGACTTCGACCTGCGCAGACTCCTGCCCGCACCCAAGAACACGCCCCTGGACGCCGGACCATATATCACGCTCGGCATGTGCTACGCCACGCACCCGGACACGGGCTGCTCCGACGTCACCATCCACAGGCTGTGCATCCAGGGGAGGGACGAGCTGTCCATCGCAGGGGCCATAAGGGGCGAGCCTGTGAGGCTCTGCCGCTGCGTCTCCGTAGCGGAGCGGGCCATAGCCCACGCCGAGTTCGTCATCGAGGGCGAGATAGTCCCCGGCGTCCGCGTACAGGAGGACCAGCACTCCGGCACGGGCTTTGCCATGCCGGAGTTTCCCGGCTACAACGGCGTGGCGAGCTCCGAGTGCTGGCTGCTGAAGGTCAAGGCCCTGACCCACAGGAGGGCCCCCATCCTCCAGATGTGCAAAAAGGCCCCCACCGACGAGAGGCGGCAGAGGCAGGCGGCGCTGCTGGCCTTCTCGGCCTTCCCGGAGCTGAAGCACGTGGTGCTGGTGGACGAGGATGTGGACATTTTCGACACGGACGACGTGCTCTGGGCGCTGAACACGCGCTATCAGGGCGACCTCGACACCGTGTTCATCCCCGGAGTGCGCTGCCACCCGCTGGACCCGAGCGCGGGGCCTGAGTACGACGCGCGCATCCGCGACCGGGGCATCTCCTGCAAGACCATCTTTGACTGCACGGTACCTTTTGAGCAGAAGGCGCGTTTCGAGCGCGCGGCCTTCCTGGACTGCGACCCGCGGCACTGGCTGCCTGACTGGGAGGGCTGAAGATGGACGCGAGGCTTGTAGTGGGCGTGAGCGGGGCCTCGGGCGCGCCGCTGGCGCTTCGGCTTTTGCTTTTGGCGCAGGAGTGCGGCCTGGGCGTGGAGCTGATCGTGACGCCTGGAGGGGCGCGGACGCTGCGGGAGGAGTGCGGCCTAGGCCCGGAGGACCTTGCGCAGTACGCCGAGGCGGTATATGACTGTGCGGACCTCGCCGCGCCGCCGTCCTCGGGCTGATATATCCTGCGCGGGACCCTCTTACGCTGCCGCGCCCGTAGGGGCGGGGTTCCAGCGCCGCCCGGGGGGTGGGTTTTGGCTGGGAGGAACTCGCCGAATTGCTGTTGGTTGTCTTTACCTTGTGCTGCGTGTTCCACCCCATTTCTTTGGTCTTGCCCAAAGAAACGGGGTGGAGCCCCAAAGAAAAACGCTT
>OGXT01000669.1_pt1 | contig 40032 bp, 34 predicted proteins | sample 1576361 | NCBI WGS metagenome assembly OGXT01 (sample SAMEA3541514, study PRJEB24748) | human gut metagenome | biome: human gut; feature: human-associated habitat; material: faeces | place: China | collected 2012 | reverse complement strand
AGGTCTCGTCCTCCCCCTCCATGGCGCAGAATCCGCCGAAGGGCAAGCATCGCAGGGCATACAAGGTCTCCCCCTTTTGCTTTTTGAAAATGGCGGGGCCCATGCCGATAGAGAACTCGTTCACCTTCACCCCACAGGCCTTTGCCGCCAGAAAATGCCCCAGCTCATGGACGGCGATAAGTACGCCGAACACCAGCAGCGCAACCAAAATATACAAAACAGTGGACATAGTCGCTCCCATCTGACGCCGCGGCGTCTTTTTTTACCGGGCAGCCTCCCGGCCCAACCGGTCTGCTTCCAGTATATCCCCAAGGCTCGGCTGATATTTCACCGCTACCCGGGAAAGGGCCCGCTCCACCCGGCGGGCGATGTCGTTGAAGCCGATCTCACCCCGGAGGAACTGCGCCACGGCCACCTCGTTGGCTCCGTTCATAATGGCGCAGGCGGTGCCCCCGGCGGCAGCGCAATCCTTAGCAATGCGCAGGCAGGGGAACGCCTCCTCATCCGGGGCGCTGAAGGTCAGCGGCCCGCAGGAGAGCAGATCCAGCGGTTTATCCGGGGTCGCGGCCCGGTAGGGGTAGGTCAGGGCGTAGCGGATGGGCAGCTTCATATCCGGTGTGCCCAGCTGGGCGATCATGGCGCCGTCCCGGTATTCCACCAGGGAGTGGATGATGCTCTGCCGGTGGATCACCGCATCCACCTGGGCCAGGGGCAGGCCGTACAGCCGCATGGCCTCGATGATCTCCAGGCCCTTGTTCATAAGGGTAGCGGAGTCGATGGTGATTTTTGACCCCATGCTCCAGTTAGGGTGCTTCAGGGCATTCGCCGCCGTCATATGCTCCAGCTCCGCAAATGTCTTTCCGAAAAACGGTCCACCGGAGCAGGTGAGCAGAAGCCGCTTCACCTCGGCCCGATCCCGACAGCCCTGGAGGCTCTGAAAAATAGCCGAATGCTCCGAATCCACCGGCACGATCTCCGCGCCATATTCCTCCGCCTCCGCCATCACCAGCTCCCCGGCGCACACCAGTGTCTCCTTGTTGGCCAGGGCGATGCGCTTTTTCCTGCGGATGGCCGCAAGCGTCGGCTCCAGGCCCACACTGCCCATGACCGCTGTGACCACGGTGTCGCTGTCGGCCAGCTCTGCCGCCGCCAGGAGGCCCTCCATGCCGCTCATAACCTGTATATGCAGATCCGAAAGCCTTTCCCGCAGCTCCCGGGCGGCGTTTTCCTCAAACACGGCAACAAGGCACGGACGAAACTGCCGTGCCTGCTGCTCCAACAGATCAATTTGTTTACCGGCGGTGAGAGCCGCCACCTTTAGTCCCAGCTCCCGGGCCACCTGCAGCGTTTGCCGGCCTATAGAACCGGTGCTGCCCAAAACAGAAATACACTTGCTCATTTTATTCTCACATTCCAACTGCCGTTGCAATCATCCACACCACCGGAGCGGCGAAGATAACGCTGTCAAACCGGTCCAGCACGCCGCCGTGGCCCGGCAGCAGGCGGCCATAATCCTTGATGCCGCACTGGCGCTTGATAACAGAAAAGCTCAGATCGCCCAGCTGGCCCATAAACGCGCCCACCAAGCCAATGACCATGCACCAGCCGATGGAAAGCGGCTGCAGCGTGACGAAAAAGAACACGATGCGAAAGACGATCATTCCCAGCACACCGCCGACGAGTCCGCCCACGGCGCCCTCCACGGTCTTTTTGGGACTGGTTTTGGATGCCAGCTTATGCTTGCCGCAGGCCATGCCCGTAAACAGGGCCGCCGAGTCGCTCATAAATGCGGCCACCAGGGGCATCAGCACCAATCCGCCGCCGTAGTTAAGCAGCCGCAGCCGCAGCAGGCAGCTCATGGCCAAGGGGATGGCCACGCCGCCCAGCAGCACTGCGCAGATATCCTGAAATGCCACGGCATTTTCCCGGCCGTACCACCGCACCGCCAGTAAAAACAGCAGTGCCGCCGCCGCACACAGCAGCCAGGGCGCAGCCGCCAGCACCGTGCCCTTGTATTCTTCCCTGCCCGCGTAGGTGGCAAACACCGTAAGCACGGCCAAAACGCCCGCCAAGACCCACAGCCGTTTCGTCTTTTCCGGGCCGCTCACCGCCGCCAGCAGCTCGTGGGCGCCAATGACGCCCAGTGCCGCCAGCAGCGCCGCCGTAGCCCAATGGGGCAACCAGCAAAGCACCAAAAGCAGCAACGGGATACCGATGACCGCCACTAATATTCTCTGTTTCATAGCTTCAGTTCCTTTTTTATTTCTCTTACTTGACTCCGCCAAAGCGACGGTCCCGCTGCTGGAAGGCCACGATGGCCTCGTCCAGATCCCTTTCGCCGAAATCCGGCCACAGGGTATCGCAGAAGTAAAACTCCGAATACGCGCACTGCCACAGCAGGAAGTTACTTAGCCGCAGCTCTCCGCCGGGGCGGATGATAAGCTCCGGATCGGGGATCCCGGCGGAGTAGAGATGTCTTTCCAGGTTCTCCTCCGTCATCTCCTCCCCCGCGGCGGCACATTCCCGGGCCGCGTGGAGGATCTCATCCCGCCCGCCGTAGTTGATGCACAGGTTTGCCTGGAAGCCCTCCACCCGGTCCGCCACCTCATTGGCTTTATGGGCCAGGGCCTGCAGCTCCGGGCTCAGGGCCGAGAGATCGCCGAAAAAGCGCAGCTTCATTTGGTCCCGCTCCATGGTGTCAATGGCCTCCTGCATATACTTTTTCAGCAGGCTCATGAGGGTGCTTACCTCATCGGCGGGCCGCTTCCAGTTCTCCGTGGAGAAGGCGTAAATGGTCAGATATTCCACGCCCAGGGCCTTGCAGTACAGGGCGATTTTGCGGAACGTCTCCGCGCCTACCTTATGTCCGGCAGTACGAGGAAGCCCGCGCTTCTTCGCCCAACGACCGTTGCCGTCCATAATGATAGCGATGTGGCGGGGAAGGCGGCTTTTATCCACCTGCCCCGCCTTATGAGAGACTTTTTTGGAAAACAGCCCCATCAGACAGACATCAGTTCCTTTTCCTTGATCTCCAAGAGCTTATCCAGCTCCTTGCAGTTGTCGTCGGTAATCTTCTGCAGGTCCTTTTCCGCCAGCTTCAGCTCATCCTCGGTGATCTCAGAGGCCTTCTGCATCTTCTTAAACCTATCCATGGCGTCCCGCCGGATGTTGCGCACGGCCACCTTGCCGTTTTCAGAATACTTGTGGATCTGCTTCACCAGCTCCTTGCGGCGCTCCTCGGTGAGCTGGGGGAAGGACAGGCGGATGCACTTGCCGTCGTTCTGGGGATTGATGCCCAGGTCGGACTCCAGAATGGCCTTTTCAATGGCCCGCAGCAAAGACCCGTCCCAGGGGGTGATGACCAGGGTCCGGGGATCCGGAGACGCCACACTGCCCACCTGCTGGATGGGCGTAGGGGTGCCGTAATAGTCCACGGAAATGCGATTGAGCACAGCGGCATTGGCCCGGCCCGCCCGCACGGCAGCGAAGTCATTCTTCACGGACTCGATGCTCTTCTTCATTTTTTCTTCGTAAACCTTGTATTCGTCTTTCAGCATGGGGTTAAGCCTCCTTTACGATCGTTCCGATTTTTTCTCCGCGCAGGGCGCGGATGATGTTGTAGGGATCCTTCAGGGCAAATACCAAAACAGGGATGTGATTATCCATAGACAGGCTGGTGGCGGTGCTATCCATCACGGACAGATGCTGCGCCAGCACATCGTCATAGGTAATAGAGTCGAATTTCTTTGCATTGGCAAACTTGGCCGGATCGCAGTTATAAACGCCGTCGATATTTTTGGCCAGCAGGATGACGTCCGCGCCGATCTCCGCCGCCCGCAGCACCGCCGCGGTATCCGTGGAGAAGAAGGGACTGCCGATGCCGCAGCCGAAGATAACCACCCGTCCCTTTTCCAGATGCCGGATGGCCCGGGCCCGGATATAGGGCTCAGCTACCTCCTTAATTTCCAGGGCGGTCTGCACCCGCACATCCACGCCCTTCTGCTCCAGCACGTCGGCCATAGCCATGCAGTTCATAGCCGTGGCCAGCATGCCCATGTGGTCGGCCCGGGTGCGCTCGATGTAGCCCTCGCCATTCTTTACGCCGCGCCAAAAGTTGCCGCCGCCGATAACGATGCCCACCTGAACACCCATCTCCACGCATTCCTTAATGACATCCGCCACCCGGCCCATAACGCCAAAGTCCAGGCCAAAGTGCTTTTCTCCCGCCAGGGCTTCCCCGCTGATTTTCAGCAGCACCCGTTTATATTTCGGCTCGTCCATACAAATCCTCCTGTTTTTATTCTCCACAGTATTTTACAATACTTCCCGCCTTTTGTAAATGAAATTTTCGCAAAAGGCGGCTCTTGTTTTTCTTCGCTCAATGGATATAATGAGATTATCAAAATCTGTCATTGCAGCCTGTCACCGCGAAATCAGTTTGCAAAAGCGGCAGCGTCAATCCGTTTTCTTAAAATGAAAAAGGTGAGAAATTCAAAAGATAAAAAGGAGAAAAACACCTCATGGAGCTTCGCCATGTCCTGGGCAGCACCTATGTGGCTGTGGCCGCCACAGCCCTGCTGCCTATTTATAAATTAAATGACACCGATATTGTCCTGCTGGACACAGGCTATGCCAAGCTGGACCGCAGCGGCCTGACCCACCTACTGGAGGACAACGGCTTCCATCTCAAGGGCATTCTCTGCTCCCACGCCCATTTTGACCACACGGGCAACGTTCGCTATCTCCAGCAGCGGTATGGCGCCATTGCCGCTGCGCAGATCATTGAGGCGGGCATCTCCGTGAATCCCGACGCCTACCGGGCCAACTACGTGGCCCTGACCTACGGCCGCAGCCGGGCTTATTTCCTGGAAGAATGCTTCACCTCCGATGTAATCATCTCCGCCGACGCCACGGAGCTGGATTTTTGCGGCGCGAAATTCGGCATCCTGCAGCTCCCCGGCCACAGCGCCGGCCACATCGGCATCATCACCCCGGACGGTGTAGCCTACCTTGGGGATTGTCTCATTAGCCACTCGGAGATCGAGGGGGCCAAGCTCCCCACCTCCATGTTCATCGCCCGGGACTTAGAGAGCAAGCGCAGCCTTTATGCCCTCCATTGTCCCGCCTATATCGTGGCTCACAAGGAGGTGCTGACAGACATCACAGACCTCATCGGCGAGAACATCCGCTTTCTTGAAAGCAAGGCCCAGGAGATGCTGGATTGCCTCCAGGACGGCATGACCTTCGATGAGTGGATCTATGCTTTCTGCAAAAGGGAGAATGTCCGCACCCACAACCTGCTGAAATTCAGCGTTGCAGAGCGGAATTTCTCCAACTTTGCCGATTGGATGGAGGACGAGGGCACCGTGGAGGTCCGGCTGGAATTCTGCGCCAAAAAATACTATCACAGGCAGGTGAAATAAAGCCGAGCGCTACAGAGGCCCCTTTACAATAGCACAAGAAAAGACCGGCAGAAATCTGCCGGTCTCTTTTTGTATAGCGGACATCTGCCTATCCATGCTCCGTTATGGGCGGGATAAAGCTCTCAATGGCATAGCGCAGCTTAGGGTGACGGATGACGAAATGGATGGCCGGCGCCTTGCCCTTGGACACCATGACCCACCGCCCCTGGTGGATCAGGATCTGCAGGTTGCGGAACGCCTGGCTTCCGCTCATCTCCCAGCTATAATTCGGATTCTGAGCGGTAAAGGCCTTCGTATCGTTCAAATGCGCCGTATATTCCTCTTGGCTGTACGGAATGTCGGCTTCGCAGAACACCCCCGACAACTCCAGCACCGGCGGCTTCTCCCTGAATTCCTCCGGCGTAAAGGCCGGACTCTCGTCCTCCACCGTTCCCTCTGCCAGGATGGCCATGATTCTTTGTCTCTGCGCCGCGGCGTACCTTTTTATTCTTTGCTTTTGTTCCGCATCAATGCCGTTCCGGGCCAAAATACGTTCCAGGAGGTCCTCACTGGCCGTATACAGCGGCAATGTGGAGAGAATGCTGCGGCGGTGCCCCGGCTTTCTGGTGTCGGCCAGCAGAAAAGTATTCCTCTCGCTTTCCCGGTCACTGCGATAGATGTCCATAAGGGGGTATGCGTTATCCAGCAGGGCCCGGGCCCGCATGGCGTAATGGTCCAGCTCCCGCTTGTTTTTGGTCAGGTAATACCGTCCCTCAGCGTGGCGCCCGGCGATGGCTTCGCCGCTGAGAGCCGCCGCTCCGGACACCTTCAGCAGGTGTAAAAAGGGGCCGCCGGGCGCGTTTTTCAGATAGTATGGGGAAATTTGCCCGGTCATGTACATGGGGATCCAGCTCTCCAGCCCCAGCATCATATCCTCAAAGGATCGGTCCAGGTTGTGGATCTGGTTCAGGTGCAGGCCCTTTTTCAGCATCATGGCCATACCGAACATCCACTTTTTGGGAAACTCCGGATCCTTGGCCATTTCGCCCATGGGCATATCGCTGTACATGGTCACCGGCTCCATGGACCGGCTGAGCACCGTGGCCTTGAGAAAGTCCAGCTCGCTGTCCATCATCTCCCCCAGGCCGTAATAATAGCGGGCCGTGGGCAACTGGAAGGGCATAGAGGGCACCTTCAGCTCGTCAAAATGGATGGCCTTGATATACTCGTTCAAGTCGAACTCGTCCAGCTTGCTTAAAAAGTCGGTGATGTCGCCCTCACTGCGGGCAGGCTGCTCCTGCATCAGCCAACTGCACAGGCGCGTATAGCGAAAGGAGCGGTCTGCTATATCCTCCGCCGGGCAGGCCAGCAGCTCCGCCAGGGCCTCCAGCTCCCGGGGCGAAGCGACCTCCCGGGCCACAAAGGAGGCCACGGCCCCGGCAAACTGCCGGGAGTCGGCAGGCCGCCGGCTCCCGTTGCGAATGCGGAAGATGGTGGAGGGATCATAATTGGTGTACTGGCACAGCCGGGTAAGGTTGATGCCCATGGCCGCCACCAGGGTGTTAAAATTGCGGCGTAGCTGCTCCTTGTCCGTGGCTACAAAGTCCTCGCAGGCAGCAAATGCCGCCCGCACAGCGTCGGCGGTAAGGTCCCCATAGCCTCTTTGCTCGGCAATCTCCCCCAGGGCGCGGCACAGGCCCTCAAAGGCCGGAGTACCCAGCTCCGGGACCCGTTCTCCGTTTTTATACCGGCTGAAGGAGGCGGCAGATATGCCGGCCAAGGCGCACAGCTCCTTGCCTGTGCAGGAGAGCCGGCAGAGGTATTCACTTAATTGCTGGCAGAATTTCATGGCTTTTCTCCGGATAGTTTTGTTTTTAGTCATTATACAGGAGGCGTAGCCAAAAGGAAAGTACTTCATGGCGCATAATTTCAAAAGTGTCAATTGACACTTCGGGAAACGCCCTGTAGTCCGCCTTGCTCTATGCTATAATGGCAAATAATAACATGTGTGGGAAAGGAAGAAAGGAATGGAAAAAGCTGGAAAAACAAAATTTCTGTTTGTCCCCCGGCTGTTCCTGTGCGCAGCACTGCTGGCTGTTGCACTGTGCGGGTGCTCCGCCTCCCCCGGCGAGGCCAAGAAGCCGGACCCGGACAGCGGGCAAAGCACAGCTACCCAGGCAGAGCCGGTAAATCTTGAGCAGGTGCTCTTAAAGGCGCGCGGCAAGCCGTATGACCAATCGGACTACACAAAATTTCTCGGCGGCGAGGGCATTATAAACGAGTACGCCGAATTCGATTGTAATCTGGATCACGGCTACAGTAAAACCGTCAACGATCTCGTGGTGGCTGACGGGAAGCTGTATCAGGCAAATTTCAACTCTGTTTTGGCAAACGGCAAGAACATACAGGAGGTCGGCACCCTGCCCGGAAAAAACATCCGATACCGGCGTCTGACCCATGACGGTGAAATGGGCGAGATCTACTTAAATGACGGCTCCGGCTATAAGGTCAGCAGCCCGCCGTTTGCGGCCTCACCCATGGATAAGGCGCAGCATCCGCTGTTCCGAAGTGTTTACCGCTATGCTTCCGACGGAAAGACGCTGGAGGATCATACGGCAGAATACTTAAATGCCGATAAGGTCTACTCCGGCGATCCGATGATCGCCGTTGCCGGCGGTAAAGTCAGCCTGCTTTTTTCGGGCAAATATCTTGATAAGGGTACGACCGGCTGGAATTGGTATCGGGACATGGATCGGCGAGAGTACATTGCCTTTGATTTGGAGCTGTCCGAGCTTGCCGGTGAAACACCGATCCGGCTGTTTAATCGGAACATTCTGATGACCAATTGTGCCTTTTATGAGATCGTGTATGCCTCGGAGCCTTTGGACGACAGCGACACAAAAGCGCAGCTTGCGCCGGACGGTTCGGTGTCTCCCTACTATCCTGCTGCGCAGCATCTCAACTGCAATGTAAAGCTAAGAAAGCTTGAGCTGCTCACCGCTTTTTACGGTGATGTCCGCAACATCAGCACAAGCCATGTGATCACCGAGGACTATACGATGCTCCCCATTGCCGAGGTGCTTACAGACGGATACGGTGCGTATCAAAAATACGATCCCTGCCGTTTCTATTGGGACTATGATCAGAAATAAGGAAAAGGAGAGAAACACGATGAATGCAAAACGAATCACGGCACTTGCGCTGGCCTTGGTCATGACCTTGCTTCTTGCCGCCTGCGGCAGCAAAACCGTTGTGAACGATGACGGCACAAAAACCGAACAAACAGAACGCGGAGTCAAGGTGACGCAGACGGCGGCAAAAGCCGTGCAGACCGAAAAATACGAAACCGCCGATTTCAGCATGACCATCCCAAAGGGCTGGACCGTCACGTCCGGCGGCACCAACATCTACCACAGCATCCGGGTATACGACCCAGCTGAGCCGCTGAACCAGATGTTTGTACTGCTGAAGGCAGACGTCCTGCTCCATAGTCAGGCGGGCAAAGAAGCATGGCAGCAGAACTACAGCATGGGGAATACCCAAGCGGCCCTTTTCACCAAGGCCGCTGTGCTTGATAACCCATCCACAGAGGGCTTTTTCAAAATATTCTCACAGTATACGGCATTTGCATCGGAGGTGGAGCCTGCTTATTCCGGATATGCCTTCCCCCAGTTCAATGACTTCACCGTCACCGACCGCTATCCCTCCGCCAGCCCGATGAAGTCCTCCGCCCTGGGCGATGAGCAGCTCCGCGCCACCTTTACGGATAACGGCAAAGAGGGCGAGGGCCTATTTGCCGCCAGTGTGGTGGACTTTGGCAGCTTTGCCATCTCCAACGGCAATGTGGTAGGCTATCAGCTTCAGGCGGTGGACGGCGGCTACTATATGGCTTACAACATCGTTGCTGTTACCGCCGCAAAGGACACCTTTATCGAGTGGGAAGGTGTGCTGACCGATTGCTTCAAAACCCTGCAGTATTCCGACAGCTTTGTCAGTACCACCAATCAGGCAAGCAATGAAAAGGTTGCCCTTGCTCAGCAGATCAGCCAAAACTTCAATGCGACCATGGACGGCTTTATGTCCTCCTGGGAAAGCCGCAACAGAAGTCAGGACATTATGAGCCAGAAGCAGAGCGACGCCACCCTCGGCTACGAGCGCGTTTACGATACCGAGACCGGCGAAATTTACAAGGCTACGAACGGTTTTACCGATGTGTACGACGGCAAGCGGTACAAGGCAGTGACCGACGACAATATGTATGCCGAACCTGTCAGCGGGTATATTGAAAAGCAATAACACTATAACAAAAACGGTTTACCATAGAACCGTAATGAAAAGGAGGTGTCGGACGATGAACAAGCAGCTTTCCGCTTTGCCGGACAGTAAAACAACAAGAATAACTCTGCCGTATAATCGGCAATATGTGCTTTTCGCCGTCTATGAAGTGCTGGACAAAAACGGAGCCGAATATGAAAAAACAGACGCATCCACCATTTTAGCAGAGATGTCGGTATACGGTAATTTAAGCCGGTTTTCCGTCTCCGTAAATGAACAGGAAACGGGAACGGAACTGACCGTAACAATGATACATCCTTGCGAGGGACTGTCCGATGCCGGTATCCGGCGGGCAACGACCGCCATAGCCGACAGCGTATCTCAGCATTTGGAAAACGAGCTTGAGATAAACAAGGTATCCGTCCAAAGTCAACCTGTTTGAAATTTCAGAACGGAGGCAATCAACTATACTCAGCATTGCAAGCAAGAAAAAAAGCAAAAATGCCTTGAAATAAGGCTTAAATAAAGGAGGAAATCTTATGAAAACAGCAAAAACCCAAAACGGAAGGTCAGGAGGGAAGGTCAGTATGAAACTGAAAAGGGTGCTTTTGATGCTGCTGGTGACGGTATTGAGCGTTTCCGGCATCGTGACTGCGAATGCCGTCACGGTCAAGGACGACGGGAAATATACGCTGCTACTCACCTGCGGCCTTAACGGCATGGACGGCAAGGTCGACGGCGATTATGCAAAAATAATAAAGTTTGATGCTGCCGACGGCGACACAACGGTTAGCTTATCCGAATTGACTGCGGGCGTTCTTCCGTTCAACGGCAGCACCAAATTCGCCTATTGGGCAACGGATTGGACAGGCGAAACAAGAGTCCCGGAGGATATACCCTTGTCGGATTTCAATTCGGAGGGTACATTTTGGGCAAACGACGGTGAGGTGGCATACACCAACGGTCTTACGATTTATGCGACCTTCTCCGAAGAAGTGCTAAAGGGAACGGGCACATATTACCTGACGCTTGACGGCGTCGGCGGCAAAGTAAACGGCAAGTATGAAATGACCCTGACAAGCAGCTCCAGTGCTTATCAGACAGTCGACCTGACGAAATACACCCCCGTAAGAGACGGCTATACCTTTGTCGGCTGGGCTTTGAACGGCGAGTTTGTAACGGAAATATCGGCTGATTGCTTTAAGGAAAGCGACGCTGTAAAGGTTCTTGCAACCTATACCAAAAACACCTTTGACAACGACGGTATCGTAGTAACTCTCAATGCTAACGGCGGACAGCTCAACGGTAAGGAGTCTAACACATACGACTATGTAGGCGGCAGAGACTCAGGCGCATTAATGTCACTTTTGCCCTATGTTCCCGTAAGAGAGGGGTATACCTTTAACGGCTGGAACACAAAAAGCGACGGCAGCGGTACTATGGAGAAGTATATTTTTTGGAGAATTTGGGACAATAACGAGGAGACCAATAAGAAATATGATAAGGATACCTTGATTACGGAAGACAACGGTTATGTGCGGTATAAAAATGTGACCTTGTACGCCTCCTGGACGAAAGCCTCCGGAGAGCCGGAAAATCCCGGTAAGGACACGGTGAAGGAACTCCAAAGCACGGGGGAGACAAAGGCAAAAATCGAATTTGCAACAGAGGTCAGCAAGGATTACAAGCTGGATATCAAGTCCATCGAGGTCAAGAAGGAATTGGCAGATAAGAATGTGAAATTCGTTGCGGACATCAATGTGCTGGACGGAAACAACAATGTTGTGAAGATCAGCAACACCAAAATGAAGATCAGAATTGCTCTGCCGGAAGATTTGAAGGGGTATGACAAATACGAAGTCGTTTACATTGTAAATGATGAGATTAAAGAGACCTTGCCTGCTGCGGTAGAAAACGGTTATATTGTATTTGAGACAAACCATTTGAGTCAGTACGGAATCGTTGGGACAAACACCGGCAGCGGAGCAACTCCTCAGACCGGTGACAGCAGCCTCATCGGTTGGCTGGCTGCCCTGCTCGTCAGCGGCAGCGCCGCAGCCTGGATCACCCTCACCGGTAAAAAGGCCAAAAAGCGCAGCTGAGCGGGCGCAGAGTTTTCCTATCCCATGCGGATAAATTTACACACTTCAGCAAACCCCGGTGCGGCCACAGGTGCCGCACCGGGGTACAAAAGCTTATCAAGCCCAAAAATGTAAACCGCCCGGGATCTCTCCTATAGAGGGATGCCCCGGGCGGTTATTTCTTTATTCTGTCGGCTTTTTCCTGCCCAAATTGCGCAGGAAGCCTGTGGCCTGCTTCAGGCCATCCTGGGCTGAGGACGCCATCTCTTCCCCGATATCCACCGCCAGGCGCTTGAAGGTCTCCACCAGAATTCGCCGGGTCTTTTCATCCGCCCCGGCGTATTCCTTCACCAGAGCCACCGCGCCGCTCAGGCCCATCTCCTGCACATCATCCAGTGTGCGGGCCTTGCCGCCCATGCTGAGGATCTCAAAAAATGCGTCTGTAAAATCCTTCCTCTCCTGGGGCGTCATAGACCCGATCCAGTCCCGCAGCACGTCGTCGGATCGGCGGCCCATGGTCGATCGTTCCTCCAGATGGATAAAGCGGTTGCGCTCCGTACACCAGGACAGCGCCTCGTGCTGCATGATAGACCTCGCCGTGCTGGCAATGACCGTATAGTCCTCGCAATGCTCCAGCAGCACCCCCACGATAGACGATTCCGGGATGAATGTGTGCATCTTGTCTCTTAGGAGTACATATTCCGGCCGCTCCGTCATGCTGCGGTTGAAGCCGGGTCCGTCGTTATTATACACCGCCAGCAATCGGCCGTAATTCTTGTGGGGCAGGTGCAGGCCCGCCCAGGCCGCCAGGTTGCCGCCCTTGGAGTGTCCGCCGATGCGCACCTTAAGGAACCTGCACAGCCTCATGATTTCAGCCGTATATTCTGCCGCCCGCACCTGGGCCGGAACAGACTCCAGGTAGCTCATGTTGAAGTCCTCCTTCCAGCCCACCAGGGAGGTATCCGTCCCCCGAAAGGCCACGAATACGGACTTATCCGGCAGCAGGAAGGTCACCGCTGCAAACTGCGTCTCCTGGTCGCTGCGGTCCTCAAAGGCGAACATCCGCGTCCCGGCAAAGCGCTCGGTCTGCGCCGCCTGCTGCGCCACGGGTATGTAGCTCAGCTGGGACAGGCCCAGCTGCTCGTCCTCCTGCGTGAGCTTTTGGCAGATGTCGCGCAGGGAGACCGCCTCCCGTGGATTCCGAGTCAGCAGCTCCGGGAACCGGCGGAAATTGATATAGGAAATGATGCACAATACCAGATTGTCCACCTCGTTGAATGGGTCCACGGAAAAGGGAATATCCCCCCGCCAGGTGAGATAATCGGCCACTGTAGTGGTATATTTCATGGTTTTCTCCTCTTGGAACACAAGTGTGTCTTAAAATCCTGCGGCAAAAAAGCCTCGCAGAGTTCGCGTCCGCAGACGCGAAAAATTCAGATCATTTTTCCCCGCGACATGTGCGTGGGGAAAAATACCTCTCAGGCTGCCAGTGTGGAATTTTGCCGCTTGCGGCAAAATTATGCGCGCAGCAGGCTGCAAGCCTTTTGGCAGAAAAAACGAAGTTTTTTCGCCAGGTCTAAAAAAGGGGGAGGCGCATAGCGTCTCCCCTTTTTTCGGTCATCGGATTAGTCCTCGTCGTTGTAGTCATCCTCAGCCCGGGCCAAATCGCTGAGGTCAAACTCCAGCTTTTCGCCGCAGTTGGGGCAGCGGATCTCGCCACTGTCCAGGGTATCCTCGTCAAAGACGATCTCCTCCTGGCAGACCGGGCAGGTGGTCTCAAAGTATTCGGCGTCGTCATCCAGCTCCTCGTCGTCATCGTCCATCTCGTAAAGAGCTTCCTCCACCTCGGACAAATCATCGCTGACGGCGTCCAGGCCGTCCTCCAGATCCACCAGGTTGTCATCGATGTCCTCAAAGCGGATGCTCATCTCGTCCAGCACATCAATGATGGCGGCGATGAGCTTGCCCTCCTTGGTTTCCGTGTCCAGCGCCAGGCCCTCGGCCAAGCCCTTGAGATACGCGACCTTCTCAGAAATTTCCATATTACGCTCCTTTCCGAATCGCTGTAAATTCTTGCTTACTTTGCCCGGGACAGGTACTCACCGGTACGGGTGTCGATGGTGATCTTGTCGCCGATGTTGATAAACAGAGGCACCTTCACCTCAGCGCCGGTCTCCACGGTGGCGGGCTTGAGGGTGTTGGTGGCGGTGTTTCCGGCCAGGCCCGGCTCGGTTTCAGTGACCTCCAGGTCCATGAAGTTGGGGCACTCCAGGCCGAAGACGTTGCCCTTGTAGCTAAGGACCTTGCAAACGGTGTTCTCGGTGATGAAGCGGAAGGCGTCGCCCAGCAGGTCCTTGCCCAAGGGAATCATGTCATAGGTCTCCTGGTCCATGAAATAATACAGGTCGCCATCGTTATAGCTGTAAGCCATGTCCTTGCGCTCCACGAAAGCTTCCTCAAATTTTGCGGTGGGGTTGAAGGAAGTCTCCGTGACGGCGCCGGTGACGATGTTCTTCATCTTAGTGCGGACGAAAGCAGCACCCTTGCCGGGCTTCACATGCTGGAATTCCACCACCTGCATGATCTTGCCGTCCATCTCGAAAGTCTTACCGTTTCTGAAATCACCTGCGGTAATAGTTGCCATAATATGTTTCCTCCTATGTATGAGGAAATTTCTCTTTCATTTCCTCGAAATTATAATATGCGCCAAACAGGCCGTGTATATTCTATATGAAAACCCGGCATTTGGCAAGTGTTTTGTTGCATTTTTCCGGTCTTTTCCCGAAAAAGTACGCTCACAGGCACAAAAGCTCCTTGCCGGCCTCCGTCAGATCCCGGCATCCGCCCTCCTCCAGCACCAGCACATCCTCGATGCGCACGCCAAAGCGCCCGGGCAGATAGATCCCCGGCTCGGCGGAGATGACACTGCCCACAGGCAGGGGCTTGTCATTTCCCGGGGTAGCGTTGGGGCTTTCGTGGATCTCTGCCCCCACGCCGTGGCCGAAGGCATGTCCGAAGTATTCACCGTATCCCGCCCGCCGGATGACTTCTCGGGCGGCACCGTCGATCTGTGCGCCGGTGGCTCCGGCCCTGGCAGCGGCAATGCCCGTCAACTGGGCCCGGAGAACCGTCTCATACACCCGCTTCATCTCCTCCGTAGGCCGGCCCACACACACGGTGCGGGTCATATCGGAGCAGTAGCCCTTATACACGCAGCCAAAGTCCATGGTCACGAACTCCCCGGTCTGTATCCTTCGCTCCGTGGGCACTGCGTGGGGCATAGACCCGTTTGGCCCGCTGGCCACGATTGGGTCAAAGGACATCCTCTCCGCCCCGAAATGCAGCATCAGATACTGCAGCCTGGCGGCGATCTCCTTTTCCGTCACGCCGGGGCGTATCTCCGCAAGGATCTGTCCAAGGGCCTTTTCCGCGATGCGTTGGGCCTGCTCCATCCGCTCCAGCTCCTCCGGATCCTTCTGTGCCCGCAGCTCCCGCAGGAAGGCCGAGGCCGGCACCAGCTCCGCCTGCAGCTTTTCGCTGTAGAGCCGGTGCTCCGCCACGGTCATGGTCTCGTCCTCAAAGCCGATGCGCCGGGCCCCGGTGAGAGCCAATGCCTCCCCCAGCCAGGCAACGTAGCCCTTTTCCCGATCCGCCAGCCCGATGGCGGCATTCTCCACGGTATTTTCCGCCGCCTCAATATAGCGGCTGTCGGTGAAATAGAAATTTCCCTCAGTGGTCACCAGGGCCACGCCGTCTGTGCCGGTGGTGGCAAAGCCGCTGGCATAAAATCGGTTATACTCGCCGGTGAGCAGCACACCGTCCAGGTCCGCCGCCGGCAAAGCCAACGCGATTTTGTCAAAGTGATTCATGCTTTCGCTTCCTTTCTACTCCGACACAGGGCCTTAAAAGGCCGCTGCAGGCCATGGAGTACATGGTTCCACGCCCCCCTGGGCCCGCCTGCCGGCTCCACCATTACGGCCCATGCGCCACTGCGATTGGCCCCCAAAACGTCGGTGAGGAGCTTGTCGCCCAGCATGGCCGTCTCCCCCGGTGTAACTCCGGCTTTTTCCATGGCCTGCCGGTAGCCCCGAGGCGATGGCTTTCCCGCATGGCCCACATAGTCGACGCCCAAATCCCGGCAAAACCGCTCCACCCGTGCAGGACTGCGATTGTTGGACAGGATCATCACCCGGATGCCTGCCCGCTGCATTTCCGCCAGCCATGCTCTGAGCCGGTCATCCGGACGGGGCACATACTTGGGTGCCAGGGTATAGTCCAGATCGCACAGCAGCAGGCAGATCCCCCGCTCTGTCAGCATCTGCGGCGTCAAGTCCCCATAGTCCGTCAGCAGCAGATCCGGGATCAGAGAAAAGGACATAACCCATCGGCTCCTCTCATACAATGAATTGATATTGATTTTAGCATTTTCCGCAAGGTAATGCAAGGGGGTGGACACTTATGGAACTGTATTTGGCCACAGACAGTGGGCGGCTGCAGCAGGCCATGGCCTGCACTGCGCAGCTGGCCCATATGAGCTATCGCATTGGCCCCGATGGGACGCTTCTGGCCTCCCCCCTGCCGGATACACTCCGGGGTGGCCTGCTGATGCTGTCCGATGAGGGAGGGACCTATCCGGACGCGCCGGAGGGCCTGTGCCGCCAGCTGGTGCAGGAATGTCTGCGTCGGCGGTACGCCGGCGTAGTCCTGGATGCCATGCCGCCGGAGGGCTTCTGCCGGACATTGGATGAGCTGCTGGCCCGACAGGAGCGGCAGCTGTATCTGCCGGAGGCTGCGGCAGGCTATGCTCCCCACGGCACGGCGCTCCTCTGCACCGCCCTTGCCTCCGGCAGCCTGGAGGATCGGCTGGCCGCAGCCGCCGAAAAATGGGGGCCGGAGCGCCTGGCCCTGGATCTGCAGCGGATGATGCTTGACTATCCCCTCTCCGCCGGAGGAGAGGCCACCGCCCTGACGCCGCCCCGGCTGCATGCCCTGGCGGAGGGCCGGGCCACCTACTTCAGCCGTCCTCTCTGCGCCCGTTACTTTACCTATCGCACGGACAGCGGCTCCCGGTTTGTCCTCTTTGACGATGTACAAACCCTCCGCATGAAGATGGACATGGCGGAGAAGCTGGGCATCCGCCAGGGATTTTTCATGCTCCCGGAGGTAGAGGACCTGGCCCAAAGCCTTCTTGGTCCATAAGCTCCCTTACATGCAAAAAGCAGCATCGGCCCTCGCTGCTGCAGGGCAATGCATCGAAAAAGCCATGGTTTTCTCAATAAAGGGCGGTTGTCTGCCGGGCGTATAAATTCCACGATTTCTCGTCTGACAGGTTTTTTCTCTCATGTCATGTGCATATGGCATGTAAAAACAGCCTGTCGGCTTTGCCGCCTGCAGGCGGCAAACTCTGTGAGGGCTTTTTGACACGACTAAAGAAAACATGGTCCCGCAAAAGCGGAACCATGTTTTTAAATCGTTTTTGCCGAGAACAAAATCAATAATATCTCTTGTTTCTGTTCTTGCGGGCAGCCTCGGACTTTTTGCGGCGCTTAACGCTGGGGCTCTCATAGCACTCGCGCTTACGCACCTCTGCCAGGACGCCGGCCTTTGCGCAGCTTCTCTTGAAACGCTTCAGGGCACTGTCCAGGCTCTCGCCTTCCTTGACATGTACTTCGGACATCTATTTTCCCTCCCTCCGATGCACCCGGCTTCATCCAGGGTGCTCTTTAAGAGCCATTAACATGACTAACGGCTGTATTATACCCATAATGAACAGGCTTGTCAAGGTTTTTCTGCACAAAAGGCAAAATTATGCAAAAAGTGGACGGAAATGTTGAAAAGGGACGGCCTTTGCCGTCCCTTTTTGAAAACTGTCGAAAAACCCTCCGGGGTTTTTCCGACAAAAGGCTTGCAGTCTGCTGCGCGCATAATTTTGCCGCTTGCGGCAAAATTCCACACTGGCAGCCTGAGAGGTATTTTACCCCACGCACATGTCGCGGTAAAAAATGATCTGAATTTTTTGCCGCCTACGGGCGGCAAACTCTGCGAGGCTTTTTTCACAAGCTAAAAAGGGACGGCCCAGACCGTCCCTTTTTAGGTCTTTCTTATTTCGTAGGCTTGACGATGAGGTTCACCAGCTTGTTTTTCACCAGAATGGTCTTCACAACGCTCATGTCCTCAGTGGCCTTTTTCACCTTGTCCAGCGCCATGGCAGCGGCGACTACCGCAGCCTCCTCGGAATCCGTGGGGACTACCACGGTGCCCTTGAGCTTGCCGTTTACCTGCACGGCCATCTCGGCGGTGGCGTCGATGGTCTTGCTCTCATCGTAGTCAGGCCAAGGCATCTGCATACACATCTTGCCGTATTTGGCAGCGTAGCCCATGAGCTCCCACATCTCCTCCACCATATGGGGGGCAAAGGGGCTCAGCAGCTTCAGCAGCGCCTCCAGGTCGCCCTTGGAAAGACCCTTGGCATAGAAATCGTTGACCAGGGCCATGAGGGCGGCGATGGCGGTGTTCATCTTCAGCTCGTCAATATCGCCTGTGACCTTCTTGATGGTCTTATGGACGGCAGCCATGTTCTGCTGAGAAATCTCAGGATCGTCCGTGACCCTATCCATCAGATTCCAGCAGCGATCCAAAAAGCGCTTGCTGCCCTTAACAGCCTCATCGGACCAGGAGGCGGTCTTTTCAAAGTCACCGATGAACATGATATAAAGCCGCATGGTATCCGCGCCGTAGGCCTTAATAACATCATCGGGATTGACCACATTGCCTAGAGACTTGGACATCTTCACCGCCGGACGCTCGGCCTGGGCGCCGTATTTCTCCCGCAGGGCCTGCTTCTCCTCCTCGGTCTTGGCGTTACCCACATAGTGGGGGTTCTTACCCAGGATCATGCCGTGGCTGGTGCGCTTGGCATAGGGCTCCTTGGTGTGAACCACGCCGATGTCATAGAGGAACTTATGCCAGAAGCGGGAGTAGAGCAGGTGCAGCGTGGTATGCTCCATGCCTCCGTTATACCAATCCACGGGGCCCCAATACTCCTCGGCCTCCTTGCCCACCAGCTCGTTATCATTGTGGGGATCCATATAGCGCAGGAAGTACCAGCTGGAGCCGGCCCACTGGGGCATGGTGTCGGTCTCGCGCTTGGCGGGGCCGCCGCAGCAGGGGCAGGTTGTGTTGACCCAATCGGTCATCTTGCTCAGGGGGCTTTCGCCGTCGTCGGTGGGCTCATAGCTCTCCACCTTGGGCAGCACCAGCGGCAGCTCGCTTTCCGGGATGGCCACCCAGCCGCACTTCTCGCAGTTGACCAGGGGGATGGGCTCACCCCAATAGCGCTGGCGGGAGAACACCCAGTCACGGAGCTTGAAATTCACCTTTTCCTTGCCCCAGCCCTGCTCCACGGCGTACTTCTTCATGGCGGGGATGGCCTCCTTCACGGTCATGCCGTTGAGGAAACCGGAGTTGACCATGATAGCCTTATCGTCCTTGGCCACGAAGGCTTCCTTGGTCACATCGCCGCCCTTGACCACCTCCACGATGGGCAGGCCGAACTTCTTGGCAAAGTCCCAGTCACGCTGGTCGTGGCCGGGCACGCCCATAACGATGCCGGTGCCGTAGCCCATGAGGACATAGTCGGACACGAACATCGGGAGCACGCCGCCGGTGACGGGGTTGATGACCTCCACCCCCTCCAGGCGGACGCCGGTCTTTTCCTTATTCAGCTCCCCGCGCTCAAAGTCAGACTTGCGGGCGGCGGCAGCCTGGTACTCCTCCACCTCGTCCCAGTTGGCGATTTTGTCCTTCCACTTCTTCAGCAGAGGATGCTCCGGAGAAATGACCATATAGGTCGTACCGAAAAGGGTATCGGCACGGGTGGTGTAGACGGTGACATCGTCGCCCATATTGGTCTTAAAGGTGACCTCCGTACCGGTAGAGCGACCGATCCAGTTCTTCTGCTGGATCTTCACGCGCTCGATGAAATCCAGATCGTCCAGGTCATCAATGAGACGGTCGGCATACTTGGTAATGCGGAGCATCCACTGGCTCTTTTCCTTGCGGACCACCTCGCTGCCGCAGCGCTCGCACACGCCCTCCACCACTTCCTCGTTGGCCAGGACGCACTTGCAGCTGGTGCACCAGTTCACAGGCATGGTGGTCTTGTAGGCCAGGCCGTGCTTGAACATCTGCAGGAATATCCACTGGGTCCACTTATAATACTTGGGGTCGGTGGTGTCTACGCAGCGGTCCCAATCGAAGCCGTAGCCCAGCATTTTAAGCTGGCGGATAAAGTTCTTGATGTTTTCCTGGGTGACCACAGCGGGATGGATATGGTTTTTGATGGCGAAGTTCTCCGTGGGCAGGCCAAAGGCGTCAAAGCCGATGGGGAACAGAACATTGTAGCCCTCCATGCGCTTTTTACGGGTAACCACGTCGATGGCGGTAAAGGGCCGGGGATGGCCCACATGGAGTCCCGCTGCGGAGGGATAAGGAAACTCGATAAGGCCGTAAAACTTTTTACGGGTCTTATCGCCGGTAACGGCGCGATAGGGCTTGGTTTTTTCCCAATTGTCCTGCCATTTTTTCTCAATGGCCGCAAAATCGTACTTCATACTGTTTCTCCTTTATCTGAATATCTTTTTGCACATAATAAAGCAAAACGCCCCAGACCGCACAAATCGGTCAGGGGCGTGAGAAAACGCTATACCACCCTGATTCGGCTGCGGATCGCTCCGCCGCCCTCAGCAGCTCCCTCTGCAAGGAGCATCCTCTGTAACGGGAGGGCCCGTCCTGCCCTACCTCCCCCAGGGACTCAGGCAGGCAACTCCGGGGCCAGTGCGGCAAGGCTCCCCCATCGGCTCGCACCGGCCGCCGACTCTCTTTGGGTGGAACTATCCCTGCCTTTTCCCCATCGCTGTCTTTTGCAGGATATTGCAAAACTTACAGACATTTTAGAATCATTTTGGGGATTTGTCAAGAGTTTGTTTTTTGGGGAAAATCAATAACGGAAACAGAGCGGCAAGGACGGGAGTCTCGGATTGCCGCAGCCGGTTTGAACGCCGGCTACGCAATGACGCAGAGAAAAATACGGTGCATAGCGGGCTGCTGGCCGCAGGATAGCTCGGATAGGAATACAGGAGCTGTTCATCCCCGTGAAAAGCCCCGCGGTGCGGGTAGGCAGGCTTGTTTTTCCGGTTTTATCATACCGGCTTATTCCTGGGATAAGCCCAGGCGGAGCGGTTGTGTAAAGAGTCTATAAATTCGTGGGGAACGGCGGAAATTTCAGCACCTTTTTCTCTTGCTTTTTTTCGTATTTTTCGGCACAATAGGGAACAATATCTTTATTTTAATTTAATTAGGAGGATAGCAAGGATGAAGCTGCTGCAGGATCGAATCCGCCGGGAAGGCCGTGTGCTGCCCGGCAATATTGTGAAGGTGGATGGATTTTTGAATCACCGGGTAGACACGGCACTTTTGAGCCAGATTGCCGATGAGTTCGCCAAAATCTTTGACATCAAAGATATTACTGTGGTACTGACGGCGGAGGCCAGCGGCATCGCCCTGGCCACTATCTGCGCCCAGAAGTACGGTGTGCCTATGATCTTTGCCAAGAAAGCCAAGAGCGACAATATTGAGGGCGGCCTATATCAGAGCGAGATTTTCTCCTATACCTACAAAAAGAAGGTGACCCTGCTGGTGGCCCAGGATTGGCTCAAGCCCGAGGACAAGGTGCTCATCATCGATGACTTTATGGCCAAGGGCTGCGCCGTACACGGTCTCATTGACATCGTAGAAAAGGCCGGCGCCCAACTCAAGGGCATCGGCATCGCCGTGGAAAAGGGCTTTCAGCACGGCGGCGACGATCTGCGGGAAAAGGGCTACAACATCCACTCCCTGGCTATCATCGACAAGGCCGAGCCCGGCTGCTTCGAGTTCAGGGAGGATGCCCAATGAAGAAGGTTCTGATTCTGGATTTTGGCGGGCAGTATAATCTGCTGGTGGCCCGCCGGGTGCGCGAGTGCGGCGTTTACTGCGAGCTGAAGTCCTTTCGCATCTCCATGGATGAGGTGCGCTCCTTCCGGCCGGATGCGCTGATCTTCACCGGCGGCCCGGCCACGGTGTTTGAAGAAGGCGCACCTACGGTGGATCCGGCCCTGTTCTCCCTGGGCATCCCGGTGTTGGGCATCTGCTACGGCATGCAGCTGATGATGCATCTTTTGGGTGGCCAGTGCCGCAAGGCCATTACCCGGGAATACGGCAAGACCGAGCTGACCGTCAGCACCTCCTCCCCCCTCTTTACCGGGGTGCCGGAAAAGGCTGTTTACTGGATGAGCCACGGGGTGGAGGTGGAATCTGCCGCCCCCGGCTTTACTGCCATTGCCCAGAGTGCCGGCTGCCGCCATGCGGCGGTGGAGTGCCCGGAAAAGAAGCTCTACGGCGTGCAGTTCCACCCGGAGGTGGTACACACGGAGTACGGCACCAAAATCCTGGAGAATTTCCTCTACGGTATCTGCGGCTTCAGCCGTGAGTGGACTATGGAGTCCTATGTGGAGACCGCCCTCCGGGAGTGCCGGGAAAAGATCGGTGACAAGCGTGTGCTGCTGGCCCTCTCCGGCGGCGTAGACAGCGCCGTGGCTGCCGCCCTGCTGCAAAAGGCCGTGGGCGACCGGCTCACCTGCATCTTTGTGGACCACGGTCTGCTGCGCCTGAACGAGGGAGACGAGGTCGAGCGGGTGATGAAGGGCGAATTCCATGTGGATGTCCGCCGGGTCAATGCCCAGGACCTGTTCCTTAACAAGCTGGCCGGGGTCACGGAGCCTGAGCGCAAGCGCAAGATCATCGGTGAGGAGTTTATTCGAGTCTTTGAGGCTGAGGCCAGGAAGATCGGCAAGGTGGATTTCCTGGCCCAGGGAACCATTTATCCCGATGTGGTGGAGAGTGGATTGGGCGGTGAGAGCACCGTTGTCAAGAGTCACCACAACGTAGGCGGTCTGCCGGATTGCGTGGACTTTGAGGAGATCATCGAGCCCCTGCGCCGGCTCTTTAAGGACGAGGTACGCCAGCTGGGCATTGCCCTGGGCTTGCCGGAGAGCCTGGTGTGGCGTCAGCCCTTCCCCGGTCCGGGCTTGGCCATCCGCATCATCGGGGAAATCACCCGGGAAAAGCTGGATATCCTCCGCAAGGCCGATGCCATTTTCCGGGAGGAGATGGCCCTGGCGGGTTTGGACCGCACTGCCAACCAGTATTTTGCCGCCCTAACCAATATGCGCTCCGTGGGTATTATGGGTGACGAGCGGACCTACGACTATGCCATTGCCCTGCGCTCGGTGCAGACCCAGGACTTTATGACCGCCACCTGGTCCCGTCTGCCCTACGAGCTGCTGGATAAGGTCAGCGGCCGCATCGTGGGTGAGGTGCCCCACATCAACCGCGTGCTGTACGATGTGACCTCCAAGCCCCCGGCGACGGTGGAATTCGAGTAACCAACGCCACAAAAAAGCCCGTAAAGGGCAGGCTTGCATAAGCACATTTCCAAAAACCAACTGATTGAGAGTAACACACCCCGCAGAGGTTAAAACCTCTGCGGGGTGTGTTATTTAATCCCCCATCCTATCAAAGCGGCATCGGCGTCCGGGCGATCAGAATGACCGCCAGAATCGCGCCCACAAATGCCGCTGCTCCGATGGCAGCCAACACCTTTTTGCTGAGTTTCTTTTTCGCTGCCTTGCAGATCAGCGCGGCGCAAGCCATGCAGACAGCCGCCGCCACAAGCGCAATGCCCAGCGTTTCCCATAGCCACGAAAGTTCATGTAGGATTTTCATGCGATCATCATCTCCTGTTCGTTAAACTGGAATTTATTAGGCAAACAGAATAAGTGCAACCCCTGTGATAAGCAGAACTATACCAACAACAAACTCTATCATTCCCACTTTCTTTGCGTATTCTTCTTTCTTCCGACCGGCTTTGAAGTCCGCCTCAAAACCGTTGATAAGATTGTATTTCTTTTTAAAGTAAATGAAGTATCCAAACAGAAGGAAGGCCAATCCCAGAACTACAGCCAATACCTTTAGGAATATCATATAAACACCTCCACAACTTCCGATTTGTACAACTCTCAAAGTTTCAGTCCATCAATCCACGCCGCAAGTTCCTGATGCCCGACGTTTCCCTTGAAGGCCCTGCCGTTCACCAGCTTTGCGCCTTTGCAGCTCGGTGCAAGGTGCTCGTTTGTCTTGCCGATGTCGCTTCCGCCGGAGGTCGCAAGCAGGATGATCGTCTCGCCGGTCAAAAGGAATACCCTCTCCTACAAATGAGCGCGGGGACGAAAGGCCGAACAGAGCCTTTCGCCCCCGCGCTCATAGAAGTATAATTAAAACCGGCAGAGGGCTTTCGTGCCACTGCTCCCCATTATACTCTTACTTACTCGCCTTATGCACACCGGTGAAGAAGTACCGGCCCAGGCCGTCGCCAAACACTCCGGTAAACGACTCTGACAGGCTCCAGCTGCGGGTGCTGCAATACATGGGAATCACATTGCCCTTCTCTATCAGCAGGCGCTCTGCATCCTCCAGATAGGCATCCCGGGCCTCCTGGCTGGCAGACACTGCCGCCACGCGCAGGAGCATATCATAGGCGCTGGAGGTAAAATTGGCATAGTTATCCTCCTCACCCATGCGCCAGCGGTTGAGAAAGCCCGTGGCGTCATTGCGGTCACTGGTGACACGCAGCGCTGCCAGCGTATATTCGCCCCGCTCCAACGCTTGGGTGATCTCCTCGCTGGAAACGCCCTTGAGCGTCACGCTCAGCCCCAGCTTCTCCTTCCAGGTCTTCTGCAGCAGCAGCGCCAGGGAATCTGCAGTGCCATCAGACTCATAGAGCATAATTACCGGTGTCAGGCTTTTCAGCTTGGCGGCAGTGTAGCCCGCCTCCTTCATCAGCTCCTGGGCCGTCTGACAGTTTTTCTCGTAATTCTCGCTGTCATTGTCCACAGCGGAGCCGAAATCACGGAACTGGCCGCCCGTTGTGCTGCGGATGCCCCAGGTTACCAGCCCCTCTGCCGCCAGATGCGTCCGGGAGCCCAGCAGCTCGGCAATGGCGTTGCGGTCAATGACCAGGCCCATGGCTCGGCGGACATTTTCATTGCTGGTCAGGTCGGACAGCTGGTTCAACAGCACCACGCTGGTCTCGGGATAGTAATCCGGCATCCAGCTGTCTATCTTCTTGGCCACAGCCTCGTCCGTCAGTCCCAGGACGAAATCCGCGTCCCCCTTCTCAAAAAGGGAGTTGGCCGTCTTCGCGTCTGCTGTAAAGCGGAAGCTGATGCTCATCGGTCCCAGGCGGCGGGCATCGTGATAGCCATCCGTCTGCTGCAGCAGCATCGTGTCGTTTTCCCAGGATGCAACGGTATAGGGGCCATTGGTGACCAGGGTGTCCGGCGACATGGACCAATTCTCCTGAGTCGCTGCGGCGCTCTGTACCGGCATAGTCGCCGCCGCTGTGCAGACGCTGTCGATGAAGTACGGACAGCGCCCGGAAAGCGCCACCACAAAGGTCTCGTCATCCGGTGCGGAAACCTGCAGCGCATCCTCTCCCGTCCGGGCAGCGCTGTAACCGGCTACCATGTCCAGGATTCTTGCGTTTTTTGAGCCGGTAAGAGGATCCACCAGCCGTTTCCATGCGTATACGAAATCCTGGGCGGTGACCTTGGTACCGTCGGACCAGGCGGCACTGGAGCGGAGCTTGAAGGTGTAGGTCTCCTGCCCCTCAGCCGTGGTGTCACACTGGTAGCTGCGGGCCACTCCGTTGACTGCCGTGGTACCGCCGCTTCCGTCGGATTGCAGCTTCATAAGATTTTCAAACAGATGGCTGACCACGGTCTTTTCCTCATCAGTGGCGGCCAGGGCCGGGTCCAGCGTGGCCGGAACGCTGCCCATGGCCACCCGGAAGGAAACGCCGTTCTCCCGGTGGCAGCCGCTCAGCAGCCCCAACAGCAGCACAGCTGCCAGCAGCGCCGCCACAGGTCGTTTCAGTTTCATCATAATGCGTTTGCTCCTTTTGCATCCAATGGATTTATTTCTTTTCCGGCTCCACATGGCCGTTTTCATCCACCGCAGCAGAGATGATCTGGCTGCGGGTGTTGCGGGCTATATCGTCCAGCCGCATACGGCTTGGGAAATCCGAAAGCAGGGTATAGGCCACGCCGTGGCGCTTAGCCCGGCCTGTGCGGCCGATGCGGTGGATGTAATACTCGTTTTCATCGGGGACATCGTAGTTAAACACCGCGTCCACATCGTCCACGTCGATGCCCCTGGCGGCCACATCCGTTGCAACGAATACGCGGAGCTTCCCCTCCCGGAACAGAGCCATCACCGCCTCCCGCTTGCGCTGGGGGATGTCCCCGTGGATGCACTGGGCATCCAGGCCACGCATCTGCAGGAACTTGGTCAGCCGCTCCGTGGAGCCCTTGGTGTTGCAGAAGCACATGACCCGCTCCAGCTTTTCCCCGGCGATAATGCGGGCAATGGTGTCCACCTTTTGGTCGGAGGGCACCTCTATGCGATATTGCAGGATATCAGGCTTATTCTCCTTGGTAGCCTGAACAGTAATCTCCTCAGGATCCCGCTGGTAGACCCAGGAGATGTCCATAACTTCCCGGGAAATGGTAGCGGAGAACATGCCCAAATTCTTGCGGTTCGGGATCTTGTCCAGGATCCGCGTCACGTCGTGGATGAAGCCCATGTCCAGCATGCGGTCTGCCTCGTCCAGCACCACGGTCTGTACCTCCTTCACTGTGACGGTACGGCGCTTCATGTGATCGGACAGGCGGCCCGGGGTAGCCACCACGATCTGGGGCTTCCGTTTGAGGGCATTGATCTGCTTGCCGATGGGCTCGCCGCCATATAGGCACACCACCCGCAGCCCCTCGTGGTACACGGCCACCTCCCGCAGCTCCTGGGTGATCTGCATGGCCAGCTCCCGGGTGGGTGCCAGGATCAGCGCCTGCACCGCCTCGCTCTCCCGGTCCATGCGCTCAATAATGGGCAGGCCGAAGGCCATGGTCTTGCCGGTGCCTGTAGGGGCCTTGGCAATGACGTCCTTCCCTGCCAGCATGGGCGGGATGCAGCCCGCCTGCACGGGCGTCGATATGGTATAGCCCTTGTTTCGGATGGCGCGCATGGTGGCCTCCGACAGGCCAAAGGTATCAAAGGGTACACCCTGTGTAATGTCCATAGTATTTATCCTCTTTTTGTCACAATTTGTCATAGTATATCAATGTATATTTTACCACAACTGTCAACCAATGAAAAGAAAAAAATGACAAGTCAGAAGCAGAGCAAGATCGGCTCCTCCGGTGCTCTGTCCCACCCCATGCAGGCAGGAAGCATGGGGACGGATCGCCGCGGCCAGTCTGCGGACTCTCTGCGCAATAGTAAGGGCGAACGGCACAAAGCGGCGGCACCTGATTGGTGCCGCCGCTTCGGGGATAAGCTCCTATTTTTTATTCTCTGCAGGGAACGTGCCAGATATCCCGGGCATAGTCCCGGATGGAGCGGTCCGCAGCGAACACGCCGCTGCGGGCAATGTTGTGCAGGCTGATCTGATTCCAGCGGGTGCGGTCACCGTAGGTCTCCATCATGCGGCGGCCTGCGTCGCAGTAGGACACGAAATCCGCCAGAAGCAGATACTGGTCCGCCGGGCAATCGCCGCCAAAGAGCAGGCGGCGGTAGATATCCTCGTAGCTGACCCCATCCCGGAAGCCGTCCCGGATGGAATCCAGCACCCGGCGCAGCACAGGATCCCGGTCATACAGCAGCTTGGGGTCATAGTGCCGGGAGAGGGCGGCGGCCTCCTCCGCCTTCAGGCCGAACAGGAACATATTCTCGTCACCCAGCACCTGGTGCATTTCCACGTTGGCCCCGTCCAAGGTGCCGATAGTCACGGCGCCGTTCATCATGAACTTCATATTGCCGGTACCGCTGGCCTCCTTGCCGGCAGTGGAGATCTGCTGGGATACCTCGCTGGCGGGCATGAGCATCTCCGCCATGGAGACCCGATAGTTCTCCAGGAATACCACCTGCAGTCTATCCTTGCAAATGGGATCGTGATCGATCTGATCGGCCACGGAGCCGATGAGGCGGATGATCCGCTTAGCCACGGCATAGCCCGGGGCGGCCTTTGCGCCAAAGAGGAAGGTCTGGGGGCGGAAATCCATATTGGGATCGTCCTGCAGGCGCTGATAGAGATAGAGAATGTGCAGCACATTCAGCAGCTGCCGCTTATACTCGTGCAGGCGCTTGACTTGCGTATTGAACACGGCATCGGTATTGAGCACCACGCCCTGTTGACGCTTGGCCCAGTGGGCAAAGCGGTCCTTATTTCCCCGCTTGATCTCCGCCAGCTGCGCCAGCACCGCGGCATCGTCCGCGAAAGCATCCAGCTTGCTCAGGGCATCGGGATGCAGCAGGTAGTCATCGCCGCCGGTGAGGTCACAGATGAGGCTGTGGAGGCCGGGATTGATCTGACTGAGCCAGCGGCGGTGGTCCACACCGTTGGTAACGTTGTGAAATTCCTCCGGGTGCATCTGATAGGCGTCCCGGAACACATCCCTGCGCAGGATCTCCGTATGCAGGGCGGATACGCCGTTGACACTCATGCCCCCGGCGATGCAGAGGTTGGCCATGCGCACGCCGCCGTCCCACACGATGGCCAGCTTCTCCGTCTTGGCGGGATCGTGGTAGAAATCCTCCACCTGCTTTTGCCAGCGGTGGGCAATCTCCACGATGATCTGCCAAATACGGGGCAGAAGCGTTTCAAACAGGCTTTGGGGCCAGCACTCCAGCGCCTCAGCCAAAACCGTATGGTTGGTGTAGGCCACGCTGTTTTTGGTGATCTCCCACGCCTCGTCCCAGCCCATGCCCGCATCGTCCATGAATATGCGCATCAGCTCCGGAATTACCAGCGTGGGGTGGGTGTCGTTGATCTGAATGACGTTTTTTTCATGGAAGTTCCGCAGGGTACCGTACACCTCCAGATGCTTGCGGGTGATGGATTGGATGGTGGCGGATACGAAGAAATACTGCTGCTTCAGGCGCAGAGATTTACCCTCATAGTGATTGTCCTCGGGATAGAGGACCTTGCTGATGGCATCAGCCATGGTGCGCTCCTCGCTGGCCTGGAGGTACTGGCCCCGGCTGAACAGCTGCATGTCCACGGGCTTTGGGCTGCGGGCCTGCCACAGCCGCAGGGTATTGACATGGTCGGTCTTATAGCCGGCAATCTCCATATCACAGGGCACAGCCAGAACTCTTGTGTAGTCCTCGTGGACCACCATCAGCTGGCCGCCGTCCCACTTGGTACGAACGGTGCCGCCAAAGTGGACCTCCTCCGTCTCCTGGGGCCTGGGCAGCAGCCACGCGCCGCCGATGTCCTGCCAATCGTCAGGCAGCTCCACCTGCTGACCCTCCACGATCTTCTGCTTGAATATGCCCAGCTCGTAGCAGATGGAGTAGCCCGTGGCAGGGATATTCAGTGTGGTCATACTGTCCAGATAGCAGGCAGCCAGGCGGCCCAGGCCGCCGTTGCCGAGGCCGGCATCCGGCTCATGCTCAAACAGATCTGCCGCCTTGAAGCCCAGCTCCTCCACCGCCTGGGTAAGGGGTTGAGTCAGGCCCAGGTTATAGGCGTTTTTCATGAGGCTGCGGCCCATGAGAAACTCCAGGGACAGATAATGCACCTGCCGGAGCTGGCGGGCGTCCGTATCCTCCCGAGTGGTAATGTTCCGCTCGGCCATGATGTCCCGCAGGACCATGGCGCAGGCCCGGAGCATATCCCCATCCCCTGCCTGCCGAGGGGTGCAGCCGCAGTTGATGCGCAGCTTCTGCGCAATGGCTTCCTTCAGTGTATCTTTGGTCATTTGTGTTTCACCTCGATGTGTCGGTAATATTCTCATACAGAGCCTCATAGGCCCCGGCGCTGACGTTCCAGCTGAAATCGTCGGTCATGCCGCACCTCTGCACCCGGCGGAAGCCGTGGAGGTCGCTCCGATACAGCTCAACCGCCTGGGAGATGACATACTGCATGTCAAAGGCGCTGTAATTGGCAAAGACAAAGCCGTTGCCGTCCTCCTGCCCCATCTGGCAGGAGCGGACGGTATCCGCCAGGCCGCCGGTCTGGCGGACAATAGGCACGGCGCCGTAGCGCATGGCGATCATCTGAGAAAGGCCGCAGGGCTCGGAGCGGGAGGGCATCAGAAACAGGTCGCTGCCGGCATAGACCCGGTGGGCCAGATCCTCGTTATACCCAATATAGGCGCAAAGCCGCCCCTTATAGCGGTTTTCGGCGTAGCGGAAGAAGCTCTCATACTGCTCCTCCCCGCTGCCCTGGAGCACCAGCTGGCAGCCGGTGTGCATGATATTGTCCAGGCTCTCGCAGATGAGGTCGATGCCCTTGTGTCCCACCAGGCGGCTGACCATGGAAATAACAGGCACATCGCTCTGCACCTGCAATCCCAGCTCCTGCTGCAGGGCCTTCTTGCAGGTGGCCTTGCCCCGGAGGTTCCGGACACTGTAATGGGCCGGGAGTACCGGGTCCGTGGCCGGGTCGAATACGGCGGTATCAATACCGTTTACAATGCCGCTGAATTTCTCCCCGCAGCGCTGCACCACGGACTCCATCCCCTGGGCATAGGCGCTGAGGCAGAGCTGCCGGGCATAGGTGGGACTGACGGTGGTGACGGCATCGGCGCAGAGCATCGCCCCCTTCATGAGATTCACGCAGCCGTCCATCTCCAGGGTGCCGCCGTCATACCAGCCCCGATCCAGGCCGAATAGATCCGACACCGTATTCGCTCCGAACTTGCCCTGGTACTCAATATTATGAATAGTGAACACCGTGCGGATACCCCGCAGGGCGTCCCACCGGCCGGTGAGGTCCTGACGGTACACCGGCACCAGGGCCGTCTGCCAATCGTTGCAGTGAATCACCTGCGGCATCTCGTCCAGCAAGGGCAGCAGATCCAGCACCGCCCGGGAGAAAAAGCCGAAGCGCTCGCCATCGTCCCCCTCGCCATAAAGCCGGCCCCGTGCGAAGTAATGCTCGTTATCCACGAAATACCAGGTGACACCCCGATACTCCAGGGAAAACAGCCCGCAGTACTCATGCCGCCACGACAGATTCACATAGATAAACCTGTGGAAGGTCATCTGACGGCGCCATTGCTTAGAAATGGTGTCATACAGCGGCAGCATCACCGCCACATGGTGGCCCCGGGCCGCCAACGCCACCGGCAAACTCCCGGATACGTCCGCCAGGCCGCCGGTTTTGCAGAAGGGGGCGGCTTCCCCCGTTACATACAGAATATTCACCTTACATTACACCTCCGCGCCTTTGCCCAGCACCAGGGGGTACTTCTCTGCCCCCTCCAGATGCACACCCGGGCCGATCCTAACCGCTTTATCCGCGATGACGTGGCGCACCACGGCACCCTTTTCCACCACGGTGTCCTTAAATAGAATACAGCCCTCCACAACAGCACCCTTTTCCACCCGAACATCCCGGCTGAGGATGGAACCCCGGACGCTGCCCTGGATATCGCAGCCGTCGTCCACCAGGGAGTTCACGCAGCCGCCCTGGGGATCCATATAGGTGGAGGCGGCGTCATTTTCTTTGGCATAGATGGGCCTGTCGGGGCAGAACAGATCCTGCCGCACAGCCGGGTCCAGCAGGCGCATGCTGCTGGCATAGTACCCGGCCACATCGGTGATGTGGGCCGCAAACCCGTGAAAGGCATACCCCCGGATGTGCAGCTCCTTGGTCAGGCCCTGGAGAACGCAGCCCTGGAAGCTGTACTCATGGCGGCTGACAAATCGCTCCACCAGGGAGAGCAGCAGCTCTGTCCGCAGCAGGAAGATCTGCAGGCAGCGCAGGCCCTGGCGCTGCTCCTCCACCGCCTCCATCACCCGGCCGGTTTCATCCAGGTTCAGATACAGGCCGTCCCCTGTGGAGGGGGCACACACCACAGTGATGTCCGCGCCGGCCTTTATATGCGACTCCAGCACCGCTTTCAGATCGATATTCAGGGCCACATCGCTGTCGGCCAGGAGCACATAGTCCTGCTGGATATGGCGCAGGTAATCCTTCACCACGTCCAATGCCTCCAGCTTGCCCCGGAAGCGGCCGTTGCCCCGGGCGCTGTTATAGGCGAACACCGGCAGCAGCGTCAGGCCGCCGAAGCTGCGGGAGAGATCCCAACTCTTGCCGCTGCGCAGGTGATCCATCATGCTCTGGCACTTGCCGTGCATGATGACGCCCACGTCCCGGATGCCGGCGTTGACCATGTCTGAGAGGATGAAGTCCACCATCCGGTATGAGCCGCCAAAGGGCACGGAGCCGTGGATGCGTGGCTCCGTCAGCTCCCGCAGGCCGTTGCTTTTTTCATAGGAAAAGATGATGCCGTGTACTCCGTTCATACCTTAACCTCCTGTCCGTGGGTCTTATCCAGCATAGCTCCGGCGGGGACCGTTTCCCCGGGGGGCACCTCCGTCTGTGGGCCCAGCACCGCCACGCCCCATTTATCGGGGTCGGCGGCAGTCTCCGGCCCGGCGCCTACATGGGCGCTCTCGCCCACCAAGCTGTTCTCGCCCAGGATGGCATATTCCACCCGGGCGCCTTTTTTCACCACCGCACCGGGCATAAGCACGGAGTAGGTGACTACGGCGCCCTCCTCCACCACGGTGTTGTAGCTGAGGACGGTGTTCTTCACCTCGCCCCGGATGTCGCAGCCCTTGGCCACGGCGCTATTGCCCACATCGGCCGTCTCGGCAAAGAAGGCCGGCGGGCAGGAGGGCGTGCGGCTGTAAATGGGCCAGCGCTTATCCAGCAGGTTCAGCCCCGAGCCTGGAGAGAGCATATCCATATTGGCATCCCACAGGGAATCCAGAGTGCCTACGTCCTTCCAGTATCCCTCAAAGCGGTAGGCCACCATCTTCTCCCCGGCCTTCAGCATGGCGGGGATGACATTCTTGCCGAAATCATTGGCTGAGTCGGGGTCAGCATCGTCCTGCAGCAGGTAGGCCCGGAGCTTTTTCCAGGTGAAGATGTAAATGCCCATGGAGGCAAGATTACTCTTAGGCTGCTTGGGTTTTTCCTCAAAATCGGTGATGACGTCCGCTTCGTCCACATTCATAATGCCAAAGCGGCTGGCCTCCTGCCAGGGCACCTCCATCACAGAGATGGTGCAGTCGGCCCCGGTCTCCTTATGGCGGCGGAGCATCAGAGAGTAGTCCATCTTATAGATATGATCCCCGGAAAGCACCGCCACATACTCCGGATCATACAGATCTACAAATCCGATGTTCTGGCAGATGGCATTGGCCGTGCCCTTATACCAGGTGGCGCCGGTATTGCTTTGATAGGGGGGCAGGATATGTACGCCTCCGTTCATGCGGTCCAGCTCCCAGGGCTGGCCGCTGCCGATGTAGTTATTCAGCTCTAAGGGACGGTACTGGGTCAGCACACCCACGGTATCTATGCCGGAATTGGCGCAGTTGGACAGAGGAAAGTCGATGATTCGGAATTTCCCCCCGAAGGGAACCGCCGGCTTGGCCATGTCCCCGGTGAGCACATAGAGCCGGCTGCCCTGACCCCCGGCCAGCAGCATGGCGATACATTCTTTTTTCACAGATGATTCGCTCCTTTCTTCCGGTTATACTTTCCAGCGCCCCGCAGATACACCGTACCCAGAGGCGGGATCCGAACAGCGATGGAGGTCTCGCGCCCGTGGGACGGAACAGCCTCCACCGGTATGGGTGTTTCATTGATGGCACCGCCGCCGCCCCATTGCGGGGCATCGGTGTTGAAAACCTCCTTGTATTCCGCCCTCTCCGGCACGCCGAAGCGGTAATTCTCCCGCAGCACCGGAGAGAAATTCACCGCGCACACAAGCTCCCGGCCCCGGCGATCCCGCCGGAGGAACACGATGACGTTGTTGTGGTTATCGTCCGGCACCAGCCAGGTAAAGCCGTCCCAATCCAGGTCGTTTTCCCACAGGGCCGGGGTCTTCCTGTAAAACCGGTTCAGCGCCCGGATGCACCCATGGGCGGCGGAGACCAGCGGGTCCTGCAAAACGCCCCAATCCAGCTGTCCGGCAAAATCCCATTCCTTCCACTGAGGCAGCTCACCGCCCATGAATAGAAGCTTGCACCCCGGGTGGGCCAGCATATAGGCTAAAAAGCCCTTCACTCCGGCCAGCTGCATTCTCTCGTCTCCGGGCATCTTGCCCCGGAGGGAGCCCTTCATATGCACCACCTCGTCATGGGAGATGGGCAGCACAAACCTCTCAGAAAAAGCATACACCATGGAAAAAGTGACATCCTTGTGGTGGTGTTGGCGAAAATAGGGATCCATCTTCAAGTAGTGGCACAGGTCGTTCATCCAACCCATGTTCCACTTCAGGTCAAAGCCCAGCCCCTCGTTCCCCGTCACATGGGGCCAGGCGGTGGACTCCTCCGCGATCATCAGCGCGCCGGGCCTTTCCCGGTGAACGGTGCGGCACAGCAGCTGTAAAAACTCTACCGCTTCCAGATTTTCCCTGCCACCGTTTCGGTTGGGCCGCCACTGGTTGCGGCCGTAATCCAGGTACAGCATAGAGGCCACAGCGTCCACCCTAAGGCCGTCCATATGGTATTCCCGCAGCCACCACATGGCCGACGAGAGGAGGAAGCTGCGCACCTCGCCCTTTCCATAGTCAAAGACCCGGGTGCCCCAGCCCTCATGCTCCCATTTCAGGCTATCGCCGTATTCATACAGGCAGGTGCCGTCAAACTCCAGCAGGCCCTGCTCATCCTTGCAGAAATGGGCCGGCACCCAATCCAAAAACACCGCCAGGCCCGCCCGGTGGAGCCGATCCACCAGATACTTAAAATCCCGGGGGGTGCCATAGCGGGAGGTGGGGGCAAAATATCCCGTACACTGATAGCCCCAGGAATCATCCAGTGGGTACTCCGTCACAGGCATCAGCTCCACCGCCGTGTAGCCCATGTCCGACACATACTTGGCCAGCTCATCCGCCAGCTTTCGGTAGTTAAAGGGACTGCCGTCGGCGTAGCGCCGCCAGGAGCCCGGATGCACCTCGTAAATATTCAGGGGCCGGGTCAGCAGTGGCTTGTCAACAAGGCTCTTTTCCCATGCATCGTCCTGCCAATCATAGTCCAGAGGTGCCAGCTTACTGTCCGTCTCAGGGCGGGTGGCAGCGTGAAAGGCGTAGGGATCCGCTTTCCACACGATTCTCCCATCAGCCCGGGTCAGGCAGAACTTATAGCTGTCGTAATCCTTCGCCCCGGGGACAAAGCACTCCCACACGCCATCTGCGCACTGCATGGGAATCTGCTCCCAGCCGGAAAAGTCCCCGGCCAGACGCACCGCCCGGGCGTGGGGCGCCCACAGCCGGAATCGGAAGCCGCCGCATTCGGGATGCGCCCCGAACCAATCCGCCGCGGCGCACCAGGTGCCGCCAAAAAAAGCCTCTTTATCCACCTGCGCCACCTCCTCATTCTCTCCATTCTATCATTCCGCCGGGACAGAGCCTGCCGAAACGAACGGAATCTGATTGCATTATTTTACCCTAATTCCCGCGCTCCGTCAAGAAACGTATACAGCGGCGACTACCCCCCGAAAGGGCAGCCGCCGCTGCATAATTCACTCCGATTGCTCCTGCTGCAGCGCAGCACCCATGCCGAAATCCTCGGCTGCGCTGCCGCCGTCCCGCCGGAGCATCTGCTCCATCACACGGATATCGCTGTCCACATCCATGGCATCGGATTGATAGAGCTGATCCAGCTGCCGCTCAAAGCCCGCCACGATCTTATCCATTGTGTCGGCAATACGCTGCTTAGCCTGAGACACATTCCCGCCGCTGACGCCGGCCTCCTCAAAGTCAGCATAGCTATCCAGCAGCTTTTGGGTGGTGGGCAGGTAGTAGTTGAGAAAGGTGGACGCCTTGGCTTTCTTGGCCGGTTCCTCCTCCACAATGCGGAAAATTTTACCCGCCAGCTCCTCCAGCCGGTCAATCTTGGCGCTGATGGCGGGGTCAGCAATGCGGTCATTGGCCCGGCGGATATCCCGCAGCTGGCCGCTGTAGCCCTCCTCCGCCTCCGCCGGGGCGGGCTGTGTCTCCTTTTGGGCCTGCTCCAGGCCCTCGGCCGCCTCAAAGGTGCGCACCAAGACGCCCCGGCCCAGGTCCAGGTAGGCCTCCTTACCCCAAAAGCCCTTCTGCACCATCTGCTCCAGGTCGTTTTCCACCCGGCGGGTGGACACATTTGCGGCTGCAGCCAGCTGGGATATGGTCACCGTTGGCTTTTTTCCGGCGATGGCCTGATACTTGGCATAGCGGCGCAGACGGCGGCGCATCCAGTGGCTGCCCAGCAGCAGCCCCAGGCCCCCGGCGGTGATGCCCATGGGCCAAAATGTGTACTCCAAAAACGCTCTCCAGTTGCCGTACTCCAGGAAGAACAGGTTATCCCCCAACGCGTTAAACAGGATGATGGCGCCAATTACGGTCACCACAAGACCGATGTTCCGCAGTACATTCGCATTGCTGTCAGAGATCTTTGGGGTACGGGTGATGCTGCTCTTGCGCTTCCTGCTCTGAGCCGCGGAGTCGCTCTTTTTCTCCGCAGCGGTGGGAGCAGCGGCAGCTGTCACGGCATCCTCCGGCTCGGCTGTAATGATCGTCTGCTGGGCGCCGGCGCGGTTTTTCTTGCGCTTGCTGCTGTCGGAAAGCTTGGCAAAAAGCACGATAAGGCCCACTGGCCACGCAAAGGCAAACAGGAGGGCAATGACAATCCACGACCACAGCTCATTGTTATCCGGTTTTTTCGGCTGTCTGGCATTTCTGCTCTCATCCATGAGTCGTTTCCTCCTGCTCCATATGACTAACTGTTGTTCGATACATTTATTTTACTCTTTTTCCCTCTCTGCGTCAAGAAACGGCTGACAATCTTTATGAGATTTGCAGGCAGCCGGGAAACCGGCCGCCTGTGCGTTGTTTGTCAAAAGGTCTCGCAGAGCTCGCGTCCGCAGACGCGAAAAATTCAGATCATTTTTCACCGCCACATGTGCGTGGGGAAAAATCCCTCTCAGGCGAGAAGCAGCGGAATTTTGAGCCGTGGGCTCAAAATTATGCGCGCATCAGACTGCGATCCCTTTGGCAGAAAAATCGAAGATTTTTCGCCAGAGGTTTTTATTTCCCCCGGCGCGTATAGATCCGGGCCAGGCCGCCCTCGGCGGTCTCCCGATAGCGCTGGTTCATATCCAGGCCCGTGTAGTACATGCTTTTCAGCACCATATCGTAGCTGATATTCCGGGTGCCGGTAAGGAAGTAGGCAATATTGGCGGAGTTGATGGCCCGCATGGCGGCCACGGCGTTGCGCTCGATACACGGCACCTGCACCAGGCCGCAGATGGGATCGCAGGTAAGGCCCAGATGATGCTCCAAAGACACCTCGGCGGCATACTCAATCTGGTGGATATTATACCCGAATGCCTGGCAGGCAGCAGCAGCCGCCATGGAGCAGGCCACGCCTACCTCCGCCTGGCAGCCGCACTCCGCCCCGGATACCGAGGCGTTGCGCTTGGCCAACTCGCCGAACAGGCCCGCCACACCCAAAGCGTGGGCAATGTCCATGTCGCTGAGCTTTCTCTTGTCCCGGAAATAGTACAGCACCGCCGGCAGCACCCCGCAGGAGCCGCAGGTGGGCGCCGTGACAATGGTGCCGTTATCGGCATTCTGCTCGCTGACGGCATAGGCATAGGAGCAGACCTTCTGACACTCCACCAGCTCCGGGTGCTTGGTCTCCACAATATGGTCGTGCATGTATTTGGCCTTGCGCTGAATGTGCAGGCCGCCGGGCAGCTCCCCGGTGCGGGAGAGGCCCTCCTCCACGGAGGCGGCCATCACACGCCACACACCCATGAGATAGTCCCAGATCTCGGGTCCTTCGTTCATCTCAATATATTCTACCAAATCTACATACCTGTATTGGCAGAACTGCAGGATCTCAGCAAAGGAGTTCTCCATATAAATCTCCTCGCTCTCCATCTCCTGCTCCCGGCCCTCTATGACAATGTCGCCGCCGCCAATGCTATGCACCCGGATGCGGCCCAGCTCCTCCCCGCCCCGGAGGGCAATGAGGTCCATGGTGTTGGGGTGCTTTATATCCTCGGGCTCTCTCTCCGAGAAGATCACCTCTGCCGCCACGGGGGCAAGGGCTTCCCGTATGGCACGGTCAGTACCGTGGCCCCGGCCCGTCTTGGACAAAGAGCCATAGAGAATCGCCTGAAATTTATCTGCCTCCGAATGCTCCCCGCGGAAGATCACCGCCGCCCGGGCGGGGCCCATGGTGTGGGAGCTGGACGGTCCTGTACCAATTTTATAAATATCACGGATGGATTTCATGGCATTCACCCCTTCTTAGATTTTCAAGCGAATTATATCATAGCGGCTGAAAAAGGGCAACCCCGATCAAGCACCGAGCCCCAAACAAAAAGCTGCGGTCCACCGGAGGGCCGCAGCTTTACCATCATATTTTATAATGTATATAGCAGTTTTACATGAGGAAAATTGATTCCACTATATTGGGCTATTAAAAATACATTACTACCCTTTCCAAAAAAATGCAAGACAAAAAATTAACGAATTATATATAAATTTTTTGTTAACATTTACCCTTGATTCTGTTAAGATTCCGTACTATAATCCGAACGTGTTTCAAAGTGAGCTTTCTATGCGAGGGGATTATGGCGGCATAATTTTCCTCGCAGTAGACTTTTCTCCTGTTTTTTTCAGCTGTATTGGTGCATTAAATGTAATTTGCAGTAATACAGCGATACTATATGATATGTGATAGGAGGCGGATTTATGCAGACCATGACACGGGCCGAAGCGGCAGATAAGCTGATAGACCGCTACGCCGGATATTTTGATATCTCCCCTGCCCAGGAGGAGCAGGCGCCCCTGGTGGCCACCTGCGATTTCCACGCCCATTCAGAAAAATATGTGCTCAGCCGAAAGGCAAAGCTCTGGGAGGCAGGCAGCCACGAATATGTGTACCTGTTTTCTGTGCCCCATCTGACGGAGGATATTTACAACTCCTGCCGGGACTATGCCTTGGAGCATGGCATGGCTAAGGTGGAGCCGGGTCCCACCCATATGTACAGCTACATCACCACGATGTTCCTGTGTGACAGCTGCGACAAGGCAGCAAAAAAAGCTCTGCGGAAATGCCGCATCTATAAGAGCTTCAAAATGGCCTTTTGGGGGTGGATGGATTTCCACTCGGGCCTGGCGGTGCTGGAGGAGGGAAAAGCATTTTCCAACGCCAGCGGAAAAAGTGCAGCACAGCTTTTGAATAAAACGCTGTTTTGTAAAGCAAAGAAACAACTGTTAGGAAAGGAGAAAACTTTATGAATGCTGCATTGTTTTTAATCATTGGCATTGTTGTGCTGGTCATAGGCTACATTTTCTATGGCGGCTGGCTTGCCAAGAAGTGGGGCATCGATAACAGCCGTGTTACCCCTGCTCATGAACTGGAAGACGGCAAGGACTATTGTCCCGCCAAGGGCCCCGTGCTGATGGGCCATCACTTCTCTTCCATCGCCGGCGCAGGCCCCATCAACGGCCCCATCCAGGCCGCTGTGTTCGGCTGGGTGCCCGTGATGCTGTGGGTGCTCATCGGCGGTATCTTCTTCGGTGGCGTGCATGACTTCGGTGCTCTGTTCGCTTCCATTCGTCACAAGGGCCAGTCTATCGGCGAGGTCATCGGCGATGCCATCGGCCCCAAGGCTAAGAAGCTGTTTATCATTTTCTCTTATCTGACCCTGATTCTGGTGGTGGCTGCCTTCGCATCCATCGTTGCCAACACCTTCAAGGCCACTTACACGGAGACCGGCGCCATTAACTATGAGGCGTCTGCCGCCAATGCTTCCACCGCCATCATCTCCATCATGTTCATTCTGATGGCCATCATCTTCGGCTTCTTCGTATACCGTCGTAACGCCAACCTGGGTGTTGCCACCATCATTGGTGTGATCGGTATCGCCGCTTGCATGTACATCGGCCTGAACTGGCATCCCATCTACCTGAGCTACACCGTGTGGATGATCATCGTGGGTCTGTACATCGGTATTGCTTCCGTTACCCCCGTGTGGATCCTGCTGCAGCCCCGTGACTACCTCAGCTCCTTCCTGCTGTATGGTATGATTATCCTGGCTGTTGTGG